>Ga0247727_10002052_pt1 | contig 46615 bp, 39 predicted proteins | sample WisWelCaveWW1625_FD_202498 | JGI IMG/M metagenome (GOLD analysis project Ga0247727, IMG submission 202498) | Biofilm microbial communities from Wishing Well Cave, Virginia, United States - WW16-25 | ecosystem: Environmental > Aquatic > Deep subsurface > Groundwater > Cave microbial mat | place...
AAACTATTGTCGTTCGGGGAGAGTAGAAATCGACAGCGGGTGTGATTGCAGTGGATGCGGGACACTTCGAACTCCTTCTCTCACAGCCTTTACGCGTAGCGTCTATCTTCTTTAAGCCCATCCTCAACCGGTCGCACCTCGATACTCCCCAGGCGCGCCGAGGGCCACTTCGAAGCTAATTGGACGGCTTCATTCAGGTCTCTCGCATTGATCAAGAAAAATCCGCCGAGTGTTTCTTTCGTCTCGGCAAAGGGCCCATCTGTGATGGCAACCTTGCCGCCGCGGACGCGCACAGTGGCGGCGGTGCGAACGCTTTGGAGAGGCTCCGCCATAATAAGGTAACCGCCCTTCTTGAGCTCATCAACATAGGTTAAAGTCTCGGTCCTCAGGACCTCCCATTCGTTTTTCGAGAGCGCGTTGAGTTTGCTCTCTTCTTCGTAGGCCATGCACAGGTATTTCATAGTTTCCTCTTTGCTGGTGAATTGGTTGTTTATCGTTCGACAGAGCCAAAAATTCGACAACGGGCCAAGTTGAAGAACTTTCAAAGACAGAACTATGAAGGACAGAAAAATTTTTGCCATTTGTATGCTACTTCACGATGAGCAATATTGGGATGATCCCATTTTCCTGTCTTACATTTTTCTGTCATTGCTTTTGTTCAGGTCTCGTTTGCCGTTGCAACACTTGCTTCACTTCAGCGCTGCCGTCAATTTCTTGCGGCGGCTTGGCACCGGCGCGGAGGAGCGCTTCCACAGTGGCAGCATAATTTCCCGTTTCGCGCTGCCAGCCGTTCTCGGATCCGTGGATGGCCCATCCGAGTGGTGTTGCGTTGAAATCCGAATCCGTCACTTCCAACGCAGGATTCTTGCGGAAGATGAGTTCGACCATCTCCGCGTTCTCATGAAATGCGGCCCAATGCAGTGGCGTCGCGTTATGCTGGCTGCGTGCATCCACCGGCAAGCCAATCGCCAGCATCAAACGGACAGCGTTCAGATTATTGTTGCGCGCAGCGTGAGCGAGTTGACGACGATCCGCATCCTGTAAACGAGCGATGAGATTCGACTCGGCGTCAAATAGCGAATTCATCATGGCCTCGTCGCCAAGCCAGCAAGCCGTGATGAGTTTGATTTCATCCGGGCTGCGTTCCATGAGGAATTGGAAGACGTGCTCGTGGCCGAAAGCTTTGGCGACTTGGTGAGCAGAGACGTGCCAGCCGAGTGTCCATTGGTAAATCGTTCCGCCGGTCTTCCCGCCGACCATCGGAAAATATTCGTTGCTCACGCGCAGGCGGATCGAGTCAGGATCAGCCTCGAGATGTTTTCGCACGAGATCAACATCGCCGAGTGCTGCCGCCATGAGAATATCCGTCTCGCAGCCGCGCGAGACTAGATAGCGCGCAATGTTCTGGCGGTCGCGCACCATGTACTGTGCTGGCGTGGATTCATGATCCACGTCGCGCGCATCAATCGCCGCGCCGTGATCCAACAAATACTTCGCGATTTCGATTCCGCCTTGCGAGACAAAGTGCAGCGGCGTTTGACCATCGCCGCCGCGCGCATGAACCAATTCGGGATCAGCCGCGACAAGCTCAGTGAGCTTTTCCAGCAAGCCCAATCGCGCCGCCGCGTGAACGTCCACTATCGCACCGCGTTCAATCGCGTACGCGGACAACTCGGGACTCGTGCTATGGAGCAATCCGAATCCACCTGCCCACCAACGGCTCTTCGCGTTAATATCAGCGCCAGCCGCAAGCAGAACGTCGAGCATTTCACGGCTACATACGCCGAGAATAGCCGGCGAATCAAAGGCAGCCAATGGCTCATTGATTTTGGCTTTTAATTCGGGATGGCGCTCAAGCAACTCACGGACGGTTGCGGCGTCATCTTTGTGGAACGCTGTTTTGATTTGTTCGATGGCGTCATTCATTTCTTCATTCAGGTTTTAACTCATCCCCAGACCCCTTCTCTTGGGAAGAGAAGGGGTGAAAGCTGGTATGAAGCTCTGAAAGTCCCCTTCTCTTTTTAAGAGAAGGGGATTTAGGGGATGAGTTTTTTGGTGACTGAAATCGATCTACTCTCATACTCATAACTTCGCCGTGGCCGTGGCGAGGGGACTGATCGCGTTGCCTGCGACCGCTTCACCGGTATCCAGATCCGGTTGCCGTTCGGGTTCGGCGTGCGGCTTCACGCGTCGCAATAGGACCGCAGCCAAAATTGCAATGCCCACCGTGATAGCGGCGCTTGTTATGGCGGTCAATTGCAACGAGTGGGTAAACGCCTCGCGGGCCGCGTTGATCAACCCCGCGCCGAACTGATCGGGTAGTTGCCCGGCCGCCGCTAGAGCGCCACCGAGTGTGTTCCGCGCAGCCTCTGCGACTTCGGGCGGAAGTCCGGCCGGAATGGCGTCATTCATCTCGCTGCGGTACATGGCGATGCCGATACTGCCGAGGATGGCGATGCCAAGCGCCCCTCCGAACTCAGAGCCGGTCTCCGATATCGCCGATGCCGCTCCAGCCCGCTCAGGTGGAGCGGTCCCGACTATCAAGTCGGTTGCCAAAGTAAAGACCGGAGCGAGACCCAGCGAGAAGACGACGAACCCGGTCACGAGAACCGCAAGTCCGGAAGTCCCGTTGACTTGGGTGAGTAGCGCGAAGCCGACAGCCGCGAGGACGGATCCAGCGGCCATCACAAACGCTGGGCGAATCCGGCGCGTGATCATCGGAGTCAGCATGGAACCGGCGATGAATCCGCCGGCGAAAGGCATCGTCCACAGTCCCGCCTGCAAAGGCGACAACCCGAGCACCAACTGCAGGTATTGCGCGATGAAGACAAAGGGTCCGAACGCAACGAAGGTGGCGAGTGTGTACGTCGCCAAAGACGCGCTGAAAGCGGGCACTCGGAAGAGCCGGAGATCGATCAGCGGGTCAGCCAACATTAGTTGTCTGCGCACGAACACGGCGCCGGCCGCCAAGCCTGCCACGATGGTCAGCCCAGGCAACCATCCCAAGCCGTCTTGGGCAATCTGTTTGAGGCCGTAGATCACCAGCAGCACGGCGGCCAGCGACAGAGCGGCGCTCGTTAGATCTAACCGGCCGGCCTTGGGATCTCGGTATTCAGGGAGCAGCACTGGACCAACCGCCAAGAGCAACACCATCACCGGCACGCCCACGAGAAACACCGAGCCCCACCAGAAATGTTCAAGCAACACTCCGCCGATCAACGGGCCGATCGCGCCGCCAACCGAATAGCTGGTAATCCACACTCCGATAGCGACCGTGCGCTGGCGTGGGTCGAGGAACATGTTGCGGATCAAAGACAAAGTTGATGGCGCCAGAGTCGCTCCGGCTATACCGAGTAGTGCGCGCGTTGCAATGAGCATCTCGGCGCTGTTCGAGAACGCGGCCAGCACGGAGGCGACGCCGAATGCAGCGGCGCCAATCATAAGCAGCCGGCGGCGGCCGATGCGATCTCCCAATGTGCCCATGGTGATCAGTGATCCGGCGACCAGAAATCCGTAAATGTCCACGATCCACAAAAGTTGGGAACTGGTGGGTTTGAGATCCGCGCTCAGGGACGGCACCGCGAGATTCAGCACGGTCAAGTCCATGGAGTAGAGCAGGCACGGAAGGGCGATCACGGCGAGCCCGATCCACTCACGGCGGCTTGCCCGGGGTGTGTTCATGAGAAACCTTTTCTTACCTTTACACTGCATCATGCAAAAAATTCAAATGACAGAAAGCTGGATGGCAGAAAATTTTTTTGCCTTCTTTTTGTTGCTTCAGAGTAAGCGCTGTTTGGTTGACACCAAGCTTCATTTTTCTGCCATACATTCCGCCATGCGAAATCATGATAATTTTGATCCGCTTACGGATCATTTTCCTGTCATTGCTTTTGTTCAAGCCGGCAGCCCCGGAATCTCCACCACCGGTCGAACCTCGACAGTGCCCTTGAGCGCCATGGGAATCCGTGCCGCGATGCCGATGGCCTCGTCGAGATTCTTCGCGTCGATCAAGAAATAGCCGCCGAGCTGTTCGCGCGTCTCCGCAAACGGGCCGTCAGTTACGAAGCGTTTGCCGTCGCGCATTCGAACGCTGGTTGCGGCCGAGGTCGGATGCAGCGGGTTGGCGCCCAAATACTTGCCGTTGGAGTTGAGTTCTTGCGCAAGCTGCGCGGACTCGCCGAAACACTGCTCCCGCTCGGCTTCGCCCAACGCTTGCTCGTCATAGTAAATCAGTAACATATATTTCATGCCTCTGTCTCCATTTGATATTGGTTTGAAACTGGGCTAGTTGGGCCTCGACAAGCTCGGCCTCGACCGGCTGCGCCCGAGCCCAGGGGCGGAACGGCTCGGACAATAGATAGTCGTTCAGTGAAATCCCAAATCGGCCACGAGCTGAATTGAATAAATCAGCGCCAGGCACACAGTAGCCGGTGTTTGAATGGGATTTTTCATCTCGCTTTTTGCCAACGTGGATGAGTTGCGCCGGCAGATAGATAACGACGGTTTCCACCACGCCAATGCCTTCGCAATACTCGGTCTGTCTCTCCGGTTCCAATTGATGGAAATCACCCAACCAGTTGTAGGCCGATTCCGTCATCAAAACATATTCCTGCGAGGACACCGAATTTTTGAGCAGGCGATGCGCCAGGATCACGTCCATGCCGAAAAGCTTATCGAAACCATGAATGTGCTCAATGGCGACTTCGCCGGCGTGGATGACGACTTTGAGCCGTAAATCTTTGGCGCCCATGACGCAAGGGTTTAAAGCACAAAGCCGGTGCAGGGTATGATAAAATGAACGAAAGAAGCTCATCACCTGTTTTTTGATCGCAGTAAGCTCTCGCGTGATATCGCCGTCTTCCTGGCAAAGCGCATAAAAAAATGCCGCGTCGCCTTCCACTTCCGCCAATTTGAGCGGCGGCGCTGCCGCCGAAATGACGGCCCTTAGCAGTTCCACCACCACCCCGACGGGCATGGCATGATTAGCAGTTTTCTCGTGCGACTTCATGAATTGGGTGAAGCCGCTAATATCGGCAATTACTAACAGGGCTTTGTGAGTTGATGGGCGCATATTTTATCTCTCTAAAATTTTGGAAAAGCTACACTCTGCGTTTTTTAACCTGGGTCTTCAAATATAAATATAAGAACGCCCTGTGTCAGCCCTATGTCACAACATTTAGCCCCGCACAGCGGGGTTTTGTTTTGGGCTTATTCTACTGAATAGTCGTTCGGGGGAGGCCAAAATCGACAACGGGCCTTCCGCCAAAATGCCTTGACGGTGATGTGTTCAGGCGATTTTTTATACACGGCGTGAACGGGTGCGGAAGCGGCGCACCTTGGCCAAATTGCCGCAATCCCGCATGTCACACCACTGGCGGCTGCGGTTTTTGCTCGTGTCTTCAAACAGCCAGCCGCAGTCTTCGCCGCCGCATTCGCGCAGGCGCGTCAGATCGCCGGTGGTCAGGAACTCCGCGGCAGAGTCGGCGATTAGCCAGAGCATGCGATCCAGAGAATTCTTGGTGTCCATCCACTCCCAAACAAAATTGTCTTCTCTGGCGGCCAATCTTACACGGCCGTACGCCATGATCAGCTCTTGATTCAACCGCTCGAGGTCAGACTGGCGCGGCAGTGATTTGTTCAAAAGCGCTTTGCAGATGCGATAAATCGCTTCACGCAGTTCCATGGCTCTTGCAAACACCGCCGCCGCTTCCGCCTGTTGCCGGCTTTCGCGGAGCAGTTTCTGCATTTCTCCTTCCGTCAAAAGACCGACGTGTTGACTCCACGCCAGCAGATCGCCGTAGTCGTTGAGTTTGTCTTCCCTAACCGCGCTCCCTTTTTCAGATGGCAAAGCCAAACGGCGGCCGCCAACCGAGTTGACGAAATCCAGACACAGTCGCCCGCCAACCAGCTTGATCATCGCCGCAGGTCTTTCATTTAGCTTCATAGTGGATCCGAACCTGTAACCTACAAAATATACTTGACAGGTTACAGAAAATTTATTATATTGTAACCGTCAATATCAATATAACCAGTTACTCGCAATTTGTCAAGAACAAAGGAGAAAGAATATGCGTGCTCAGCGACGAACGATTCTCCTCGCCGCACTTTTGTTGGCGAGCGTTATCAGCGGAATTCCGCGGCGCGATCTCGCCGCGCAAACACAACTGTCGCCGGAAGCGGCGAAGACGGCGCCAATCAATTCGCGCGAGGTGTTGCCGCCAGACCAGGCACAAGCCGTGCGCATGGTGCGCTTTGTATCATCACCGGCGATTGACGGGAAGCTCGATGAAGAAGTGTGGCAACGGGCAACGGTTTTGAAAGATTTTTATCAAACCCAGCCGGGTGACAACATCGCGCCGTCATATCAGACGCTGGCCATGCTTGGCTACGACGATAAATTTTTCTACCTCGGCATTCGCGCGCTCAATGATCCCGAGAAGATTCGCGCGACGGTGGCCAGGCGCGACGACGTGACGAACGATGATTACGTCGCCATCTATCTGGACACCTTCAATGATCGGCGCACGGCCTATGTGTTGCTGTTGAATCCGCTCGGCATTCAGCAGGACGGCATCTTTACCGAAGGCAGCGAGGTCGATTACAGCGTCGATGTGGTGATGCAGTCGAAGGGCGTGCTGAACGATGACGGCTATACGATCGAAATAGCAGTGCCTTTCAGCTCGCTCAAATATGAAGCGGGAAAAGGGAAATTCTGGGGCATTCATATTCTGCGCCAGATCAAATCCCTCGACGAAGAGAATTCGTGGATGCCGTTGCGCCGTGACCGGGCTGGCACGAACAAAACCGGCGTCAAAGAAACACGAGCCAGATTTCTCGCGCAAGCCGGACGCCTAACCGGTCTGGAAAGCATCACCACGGCGCGCACGCTGGAAATCATTCCCACCTTCGCCCTCTCCGAAACCGGTCAGCGCGTACGAACCTTTCCGTCCTTAGCAGCCGAAACCGACCCGGAGCGCTGGCGCAATCAGTCCGTGCAGCCTGAACCGGGACTCACGGCGAAAATCAGGCTGATGCCGGGGATTAGCCTCGACGCTGCGGTCAATCCCGATTTTGGCGAAGTCGAGGCCGATCAGCCGCAGATTACGGCTAATCAGCGTTTCCCGCTTTTCTTCGAAGAGAAACGGCCGTTCTTTCTCGAAGGCATAGAGCGCTTTCGCACGCCGATTCAGGCCGTGCACACGCGCGCGATCATTGACCCGGACGTGGCGATGAAACTCTCCGGCAAACGCGGGCGCACGAGCTTCGGATTGATGTTGGCAAGCGACAACGCGCCGGGCAACTTTAGCGAAGCAGAACGAAACGATCCGGCGCTGCTGCGCAGCATTGAAAAGTTTCTTGGAAAAAATGCGCATAGCGGCGTGCTGCGCCTCAAACGCGATGTCGGCAGCCAGTCGAGTGTTGGAATGATTGCCACCAGTTGCAACTTTGTCGAAAAACACAATCACCTGGCCGGGATCGATGGCCGCCTCAGCCTCGGCCCAAAAACTTTCTTCAACTTCCAAGTGCTCGGCGCGGCCTCACGGCGATTCTTCTACGATCCAAAAGCCGATCAAAACATTTATCGTACCGGCAACGGCCTGGGGTATTTCACCGAGCTGAACAAGACCGGGCGGCATCTCAGCCTGCAATTTGCGGGCGAAGGATATTCGCCGGACTACCGCGCCGATTTGGGTTACACACTGCGCGCCGACATAAACCGCTGGTCGGTCTTTGCGCGGTACAACTCCGAGCCAAAACCAAACTCCAAATTCATCTCATGGAGCGTGCTTTATACTGTTCTCACGCAATTCGATTGGCAGGGACGAAAGCAGTACGCGTATCACTATCCGCGCCTCTTGTTGAATTTCAAGCAGCAGACGTTTCTCAATTTCTATCTGTATCGGGATTTTCTGCGGCTCTTCGAGGAAGAGTTCGGTCCCCAAAGAACGACGACGCGGCCGGGCGCCTTTGTGGGCGCTTCGGAACGAAGCACCGTCTATAAAGGTTTGGTGATCGAAGCGGGCACGGCGCCGAGCAAGAAGTATTCATTCAAAGTCTTAGTTGATAATACCTGGGATCAGCTTGACTTCGATTTCGGCGCCGGTCAAAAATTCCCGCGCGTCAGTCCGGCGGCGCTGGCGGATCCGAACGCGCCGCTGGATCCGGGCCCCGGCAAAGCGCTGAATATAACGGCGTCTGCGACCTATCAGCCAACCGACGCGCTACGCGTTGCGCTCGATTACACCAAAAGCCGTTTAGTCCGCAACGACACGAAGCGCGTTGCCTTTGACCAGAACCTTTATTCGTTGCGCACGAATTACTATTTCTCGCGCTTCATATTTTTGCGAACGCGCCTTGATTATGATACGATGATCGCAAATGTGCGCGGACAGTTTTTGCTCGGCTGGACGCCGAATCCGGGAACGTCGTTTTACCTGGGCTACAACGATGATTTGAATTATAATGGCTTTAATGCATTCACGAATCACTTTGAATCGGGATGGCAACGCAACAGTCGGGTGTTCTTCATCAAGTTGTCTTATCTGACCCGTCACAGGCTGCAATAGTTTTCGTAACTATTCACGTACAATATTGAGAGGAGGTTTGCAATCATGATTTGTCGAATTTGGCACGGATGGGCGACCCATGAGAACGCCGCAGCGTATCTCGCGCTTCTGGAAAGTGAAATTCTGCCCGGCCTCGCCAACCGGCAGATCACGGGATACAAAGGGCATCATTTACTGCGACGTGATCTGGAGTATGAAGTCGAATTTGTGACCATGCTCTGGTTTGCATCGCTGGACGCGGTGCGAGAATTTGCCGGCCAGGAGTATGAGCTGGCCGTCGTTCCACCTAAAGCGCGCGCGTTGCTCTGCCGCTTTGATGAACGTTCATCACATTACCAGGCATTGGGTTCAGCCACGGGAAAAGTTACGATCGCTAGAATTTGGCATGGCATCACCCCGGCAACCAAAGCCGATGAATATCTCGATTACTTGAACAAAACCGGCATTCCTGACTATCGCCAGACAAAAGGCAATCAGGGCGCATTTGTCCTGCGTCGTCTTGAAAGAGATCAAGCACACTTTCTGACGCTCTCGCTGTGGGATTCGATTGAATCCATCAAAAGATTTGCAGGCGATAACTACGAACGTGCCCGCTACTATCCAGAAGACAAAAAATACCTGCTCGAGTTTGAGCCAACGGTTCAGCATTACGAGATTCTTGTCGATCAAAAGCCGATTGAGTGTTAGCCGATTTCATAGGTTGACGACTTCTATAACCGATGCAAAAGTGATTGTGGGTTAACCGAAAAGGAGAAATACTATGAAAAGCTTCCGCGTCGCGCTCGCTGCCGGCATATTGGCTGCCGCAATGGGCTCGATTGCTCCTGCACACTCCCAAGATACGTCCAAGCAAGCTGCTGCCGCCAACCTGACTGGCTTGCACGATTTCGATTTTCAAGTCGGTGAATGGCGCGTCCATCATCGCGTGAAGCGCCCAGCCGATAGTCTTCAATGGTTGGAATTCGATGGGACGTGCAGTAATCGCAGCCTCATGGACGGTTGGGCCAATGTGGAAGACCACATGTTCGACAAGCCAACCGGCGTCACTCGCGGTGTTGGGCTGCGCGCGTACGATCCGAAAACCGGGCAATGGGCAATCTGGTGGATTGACGGGCGCGATCCTTTCGGCGCTCTCGATCCGCCGGTCAAGGGCCGTTTCGAGAACGGCGTCGGCACCTTCTATTCCGACGGTACGCTCGACGGGAAGCCGATCCGCACGCGGTTCACTTGGTCGCACATCACGCCCACATCCGCGCGCTGGGAACAGGCTTATTCATCCGATGCTGGAAAGACGTGGGAAACGAATTGGATCATGGAGTTCCGGCGGGTCTCGTAAGCTTGGATTAGGCAATTCTCACGGTCTCAGTCCCGCAGCTCCTGCAGCCGCCTCTGAAGAAACCGCCGCTCCGGCTCCTGTTGCGTGAGGCTGAGGGCCCGTTCATAGGAGGCTCGGGCTTCCGCCGTTCTGCCCAGCCGCCGGCAAAGCTCCGCCCGTGCTGAGTGTATCAAGTGATAATCAGCGAGATCGCCGCGCGCTAAAATGGTATCGATGATCGTCACACCCGCCAACGGGCCGTCACGCATCGCCACGGCAGCAGCGCGATTCAGCTCGATCACGGGAGAAGATTCCGCCTGCAAAAGCAGGTCGTACAACGCAACGATCTGCGTCCAGTCTGTTTCAGCAGCGGTGGGCGCCTGGGCATGCACCGCCGAAATTGCCGCTTGGAGCGTGTACGGACCGAACCTTTGTGACGACAGTGCGCGCTCCACCAGCGCCAATCCCTCTGCACTGTGATCCCGGTTCCAGAGCGAGCGATCCTGGTCTTCCAGCAGAATCAAGTCGCCCGCCGGCGAGGTGCGCGCTGGTCGCCGCGACTCGTGCAATAGCATCAGCGCGAGAAGTCCGATGGCCTCCGGCGCCGGCAGCAACTCAACCAGCAATCGCCCCAAACGGATCGCCTCGCCTGAAAGATCGGTGCGCGTCAGCGACTGGCCCGACGAGGCGGAATAGCCTTCGTTGAAAACCAAATAGATCACGTGCAGCACGGTGCCCAAGCGCTCGGGCAGATCCGCTTGCGATGGCACTTGATAGGGAATGCGCGCCTCGCGGATTTTTGCTTTCGCGCGCACGATGCGTTGCGCCAGCGCCGAAGGCGTGGTAAGAAAAGCGCGCGCGACCTCCTCGGTGGTGAGGCCGCAAATCTCGCGCAACGTCAGCGCCATGCGGGCCTCCGGCGGCAGCGCCGGATGGCAACAAGTAAAGATCAGCCGCAGTTGGTCGTCGGCAACGCTTTCCTCATCCGCTTCCTCGGCCGCACTTGCTTCCGCGTCGAATTGCGCGGCAAGCTCCGCCTGCAAGGCGTCGAAGCGGGCGCGGCGGCGCATCGCATCGATGGCCTTGAAGCGGCCCGCTGAAACAAGCCACGCGCGCGGATTGGCCGGCACGCCCTCCAGCGGCCATTGTTTTATGGCGGCGGCGAAAGCATCGTGCAGCGCGTCCTCGGCACGGTCGAAGTCTCCGAGCAGGCGAATCAAAGTAGCCCGCACGCGGCGAGACTCCGTGCGATAGAGGGCGTCGATGGTCTGGTGCATTTTTTCGGCCCGCTTGAGCGGCTCGACCGAGCTTACCGAGGTTTCGCCGAAGTCAACGGCAGCCTCGTTCATCGGCCTCGTCGCGGGCGCTGGAGCAACCGCTGATTGGAATTTCATAATTTATGACTCACGGCTTTTTAGCCGATTCAATGGCGCGCTGGAGATAGCCGTAAAACTCCCGAATCGCCGGCGGCACTTTCGCGTCGGGGTCCGCGCCTTTCCACGACACCACGGTGGTGTCTTTACCGCTGATGCACCATACGCGCGTCGTTGTAATAAAAAATAACGACAACCCAACCAAACACAGGCTGGGATTTTTTAGACAAACCTGCATTGTGGTGAAAAAAATCTTGGTCATCATACCTGCCTTGCCGCGGGCATTGTCTGCCAAGCTAAAGCCTGGCGCGCCGGGGTTACTGCTGCTGCACGACGTGCGGATGCGTATCGATGCCGGAGGGCAACTCGGCGCGCACGAGGTAATCCGCCAGCGCGAGGAGCGCGTTGCCAACGGCTTCCAAAACCTGCTCTTCATCGCCGATCAAGCCCAGCGTCAACGTTTTCTTGAGTTTCGTTTCTTTCCCGGCTTCGCCTTCGGCCCAGCCTTTCCAAATGATCTGTCCCGGCGCGGTAACGAGCACGGCGTGAAAATGCGGCAGCACGTCTTTGCCGCCCCAGATATATTTGGTCTGGCCGATGGTGGCTTGCGTGGAATAATTCTCGCCGTAAATCACGGCGTCGGCGCGCAGTTTTTTGGCAACGCGGCGCAGCGCGTCGAGATTGTAGCCCTGCGGCAATTCCTGCACGCCCATATCGAGCACGACCTGGCGCACCGAATCATCCGGCACGATATAAAAACGGCGAAACTCCGCCAGTTTCTCCTGAAAAATCTGCCGGAGCGCGATGCGGCTTTTCTCCCGCTTGGCCTCGCCGACGAAGCCCATCACGACGACACGCCGCGCGGCGTTGATACGGACGCGATCATATTTGAACGTATCCCGCGGCGCCGGCTTGTTCACGGCGCATCCGGAAATGATGAACAGCGCGTTTATTAAAATAACGAAACGTTTCATCGCGTTTTCTCCATTCCTGTTTTTGCAACTATTCATTACAAACGAACTTTACCATGTTAAAAATAAGTAAAGTTTTATCCATTCGCCAGTATTTTATTACGATTCTTTCCTTGACTTTGGCGTTATTATGCTGTAAATTTGTTCAGAAATTCAAAAGATTTATTTTGGCGCGGCGGAGGAAAAAATGAAACTCAATGAAAGGCAGAAAGAGGTAAAAATGATCGAACCTGTTTTAGTCATGCTTGCCTTGCTTATCTTTTTTTCTATCTTCGTCGGCCCCCAGGTTTATCGCAACTGGCGGGAAGCGCGCAAAAATAAGAACTAACGCTGTCGGAAACTTTCATCGCCGAGCGTCAGTATGATGAAGTAGTTGCCGCATTGAAGTTAAAGGTTACAAACCACGGAAGGGAGATTATGAAGAAAGGTTTGCTATCTCTACTATTGTTGCTACCGGTTGTTGTTATTGGCCAGGGACTTGACGTGCAGCCCCGCCGGATAATCGATACGCCGTCCGCATGGACGCTGCCGCGCGGCGGTTTTGACCTCACCATGCGGGCCTTCGGCAATGGCGGCGCGTTTTTGAGTTTGAGCGTCGGCGTTTCCAACCAATTTATGTTTGGCGCCTCTTATGGCGGCACCCAAATTCTCGGCGAGGACTCGCTGCAGTGGAATCGTTCACCGGGCATCATGGCACGATATAATATCATTCCGGAAAGCTATGCGCTGCCGGCGGTCAGCATCGGATTCGAGTCGCAAGGATATGGCCGCTTTATCAAAAATGTTCCTGAAAGGACCGTAAAAACCAAAGCCGGCCTCGACTCGACGCTTTTCAAAGAAGTCAATCGCTACGCCAATAAATCGTTGGGTTTTTATGCGGTGGCGAGCAAAACCTATGCGTTTTTTCATCATCTGGATTTTCACGGTGGGGTTAATTACACGCTGGAACGGGATGACGGCGATAGCGACATCAATCTGTTTACCGGCGGGTCGCTGGCGTTCAACGAGGATTTCGAGCTGCTCGGCGAATATGATTTTGCGCTGAATGACACGCCGAACAAAGTCGGGCTGGGCGAAGGCACCGGTTATTTGAACGCCGGCCTGCGGTTGAAAATTCGTCGGGTGGTTTACATTGAAATGTATTTGAAAAATATTCTCAAAAACCGGCGCGGCGCCAACAACTTAAACCGCGAATTTCAAATCACGTACTTCCAGTTTATTTAGGGCATTGCATTTTGCCGCAGGGAGCGCCGATAATCTGCGATGCCAACTGCGTTAAAGGGATCCGTATGAAATCTTCACGAAATTTATTGCTGGCCTTTGCCGCTTTTGCATTGATCGGAACCAGCCTCGGCTGTTATACCATGCTGAAACATCCGCGCGTGCAAACCGATGATCGCTCCTCCACAAGCTCGGGAGCGCACGAGAGCGAAATGATCGGCTTTGCCGATGATTGTTCCGGTTGTCACAGTCTCGGCAGTTTGCGTGCACATCACGCCGCCGTGCCGCCGCCGCGCCGTATCGTTTCGCCGACGTGGGCCGATTACTACGATACGCCCTGGTGGACGCCATATTACACCCCGGTTGTTCGCGGCGGTGCTAACGCCGCGGCGGAAGAGCAAAAAAAGCGGCCGTTTGATAAGCGCCAAATAAGCCGGCCGGATGAACCCAATCCGCCTTCGGTTAGTACGCCGGAACCGGCTTCCAACCCCGGCACCGTTGCGAAGCCGACGGGCTCCGGCAACAGCCGGCCCGCTTCACAACCGCCAGACGCCAACAAGCGCGAAGAAAAACGTTCGGACGACAGCCAGAGCAGCGAACGCCGGAAGCGCAAACCTCAATAGCAAAAAAAATGGATTGTTGGAGTGGCGGATTGATGGGGTTTTGGATTGTTGGATTAATGAATGTCCAAAACTCCAGTAATCCAGTAATCCAACGATCCACCAATCCAGCCACCCAACGAAACGGGAGCGAGTCGATGCCCAAAAGCCTGCGAATCTTTTTGGGAGTGCTTGTTATTTTAGCGGTGATTTTTGGCGCGGTCGCAGTTTTTGGAACACGGCTGGTAAAAAAATCTTTGCCGCAAACCGGCGGCGAAAAGTCACTCGCCGCGCTCTCGCAACCGGTGACGGTACAGCGCGACGAATACGGCGTGCCGCATATTTTTGCACAAAATGAAAACGATCTTTGGCGCGCCGCGGGTTACGTTGCCGCGCAGGATCGGTTGTGGCAAATGGACGTCACGCGTCGTGCCGTACGCGGCACGCTCTCTGAAATTTTTGGCGACGCGACGCTGCCACAAGATAAATTTTTGCGAACCTGGGGCTTTTATCGCCTCGCCCAACGCCTTGCCGCCAACCTCTCTCCCGAGTCGCACCGGATGCTCGAAGCTTACGCCGGGGGCGTCAACGCGTTCATCGAAGAAAATAAATCTCGCCTGCCGATAGAATTTAGCATTTTACAATACAAACCGGAACCCTGGAAAATCGAAGACAGCATCGGCTTCGTCCGGTTGCTGGCCTTCAATTTATGTTATGCATGGTTTTTTGAGCCGGCACTCGGCAAAGTTGCGGAGCAATACGGCCTGCCGATGGCGATGGAAATTTTTCCCGCCGTGTTGGAAAACACACCCACCATCATCCCGCACCTCGACAAGCTCGGTGCAAGCGAAATGCTCGGTGCAAGCGACAAGCTCGGTGCAAGCGACAAGCTCGGCGGGCGTCTCGATAATTTTTTGCAGCTCGCCTTTGACACGCGCCTGAAGCTCGGCATGCCGCCCGGCGTGCTCGGCAGCAACAGTTGGGCAGTGAGCGGCAACCGCACGGCCAGCGGCAAACCGTTGTTGGCCAACGATCCTCATCTCGGTCTCGAATTGCCGGCGATTTGGTATGAAATGCATCTTGCCGCCGGCTCGGAGCTGGACGTGATCGGCGTCACGCTGCCCGGCGTGCCCGGCGTCGTGCTCGGCCATAATCGAAATATCGCTTGGGGCTTTACGCACGGCATGGTCGATGATCTTGATTTTTATCTTGAAAAAATAAACCCGGCGAATGCGAATGAATACTGGCGCAACGGCCTCTGGCAAAAAATGGACGTGACGGAAGAATACATTCCGGTCAAAGGCCGCCGGCCGGAACGTTTCACCGTTCGCGCCACGGCGCACGGGCCGGTGGTGAACGGCATTCATCCCGCCGCGCCAAACGATTCGTTCGCCGTGAGTTTTCGCTGGACCGGATTTGAAATGACCGACGAGCTGCGCGCCGTGCACCTGCTCAATCGCGCCAAAACGTGGGAGGAATTTTTGCAAGCGATGCGGCATTTTCAAGCGCCCAATCAAAACGTGATTTACGCCGACGTTGCCGGCAACATCGGTTACTATTCCTGCGGCCTCGTGCCGATTCGCCGCGACGGCAAAGGTTATTTGCCGTATGCCGGCTGGGAAAACTCCGGCGATTGGATCGGCATGGTTCCGTTCGAGCAGATGCCGCATGTTTACAATCCGCCGCAAAACTTTGTGGCGACGGCGAATAACCTGATCGTCAACAAAAATTTTTCCCATTATATTTCCAATGCCTGGGAGCCGACGAGCCGCATCGAGCGCATCACGGAATTGCTGCAGCAAAATGACCGCATGACGGTCGAATATTTTCAACAGATGCAGAACGACGTCGTTTCCGTGCACGCGCGCCGGATGCTGCCGTTGCTGTTCAAATTGCTCGACGCCGCGGTGACGCCGGACAGCGCCAACAACACGGCGCCGGCATTCAGCGCAGAGGAAAAAAACGTGCGCCAATTGTTGAGCACGTGGGATTGCAACGAAACCGCCGACAGCGTTCCCGCGGCGTTATTTCAAGTCTGGGCGCAGGAGTTTCTGCTCGCGACGATTAAAGACGAGATGGGCGACACGTTATTCAACGCGTACGCCGCGTGGTCCGCGCTGGCGATTCGCGCGCTGGAATATCTGGCGCAGCATCCGGAATCGCCGTGGTTCGATAATCGTTCGACGCCGGAGATTGAAACCGCGCCGCAAATCGCGCTCGCGGCTTACCGTCAAATGCTGCAAGGGTTGCGCGCCAAACAGGGCGAAATGATGATCGACTGGCAATGGGGAAAAATTCATCAGCTCACGCTGGCGCACGCGCTGGGAAAACACGAGACGCTCCAACAAACTTTTAACGCCGGGCCATATCCGCTCGGCGGTTCTGCCGATACCATCAACAAAGGCGAATATCGTTTGACCGAACCGTATGCCGTGATGGCCGGACCGTCGGTGCGCCGCATCGTTGATCTTGCCAATCCCGAAATTTCATCTTCTGTCATTCCCGGCGGACAATCCGGCCAGGTATTCAGTCCGCATCATCACGATCAAGTGCGATTGTGGCTGCAAGGAAAATATCGGCAGGTTTCCATGCGGCGTGCAGCGGTTGCGACAAGTGCTGAGAATACGCTCGTGCTCAAGCCGAAGCAATAAGTTAAGGCTTGACCGCGATGAACCTTTTCGCTATATTTTTGAAAAACGTTGTTAGATAAATATTATGAAACCCATCACCGACCTTGTGCTCGGCGAACACTTCACCGCGTTCTTCGTGGCGCGCCGCAAGGAAATCAAGAAAAAGAAAAACGGCGACCCATATCTCGCGCTGGATCTCGCCGACGCCAGCGGCCATCTCGATGCGGTGTGGTGGGAATTTCAACCGGATTTATTCGGCAAGACCGAAGCCGATGGCGTCGAAGCCGGCGACGTCGTCAAAGTGGCCGGCCACATCGAAGAGTATCAAGGCGTGCGGCAAATTCGGGTCGAGAAAATTCGCCGCGCCAAACCTGAAGATCAGGTCGATTTATCGAAATTGACTCCGGTGGTGGAGATCGATCGCCAAGTGTTGTGGCAGAATTTCCGCAAAATGATCGACAGCCTCGCCAATCCCTATTTGCTCTCTCTCCTGCGCCGCATTTTCGATGACGAAGCGCTTGCAAAAAAATTTATCGATGCGCCGGGCGGCAAACTGTGGCACCACAATTATCTCGGCGGCCTGATGGAGCACACGCTGAACATCGCGGCCATTTGTGATCGCGTGTCAAAAATTTATCCGGCGGTCGATCGCGATTTAATCGTCGCCGCCGCGCTGGTGCATGATATCGGCAAGGTTGACTCGTACACGACCGGCCCGAATTTCGATTATACCGATGCCGGCCGCCTGCTCGGCCACATCGTCATCGGCAGCCAAATGGTCGCGGCGAAGATCAGCGAGTTTCCGGAATTTCCCGCCGAGCTGGCGATGAAACTGCAACATCTGGTTTTGAGCCATCAAGGCAAATTAGAGCAAGCCTCGCCCGTCGAGCCGATGACCCGCGAGGCGTTTATTCTCTACTACGCCGACGAGATCGATTCCAAGCTCAACGCCATCGAGCGCATCAACAAAGACGAACGCCCGCGCGGCGCGAAGTGGAGCAAGTTTGTCAATTTGCTGGGGAGGTATTTGTATTTTGGGGAACAACAGGCAAAATAATCTTGTGAGGCTTCATGAAAAATCGTCCAACCTGTATTGACATTTTCAGCGGGTGTGGCGGGCTAAGTTTGGGAATGGAGCGCGCAGGTTTTCGTACATTGGCCGCCGTCGATTCCAACAAGGAGGCCGTTACAGTATACCGGCACAATTTCCCGCATGTCCCACACGTTCTTGAACGCGATCTGACAAAATTTGGACCGGATGAGCTGGCCAGGTTAATCAAGCGAACAGACGTTGAGGTAATTATTGGCGGCCCTCCTTGTCAGGGATTCAGCATTGTACGCAAACGTGACGGCGCCAATCATGGGGATCGATTGATAGACGATCCACGACGGTTGCTTTACAAACAATTTCTAAATTACGTTGACTTTTTTCACCCCAAAATGTTTGTCATGGAGAATGTGCTGGGCATCAAATCGGCTGCTGATGGCGAATATTTTACCCGTATTCAGAGTGAAGCGCGTGCGTCAGGCTACAGAGTACATGGCCAGGTTGTTACTGCCTCGGATTTCGGTGTGCCGCAGAAACGGCAGCGGCAATTCATCTTCGGCACCCGACTCGATTTCCTGGAGTTTTTTCATGAAGGCTTCATGCCTCCCACTCACAAGAACAAGATTGTCACACTTGGTGAGGCGATTGGAGACTTGCCTGTGCTCAAATCCGGTGGTGGCGCAGAGGAAATGGATTATAACCTGAAACGGCGCAATATCCAGGTTAAAAAATATGGCCGGCATTTTCTGTACAAAGTTTTGGAGGCGCAAAAGGCCAAAAGGTTGACCGCGCATTTCGCCAGATCTCATCTCCAACGCGACCTGCGGGATTTTAAGCGGCTGCGCGAGGGTGAAAACTGTTTGCACGCCATGCAGCGCGGTGTCGAATTCGAATTCCCCTACGACAAAACCAATTTCAAGGATCGCTACTGCCGGCAGGATCGCAACCGTTTGTGCTCAACCATCGTGGCGCATTTGAACAAGGATGGTTTAATGTTCATTCACCCCACGCAAAACCGCTCGCTCACACCTCGCGAGGCGGCGCGCGTGCAAAGTTTTCCGGACTGGTTTGGGTTTCCGGTGACACGTTCACATCAATTTCGACTGATTGGCAATGCTGTACCACCGTTAGTCGGCGAAGCTATTGGATTGGCGGTAAAATCCTACCTGGAAAAAACCATACGAATCCCGGCTGGTTTGAGTTTTCGGGTTTCGGTCCCCGGTCAACTGCTCACACTGAATTTTGAGCATTAACAGATAGAGATCACGATCATGGCGAAGAAAGACAACGAGCGCTGGTCAAGAGAAGAGCACATTTTGGCCTTCAATCTCTATTGCAAAATACCTTTTGGGACGATTCACATGGGTAATCCCAAGATTAAGGAGTTGGCGAAGTTACTTGGGCGAACTGATGGCGCTGTTTCCAACAAATTGGCCAATTTTTCACGGCTGGATCCAGTACAACAGGCACGCGGCATAAAGGGAAGAGAGCACGGCGCTAAAGGTGAGGAAGAGGCATGGAATGAATTTCACGAAAACCCCGAAGCGCTTGCATTTGAGAGCGAACGACTACTCGCCAAATTCACCGGCCAAACCCTGGAACAGCTTGCGGAAATAGATGAAAGAGATCTCCCGAAAGAAGGCCTTGAGCGTGAACGAATCGTACGCATCCGTCTCAACCAACATTTCTTCCGTGCAACCATATTGGCCACTTATGAGTATCGTTGCTGCATTACGGGGTTGGCGATTCCTGAGCTTCTGGTGGCCAGTCATATTGTGCCTTGGGCTGACGATTTACAAAACCGCATGAACCCTCGTAATGGCCTCTGTCTAAACGCTCTTCACGATCGTGCATTCGATCGTGGCCTTGTATCGATAGCACCCGACTGGACTATATGCTATGCCAAATCAATAAAGTCATCAAAACATCGCACCAACCCTGCTATTGATTGGCTACTCCAATTCGAGGGCAAGCCTATCAATTTACCAAAAAAATTCGCACCTGACCCTGATTTGATCGCTTGGCATTTCGAGAAGTTTGGGTTTAGTAAAGTCAAACATCCAAATACATAATGCATTTCCCTTCTGCGATTTCGCTCCGACTGTCTTCCTGATTTTTTGTTGAAAATGAACAAGAAAATTTAACAACCATCCTCTGTCTGTCCATTCGTTCAATCCCACATCTCTGAAAGTTTTGACATTCTCCCCTTTTTGATTCCTTCAAAATCTAAGTTGAAAAACTCAAAGTCTGGATGAAACAGGTTGGAAAAGAAATTCCGGTTTTTTCTCCAGGCCATGCTCCGGTTGATGCCTTTTTCGATTGCATCATTTCCATAACCTGGCCCGGTAGCGAGGCTTTTCAGAAGTTTGTCAGGAGCTATATGACGCCACACATCAAAGTAATAGGATATCGTTTTGAAAGCAGGTGGCTGCAGCAATGTCAAAAAAAAATTGTCGGGTTCCTGACCTTCCCACCTTTAGCCAAGAGGACAAAACTGAACTATTGAAACTCGACCCAAATATCAAGCTTGTTTGGCCGGAAGCAATCAAATCCAATGACGAGACACACGAGCCGTATTTGTCAAACGACTTTTCGATTTTTGATTTCGAACAACGATTCAAGACGGCACGCAAAGGGGGTATGACTGTTTTGCCCGAAGGCGAAGAGTCGGTTCCGGCGAAATACGTCAGTTTCGTCGGTGATTCGTTCGCTTATCTCACAGAAAGCCACAAAGTGCCGATTGTAACTGGGCTGTTGGCTTCCAACAAAACCGCGCAACAGCAGATACCTCTGCGCAAAGTGGATGAGATGAAGGCTGGTGATTTCGTTGTGTTCAAGGAAGGCGGCAGCAAGGATGTGATCCAGGCAATAGCCGATTTGATGTTGGGGGAGAAAGCACAAACGCTGCGAAATTTGGCTCACATGTGGAGACGGGCCTTGCTTGCCTGTGTATTTACTCCGGAACGACTACATGACCAGGTGGTTCGGGCTGGCGGAACACACTCATTGATCGCGATCAAAAACTGGCTCTACGATAATTACCAAATCGGCCCTGGCAAAAATGAGGATTTGGATTTGGTCGCAAGGATTACGGGGTCGAGTGAGCTCAAAGAAAGTCAGGAGGAAATCTGGAATGCCATCGAAACCATACGCAGTGCACATCACAGCGCCGGTATGCGATTAAAAAAGGTTTTGCTGCACAAGCTTCCGGAACACCTCGATGCAATAAAACAAGAAGGAACGCGCATCAATGTCGATGATTTGGTTACTGCATGGGTGATGCAGGTTGAAAGCATCGGTTCCGAGTTTGAACCGTATTCCAAATTAAAAGTCAACGAGCTGCAATGGGATGAATCAACTGTTCTCGCAAATTGGTTTTCGTAACCCATGGCAAAAATGATCCCGGCACATCCTGACGAATCAACCGTCAGCGCCGCCGAACGCAAAATTTTCGATTTGCTCGCCAATGATCCTGATACCAAGGACTGGACAGTGATCCATTCCCTAGGTTTGACCCGTCGCGGCTCCAAGCCATACGGCGAGGTTGATTTCATTGTTCTCATACCAAGTGGAGGAGTTTTTTGTCTGGAGGTGAAAGGTGGCGGGGTCACTTGTCAACAGGGGCTCTGGACCACAACCAATCGTGAGGGGAAAATCATCGAAATGAAGCGCAGTCCGTTCATGCAAGCCCGCGAGGGGATGTTCACCGTGAAGAATGCGGTTGAAAAAGAATTCGAGGCAGAACCTCCGGTTCGTGCCACAATCGTTGGCAGCGGGGTGATTTTCCCGGATATCAGCTTCACGATTGATTCGCCCGAATGGGAACGATGGGAGGTGATTGATCAACAGGATTTGCGGCAACCGATCTCCGTTTCCTTGAAACGTATGGCAAGGGAACAGAGAAAAAAACTGGGCGTTGCCGCTACTGAACCAAGCCTTGCCACCATTCGATCAATCCGGCAATTTCTTCGACCGGATTTCGAAGCCGTTGTCACACGATCAACCCAATTGCAGGAGACGGAAGAGCGGCTTTTGAAATTGACGGAAGAACAGTATGAGGCGCTGGACCTCATGGCTGACAACGAGCGATGTTTGATTGAAGGAGCCGCCGGCACCGGCAAAACCATGCTCGCCTTTGAATATGCCAGGAGATCAGCCGAAGCCGGTTACCGCACGCTGTTGCTTTGCTACAACAAGCTGCTGGGCAACTGGCTTCACTCCCGTATCACAGAAACCGGTTTGTCAGGCTTTCTGAAAGGCGGTCGATATTATCAACTTTTGCGCGAAACGATTCTTGAATCATTTTGGGCCACGGAATTTCTCGAAAAGGAACAAAATAATTCCGGCAACGAGTTGTTTCATATCATCCATCCATTTTACGGCCAATTGGCTTTGGAAGCCTCGCATGATCGGTTTGAAGTTATCGTCATCGACGAAGCCCAGGATATGCTGAAACAAAGCATCTTGGAGGTTTTGAATATCTGGTTGGCAGGCGGGCTGGTCAAAGGACGATGGGCAATATTCGGAGATTTCCAGCGCCAGGCAATTTTTGAAAATTCTCCCGGCGACCAGTTAAAAACGCTGTTGAGCAGTTATTGCCCTGACTTTGCCAAAGGGCGCTTGCGCATCAATTGCCGAAACACGCGCCATATCGGAGAAGAAACCGCCTTGCTGTCAGGTTTTAATTCACCGCCTTACCGATTGGGGCAAGTCGATGGTTTGGCGGTTGACTATTACTATTACAATTCCGAGGAAAAACAAATCGCCAGCCTTGGCGATATTCTCCACAGGCTTTTGCAAGATGGGGTGAAAGTCGGTGATATGGTCGTTCTGTCGCCATCAAAGTTTGAAAATTCTTGTGCCTCAAGAATGACTGGGGAGCTTGACTTCCGAATAGCCGAGGTTAACACCCCAACACCGACCAGATCACGCACACCCGTCATCATGTTTTCCACCATTCATGCCTTTAAAGGCATGGAAAGCCCGGTGATCATTTTGTGTGATGTTGAGCAGATCGATGCCACCGAGGCGCAATCACTCTTGTATGTTGGAATGTCGCGCGCCAGAAGTCTCCTGATCGTCCTGCTGCATGAGCAGACAAAACATTCAGTCAAATTGGCCATCGCACGAAAACTTGAAGAAGGTTGGAAGAAATCCTTATGAGCACTCCTGCCAAAGTGAGGGCGGAAATTGTCGATTTTCTCCGCCATGAGTTGATCGGCCCGGATCCCGGATATCCAGCCGTGCAATTGAACCGCGAGGAAATCCTGCGCACACAGGACCCGCCCAGATTGCGCTACAGTTGCGGAGTTCTGTTTCCAATGAAGGTGCAGGTACAGCAGGCCGAGGTGGCCACGGAGGAGGAGGTTGCCGTTGCGGAAAACGCGCCTCCTGAAAGTGAAGAAACCGAGGAAGTGATATCGCCGGAAAGTGCTCGCAGCGAAGGCGATGAATATCCGGAACAGGAGGTCAATCGCGCGAATGAATACTTGCCAAGCGCGATGGGTTTGAGTGCATTGATGTTCCTGCCCAAATTTTTGAAAGTCAAGGTGAGCGCCGGTCGTTATGAAAAAATTACTCTGGAAGGGCTGGGCAGGCAGGACGAGAAGGGAAAATATTTTCCACACTATTGGCGTAGAAAAATTGAGTGTGAACAGTTGGTTGATTGCAGTATCTTCCTCGCCAATAAACCGATTACAAAAGAATTTTCGCCGGCGACCGAAGACGGCAATTCCAAACTGGCGCTCCATGTTTTCAGTCGTCCTCATGTTCATGCTGCCAATCCCAACGATGAGAGGATAATTACCTTCACCTTGATCAACCGGAATGTCACCGAAACCGGAAAACCCAAGGACGAAGAATGCTTTTTTCAATGCCAGTTTGAGGTGATGGGTTCCGAGGGCAGCCCTTGCTTCCTGGAATATCCTGAAAAAATCGCAGGGACTGAAGATGATGAAGAAGCCTCGCTCCGGCTCCTGTATCGGCATCGAAAAACATTTGCAGTGGGACACGGTTGCGCCGCCGACTGGCCTGAAGATGAATTGAGTGTGACAAATAAAATCTGGACAGAAACGTTGCCGGCGTATGAGTTGAAACCGATCCTGCCCAATGAAATCGCCGGTTTGGAGCTTTCGATGCGGCAACTTACCGACGAGAAAAACGAGAAGGCTTTGCAACTGTGCCAGCGTCTGGCCGATGAATATCTCGCATGGATTGAAGGGGAAGAGAGGAAAGTCCAGGACGCCTCCTTCCCAGCGCCTTTCAGAGAGATCGCCAATAGACATTTGCAAATGTGCCGCGTCTGTCACAAGCGGATTCTGGCCGGAGTGGCGTTGCTTGAAAATCACGATACCCGCAAAGCGTTTGCCTGGATGAATCATGCGATGTTGATGCAGCAGTTGCATTACGATCTCGCGGCCAATCACAAGCGGGACTGGATAAATAAGAATGGCGACTTGATTCTTGCTGAGCCTTACCATGCTCCGGATTTGGAAAATCCCGGATCGGGAAAGGGCAATTGGCGGCCTTTTCAACTGGCTTTTATCCTGATGAATTTGCAGTCCATGGCGCAACGGGACTGTGATGAACGTAAAATTGTCGATCTCATCTGGTTTCCAACCGGCGGCGGAAAAACGGAAGCTTATCTGGGTTTGGCGGCCTTCACAATATTCCGGCGAAGGATTGAGAATCCGAATAACAGCGGCACCACTGTATTGATGCGTTATACATTGCGGCTGTTGACGACGCAGCAATTTCAACGCGCCGCTTCCCTCATTTGTGCATGCGAACTCATCCGCCGGTCTCATGCAGACATTCTCGGCGACACCCCCATCTCGATTGGGCTTTGGGTTGGAAACGCTGTGACCCCGAAAGATCAGGATGAGGCGAGAACGGCGCTGAAAAAGTTGCTGGAAGGAGAAAACGAGAATCCTTTCGTGATCATCAATTGTCCGTGGTGCGGAACACAAATGGGACCGGTGAAACATGGGCGCAGCATGAAAACCATTGGGTACAAACAAAAAGGTTCGCCCAAACGCGTTGAATTCTGTTGTGAAGATCCCGCTTGTGATTTCAGTAAAATGGATGGTCTTCCTGTTCATGTCATTGACGAGGCCATATACAACCACAAGCCAACTTTGCTGGTCGGCACAGTTGACAAGTTCGCGTTGCTGCCATGGTATCCACAAGTACGGAGCTTGTTCGGTCTGGACTCCATGGGCACCATTTCACCGCCGGATTTGATCATTCAGGATGAATTGCACCTGATCGCCGGCGCACTCGGTTCGATGGTCGGGCATTATGAAGGAACGCTCGATGCTTTATGTAACATGGAAAAGGAGGGAAGAAATCTTCCTGCAAAAATTGTTGCTTCAACGGCTACCATCTGTCGCGCCATCGAACAAGTAAGAGCCCTCTATGCCCGGGAAGTTTCAATATTTCCGCCACAAGGATTGCGGGCTGGCGATTCATTTTTCGCCACTGAAAAGATGGATGAACCGGGAAGGCTCTATATTGGAATCTTTGCCTCGGCATTGTCATCCCATGTGACGGCTCAAATTCGGGTGATGGCTGCATTGTTACAGGCCGTCAATCATTGCGGGAGCAAGGAGGCCTCGTCGCTTGATTCCTACTGGACATTGATGGCCTATTTCAACAGCCTGCGGGAGTTGGGCCACGCTGCCACCCTGATTCGTGCGGATATACGCGAGTATCTCAACGCCATGTGGGATCGCTTGAACATTAGAAGACCTGACGCGGGCTCAAACGAACCGGATCGACGCCGATTCATTAATCGGGATCTGGAGTTGACAAGCCGCATTCAAAGCAGTAGGATCAGCGAGATTTTGCAACAGTTGTTTACCAGGCATACCGGTGAAAAGTATGATCGCGTGGTGGATGTTTGTCTTGCCACCAACATGATTCAGGTCGGGCTGGACGTTCCGCGTCTGGGATTGATGACTGTGGTCGGGCAGCCCAAAACCACCTCGGAATACATTCAGGCAACCAGCCGGGTTGGGCGCAGCACCACAGGTCCCGGCTTGGTGGTCACTGTTTATAATGTCGCCAAACCACGCGACCGTTCGCACTATGAACATTTCCGCGCCTATCATCAAAGCATTTACCGCTGGGTGGAGCCGACCAGTGTCACCCCATTTGCCGTGCCCGTCCTTGAGCGTGCCTTGCATGCCCAGATTGTGACATTGGCGCGATATTGGGGTGATGAAGAAGTGCGGAATCGTCCCCAACCGGTTCCACCTGATTTTTTGCTCCACAAAATTCAGGATTTGATTTTGCAAAGGACATTGAGCGTTGATCCGGAAGAGTTGAATTCCACCAGAGAAGCAATTGCCGAAATCATGAACAATTGGCGGCTCATTCCACCACCTCTTTATGGGCGTTTCGGTCCCCCTCCGGATCAGACTCCACTTATGTATCCGAGCGGATCACAGATGCGCGTGGAATGGGATGGCCGTTCGCTGGCAACACCGAGCTCAATGCGAAACGTCGATGCGAGTTGTGATGCCGCCGTCATTAAAAATTATACTCAATCATAAGGCAATCTGAACCATGCCCGCCATCAGACCCATTCGACGCGGTCAACTCATCTCCCCATTTGGAATTGGGGCGATGGTTGACTTTCCAAAGGACGAATCTCTCATGACCGCCGGACTTGATGCATGGCCATTCGCAAAAGAGGAATGTCCGGCCGATTCCGGTTGGGGTATAAATGAAGAGCGTTTGCAGGCGCGACTGGGTGTCAGCCATTTTCGGCTGCCACCTGATCATCGTGAGCGTGTCCCGGGTGAACGCCATGCCGAGGAGAACATTCCCTTTGTTCGTTTTCCACGCTGGCATTATTGTCATCACTGCGGTGGCATGGAGTTGCTGTCACTGTTTGGTACTCCACAACGTTGCGCCGGACGACCGTATTCCCAGCAATCCTGCGCTGACAAGCCCGAGAAGAAGAAACCATTTCTCATTCCCATGCGGTTCGTCGCCGTTTGCAACAAAGGTCATGTTGAAGACTTCCCATTTTTCGAATGGGTGCATCGGGATGCGGCCTCCGGGCCTGACTGCAAATTGCGCGCACGAGCCGGGCGTTCGTCTGCGGGATTGACCGGAATAAACATTGAATGTTCATGCGGTCAAAAACGTACTTTGGGCGGAATTTTTGAATTTGATGAACAAAAAGGCGGCGCGCTTCACAGAATTGATTATGACTGCACAGGTTTGCGTCCTTGGCTCGGTGAATTCGAGAAGAAAATTCTGAGATGCAGGGAATTTCTTAGAGTCGTCCAGCGTGGCGCCTCAAACGTTTATTTCCCGAATGTGGTCAGTTCGATTTACCTGCCGTTGTGGGCGGAGGATTCTGACCGCAACATCATCAAAGCTCTGGAAGAGCCGACGGTCTGGTCAATTCTTTCGTCGGGTTTGGCAAATGGGAAAATCGATCCAATGCGTTGCGAGATTGTCGCCCGCATGAGGCATTTAAAGAAGGAAGATTTGCAGATTGCCGCCCAACGCAAGCTCGATGGCACGCCCATTCAATCTGTTGTGCAAGCCCAAAGCGAGGAGGAATATCGCCAGACTGAATATGAAGCGCTTGCTTCAGGCCGTGGCGGAGCCAAAACCGACTTGTTGATTGAGACGGCCAATCTCCCGAATTACCACGCGAACGTAGCGGGTTATTTCTCAAAAATATGCCTGATCCACAAACTCAGGGAAACACGCGCACTGGCCGGGTTTACACGCATATTGCCTCCGGATGGCCGGCTCGACAGTGATCGTATGCAACCGCTGAAGCTCGATGCCGGCATTCATTGGCTTCCAGCCGTTGTGGTTCGTGGCGAGGGAATCTTTCTTGAAATTGATTCCGCAAAAATCCAGGATTGGGAAGCTTCCAATTCGGAAATTTCAAGCCGCATTGAAAGGCTCAATCTTTATTACAACCAAGGCCGAAGCAAGCGAGGGCAGGAACTACGCCGGATAACCCCCAAATTTGTCATGCTGCACACGCTGGCCCATGTGCTCATCAATCAATTGAGTTTTGATTGCGGCTACGGCAGCGCTTCTCTGCGGGAACGTATTTATTGTGACTTCAACGATCAAACGCACCCCATGCAGGGCATACTCATTTACACGGCTTCCGGCGATTCCGAAGGGACAATGGGCGGGTTGGTTCGGCAGGGGAAGCCCGGTCGTTTTGAGCCGGTTTTGCTCCGAGCTTTGCGTCATGCCGGTTGGTGTTCATCCGACCCGGTATGCATAGAAAGTGTCGGACAGGGAGTCGATAATGCCAATCTTGCAGCATGCCACGGGTGCGCGTTATTACCGGAAACTTCTTGTGAAGAAGGCAATCGCTTGTTGGATCGCGCCATGCTTGTTGGCAAGCCACAAAATCCCAGGATCGGTTTCTTTAATGGATTGATTTGAAATCATGGCCGACGTTTTCACTAAAGCCAAACGCTCGGAAGTCATGTCGCGAATTCGGGGAAGCGGAAACAAGGAAACCGAGCTTGCATTAATAAAACTGTTTCACAAAAACAAGATAACGGGCTGGCGACGGCGTTACCCTTTGTTCGGCAAACCCGATTTCGTTTTTCCAAAGTACAATTTGGTTGTATTTGTAGATGGTTGTTTCTGGCATGGCTGCGCAAAACATTCCAATATGCCAGTCAACAATCGCGCCTTTTGGAAAAAGAAATTGGCGTCAAACAAGGCGCGTGACCTTCGGGTGAGTCGCGTACTGCGTAGAAAGGGATGGCATGTCATTCGGATTTGGGAGCATGAACTAAATAAAGTCCCAGATCGGTCTATCCGGCGTATTGTTCGGGGAATCGATTAAAAAATAAAATAACCCACAGAAAAAGCCAACGACTATGGGTAATAAAAATTTTTGAATCATTGCCCTGTGACCGTTGTCTCCCGCGCAAGTTGTTTGTACCATTTGGCGGCGACCTCCGCAGCGGGTTTGCCGTTCGGGGTGAACTGCCGGTCGCGCGGTCCGCCTTCTTCAAGCGCGCTCGGCCATTTCCACCAGTACATTCCGGCCAGCCAGTTGTTGTTTGCTCCCGAATTAAAAAACGCCTGGCACATCGCCTCATAGCAGCGGCGCTGCGCTTCGAGATCAACCGCCGCCTGCCGGTCTTCCTGATGCGGATTTTTCCACGGCTGCGAGCTGGAAGTAAAACCGATTTCCGTGACGAGCACGGGTTTGTTATACGCCGCGGCCACCGCGCGAATTTTTTCAATGACCATTTTCGCGCCGGCGAGCAGCTCCGCATCGGTGGGATCATCTTTGATTGAAAGCGGGTAATAGCAATCGATGCCGATCGCATCCAGCGCCTCCCAGAATTTTACATTTTCAAATTCCGGCCCCCAGTTCGCGGCATAAACCATCGGCCCGGAATAAATTCCGCGCCAGCGCTTGATCATCTGCCGCCATTCCGGCTCGTGCCCAACTGTTGCCTTTGCCATTTCCACGCCGACGCAAAGCAGGTCGAAATCATACATCTCGGCGAGCACCGCGTAGCCGCGCATCCAGCAATCATAATGATCAAAAAAAGTTTTCCAGGCCGCCGGCGTTGGCATCTCGATATCCCCCGGCCAGCCGCGCCCCAGCCAGATATGCGGTTTCAACATCGCCCGCATGCGAAATTCGCGCGCAAAATTTTTGGCCACGATCACGCTCTCATCACTCTCGCCATACGGGCCGTTGCTGCGTCCGGGAAATGCCGGCACCGTCGGATCGCGCATAAAACCGAACGGCGTGACCGCAATCGCATTCACGCTGAGCGCCGCCAGTTTTTCCAGCGCCTGCCGGGATGCGCCGCCAAGATAGCCGTTGTGAATGTCATAACCTTCGTGCGCATAATTGAAGCCGCGATGAAAATCGTGCGCGCCGATTTTCGGCGGCTGCGCATGCCGCAGCGCAATCGCCGGCGTGTTTTGCAACTTGTTTTCCCACGCGGCAATTAAGTCTTTCCAGGCAGCGTCATTCGCCAAGCGCTTCGGCGCGCCGGTCTCGGGCCATTCGCGGTAAAGCGCGATAAATTCTTCGGCGTCAAATTTTTCCAACAGCGCGGCGGCAAAACTGCCGAGCAGCGGCTGGCGCACCAACTCCGATTCCTGTAATCTGAATTCACTATCGAATAACTTGGCGAGCGGCGGCGCGTTTTGCGTTTGCATCAGACGCGCCGCCCAGCCCATATAACCGGCGCCGCGCCATTGTTCGGAGAATGTGACAGCCAAACCTTCCTGCAACGCCGCGGATTGGCTCGCGCCTAACAATTGCTGAACGAACCAGCTCGCTTCGGCGAAAAAATCGTCGCCGCGCAGATTCGGCAAATACAGCAAGTGCACCGCATGGCGCGTCGTATCGAGATGGCGCAAGTCAGTGTTGAAAGTAAACATGCCTTTGTTTTCAGCGCTGTCCCACAGATGCACGGCGAGACGCGGCAGGGCCGCCAATTTATCTTGCGGCACGGCCAGGTTTTTAGCGATTCGGTTTAAATTCTCCTCGTAACGCGCCGCCACTTTCTCGACGGCACCCGGGGAAAAACTTTTGCCGTGCGCCACAAAATTAAAATGCGCCGTCGTCTTCACCGGTTTTTCCTCGCGCCGCAAATCATATTCCCGCACCGAATCGGGATCCCACGCGCCCGGCCCGCTGTCCTGAAAATAGCCGTAGAGAATCGTCTGGCCTTGCTGTTCGATGTGATAATCGCCCATCGACCGCATACGCCGCCGCGAATTTTTTCGAAACGAATCCAAAATGGCGCGGTCGCTGTTGCCGGTGACGATGGAAAGCGCCTGCGTTGGATTGAGCGGATTGGGATAAGTCAGCGTGAGAATATCATCGGCCGCGCGATAAGTCTGGCCGCGAAAACGAAATCCCTCCGCTAAACGTTCAATGGGCAACTGCGGCAGCAGGCGTCGCAACGGTTGATTCGAGTTGATGGCGCCAACCAACGTCACCGGCCGCTGGCCGAGACTATCGGCGGGAAAATCCGTGTCGCCGCTATATTCGCGTTTGAACCACTCCGGCCCGCGCTGTGGCAGATTTAGAAAATAGTCGCGATATTCGGCGGCGATTTTCGCGTCACCGGCGGAATAAACCGTGAGCACACCGCGCCGGGAAAACGATGATTCCCACAGTTGGCCGCGCGTCGGCCAGTTCGCACGAGGATTGGTTTGCGGCTTTTGCTGGCTCACGCCGCCTTTAAAAGCAACCACCAAAAGAACGAAAATGGCGATGAGGCTGAGAGAAGATAAAAGCTTGACACGCATTTTTTTAACCTATTGAGGTTCCAAACCGTGAAGTTTTACGGCAATTTCGTATTTTAGTTTGTCAACTTTACCCATGCCGGTTTTTGATATTCGCTTTGATAATAAAGCAAAGGTTCCTCGCGCCGCGATTGGCCGAGCGCCATCACCTCGCCGACAAAGATCGTGTGATCGCCGCCGGCATAAGCCGCAAAAAGTTTGCAATCCAGCCAGCCGAGCGATTCATCCAAAACCGGCGCGCCGGTCATTTCCGGGTGAAACGGAATTCCGGCAAAGCGCTCGGCCGCAGATAAGTGATTGGCGGAAAAAAGCCGCGACAGCGCTTCCTGCGCCACGGTCAAAAAATTTACCGCAAAATTGCCGCCCTGCTTGATGAGATCATGGCTCTGCGCATTTTTATCCACACACACCAGCACCAGCGGCGGCTCCAGCGAGACCGAGCAAAAGGAATTTACCGTCAAGCCGTGCATCGTCTCGCCGTGGTGCGTGGTGACGATCGTCACGCCGGTGGCGAACCGGCTCAAGACCTGGCGGAATAACTCGGAATTTATCGGCATGAGAGACGACAAGTATTTAAGATAATGACTAATTTACCGCTGGCTTGGTTCAAAAGCAACTTGAAAGAGTGCTGGTGAGTGATCACAAGCGCAGCGCGAGAGCGGCGCGGGCGGGCAGGGCGCGATAGATGGCTTTGGCGTCTTCGCGGGAAAGCTCGATTTCAATCCACAACCGATGTTGCGGCAATTGCAACTGTACCAGCGCAATGACGGCATCGCGGGCTTCATCAAAATAGCGGCGCAAATCATACCAAAACTCCCGCATTCGCCCGGCCAATTCCGGCGGCTGCGCTTGCTCGACGGAAAGCGTGAGGTTGCGGTCAAACTGGAGCGTAAACTCGGCGTCGCTCTGCTCGATGGGCAAATCCTCGCCTTTGGATTCTGCGGCTTCGATGGTGTCTTTCGGCGCTTCTTTGATGCGAATCGGCGCTTTCGGCAGCGTCGCCAATTCTTTTTGCAAAATGAACGGCGCCGCGAGCCATTGATGCAAACGGCCCTGGCGGCGCAACCGGCGGGCGAGGCCGCTGTGGCGATACCGCAAAATTTTGCAGCGCCGCATCGGCACACCCTTCACTTCCAAATTGGCGGTGCTGTCGAGCAAATCAATCACCAGGCCGATCGAATCTTTTTTCGCCAACTCCAAGCGTGTGAGAGAAAAAGCTTGTTTGATCTCCAGCTCCGCCATTTTTTGGGCGAGATCACGGCGGCCGGTTAAAATTTCCGCCGGCGTCGAATCGGGAAGCGCCTCAGCGTTTTCTGAAATCTCATGGTCGGCTTTCGCTTCAAAAGGATTGCGCGCCACCGGGAGCGCGACGGTGGCAATGAAAATAAACAGCGGAAAAAGCATGACCGCGAAAAGGAAAACGGCTTGCACGCCGCGCCGTTGCCGCAAAAACCAAACGAGCGGCTGGCTGAGCCATTGCAAAAAAGCTTTGCCGTAATTCTTTTGCGTCATATTAATAGATAAAAACTTTTGAGCCGATTTGGAGATTTTTATAAACCAGGCGCAAATCTTCGTCGCCGAGGCGCACGCAGCCGTGCGTCACCGGCATGCCGAGCATGCGTTTGTACAGCGTGCCGTGAATCAGATAGCCGTCGCCAAGCTCCAAAGCATATTCGCCGAGCACGCCGGCTTCAAAGCGCTCGGGCGATCCCAGCGGCGGCACGGGCAGACCTTCCTCAATAAAAGCCCAGTCCGGTTTTGCCCAGACGGGATTGACTCGTTTGCCGAGAATCTGATACATGCCGCGTGGCGTGACGAACATCCATTGCCGCTGTTGCGCCGCCGCTCGCAACAAAACGTAGCTGCCGGTCGAGCAAACGCCTTCGTGCAGCGTGGCGTCGCCTTTCATAATTTGAATACGATTTTGAGACGTATCGACGATCAAATACGGCAGGCGGGGGGTAATTTGCGTATGTTTCTTTTGCAACGCCGCCACGCGTTTCTCCAGAAACGCCGCTTCTTTTTGCAATTTTTTGATATCCGTGGTCCGGAGTTGCAGCGCAAATTTCGATTCCGGCAAAACCGCGAACATCCACTCCCGCAACACCGGCGCAAACCATAGCATGAGCAACGCTGCCAACAAGCCGAGACTCATGCCGAGCAACAGCGCTTTGGGCGCAGAGGCCGGGGCGGGCGGAGCCGGTGCAGACGCAACGCTTGGCGTCACCGGCTCCGCCGCTTTTTCCTCGGCCGGGGAAGCGTCATTCAGCGCGGAGGCCGGGCGAGGAGTTTTGTCGTCTGCGGTTGTATTTATATTCATTGTGATCCCGGCGGATGATGATTTGCACCGTTCAGTTTTTTTTCCGGAAGAATCGTGAGTTGCCGTTCCAAAGTGGGTTGCGCTTTCAGCGAGCCGACGATGGTGACGCGCGTGCCGATTTTGGCCAGCTCAAAAATTTTATCCATCTCGGCATTGCGCAGCGCGACGCAACCGGAAGTCCAGTTGACGCCTTTGCCGCCGTCGCCGTGAATCTCGATCAACCCGCCGATTTGCGCAAGACGCGGCAAATCACCGCGCGCTTTGGCCGTTTCGAATTGCGCGCGATCATCGTCATTGGGATAATTAATTTCGAGCGCTTTGTAATACTTGGTTTGGCGGAGGCTTTTCTTTTTGGTCACGTAGTAATGCCCCTCCGGCGTGGCATTGTCGCCCTTTTGCTTTTTATGCCCCATCCAGCGCGGCCCCAATTCCGCGACGTATTCAAAACGTTTTTTGCCGTCAACATAAACTTCGCACTTGTGCGCCATTTTATCGACGATAATGGCGGCGGCGTCATTGTCGGCGGACCAGGCGATCGTTTCTGCGGCCCATTGTTGCCATTCCGGGACTTTGGCGAGATAGGCGCGCAAAAATTTTGTGGCGTCGCTGCCGGCGCTGCCGATCAGCGCCTCGGCCTGTCGCACCTTGTTCGCCGAGAGGCGAAAATCTTCGCGCTGAAACGCGAATTGGCTTTCCAACATCAACAATTCGCCGGCGACAAATCTTTTGCGCAACGGGGCGCCGACCGGCACGTGGTTGAAGTGAGTTTTAAATTCGTCCACTTTTTGTTTGACGAAAGCCAGATTCGCCACGGTGAAAAACTGCAATGAATCGCGCGTCGCGATCGCTGTCGATTCGGCGCGCTGCGCCTGTAATTTTGCCGTGCGGGCCAGATCAAAGGCTTTTTGAAAATCGCGCCGAAAAAACCATCTTTGGTTTTCCAGGCTCCAAAGAATCCGGGCCTGCTCCCAGCTTTGTTCGGCCGTTTGCAAAAGCGCCGGCGCATAAACGCCCGCTTGCGCGCGGCGCGCCGTGCTCAACGCTTTCCACGCGCGCTCAAAGATCGCCACCGGCGGCGACGCGGAAAAAATAACCAGCAGCACGAACGTCACCAGCCAAAACGCCAGGCCGGCGCTTAAAAATATTCCCCTCCGGCCCCAGTTTTTTTTCTCCTCGCGCTCCCCGAGTTGCACCATGTCCATACGTCGTGATTGAATCGTTTTGGTGAGTGGATAAATAGAAAACCTCGAGCCGCGACGAAGATCGAGTTGTAGTGGACTCTTGAGTTTCATCGCAGACCGAGGCTTTCTTCCCTGAAAGAGAACGCCGGGCTTATCGGGTCAGTTTCATTTTCTTGCTGATGGCGTCTTCCAATTCCTGCTTCAGGCTGTTGACCTTTTCCGAGGCGGCCTTGACTTTGTCGCGCGCGCCGAGAAAATCGCCGGACGTCGCCAAGTTACCGGCGTCGGCAATGGCGGTTTCGGCCGTGGCCAATTCGGCTTGCATTTGCTCCAGCACCTCTTTGCCTTCTTTGCCCTTCGGGGCTTTAGCAAACAATTTCTTGACTTCCTCGACAGCCGCTTGCGCCGCGGTCATCAAGCCTTCGGCCTCGGCTTTCACTTCTTCTTTTTTCGCGGCCACGCCGTCTTTGGCAGAATTGGCCGCGGTCAGCGCCGCATTCAGCAACGCCGTGGCGCGGTCGTAGTTGCGCGTCAAAGCAAATTTGGAATTTTGCGCCTCAATTTCAGCCATCGCCGCATTCAAGGAATCTTGCGCGGCATTGAACATTTCGGGCAGATAACGATCAGCGCCCTCAGTGCGCGCTGCGTCAACCGCCGTCTTCGCCGAATCCACGACCTCCTGCGGAGCTTTCGCGCAGCCGGCCATCAAAGCGAGGGTGAATAGCAAAGCCACAACAGCCAGGAACGTCTTACCTCTCATAAAAGAACCTCCTTAAGGGTTATTGGGGTGGCGCTTTCCGAGCTGACCAGGAGCGCACCCGCTTCTATTAAATTAATTCTGGTAGCAAAAAAAAAGCACAGCCGAATTTCGACCATGCCCTGTCACTTCCTTTGCAAGACTTCGTCCACATACATCAGCTCTGCAGGTCTATCGCGCTGAATACACTTTAGACCTTTAGAAAATAGGCAAACCTGTGCAATTTGTCAAGTAAAATTTTGCAATAAAAGGGCTTTGCCGCGGCGGCGCTTCTACAAATCCAACAGCGCCAACGCCTCCTCAAGCTGCTGGCGGCGGTGCAATTGCGCATACGGCCCATCGCTGAGCAGCAGCGTTTCGTGCGTGCCGGTTTCAACGATGCGGCCTTCGGCGAGCACGATGATCAGATCGGCGTTTTTTACCGTGGAGATGCGGTGCGAAATGATGATGCTCGTGCGCTCGCGCCTCACGCCGCGCAGACCGCGCAAAATTTCTTCTTCCGTGTAGGTATCGACGGAGGAAAGCGAATCATCAAGGATTAAAATGCTCGGTTGCCGGATGATGGCGCGCGCCATCGCCGTACGTTGCTTCTGGCCGCCGGAAAGATTGATGCCGCGCTCGCCGAGCATGGTCTCGAATTTTTCCGGAAACGCTTCGACCTCGTTGCGAATCTGCGCGACCGCCGCGGCGGCCAGCATGTCGTTCTCGAAAGTATTTTTCTTCATGGCGCCGTTCTTGGGCGCCAAGCCGAAGATCATATTCTCGCGAATCGTGTCGGAGAATAAAAACGTTTCCTGCGGCACGCAGCCGAGGTGCCGCCGCAAAACTTCCAGCGGAATGCGTTTAAGCTCCACGCCGTCAATTAGTATTCTTCCTTCTGTCGGCTCGATCAGGCGCGGAATCAAATTCACCAGCGTCGATTTGCCGCTGCCGGTGTGCCCGACGATCGCCAGCGTCGAGCCGGCCGGAATTTTCAGATCGATGTGGCGCAACACCCAATCGCGGCCGGGATACGAAACGCCGACGTTTTGCAATTCGATCTCGCCGCGAATCGACGTGATCGTCGCGTCCGTTGCGGTGTCGTCCTTGATGTCCGGTGTTTCGTGCAAAATCTGATTGAGGCGGCCCATCGAAGCCGTGCCCTGTTGCATGAGATTGATCACCCAGCCGAGCGCGATCATCGGCCACGTCAATTCGCCCATGTACGCGAAGAACGCGACAAACTGGCCTTTGGTGAAATCGCCTTGAATCACGCTGCGGCCGCCGAGCCACAGCAAAATTAGCGTGCTCGCGCCGGAGAAGAAGCCCATCAGCGACCACAGCACGCCTTCGAGTTTGGCCAGCGCCAAGCTTCTCTGTAAATAATCCCGGTTGAGATTCGCAAACGTGCCGATCTCATACGGCTCGCGTTGATAAGCTTTGATCACGCGAATGCCGGAAAGATTCTCCTGCGCCCGCGTCGTCAGCCTGGAAAATTGCTCCTGAATTTTTTCATAGAGCCGGTGAATCCGGCCCATCGACCAATTGACGGTGATCACCATGAGCGGCAACAGCAACATCGCTGCGAGCGTGAGCGTAACGTCCATCCACAGCATGATCGCGAGCGCGCCGATCCCGACCGTGAAGGTGTTGGTCGAATACATGATGCCGGGGCCGAGCAACGACCGCACCGAGCCTAAATCGTTGGTGGCGCGCGCCATCAAATCGCCGGTGGGAACACGCTGAAAAAAATCCCGCGACAGCGTTTGCAGATGACGAAAATAATCGTTGCGCAAATCGAACTCGATCAAGCGCGACACCACGATGATCAACTGGCGCATCCCAAAGCGGCAAATCCCGCCGAGCAGCGCAACCAGCAGAATCAAGCCGCCGACCCGCAGCAACTGCGATTTCGTGATGTTGTTTTCGAGCATGAGCAGGTCAATGGCATAACGCAACACTTGCGGCGCGAGCAAGGTAAACGCATTGGTGAGAATAATGAAAACGATGCCGGCGATGACTTGCTTGCGGTATTTTCGCAAATACGGCAACAGCGTCCGCAGTTCGCGCAGCTCCGCGAGACGGCCTGTTTTTTCCGGTTGCTTCGAGAGCATATAATTTGTTTAGATTCTTGGGCAAACCAACAATTGAAGCAACAGCTTAAGATTCAAAAAAATTGCCCAACGGATTGAAAAACGACCAACGGATGAAGATGATTTATCCGTTGGCCGTTTTTCAATCCGTTGGCCTAGATTTTACTGGAAATCAAAAAAAACTTTTTGATCTATTGTCATTCTCGCTTAGCCTGCGCATGCCGCACAATAAACTCCCGGATGCGCGCAAAAATAATTTCGCGGTCATAATCCACGGTCAGCACGTGATAGGAGTTTTCCACCGGCATCTGCTCGGCGGCATCGGATTTGACGAGACTCATAAGCAAAGCGAGATTGTCAAACGGCACAACGTGATCTTCGGTGGCATGAATGGCGAGCACCGGCATGGTCACCGCCGAAAGCTCGTTGCGGACTTTGCGCAACATCCGCATGAGCTGCCGCACCGCGGACATTGGATAGCGATCATAATTCTGCAACTGCGCTTTGCCGTTAGTGTCACGCACGTCCGAGCCGTTGGGTTTATAGCGCACCGGCACAAACGGGGCCATAACATAGCTGGCAATTTCGAGATAGAGCGGCAATCGTAGGGCCGCGGCCAGCGTCACCACACCGTGAAAACGATGGTTCGCCGCAAGGTGCAACGCCAGCGTTCCTCCCATCGATTGGCCGATGACAAAAACAACTTCGTGTTGTTGCTCCAGCACGCGCAACGCCTTTTCGCTGGTGTCGATCCATTCCTGATAGGGAAGGTCGCGCAAATCTTCCGGCTGCGTCGCATGTCCGGGCAGCGTTGGCACCGTCACGGCGCAACCTTGCCCGCGCAAAAAATTCGCCAGCCCTTCCATTTCCGCCGGATTGCCGGTGAACCCGTGCAGCAACAGACAGGCGATGGATTGGTCTCCGGTTTTGAGCATTGAGATTTAATATATCGTGTGCGAGGGAAAAAGTCAAGGCGGGAGGCGACACAGTTGAACGAGCGCAAGTTCAACCATGATTCGGCCTTGCGTTTCGACACAAAAAAATGCTTCCACTTCGGCAAGCGTTTTTAAAACAATTTTTCGATTAACGCCACCAACGTCGGATTGGCAAAAGTCAAAGCCGCCAGCGCGATGGCGATGAAGAGGTTCAATTTGAAATTGAGGCTTTTGAATCGTTCTTCGACGACATTGAATCTTTCTTCAAAGACTTCTCGCGTTACCAGCTCATTTTTTAATTCATTCGTCAACATGGCGATACTAAAAACTACGCAACTTTTTCCGAAAAGTCAAGGTCGGTTTAAGTTGAGTTGTTTTGCCATCTGTGCGATCGTGACGATCTCCTCATCGCGCAGCGTGCGCGCATCAAGCCAGAAATATTCCTCGCGCAAATAACCCAGAATCGGAATCGCCGCGAGACGGAATTTTTTTGCCAATTCGGCGGCGGAATAAATTTTACTGCGCAGGCCGACGGCAAAACTCGGAATTTTCTCGATCGGCAGCGCGCCGCTGCCGGCTTCGGCGTCGGCAGGGCGGACAATCGTTACAAGCGCCTCACCGCAATTTTCATTAATCGCTTGCTGCAATTGCACGGCGCGGGCGCGCACGACGCGGGGTTTTTCCGTGAGCATGCGCCATACCGGATGCGTTTTCGCGAGCTGTTGCGGTTGCAAAAAAAGCCGCAGCGTGCTTTCCAGCAGCGCCAGCGTGACTTTGTCGCAACGCAGCGCGCGCATCAACGGATTTTTTTTTATTTTTGTAAGCCAGTTTTTTTCGCCGGCGAGCAAGCCGCATTGCGGGCCGCCCAAAACTTTGTCGCCGCTAAACGTGACGACGCTCGCGCCGGCGCGAATGCTTTCACTCACCACCGGCTCGTACGGCAAACCGAACTTGCGCAAATCGAGCAGCACGCCGCCGCCGAGATCATGTACGACGGGCAAATTGTGCTTGCGTCCCAACTTCACCAACTCGTCGAGATGAACTTCCTGCGTGAAACCGACGACGCGATAGTTGCTCGTATGCACCGCGAGCAGCGCCGCGGTTTTCGACGTGACGGCTTCGGCATAATCCGTGATTTTGGTTTTATTCGTCGTGCCGACTTCCACCATCTTCGCGCCGCTTTTGCGAATCACCTCCGGCATGCGAAACGCGCCGCCGATCTCCACCAGTTGGCCGCGCGAGATAATCACCTGTTTTCCGAACGCCAGCGTATTCAGCGCGAGCAAAACCGCGGCGGCATTGTTATTCACCACGCATGCAGCTTCAGCGCCGGTTAATTCACTCAAAACTTTTTCAACGTGCAAATTGCGGTCGCCGCGCTCGCCGGTTTCCAGATCGATTTCAAGATTGCAATAGCCCGTGAGCATTTCCTGCGCGTGCATCTGTGCGGCGGGTGATAAAACCGCGCGCCCCAGTCCCGTGTGCAAAATTACGCCCGTGCCGTTGATGACGCGCTTTAAATTCGCGCTCAACAGTTGCTGCGCTTCCGCGAGCGTCAATTGCACAACTTGCTGCAAAACATTTTCGGCGTCAATCTGCGGCGGCGGATTTTTTTTCCAACGCTCCCGCAAAGTCGCTATCGCACGCCGCACGCAATCGGTGAGAAGCGCTGGAGACAATTGGCTTTTTAGCCTGTCGATGGTCGCAACTTGCAACACTTTTTCAACGGCGGGCAATTGGCGCAACGCGAAATTAGTGGAGTCCTTTCGAGGCATATTCACTGTCTTGTCTCAAGTGACGGATGGAGAAAAATGTCATCAAGTTAGCGGGTGGTAAAAGATCGCGTGCCCCAAACGCCGTAGGCGTGAGCTGTTTATAGTTTAATGCCACTACCATTATTTAAACCCCGTAAGGGTGACATGTTTTGCTATTGGCGTTATCAAAAAAATTTACATGTCACCCCTAAAGGGGTTTAAGAAATTATCGAATTTACATTTCTATAAACATGTCACCCCTAACGGGGTTTGGTCCGCTTAAGATTTTTCTTTGTGCGCTTTGCAGCCTTCGCAGTGCAGTTTTGGTTACGATCAAAGCCTCGTCACGCTTTACTTCCAGATATTCAAACACGCCGTGATAATCAACGCATTGGTAAAGTCAATGAAAAACGCGCCGACCATCGGCACGATGAGAAACGCGCGCGGGGCCGGGCCGTAGCGTTCAACCAGCGCTTTCATGTTGGCCATCGCGTTCGCGGTGGTGCCGAGCATGAAGCCGCAAAAGCCGCCGCCGATCACCGCCGATTCATAATCACGTCCCATTAAACGATACAGCGGCCAAAGCGCGATGATTGCGATCAAGGCCACTTGCGCGATCAGGATCACCAGCAGCGGCAGTGCCAGCCCAGCGAGTTCCCAGAGTTTCAGCGTCATCAAGGCTATCACGATAAACAGCGCCAAGGCCGCATTTCCGAGATCGTCGATCACGCGTTGCGAAAGTTTTATTTTTTTCGTGACATCGTCAAAATTTCTAATGACCGCCGCCACCAGCATCGCGCCGATGTAAGCCGGCAGGGTGATTTTCATCGCTTTGAACCATTCGCTGACCCACGAACCGATCCACATCGCCACGAGAATCACGACGATACTTTTAAGCAGTGCATAAGTTTCGACGTCTTCACCCGTAGGCGTGGCGCTCGCCAGTTCGGGTATTTTATCTTCAACGATATTCGCCGCCGTTTGCGGCATGGCGAGCGGTGACGGGCTGATTTTTGTGACCAATTTGTACCGTTCGATCAAATACGTCCCGACCGGGCCGCCGATCAAACCACCCGAAATAATTCCGGCCATCGCCGCCGCAACGGCAATAGAAGCCGCGCCAGTCACCCCGGCTTGCTCGAATAACGGCGCGAAAGCTAAACCGGTTGCCGGGCCGCCAGTGAGGGTGACCGAGCCGGTGAGAACGCCGAAGAGCGGGTGCAATCCGAACGGCATGGCGAGCAATATCCCCAGCACATTTTGCGCGACGGCAAAAATCGTTGCAATGATAAAAAAAAGAACGACCTGCGGCCCGCCGACTTTCAGCAAAGAAAAGCTCGCGCCAAAACCAATCGTTGTGAAGAACGCGATCATCAACGGGCTTTGCAGCGTCGTGTCGAATTGAAATAACGTGACTTCATATCGGCGCGCGACGAGAATGATGACAGCAATGAGCAAACCCCCAACCACCGGCGCGGGGATATTGTAACGCGTTAAAACCGGGACAACACGACGAATGCCATAACCGATAAACAGCACAACACCGGCGAAGGCAACGGTTTGAATGAGGTCGAGTTTGAGCATGAATTTCTCTCAGTTATTGAAACATATTCTTCACCACAAACCACACATTGGCCGGACGCTCGGCGAGGCGGCGGACGTACCACGGAAACCAGAAGCTGCCGTAGCTGATGAGCGTCCGCATGCGATAGCCCTCTTTGGCCAGGCGCAATTGTTCATCCGATTGAATGCCGTAGAGAAGCTGAAACTCATAAGCAGTTTTAGCGAGGCCCATTTCGGCGGCGGCCTGTTGAATTTGTTTGATCAAAATTTTATCATGCGTGGCCACGCCAAGAGTGACGTCGTTTTTTTTGATATTGGCCAGCAGCATTTTTGCCAGTGCGAGAAAGCTGGCGTTAACGTCGGCTTTCTTGGGATAGGCAACATTCGGCGGCTCCATGTACGCGCCTTTCACCAAACGAATCGCGGGCGAGTACGGAAGCAGCGCTTCGAGATCTTTTGGTGTGCGATAAAGATAAGCCTGCACGCACAAACCGACATGCGGATATTGGCGCCGAATATTTTTGTAGAGCGCCAAAGTTCGATCAACGTAGCCGCTTTGCTCCATATCGATCCAGATCCAGTTTTTCAAAGCTTGCGCCCGCTCAACAATAGCCGTAAGATTTTGCAGGCAGAGTTTTTCATTGAAATCCAACCCGAGCTGGGTGGGTTTCACCGAAATATAGGCGTCCAAATTTTTTTGTTGAATTTGCGGCAGCGCATTCAGATAATGCTCGGTGACTTCCTGCGTTTCCGCGGCGGTCGAGACATTTTCGCCGAGGCGGGTGACGATCGTGTTGATGTTGCCAGCCTGCAATTGTTGCGCGGCGAACATGGCGTCGACCAATTCTTCGCCGGGCATAAAACGCGACACGGCGCGGCGGATAAATTTATAACGCGGCAACGTTTGCCGGAGTTGGCGATTTTCCGAAACCCAAAGCAATGCACTGCGAGCAAAACTCATGCTTTTCCTTCCTCCGTGAGATTTTAAAACTAAAAATCCGTGATGATCCGCGTTATCCGCGTAATCTGTGTTCAAAAGCTTTTACTCCAAAGTCCATTTCATTCCCTTATTATTCTGCAAAAACCAATTCAACAGCGAATCCAACGCCTGTTGTGTTGAAGCGTCAAGCTGCGCGCCGGGCGGGCGAATGCTGGGATGCGCCATCGCCCCGCGCCGCCGCAACATTTCTTTGCGTATCGCCATGCCGATGCTTTCCTGAAATTCGAATCGCATCAACGCGACGTTGCGATAAAAAACTTCTGCGGCCTTTTGTAATTGACCGGCGTGAAAGAGTTGAACGACCTGCACTAAAATTTCGGGAACGGCAAATCCGCTCATCGCGCCGGTCGCGCCCGCCATTAATTCTTCGAGCAAATACGTGCCACCCAGCCCGCCGAAAATGGCAAGTTTGAGATCGCCGGCCTGCTCGAGCACGCGCGCGGTTTTAAACGGCGTCGGCGCATCTTCCAACTTAATGGTGCACGCGGTCGGTTGATCCCGGCGCGGCTAAATAGCTTTCAATAAAAGGCGACAGTCGATGATGCGGGCAACGTTAAAACATTTCAATTAATGCGCTTAATTGCTTCACTTTTAAAACGTCGTCTTCCGCCACGACGCCAAAGGGATCGAGCAAAATCGGCGTCAACCCCGCATGGCGCGCGCCGATGACGTCGCGATCATAATTGTCGCCGATATAAACGCATTTTGCCGCGGGCAGGCCGATTTGCGCCAACGCGATTTGAAAAATACGCGCCTCCGGTTTCTCGACGCCGACGACGTGCGAGTCGATGATACAGTTGAAGAAACGGGACAAGCCGAATTTTTTCATGGAGCCGGCAATGGAGCCATCGGAATTGGAAATGACGCCGAGCAGATAACCGCGTTTTTTGAGTTCGGCGAAGACTTCCGGCGCGGCGGGATCGAGCCAGCTCCACAAATGCTCGCGCTTATGCCGCTCAAAAATACGCGGCAAAATTTCCGGAATTTTTTGTTCCGGCGCGCCGGCGAATTGCATCCAAAACGTGAAATACTCCTGCCAGCGCTCAACGTCGCGATAGCGAAAAATTTTCTCTCGTGCCGTGGCCGCGCCCTTATTGAGCGTCGCTAGATCAGTGGCAACGCCATATTCCGCCAACATTTTTTTTAAAAATGGAAAATCGGGGTAGAGAAAGGTTTGCCCAACGTCAAACAGAATCGCTTTAATATGCTTGAAATCACTCATAAATTATTTTGATTTAAAAAAGATTCTTGGCAGAATAATTTAACGGCAAAATAATTTTGCCGTTAAATTATTCTGCCATGATTTATTTTATTAGCGTCACCCGGAGCGAAGTCGAAGGGCTCACTGCGAACCCGATAACAGCGAAATCACGCCGATGATCGCGAGAATCAAAATCACCAGTCCCGTGATTTTCCACGGCGAGTAAGGCCGGCTGCCCTGCACTTCGCCGGTGCGCGCGTTAATGAGGAGGCGATGCAATTGCCCGCCATAGCGATAGGCCGAAACCCAAACCGGCAGCAGAATATGTTTGAACGTGACGCCAGAATATTGCGTATTCAGCGAGGCGATACGCTGCTCGTCGCCGCCGATGTCGTAGCACACCAATTTCTCGATCTCGCGTTGCATGAAAACTTTCGCGCGATTAAAACCTTCTTCGAGACCAACCTGATAACGTTCGGTGCGAAAGCTGCTGAGATAATCTGATTTGAAATCCACCAGTTGCGGCAAATCCCACGGCGCGAGCTCTTCGGCATAATTCTGCGGCAACCCTTTTGAAGCGACCACCAGCACGTCGTCAAACCAATTGCGCACTTGTCCTTCTTTGTACGTCCATTTGGTTTTACGCACCTGTCGCGTTTGCCGCACCGCTTTGCCGTTGACGATGGCGTCGTACGATTCCGTGACGTAATAATACGTGCCGCGCTGGCCGGTGTAAAACGTGTACGTCATGGCATCGTACGTCCAATAAGGAGCGTACAATCCCACGAGCCGGCCAAGGTCGGCAATTTTCGTGAAATCATTTGGAGCAAACCAGCGCGAGCCGACCCAGTGCGTGAACGTTTTGCGGGCGGCATTCTGATCGATCTTAAACGGCAAGATCGCACTCGGCTCGATGAACGGCTCCGCCGCTTGCGGTTGCGATTGCAAATGCACGCTACAAAACGGACAATCTTGCGTGACCATCTTCGCATCCATCATGATGATCGCGCCGCAAGCGTGACATTTGGTTTCCAGCTCCGCGCCCGCGGTGATCTTCAATCCGGCGCGGCTTTGTTGCAAATACGCCTCGTACGAATTTTCCACAATCTCGTCGGCGCTATGCGGAATTTTTTCCTCGTGCCCGCAATATGGACATTTCAGCGATTGCGCCTTTGGATCAAAAGCCAGCCCAGCACCGCACGCGCTGCACGGAAATTTTTTGTTATGCGAGGGATCGGGCTTGGGTTCGACCTTCAATTTATTTGAATTTTCTCCGGAAGCCGCTTCGGAAGAAAACGGTTGCTCAATAGAAGCTGGTAATGGCGCAACGGACATCGGCGTTTCCTAAATTAAAGCTTTGTGTCTTCGTGTCTTGGTGGTTATGATATTTCAAGTTTTATCCGTGTTCAAAAATTGTCAATTCACTTCTGTGGTGGCAGCGGCGGCGGCGTTGCCGCAAACAGAGTGGCGAGATCAGCAATTTGCCCGGCAGCAATCCAGTTCGCCATTCCCTGCCGCCACATCAGCGTGTCGCGCGTGATTTCACCGGCATTGATTCTGGCCTGCAAAGTCGCTTGATCAAATGGGCCTTGCGGCGCGCCGCCGCTGCCCGCAAAATAAACGACGCTGCCCGGAAGCGGTGGAGGAGTAGTTGCAGTCGCGCCGGTTTGTGTGCCCATGCTTTCCATCATCCGTTGCGCAATGCCCATGCCCGCGCCGAGTCCAGCACCGATGCCGGCGCCACCACCGCCGGGATTTTGCGCCGCCTCGCGCACGGCTTCCGCACTTTGATATTTGAGATACGCATCGAGATTGCCCACCACGCCCATCGACGTGCGGCGATCCAATACTTCCTCGACATTGGATGGCAGCGAAATATTTTCGATATAAAAATTGAGCAGATCGATGCCGAACGCGGTGAACTCGTCGTTGATGCGATCACAAATAAATTTGCCGAGTTTGTCGTAATTGCCGGCGAGATCGAGCACCGGAATCTTCGCCTCGGCCAGCACATCGGCGAAACGTGAGACGATGACGTTACGAAGCTGCGTCGAGATTTCGTAGACTTCAAATTCCGGATCGGTAGAAACGAGCTGCTGCACGAAAGTTTTCGGATCAACGACTTTGATGACGTACGTCCCATACGCGCGCGTGCGCACCACACCGAACTCCGCGTCGCGCATCATGATCGGGTTGCTCGTGCCCCATTTCAAATCGGTGAATTGTTTGGTTTGGATAAAATAAACTTCGGCTTTGAAGGGTGAATTGAAGCCGTATTTCCAGCCGTTCAGCGTCGTCATGATCGGCAGGTTCTGCGTGCTCAATTCATATAGGCCGGGCTGAAAAATATCCACGATTTTGCCTTCATTCACAAACACCGCGACCTGCCCTTCGCGCACGGTAAGTTTCGCGCCCATTTTAATTTCATTGTTGTACCGCCGGAAGCGATACGCCATGATTTCATTTTCCGAGGGCGCCGTCCACTCGATAATATCGATGAACTCGCCGCGAATTTTATCCCACAGTGCCATGGTAATCTCCTTTCAAAAAGTTTATAGATTCCATTTTTGCTGTACAATCGTTTTTTGAACAGCGCTTTCCAGTGCATTGAAAGCCGCCAATTTACGCAAGGCGCTGAAATCTTCAATAAATTCCGCTACCCGTCGCGCATGCTTGTTAGTCGGGATGCGTTTTCTTCGTCGCCCTTTCAAACCACTGGCCTCGCGGAGAAGTTCATGTAGAATATTTTTAGGATCGGGTAGTTGTTCGAGCATGGCAATTGCTGGAAACTGCAACGATTGGCGTCCAAGCGGATTTCCCG
>Ga0247727_10002053_pt1 | contig 46611 bp, 31 predicted proteins | sample WisWelCaveWW1625_FD_202498 | JGI IMG/M metagenome (GOLD analysis project Ga0247727, IMG submission 202498) | Biofilm microbial communities from Wishing Well Cave, Virginia, United States - WW16-25 | ecosystem: Environmental > Aquatic > Deep subsurface > Groundwater > Cave microbial mat | place...
TCGAAGACGACGAGGTAATAGGCCGCAGATGCAAGTCCAGTAATGGATTCAGTCGAGCGGTACTAATCAGCCGTGCGGCTTAACCATAAATTTTGTTTCGCAGCAGATGGTTTGTGGCTCTGATAATTTTGCTTCGTAGCAACTCAAATTGAATAGAAAATTCCGGCGGCAATGGCGGAGGGGTCACACCTCTTCCCATTCCGAACAGAGCAGTTAAGCCCTCCAGCGCTGATGGTACTGCGGTGGTGACGCCGTGGGAGAGTAGGTCGTCGCCGGATTTTATTTTATAAAAATGCCTCGCATTCAATCGAATACGAGGCATTTTTCTTTTCAATACTTGCTTCATTCATTTTTCTACTTCTCTCGCCATCTCACTCCCTATACATCGCCTCTATCAACTCCCGATACCGCTCCGTCACCACTTTACGTTTTATTTTGAGCGACGCGGTCAGTTCACCCGAGGCGATGCTGAAGTCGGTCGCTATCAGCGACAACTTTTTTACCGACTCGAATGACGCCAGGTCTTTGTTCTTTTCCGCGACCTCTGCGGCTATCAACGCCTTGACGCGTGGATGCACGACCAGCTCCGGCCAACTACTGTAATTTATTCCCTGCTTCGTAGCCCACGCTTCCACTTGCGGCTGATCCATGGTAATCAAAGCAGAGATGAACTTCTTCTTATCCCCCAGAGCGACGACCTGACTGATGTAACGTGAAGTCCGCAAGATGCGCTCGATGCGCTGCGGGGCGATGTTTTTGCCGCCGGCGGTGACGATCAGATCCTTCTTGCGATCGGTAATGCGCAGAAAACCGTCTTCATCGATCTCGCCAATGTCGCCGGTGTAAAGCCAGCCATCTTTGTCGATGGCCTCCTCTGTTGCTTTTGGGTTTTTATAATAGCCCAGCATGACATTCTTGCCGCGATACAACACCTCGCCGTCGGGCGCAATCTTTTGCTCGATCATCGGGCCGGTCGGACCCACCGTGCCGAACTTGTTGTTATCGTAATGATTCACGTTGGTGAACGATGTGTTTTCCGTCATGCCGATGCCTTCGAGAATGAGAATGCCGCACGCATGGAAAAATTCCGCGATGGCTTTGTTCAGCGGCGCAGCGCCGGATACTGCCCATAAAAGTCGTCCGCCAAATGCCGCTTGAATTTTCGACAACACCAGTTTGTTCGCAAGCTTGTGTTTCACGGCAAGGCCCGCCGGAATTGCTTTATTTTCCTGCTGCAATCTGCTTACTTGATAGCCGACTCCAACCGACCACCGGAAAATTTTTTCCTTCAAACCACCGGCATCCTGCACGCCGGAAGTAATTTTGTCATAAACCTTCTCAAAAATTCGCGGCACACTGGCGATGAAATGCGGGCGAATCTCCTTCAAATTATCTGCAACTTTCTCCATGCTCTCGGCAAAAGCGATGCTGATCGCAGCTCGCATGGAAAAGTAAACGATAAGGCGCGCAAAAACGTGCGCCAGCGGCAGGAACATTAGCGTTTCCATGTGCGGCAGCAAGTTAAGGGATTCGGCGGCAGACCATGAAGTGAAAAGCAAATTGCCGTGCGTCAGCATCGCGCCCTTGGGTATGCCGGTGGTTCCCGAAGTATAGACAATCGATGCAACGTCGTCCTGCTTCAGGCTCTCCACTCTTTTTGTAAATGTCTCGTCGGCAATACTTTCCCCTTTTTTCAGAAAATCCTGCCAAGCGATGGCTTCATCGTTGCCTGAAGGAATGCCGTCGTACAAAACGATATGCTTGATCTTCGTGAGCTGCTTGCGAACGGAGTTGATCTTATTGAGCTGATCTTGATTTTCGACAAAAATAATCACCGCATCGCTGTGGTTGATCATGTACGCGCAGTCGTCGGCCAGATTGGAAGGATAAATTCCTACAGTCACCGCGCCGATGCTCACCGCGCCAAAATCGCACTGCACCCATTCCAAACGACTCTGGCTGAGAATACTCACCTTGTCATCTTTTTTGATGCCGAGCGCGAGCAGGCTTTTTGAAATGATCTTGCAAGCTTCAGCATGCTGCTTCCAGGTTACCGGAATCCATGCACCGTTTTTCTTAAACCGAAAAGCCGTTTTGTCATTGTTCTTTTCGCAGACGTCTCGAAATAAGTGGTAAATCGATTTTTCGTTCATGTCTCCACTCCTCTTTTCAATGCAGCAGGTTTTTTTTCAGTAACAAAGCAACTCATGAATGGTCACTTCTTCATCGATGCAAATTTTCAGCAATAGAGTTATTGTGAATGAATTTTTGAAAGCCATTTTTGTCGAGAGTAAATGAGGTTGTCGCAGCGATTTCTTGCAAGCGCCGGCGATACCAGGCAGATGCAAAATAATCATGAATCGCCGGATGCATCGGCAAAATTTGTACGTCTGCATTCCATTCAAACCGTTCGCCAGTTTTTCCGTCTCGCACGCACCCGCGTTCTATTGCCCACGATAAATCAGCTAATGGCAGGGCCGAAAGATCGCGAAATAATGCCTGGGCGATCCCCTCACGCACCGGATCATAAAAATGAAAATGCTCCCGGTATAAATGGGCGTTGTGGAAGTACTCGGGGAAATTGAGAATTCCTGCAAGGCCAAGCTTTACGCACAAATCCATCAGCAGCTTCGTGACGCGATGCGCCTGCCCGAGGCCGGGATACGTCTGCCCCGGCAAACGCGGGCGCTCCTGCGTAAATTCCGCAAAAGGATTTTGCATGAGCAGCCAGTCGATGGAGAGCATCGCAGGCGCACACTCGCTGAAGGTTTCCGGCATTTTGCGTTCGGGCACGAAACGCTTTTCTCGAAAGCGCGCTTCGGCAATGAGGTTTTCGGGTTTCACGGCGCGGCAATAAATTTTCAGTGTCTGATCGAATTCTTCAAAAGGCTCGATTTTGAAAATGAGATCGTCAATTCCTTTATCACGCAGCGCGCCGAGCAGCCCGGCGACTTCGAGAGTGCGTTGGGTCTCCGAAGTTGTGCACCGGCCAAGCCACAACCCCGACCCTTCGTTCGCCGTCAATTGACCGAGGAGATCGCTCTCATCAAACTGCAAGCTGCTGCGAGTCTTGTCCGTCTGATTTGCCGACGACCCCGGCTTTTTAGATTTGCGCGCCATGACTCTTGCCATCGATCCTAAAAAAAATTTCCGATGCTAAATTTTCATCCCGCCCCGTGTCCATATTTTAATGAGAAGCGGGACGGGGGACTACCTGAAAAGTGGAGTCTTTCGGGCAGAACAGAAAAACCATTATGCAAGATGATTTGGTGGCAAAATCATTTCAAATCATTTTGCCATTGAATTGTTTTGCCATAAAGCCTTCAGAATTTTTTCTAACTTTTGCTGCCTTATGGCCTACGCCAGATTTTCAGACAAGTTGAAAACTAAAGCCCTTTATGGGAAGCATAAGAATCGAGTTTCTTTTGACACGGAGCATCGGAGTTCACGGAGAAAAGCTTTTAGACCGAAAAATATCTCCGTGTATTCTCGACTTTCTCCGTGTCTCCGCGTCAAATTATACTTTCAGAATTTTATTCTGAGTTTGATTCGGTAATTGCCGGAAAAGCAGTGAACACGAAGTAACTCGTTGGCGGGCATTATATAATAGTTGGCAACAAAGAAGTCAAGTCAAATTTAATAGCTTTGTAAACGGTATTGACTTTTTGAATTTCTTTGCTTATCGTTTTCGGCGCGATTGCTCTCATCTAGTTGGTTCTCACCAGTGCGCGATACGTAACGCTTTTATGTGTTTTATATTTATTAAGGAGGGTATAGTTATGTCGATGCTGAAGGAGTTCAAAGCGTTTGCGATGCGAGGGAATGTGGTGGACTTGGCAGTCGGCATCATCATCGGCGCGGCGTTCGGAAAAATCGTCACCTCGCTGGTCAATGACGTCATCATGCCGCCTATCGGCGTTCTGCTTGGCGGCGTCGATTTCAGCAGTTTGGCGGTGACGATCAAAGGCACGGCGGGCGAGGCGGACGCCGTGAGCATCAACTATGGCCTTTTCATCAACACCGTTGTCGATTTCGTGATTGTCGCTTTTGCCATTTTCATGATGATCCGCACCATCACTCGTTTTCAGAAAAAAGAAGAAGCCCCGGCTCCGTCGCCGACGACGAGGGAATGTCCGGAATGCATGATGACGATTCCGATTGCGGCAAAGCGATGCGGTCATTGTGCAATCGTGTTGAAATAAGAGTCATTGTAGGCCAAACATTTTTTGCTACCCCTAACCAGTAAGGAGGACATTATGTTGAAGGAAAAGTATCAGGATCTGCTTGATCTTGGAACGAAGATGCAGGTGAAAGCCGGCGACGTTCGCGAAGATGGCGGCAAGCTGCACATCAAGGGCACAACGACTTATCAATTGGAAAAGGATATGTTGTGGGATAAGATCAAATCCTACCCCGATTGGCAAAACGAGATCGCTGCCGACATCAAAGTAGAAAAGACCGACATCTACGGCGTCTATACCGTCAAGGCAGGCGATACGCTTTCCAAGCTGGCGAAACAGCTTTTTGGCGACGCCAAGCGCTACATGGAAATTTTCAATCTCAACAAGGATATTCTCACCAATCCTGATCTGATAAAAGTCGGCCAAAAGCTAAAGGTGCCTAACAAGTAATCTAAGGAGATGATGAATGTATAAGTATGTTGGCTGCGCGTTGCTTTGCCTGGTTGTGAATGCGCGCGCACAGCAGGCACAGCCTGATACGGCGAAGAAACCCATCTATGGGTGGAAGAAAAGCCTGGTTGCCGGATTGACGCTAACGCAAGTTTCGTTCAAAGACTGGCAGCAAGGCGGTGAAGATGCGCTGGCGTGGGCAGTGTCTTTGGATGGAAAATCTGAGAACGATCAGCCCAAAACAAACTGGGCGACTTCCTACAAATTCGCATACGGTCAAACCAAGCTTGGCGATCAAGGAATTCGCAAGACCGATGACAAGATCGATCTCGAAACCGTGCTCACTTATAAGCTTGGCTCGATCATCAATCCGTATGTTGCGGCGACTTTGAAAACGCAATTTGCCAGAGGCTTCGATTACACGACGGAACCCAAAACTGCGGTTTCAACATTTTTTGATCCCGCATTCTTGACGCAAAGCGTCGGCTTCGGCTATCAGCCGGTTCCGCAAGTAAAAACGCGCCTCGGTTTGGCGCTGCGGGAGATCATCACCAGCGACTTCACCGGCTATGCTGATGACCCAGCGACGCTCGCGATCGAAAAAACCAAAACCGAGGGCGGCATGGAATCGGTGACCAATGTTGATTGGAAACTCGCGGCCAATTTGTTGCTCACCGCAAAGCTCGAGCTCTTTGCAGCCTTCAAGAATTTTGATGAAGTCATCGTTCGCAGCGACAACACGCTTGCTGCAAAAGTGAGCAAGTACGTCACTGTGAATCTCAATGTGCAATTGATCAATGAGAAGAAAGTGACGCCGCGCACGCAAGTGAAAGAAACGATCGCGATTGGGTTGAGCTACGCGCTGCTCTAACATAGCATTGTGAAGTCCGACTTGCGCACCACGACATGAGAAAATCCCAAAGACCTTGAGCGCAAGTCGGACTTCGCCCGGTTCAACAGGTCCAACTTCACGAGAGAGATGACTATGCAAGACTTCGAGAAATTGGGCGTCTTCTATCTGGGACGCGCTTATGATCTCAATAAGAAAAAATCCAAAGAAGGCCCGCTGCTTTACGACTCCAAAGACCTCGTGACCCACGCCGTGTGCGTCGGCATGACGGGCAGCGGCAAGACAGGTCTGTGCCTTGCGCTTTTGGAAGAGGCGGCAATCGATGGCATTCCCGCGATCATCATCGATCCGAAAGGCGATCTTGGTAACTTGCTTCTGACTTTTCCGGATCTTCGGCCAGAAGATTTTGCCCCGTGGGTGAATGAAGACGACGCGCGCAAGAAGGGCGTTTCTCCTGCAGAATATGCGAGTCAACAAGCCGCGTTCTGGAAAAACGGCCTCGAAAGCTGGGGGCAAAACGGAGGGCGGATCAAACGCTTGCGCGAGGCGGCGGAGTTTACAATCTTTACTCCCGGCAGCAGCGCTGGCGTGCCGGTCTCGATTCTCAAATCATTCGCCGCGCCGGATGAGAAAATTATCGAAGACAACGATCTGCTCAGAGAAAGAACCAGCACCACCGCCACGAGTCTGCTGGGATTACTGGGTATCGACGCTGATCCGATTCGCAGCCGCGAGCACATTTTACTTTCGACGATTCTCGATCATGCCTGGAAGAAAAAACAGGACGTTGATCTTGCGGCGTTGATCCAATCTATCCAGACGCCGCCGGTGAACAAAATTGGCGTGATGGATATTGATTCGTTCTATCCGTCCAAGGATCGATTTGCGCTCGCGATGCAGCTCAACAACCTGCTCGCCTCGCCGGGCTTCGAAGCGTGGCTCGAAGGTGAAGCGCTCGATATCGATCGCCTCTTGCATTCTCCCGATGGAAAGCCGCGAGTTTCGATCTTCTCTATCGCGCATTTGAGTGACGCCGAGAGAATGTTCTTTGTTTCCCTTTTGCTGAACCAAACACTCGGATGGATGCGCAGCCAATCCGGCACTACCAGCCTGCGCGCCATTCTCTACATGGATGAAATTTTCGGTTACTTTCCTCCGGTTGCAAATCCACCATCCAAAACGCCGTTGCTCACGTTGCTGAAACAAGCGCGTGCTTTTGGCCTTGGCATCGTGCTCGCCACGCAGAATCCGGTCGATCTTGATTACAAGGGTCTCGCCAACACCGGCACATGGTTCATTGGCCGGCTTCAAACTGAACGCGACAAAGCGCGTGTGTTGGAAGGGCTGGAAGGCGCTTCCGCCGGCGCCGGTCAGAAATTTGATCGAAGCAAGATGGAAGAAATCCTCGCCGGGCTTGGCAGCCGGATTTTCCTCATGAACAACGTTCATGAAGACGCGCCGGAAATTTTCGAAACGCGCTGGGTCATGTCTTATCTGCGCGGCCCGCTTTCTCGCGATCAAATCAAAAAGCTCATGGATTCACGCAAGAGAGATGGCAGCGACGCTGCCACCGGGCAAACGAAATCATCGATCAAACCGTCTATTTCTTCAACCGGAATTTCTGCAAGCACAAAGGCCACAAATAGCCTGCCGATCTTGCCACCCGATGTTCCGCAATTCTTCGCGCCGGTTGGCGCAACCAAATCAGGCGAGGTGAATCTTCTTTATCAACCCATGCTTCTTGGCGCGGCCTCTGTTCGTTTCATTGACAAGAAAACGCAGCTCGACATTTCAAAGGAATCCGCCTATGTAACTCTAATAACGGATAGCGCGATTGCTGTGAATTGGGAAAATGCCGAGGCGATCGATATCGATCTGAATGGTTTAGAAAAAACTCCGCAAGCAGATGCGCGCTTTGATGAGCTACCGACCGTGGCTGGAAAAGCCAAGAGCTATGAAACCTGGAACAAGGATTTCACAAAATGGGTTAATGCTAACGAGAAGATTGAGTTGTTGTGCAGCAAGGCGATTGGCGCTTATTCAAAACCAGGTGAATCTGAACGCGACTTTCGTATCCGGCTGCAACAGAGTGCGCACGAACAACGCGATGAATCTGCCGAACAACTCAAGAAAAAGTATGCGCCGAAAATGCTCGCCTTGCAGGAGCGCATTCGTCGCGCCGAGCAAGCGCTTGCGCGAGAGGCAGAACAAGCCAAGCAGCAACAACTTCAAACCGCGATTTCGTTCGGCACAACTCTCTTGGGAGCGTTCCTGGGAAGAAAAACCGTCGGTGCGGCCACGATTGGCAGAGCCACGACGGCGGCGCGCGGAGTGAGCCGTTCGCTGAAAGAACGCGAAGACGTTGGCCGCGCCACGGAAAATGTGCAGGTGTTACAACAGCAGCTCGCCGATCTGGAAGCTGATTTCAACGCCGAGGCTGCCGCCCTGCAAGCCAGCAACGACCCTGCAACAGAGAATTTGGAAACCGTCAGCTTGCGACCGAAGAAAACCGATATTAGTATCAAACTGGTTGCCTTGGTGTGGCTGCCGCACTGGCAGGATGCTCAAGGCAACAGCGTTCCCGCGTAAATGTAGAGATGAAAATCGGCCGTGAAACTTGTCAACTTTTGTCTGCGTATCGGCTGGGGCGGTTTGGCTCAACAATTTTTTCGAAATGCGCCTTAACGTAAGGACAAAAGTACTACAATGGTCAGATCTTACAACGCAACTCATCCCTTCATCCCATAGGTGACTAGCGATTTAGCACACTGCAACTCATCCCTCCGATCCCCCTCCCATCGAAAGAGAAGGGAGAAAACTGGTTCAAGACTCTGAAAGTCCCCTTCTCTTCTTATCTTAAGGGGATTTAGGGGATGAATTGCAGTGGTACGTATGAACAAAAAGCTGCTAAACTCCTTAACGTGACACCATGAGGGGCTGGCGTGAGTTGAAGCGTTAAGTTGGCGCTTATGCTTTCCGGAAATGAGCATTTTAAAAGCTTTTCAACGGCAGGAAATAATTTATGATCTCATCCGACCAACGGCGCTTGCTTCTGCGCAGCATCTTCGCCGTTCTCGCATCCCTTCTATTGATCATCGCCGTGATGAATTTTTATCGCTTCGCCAGCTCGCCAACGGATGAGAACTTGTTCACAAATGTGCCATCCAATTTGTATGTGTTCGAAAACTTCTCTGCGCAACTCTCAAACAAAGACGACCTTCAAAAAATTGTGCAAGCACAAATCGCCGATTCGGTTTTGATTGGCGATTTGTTGGTTAGTATCAATCGAAAAGACCTTGCAGGAGTTGAAAACTCTGCACAATTTCTTGAGAGTATTGCAGCCGATAGCGTGTTGGACTTGAGAGTCTTTCGCAGCACGACTCAAGCGATGCTCGATTATCGCGTCGCAAACTCGGCTATGCCGGACAGTTTCTTCCGAAAAATTCCCTCCTGTGTCCGTGTAATCGACGTTCAACAAGATGGGGCCTCTTACCGCGCCGGCATGAAGGTGGGTGACTTGATCGTTCGAATCAACGGCAAGAGTTTCAAGAACGCCGCCGAAGCCGATTTAGTTTTGCGCAGCGGTGAAACCGGCAAGACTATCGCCTACGAAGTCATTCGCAACAACCGGACACTCACGCTGCAAGTCAAGCTCGCTAAATTCGGCGTTCCGCTTGCGCAGTTCGTCTTTTATCTAAGCGGCTTGGTCTTTCTTGGCGTCGGCGCTTTTCTGACGATCAAACAACCCGAGATTAGAGCGATACAACTTGTCGGCCTTGCGCTGCAGTTTATCGGCTTTTTCATGACGGTTTTTTTTAATCGAAGAGGCATCGAGCCGGGCGCTTTTCCATTCGTGCGCGATTTAACGATGGTCGCGGCGTTGTTTGTCGGCATTGCGATCTGGGATCACAGCGGGTATTATTTCCCGAAAGCCCGCCCGGAGCTTTTAGAGCGGCGTTGGATGCGTTATGTCCCCTACGGATTTGCAATTTTTTTTATGGCAGTCGCTATTTATGCCGGCCCGATTCAAAATAATTTTTTATCGTTGATTGCGCTTTTAGCAATGCTCGTTCTTACCATTTTATATTCCGCCATCATTCGTTTTGTTTTTCGCAAGCAGCGCACCCCCGAGCACAAGAAGTTAAGCCGCATCGTCAAATGGACCGGGATTTTGGTGGGCGTCATTATTATCTTGATGATCTTCATCCGGGGCGTTAATCAAGAGAGTGGCTTCGCCGGCCTTCCGCTTATCTTGATTCCGCTTTCTTATTTATACACCATCGGTCGTTACCGCCTCTTCGACATGAATCTGCGGATTGGCCGCAACATCCAGTACACCATTGCCTCGACGGTGTGGGTGGTGTTTTTGGCGGTTGTATCCGTAAAAATACTTTTGTCGCTCGCTTCAATTGAATTTGAATTGCCGAACATTCGTTTCTCCGTCACCTCCGTCGAAGTTCTCGACACGCCGCCCTCTCCGGAACAGCGTACCCTGCAAGAACGCGGCATCATGATGTTCTTTGCCGTCGTCATTGGATTGATGGCGTGGAAAGGTGGCCATGCGGGGCAGCGATTTATCGACCGTCAGTTTGACCGCGCCGCCTACGACTATCGCCGCGCTGCCAGCGAGCTGGCCGAAGTGATGGCGACAAAGCTCAGCATGGCGGATCTAGCGCGCGGCATCGTACAGAAGCTTTCCGACATCATGCATCTGCGTCGCGTCGGCGTTTTGTTCTTTCGAGATCAAATGGAAAGCTGCTGCCAGGAGGCCGATGGCTTTGACGGCGTGGAGTGGAAGGAATTCTGCATGGACATCGACCATCGGTTGGTGCCGGCGCTTGAAAAATTCCGCAGCGATTCGCGCTTGAGTGTCGATTATCTGCCGCCGGATTTGCAAGATTCATTTCGCGAACACGGCTTTCGGCACGTCATTCCGATTCGCTTCAAAGAAAAACTCGTCGGCACGCTGCTCATCGGTGAAAAACTTTCTGAAGCGCCTTTTCACAACGAAGACTTGTCGTTTCTCGCCGCAGTGGCCAAACAATCATCGGTGTCGATTGAAAACGCATTTCTTTACGAGGGACTCGCGGAGCAAGAAAGATTGAAACACGAGCTGGCCATTGCCCGGCGTATTCAGCTCGCCTCGCTGCCGCAAACCACTCCGAAGGTTGACGGCTTGGACATCGCCGGCATTTCCATTCCGGCGACGGAAGTCGGCGGCGATTATTTCGATTACCTCAACGGCCTGCCGAACGAGATCACCATCATCGTCGGCGACGTGAGCGGCAAAGGTACGTCTGCCGCGCTGTACATGTCGAAGGTTCAGGGAATTCTCCGCTCGCTGCACGGCATGGGGCTTACACCGCGCGATTTGTTCATTCGGGTGAATCATCTCCTGTGCCAGGACATGGATAGGAGATCATTTGTCACAACCCTCGGCGCAGATTTCGATGCCAGCGCGCGCCGCGTCGTTCTCGCCCGCGCCGGACATCTGCCGTTGTTCTACTTCAACGCGCAAACGCAGAAAGTCGAAATGGTCACTCCAAAGGGTCTTGGCTTTGGTCTTGATGACGAAGGGATCTTTGCGACCGAGCTCGAGGAGAAAACCATCGGCTACCGCGCCGGCGATATTTTTCTCTTCATCACCGACGGCATCACCGAAGCGCACAACCGCACCGGCGGCGAATTTGGCGAGGAGATGGTCTCTTCCATTCTTCAGAATAGCGCTGCGCTCGACGCCGATCAGATTCGCGACAAGATTATCAGCGAAGTGAAGCGCTTCGGCGCCGGCGCGCAACAGCATGATGATCAGACCATCGTGGTGGTGAAGGCGAGGTGAAGAAGGTTTTAATCTGTGGGGTTTCGGAAAAGAAGAGAAGGTCTTTCGACAGTATTAATGGGATGTTGAAAATTTTATAGAATGCCATGCCCGCGAAGACGGGCATCCATAGCGCTGAAAAACACTGGATTCCCGCTTTCGCGGGAAAGACATACACTCACAGCTTCATTGCTTCAGCTTTTTTTCGGCTCTCATTCTAACAATCCTGAAAGCCAATGCATCACGTTCAGCGCCAACTGCCGGTCATCACTGCCTGGAACGTTCATTCCCATCCTGAATTCCTGTTGCTTCCCATCATTTTGAAAGCGCACGACCTGCGCTGAAAACATTGCTGCCTCGGCCAGCATCACCACTCTGCCTTTGCCGAATTTCATGGCGATGCCCTGAGCGCGCCCGCCAGCAGATTTTTTCTTCGCGCCGGTTTTCACGGCAGTCGTGTCCAATGCAGCTTGCAGCTCCGCGCGGGTCGGCGATTCGTAAGCCGTCGGGCCGAGTTTCATGAAAGCGACCGCGCCATCAGGAACACCGAGCGACTGGCCGGTGAACGCGATGACTCGTTTCACCTCTTCCGCAGCGTTGCGACCCATCAGCAGTGGGTGATCGCCCAAAAGCCCGTTCTCCCGCGAATATACCAGCAAGGTCGGCATAGCCTCTGAATTCGAGCGGTCGAACACATAGCCCTTGCCCATGTCCACGTCAAAGCGTTTCGCGAGATTTTCGGCAGCGCTGCCAAACGGCGCATGGTCGGCGATGAGCAGCAGCGAGCCGCCGTCGCGAACCCAGTCGCGCACGATGTCAGATTCCTGCTCAGTAAATGCCGGGCCAGAAGTCTCGCCGTCGGAATCGGGAGCTTCGGCGTTTGCAATCACCAGCACGCGAACACCATCGAAGTTGCCCGATTCAAACTTTTTTGTTCCTGGCAAGACGTTGTAGCCGTCGCTCCTCAAGAGATCGGCAAACGGTTTGTAGCGGCCGTCTGCTGTGTGAAAATTTGAGTGCGCTTCATCGATGACCACGGTTGGATGAGTGGCGGCATAAGCCGGCCGCTCAACAGAAGTATTGAAGCTCGAATCGGCCATTTGTTGTGCATGCGCTTCAAGATTCAAGATCAACACGGCGATGCCGATGGCAATTACGCCTTCGCTGAACGCGCGAATTTTACTTTTGCTCATTTACAAAGTTCCTTTCATTTGCTCATCCACTGAATGCTTCTTTTCCCGCCAAACTCAGAAAATAGAATAACCGTTTTCTTTGCGATTTTATCATAAGAAACGATTGCGCCATCCACCTTCAAATGATCCAATTTCTGAAACATAATTTCAATTGTAAGAGGCCTCTTGATTTCAGATGTAAAATTCAATTGGAGCAAATCTTCTTTTTGAAAAAGATCAGCAGTAAGCTCTTCCCAAGTTTTAAGCGAACCCTTGCTGCCCGGCCAGATTTGCAAAATCCTTCTATTGTCAATCGATTTGACGCCTTCATCCGTCGTGGCGTCTCTCGGAACTAACGTTTGAATATCATCCGGCAAAAGAGGAATGATCGCACCAGCCCGAACATACAAAGGAATTTTATCAAGCGGCGCTTCCACTTCAATATATTGTTCGCCAGCCAAAGTTTCGCCGCTCCAAAAATCTATCCAGTCGCCTTCTGGCAAATAAACCGTTCTGTGTGTTCCCGGCTGATAAATCGGCGCGACAAGAAGATCAGCTCCAAACATAAATTGGTAAATATTTTTTCTCGCCTCGGCGTCATCCTGAAAAGCAAGCGCCATTGGACGAATCACCGGCATTCCCGTATTCACGGCTTCGTGAACTGCATTGTATAAATACGGGAACAACTGCATTCTCAGGACGGCATACTTTCTGAAAATATCGAGCGCCTCTTCTCCAAAATCCCACGGGCCGAGATTGGAAGTCATGTGTATCTGCATCAAAGGACAAAATACGGCGAACTGCGACCAGCGTATGAATAATTCCTTGGTCTGAGTGCCGGCATATCCTGCGATGTCGGAACCCCAAAGAGAAAATCCCGACAGCGCCGCATTCTGCGCCGCAAGGATGACCGAGGGCAGCCCGTCATCGAAGGAGAAATCAGCATGATTGTCACCAGCCCAGGCAAACGGATATTTCTGAAACCCCGTGTAACCGCTTCGTGTAATCAAGACCCCGTCGCCGTCAAGATTCTTTTTTACAAAATCCTGCATCGTACTATCGTAGAGAAGAGAATAGCGGTTCTTCATTTTGTATGCCGGCGTTCCATCGTGGAAAACTGCGTCTGGTACAAAGTTGCCCTCGCCGTCGTCACATTTGAAAGCCTTGACGCCATAGTCCAGCATTCTTTTCATTTGCTGCTGCCACCAAGAAACGGCGCTGGGGTTGGTGAAATCAATTAGGCCACCTTTACCCTTCCACCAATTGCTTAAAGCAACTTCGCCATTTTTATCTTTGACAAGAAATCCTTTTTCCGCTGCTTCGGAAAAATTATCCGATTCTTCCTGAATGCCTTGCGCATCGATGACATTTTCTTTGTTGACAAAAGGCGTCAGCCAGAGGCAAAGATTGAAACCAAGCTCTTTGATGCGATTGAACATCCTGTCGGAATTATTAAACTGCTGCGTGTTGACTTTGAAATTGTTATAACCGGTTTCCCACGGACTATCGATCACCAGAACCGATGCCGGAATTTTATAACGCTGGAGTTTTTCTATATCAGCATAAACGGAATCCTGGTTATGATGAACATTGCGGCTCTTCCAAAGTCCGAATGCCCAGGGTGGAGGCAAGGCGGGTCTGCCGGTTAGTTTGGTAAATGCCGCGAGGATATCGCTCATTTTTTCCCCGCCGATGAAAACGATTTTGAATTTGTCATCCTTAAATCGAATTCTTGTTTCAAAACGCTCGCTTCCATTTAAATCAAAAACTCCCGGAGAGAAGCTATCCACCCAAGTGCCCAAGCCTTTGTTGCTCATAAAAAACGGCATGGGTTTATGCGTGCCGACGCCTTTATTTCCGTAACGGTCATCCGTGACATTTGGCAGAATGTAGCCTCGTTGATTGATCGAATTGAATCTCTCGCCCAAGCCGTAATATTCGGTTTCATCATCGCTGCGAAGATGAAACGCGAATTTGTGCAACGCTGAGTCCAACGGAGTCCATTCGACGGCTATGGAGTTTTCATCTACGATCTTCAATGAAAGCGTTGATGAGTTATTTTGCAAAACCGGCGGGTTGGCAGAAATCAATTCATAATTCTCTTGATGAAGATCATCGAGATTTAATCCCGACGCAGCAGCTTGATATTTGATCTTTGCATTGGCATCTAATGTATAAATTGTGAAGCTCCCGCTTTTTTTCTCAAGGGTAATTTTTAAGCGATTGGTTTGAACAGAAACAGTATCGGGATTTTGTTGTTGAGCAGATGAAGTGGCGGGAGAATAAAAGAGGGAAATTAAGAAAACAAGTGGGATTGAAAATTTCGATTTGATCATTTGAGTGCAGACCTTTTGTTATTTTGCTTCCCTTAATCGCGTATTCCACTGCCACATGCCATCCGTCACCTCGCGTGGCAGGCGATGGTTGAGCAGGCGCGCCAGCATAATGATTTGCCCGCGATGATGGCCCTCGTGAGCGACAAAGTAAGCAAGAAAATGAGCCACATCGTTTGGAAAATTCAACCACGCCGGTTTGGAGGGCAGCTTGCCGCCGTTGTCAATGCTGGCACTGAAGAGTTTCAACATCGCCTGACTGCTCCGGCTCAATGCGGCGACGACCTCATTACGACCGGCGCGGTAAAGATCGACGCGCGCCGGTGTTTTGACGGTTTGCTCTTTCCCGATCGATTTGATCCAACTGCAGCGGCTGTTATGAATGTGGCTCGCGATCATTCCGACGGTTCGGCGCGGTTGGCCGGGAATTTTTTCATTCCACAAATCTGCCGGAAGGCGCTCGATCAGAAAGATCGTCGTTCGATTGTTCGTCTTCCAGGTGTTGAGGAGTGCTTCGTGGAAATCAATCTCGTTTGCCATTGCTTGTATCCGAATGTGACGAGTCGCAACCAAAAAGAAAATCAAAACGCATCCCGCCACGGCGGGACGAAGACGCAGAGAATGCGCAAAGTTTTTCATTTGCTTTTCTTTGCGCGACCTTGGCGACTCTGCGGCTTTGCGTGAAAGTTTTTACTTTTCAAAAACTACGCGGCGTAAAGGCTACGGTGCAAGATCGGGCGCGATCTGTGTTGTGACGGGCACCCGGAAATTGCGCTGAATCAACCACTGACCGTCTGTCTGGCGCACCCACTCGGTGACGAACTTGCCATGCTGCTCACTCACCGGCTGCCCCGGAAACGATAGCCGCTCGAAGTAGGAACCCCAGAGGAACGCGGTGCCGCCAAAGACTTCTATCGTGTCCGGCGTCGCGGTCGCGGAATCCACTTTGACCCCGGGGAATGAGGCGATGAACGCCCGAATGGATTCCTTGCCTTCGATGGGGTTTATGCCCGGCTCAAACAAGATAGCAGTGGGAGTATAGAAGCTGGAAATCGCCTCGGCATTCACAGCCCGCGCGGCGACCATGTAGCGCTGCATGGTGTTCGCGACCTCGGCGCGGGTTGCTGCTTCTGCTGCGGGGTCTGGGTCACGAGATGGTGATGCACAGGAGAGAATGAATACGGGGATAGATAGAAGAAGAAAACGGATTTGAGTTCGCAAAATCTAATCCTCCTTTGACTGGTTAAAGAACGTTAAAGCGTTATTCACACGAGCAGTGATGAGCCTCAGATCTTGACGGGCGAATTCGTGACCAACGCTTTTTCAACCTGCTTTAACAATCTCGCTTGGCACTTGGGTGACAAATCGTGTTCCCATAACCGCAACACATTCCATCCTTTATTGCGAAGCGTGCGTGTTATGAATTGATCCCTGGCTTTGTTTGCCGCCAGTTTCTTCCGCCAGAAGGCCGCGTTGTTCTTCGGTCGAGTGGCATGCAGCGGGCAGCTATGCCAGAAACAACCGTCCACAAATACCGCCAGTCTGAGCTTGGGAAACACAAAATCAGGGCGGACACGGCGTTTTCTTCCTTCGCCGCGCCGGGTATTGAGACGGGATGAAGTGCTTCGCGGATTTCGCACCTTGAGTCTTGAAACGGGATTTTTGAGCGACAGCGAGGAGTGCCTTCGCCAGCCAGTGATGTGATGCATCCGGAAAAGCTGCATTAGAGCAAGCTCGGTATCCTTGTTCCCATACCCGCGGATGCGGGACATAACCTCAGAGCGTTTTGCTTTGGTAAAGACGTCAGACATCCGACAACTGCAATGAATTGAAAATTAGAGTTGCCATGCCGAGGGTTCGGGCGGAAGTGGCGACATACCATGCATTCATGCGTTTGTCCCATGAGCACACTTTGACGAACTCGGCCCAAGATAGTTGATGGATGGATTCGAGCGACCAATCCTCGGCCAGCTTCACGATGAGGATAAATTCAAAAAGCTGTTTGTCGCGGTCGTTGGATTCAGGGTAGATGGTACCTGTCTTTTTGGCATCACAAACGGTTTTGATCGAAAAGCGGTCGCCATTGCGCGAAAGGGCATCAACGTTTTTCGTGCCACGAGGGGAACGTTGAAGTTTGGGCAAGCTCGGTGTCTTGCGAAAGTGTTCAATAGCCAATTGTTCGCCAACCGCTCCAACCGAATCAACAATCCCTCTTTTGCGCATCTCGGCTCGAAGAGTAGCGCGTGACAAAATCAGATCCGCATCCGACATTTCGTTGAAGTTGTTTCGGAGTCCGGTCTCGGAAAATTTGTGAGCGCCTTTCACATTTTCCTCTGTTCACCGGATGCTCAAATAACCCGGGCGTGCGGCATGTGCAGCGAACCACGCTCGAATGTCGCTTTGTACGCCCTCGCGCAACCGGATCACTGGTGTACTGCGAATTTTTGTTTGTGCATTGGAAATACTGTAGACAGAGCGAGCGTTCAGCACGAGATGCCAGATTCTTTGCTTACTCGGTAAGATCAGAGGCTCCAATTGCCGCAGAAACGGCGCATCTTCGCTACCCCATTCGAGTATTTTGGCGTGTTCATTTGGAACCAAAATCCCGGCAACGAACCGAGCACCGCCTGTGTTGTGTTGAGCATGATCACAAGCAGGCGTCAACTCCAATAAAACGGGGATGCACCGTCGCAGGATTGCTTGCTTTCTCTTTGCCGCGGCTTTTTGGAGTAAGGCAACATCCCTGAGCTTCTTTTGCCGCTTTGCTTTCTGTAACTCATCGTCCAGTTTCTTCCATTCCGCATCCTTCGTAAGCCTCAACGGCATTGGCGAAGCCAAGTCAGAAACTTTCAATCCGCATCGCGTTACCGGACACTTCAACTTCAATTTCGGTCGCGAAAGGTACAGATTGCCCGGTTTGACAGAGGCATCGGATGGACGAACTGGAAGGAAAAGCAGCATGCTATTAAGAAAGGCCATCTGTTCAGAAGATAGCTTCGGCTTGGTCAGTTCACAGAGTTTGGATACGTCCTTTACGAGAAGCGAACGCCCAACATCCTGCAATCTCTCAAACTGCATTGCACTGAAAGTCTCGACCATCCCTTGTTGGGTCGCGTTGCCATCAACGTTCTTTCCTGCCCCAGCAAGTATCAGCGTTTGAAGAATCTTCTGGAGGGCTCGGAACCAAGCACCAGTCTTGGCTGTGTCGTTGGCAGCCAGCACTGCTTCTGCATCCTTTGCAACAACTTCGAATATGCTCTGGGTCGTTTCCGTTGCGGCATCGTGAGCCATTTGCTCCAACTTCCAAATTACTTCAAGCGGCCAGTGCTGGCTGAGAAGTTGTTTCAAACTTGAGAGAGTAGCAGCCACTCTGATCGTCCCATCTGCACGAAACGGCTTTGGCATCCGATCGACAATCAATGGTTGGATAAACGGTAGGTCTTGGCGCACGGCTTGCGTGAATGCGTCCACATACTCTGGGTGTTGCGTCCACGCCACGAGAACCACAGGCAAGGTTTCATTCGAGAGAACCACCTTCAATACGCCCACTGTCTTGCTGACAACTTCCTTTACCGTGCCTTCAACGCCGAGCTTCATATCGACGAACACAAGGCGAATTCCCCTGAAAGGCTTGAGCTTTTCAAGTTCCTCAACCTTCTCGCCGGACACGTAAACGCACCCAATACCAAGCTGGCCTAATGCTTCGACGATTGGCATCGCCTCGCTCGGTGTGTCGTCAATGATAAGTACCCTCGCTGTTCGCAGACTTTTCATTTCGCCGCCGGGAATTGAAGCGCGACAATCGCACCAGTGAATTGTTTCGGCAAGGATAGTTCGGAGATTTCTGGAAAGAGTAGTCGCCCCTTGTGAATCTTCATCACCTCATTCGCAATGTGAAGGCCAAGACCCATTCCATCGGGCCTCCGCGAGAAGAACGGCTCAACGATGTATTCAGGCGGATCAATAAATCCAGGGCCGTTGTCAGCGATAACAATCGAAGGTTTGTCATCAAGCTCATTTGTCGTGCCAATGTAAACCTGTTTATTTGACGCCCCTTTGTTCTCCAGCCAATAGATTGCATTATCGATGAGGTTCATGAGTGTTGCTATGATGAGTCGCCGTGCACATTTCACCGAGAAGTCAAGGTCCCCAAGATCAACACCGTTAGTCGTTTTTATCCCGTGTGCCTTCAATCGGTACTCTGTATTGAAAAGTGCTTGCCGGACCAAAATGCTCGCCTTCTCTTTTGAGTTGCCGGACTTTCGAGCAAAAAAGGCCAAGCCATCCACCATTTGCGACAAGTGCTCAACCAGTGCGATGAGCTTCGCTCTATCCGCTCCTTGTTTTACTGCCAGTACCAGTTCTTTGATTATTTTTTCAACCTCGTGAACCACCACCGTCAGCGTCAACCCAGGTCCGGCAGCAGTCAGTAATCGGTCGCGGACATCCACAAACTGCCTTTCAATCCGATCAAGATAACTCCCCAATTCAATTGAAAGCCCTTTTTTCTCGAGTTGAACCCGTAACTCACCCAACTCCTCAACTACCGGCTCCTTTTGAGTTTTGCGTGAATACTGCTGTCGAAGACGCAGTTTATCTATTGCTCGTTCGGCTTCAATTTGTGTGATTGCGAAAAGCACCGCCTGCTGGAATGCCTCATATGCGTCATTTTCAATGAAGCCCTCACGATTGGTCTTTTCGATCAAGTCCCCACTAGATGCTGAATCGAGCGAAATCGCCCCGATAATAACGTTGTTACTGATGCGGCGAGTCGGCACATTCACGCGACGACCACCAAGGTCCAACCAATCGTTCCCCGGTTCGCCAAAATCAAAAACTCTCATCCCATCGCGGTAGATTCGCACACCGCCGTTTTGATCCAGAAATTTTTTGAGCCCACTTTTATCGCTGGTACTCAGTTCTAAGACCGAAGGCTCGCGGTCGAAAATGTGAAAATCAAATTTGATCTTGCCGATCCCTTTGAACGAAGACAAATCAAGATGTTTTTTTTCGGGATATACGCTCATCAACTTTGTCACAACATCTGTGTGTTTTCGACCATTGATCTTTTCGTCCATTTTGGGCAACGGCACAAAGCGGTAGTTGTAAATCAATTCGTTTCCTTGAATTTTCCCGCTGGCACGAAAGAGAGAAAGCCTCAAGACTTGAGGAATATCCAGTAACCCCTCAATCCACTCTGATCCTGGTTCTAGAATTAATTGTGTTTTGAAATCGCTAGGTTTATCAAACGGAGAGCAAATCGAGTTTATTGCTCGGTAGAGGTCCCGGACTTTGCCTCGTGTCCATTCTTTGTCTCGAAGTCTGGTGATCTCAATTTGTGTCCCATGTTTGGATCCAGTAAAGATCTCGGGCGGACGTTCGATCACACGCACTCCCACATCCGACAAATACCTAGAACTTTCGAATTTATCCCAATTGATATTAACTACAACCTCTGGCTTCCCATTCTTACGTGTAACAAGTTTGATGTCACGGCCCAGCTTATGCGCAGCAAAACGTCCAACACCTTTTTCACCAAGAGGTAACCGATGGAAATTTTTGGAGCGATGACCATCAGTCCGCTGTTCTGTTCGAAATTCGGTGCCAGGTTCGAGCCACACTCCGGTGATCGTTTCGATGTCCATGCCTGTACCATCGTCGCGAACGACGATCCGTGCCTCGTCAGGTTCTGTAATATTGAACATCGTAACGGTACACTCGGGTGCGTCGGCATCGTATGCGTTCTTGACGAGCTCAAATACCGCTAAACCAGCGTCCCGGATCAGGTGATCGCCCAACAGTAGAAGCATGCGGGCCCGCGGTCGAAATATCGGGTTCGAAATTTGATTGGATGACATCAGTCGAGTGGTATTTCAGGTTTTCATGAGCGAGACGATAATACACCTCATTACCGGTGGACAAACCGCGTTACCGATCATCTTAATGCGATCGCGGCGTGTCCCGGATTCGAATTTCATTCTGGCTGGCATTCCCATCGCAGCCTGAAGCTCCGGCACCTGTAACATCCGTATTATGTGGCCGTGCTTTGAATCTGGCTTCACCAACGCGAACCGATCCACAGTTGTAATGGTGCGCAGCGGTCGATTCAACCCTTGCCAGCCTCCGCCACCATCCGAGCCGTAATAGACGAGAAGGAATGGTTTATTTTTGCCGAGCGTGACGAATCCACGTTTGGCCCTTTCGAGTGTAGCCTTGGCACGGTTCGGCTGGCGAAGAGGCGTCCACCGATACTTTCCGTTCAGATTCACAATGTCGGCAACTTTCCTTGGTTTGGTTTTCCGAGGTATCACCTTCGGCGGCATCTGTTTTTTGTCAGCAATGAGGAACAAACGGCGGCGGGACTGCGGTACGCCAAAGTGCGCTGAGTTCAAAACCTGCTCGCGCAGGTTGTAACCGAGTCTTTCGAGCGCGGATTTGAACTCGGCATAGCGATTCCATTTCCTCATGTTGACAACATTTTCAACAACGATCCAACGCGGCTTGAACGCAGCAGCAAAACGGACGACCTGAAACGCGGTGTCCTTGCTCTTGTTGCAGCGGGGTTTGTTGCCCTTGGCCGGGCTGTGATTGGTGCATTCCGGGGACGCGAGGATCAGGTTGATCGGACTTAATCGGTTGACCAGCGCGCTCACATCCATTTTCTCCAACCGTCCCGGGATGAATTCCGCTTCGGGAAAATTCGCATCGTGGACTTCGCCTGCCAGAGACCATATGTCGAAAGCAGCGACGATTTCGACGCCAGCCTCACGTGCGCCCCAACTGCTGCCGCCAGCCCCAGAGAACAGATCAAGTGCACGAATTCTCATGACAACATCTCGCTGTACAAAGTGCTTTTCCCCCGTACCAAGCGGGAACTTACCGTTGGCTTGCATTGGTCGGATGTCTTCCATCTCACTTTCTGTCTGAAAAAAGGCCATCGTGCGTCGGCGGGATACAAAATAGAATATCAAATTGTTGACACGTATATGCTAAAGTTTGCACAAAAAGTCAAGGACAAAAAATTCTAATGCGTAAAAAGAAAGCTTACGAATTACGCATCACGAATTATTCCTTGCTTGCCGCGAAAAAGATTTGTTAATTCCTTCCGGCGCACACATCAGGATTTGCACTACAACATTGTTTCGACAAGCTCAACAACCAATGGAGAGAAGTCGTATGAACAGGAAGATTTTTGGAAGAATCACCGCGTCGGTTCTTGTCGTCGCGCATTTATTGTTGGTTTCGTGCTCAGATGATCCGGCGAGAAGCGATCCACCTCAGCAACCTACTTTGCCGCCCGCCGCTTCGATGACGGTGGACTTGAGCACGTTTAATAGCAGCGTGCCCAAGACAACCGCGCAACCGGGCTTGAATTTTATCAACGCCGCGGCGCGAGTTGCGATCATCAACGCCACAGTCGTTATTGTTTTGTCTGTTCCGGCAGCGGTGTTTGCCGCGGCTGCTTCGCAAACGCCCACGCTCGGCAGCGACGGCAAGTATCACTGGCAGTACACGACAACGGCGAATGGAATTTCTTTCACCGCAAATCTGGCCGGGTCGGTCGATCTCAGCGCACAAGAATCCGTGTGGGAGATGCGCATTTCTTCGACGGCGGTGTCGCTGAACAATTTCCTCTGGTATGAAGGCCGCGCCAAGTTGAACGGCTCCTCCGGCTTCTGGGATTTTTACGATACAGCGCAACCGAACACCAAGGCCGGTGTGCTTCATCTCGATTGGACGTATGCCTCGACTACCGACGCGACGTTGTCGTTCGAAGTTGTAAAAGCCGGCGCGCCGGAAGAAGGCGATACGCTCGACTACATCGTGGCAGGAACAAACATCAAAATAATTTTGGTGGATGTCTCTGCGACGGAGACGACAGAAATATCATGGGATCGCGTGACAACGGCGGGCTATCTCATCGCGCCGGACCATAACAGCGGAGCGAAGGCATGTTGGGATTCGACGCGCGCGGATGTTGCCTGTCAGTAAATCATTGCAACAAAAAAAATCTCACGCAAAGGCGCAGAGCCGCAGAGACATCGCAAAGAAAATCAAAGGCATTGCTCACCCCGTCCCGCTTTCACAAAAGCTATGGACACGGGGCGGGGCAGAACTGGAAATCCCACAGAAGAAATTTTTTTTCTGTGGGATTTCTGTTTTTGCGGTCAAGATTTTTTAGCAACAGCTTTCACATACAAACAAGGTTAATCTTGTGGATGTGATTTGGCTGCATTCTGCGGCCATTATCGAATCCATAATGTCCGCTATTATCAATTTAATAAAACCTCTCGACCTCACAGTTCAGTGCCCCGCTTAACCTCTTGTCTTTCTTGACAACGAAATCTCAAATTTGACTGGCGCAGTTTTTGTTAAAGTTTTTAAAAACTGTAACTGTTTTTTCCCACCATTGTAAAGTTTTGCTGCCGGCTGTTTTTTCTTCATCCAGCCGTGAGCGCGCCCAAAAGATCTATCGAGCATGAACCTTTCAAGAATCATCCAGGGATAACTAATGAGAAACAGAACGCTGTTCTTTCTGGTCTGCCTATTCGCCGCCGCCATGTCGTTGTTTGCAGACCAGCCATCCAAGCCGAAAAGCGCGGTTTTGGATGAGCAAGTTGCGGCGTTGCTTTCGAAGATGACTATCGAGGAAAAAGTCGGTCAAATGACGCAAGTCACCATCGACGTTGTTGCGAAGAATGATCGTGCCGCCGGGGGATGGCAGTATCTCGATCCGGAGAAGTTGCGAAACGCTATCATTAAGTACAACGTTGGATCGATTTTGAATGTGGCGGGGTCGGCGTACACCATCGACAACTGGCATGCGATCATCACGCAGATTCAAGACGTTGCCACCAAACAGACGCGCCTGAAAATTCCAATCATTTATGGGATCGACGCGGTGCATGGAGCAAACTACACGATCGACGCGACGATCTTCCCCCAAAACCTCGCGATGGCCTCCACATGGAATATAGAGTTGATGAAGAAGAGCGGTGAGATCACCGCGCACGAAGTTCGCGCCAGCGGCATCCCGTGGAATTTCAATCCGGTGCTCGATATTGGCCGGCAGCCGCTCTGGCCGCGGCTCTTTGAAACCTTTGGCGAGGATCCGCATCTGGCCTCGGTGATGGGCGTTGCCTATGTCAAGGGCCTGGAAGGCGAGGACAATGATATTGGCCGGCGAGACAAGGTCGCCGCCTGCTTGAAACACTATCTCGGTTACAGTTTTCCGATCAGCGGCAAAGATCGGACGCCTGCCTACATTCCCGAATACCTGCTGCGCGAAAAATTCGTTCCCTCATTTGAGACCGCGATCGATGCCGGCGCCCACACGGTGATGGTCAATTCTTCGGAAATCAACGGCGTGCCGGTGCATGCCAGCCATTATTATCTGACCGAGCTTCTTCGCGAACAGTTGGGCTTCAAGGGCTTCGTGGTTTCGGATTGGGCGGACATCATCAATCTTTACGCGCGCGATAAAGTCGCGGCGACGCCGAAAGACGCGGTGCGCCAGGCGGTGATGGCGGGCGTTGATATGAGCATGGTTCCGCTCGATTTCAGTTTTTATGATCATCTTGTCGATCTGGTTCGCGAAGGCAGCGTGCTGATGTCGCGCATCGACGAGGCCGTGGGCCGCATTCTGCGCGTAAAGCTGGAGCTGGGGTTGTTCGATTCTGCGTACCCGGATAAAAAGCTCAAAGAAGAATTTGCGAGCCAGACGTCTCAAAACTTCGCTTTGCAAGCGGCGCGAGAATCGATCGTTCTGTTAAAAAATCAGGACAATCTTCTGCCGCTTGCGAAGAGCAAGAAAATCCTGGTTACCGGGCCGACGGCGACAAAGCTCGCTTCATTGAACGGCGGCTGGACGATTACCTGGCAGGGCAACGATGAATCCTTGTATCCCAAAAACAAGGACAACGTTTTGCAAGCGATTGAAAAGAAATTTGGCAAAGCAAACGTCTCTTATGTTCCCGGCACAAAATTCACTGAAGAGATCGACATTGCGGCTGCGGCGCAGGCGGCGGCGCAGGCGGATGTCGTTGTGCTGTGCCTGGGCGAAGACGCCTATTGCGAGACCCCGGGCAATATCAATGATCTGACGCTGCCCGCGGCTCAGGTGAATCTTGTTAATGCGATTCATGCGACAGGCAAGCCGCTGGTGGTGCTGCTCGCCGAGGGGCGCCCGCGGATTATTCGCGACATCGTCGATAAAGCCCCGGCGATTGTTGCGGCCTTCTTGCCCGGCATGGAAGGCGGGACTGCGATTGCCGAAGTGCTCGCCGGAGAGGTTAACCCATCGGGTAAGCTGCCGATTACCTACCCCAAGCATGTGAATGACTTCACATTGTACGATCACAAGTTCAGCGAGCACTCCAGCGCGTTTCAAGCGTACGACCCGCAATTTCCGTTCGGCCATGGTTTGAGCTACACAACTTTTTCATATTCGGATTTGACTTTGCAAAAAACAAAAATTAGATTGGGTGAAGAGTTGAAAGTCGATGTGACCCTCAAAAATACCGGCATCCGCGCCGGCCAGGAAGTTGTTCAGCTTTACCTCACCGATCTTGTTGCTTCTGTCACGCCATCTATGAAAAGACTGAAGGGATTTCAGAAAATCGAATTGGCGCCCGGCGAGAGCACAAAAATTTCCTTTATCCTGCATCAGGATGATCTTTCGTTCATCGGCCGCGACAACAAACCCGTGGTCGAGCCTGGCGAGTTCAAGGTAGCCATAAAGGACCTGTCTCAGGTCTTCATGTTGGAATAATACTTTCTCATTCTCGAGGAGGTGATCGGAGCCACTCATCCCTTTTCGTCTCACGTTTTAGATGTTTTGTTCAACAACCCTAAACTCAATTTAGGAGGAGGCTGGTTATGAAGTATTCCAAATTGTTACGATGGTTTCTCGTTGTGCCTGGCATGGCGTTTGGCCAGGAAGTTTTGCAGACGTTTGATGCCTCGCTCGATTCCAGCTACTGGGCGTACGAGCATGTAGGCAGTTCCACCCAAACCTTCACGAACCTGAGCCTTGCTAACGATGTTATCAAGCAGGGAACGGGTTCGATGAAGGTTGACTATGCCATTCAAGGCACGGAAAGCTGGGGCGGTTATGCAAACATCATGCACGGCGCGCCGGGCACCGAGCTTTTCGATTTTTCGCCTTATACCCACCTGAAAGTCTGGTATTACAACGCGTCCGCACAAACGCTGCCCAGCACCACCCATATTCGCGTTCTCCTGAAAGATATGAGCAATGTTGGCGAGGCCGACCGGCTCATAGCGAACATTGGACAGGCAGAGTTCTGGTACTCGCATTTTTTCATTTTGGATTCGCAGCCGGGATGGAACGAGTTGGTGCTGCCCTTGCAAGATGTCGGCGGCCAGTCCGATCAAGGCGTCTGGCTGCCGGGATGGGCGGGTCAAGCCGGCAATAGCGCGCTTGATCTGGACGCCATCAAAGCATGGAAAATCGAATGGTCGATCGATGGATCGGTCTATAACGCCGCCAACCCGCAAGCTTCCGGTATCTCTAACGGAACGATTTATTTCGATCAGCTTCAGCTTACCGGTCATGCGTTTCCGGTGATTAATTATTTCGATACGGCGGCAAGTGAGAATCCCTCGCCCGCGGGAACCGGCACGAGCGCCATTAGCGTGACCGATAACACGACGGAATTTTTCGAAACCGCCTCGGCGCAATTTGATTGGAAGGTCGACGCCACCGAGTCGTTCGGCGGTTTTACGAGTCTGACTTACGGCGACAATGCCAGCTTTTTGCCGGACATGCGAGGCAACACGCACATGACGCTGCGCTATAATAATTTTCTCGCCTCCAGCATACCGGGCAATGTCGTCTTCCGAATTCAGTTGCATGAGTATAGCGAGGGAGATAACGCCGAAGAAGTTTGGGTTTATCAGGAAAGCGCGATACTTGACGGGCCAGCCGGTTGGAACAAATTGGTGATCCCGCTCGAAGATCGCGGCCCCGGCGCCTTCCCGAACGCCGAAGGTTTTTCGAACCCCGGCTGGTCGGGCGTGGCTGGCAACAGCAAGCTCGATTTCGACAAAATCAAGAAGTATGAAATCGTCTTCTCCGCGGCGCAACAAGGTACGGTTTCCACCGGCGGTATTCTGTTTGACAACCTCGAACTTTACGGCAAGCGCCAAACAGATTTCGAGGCGCCCGCTGCGGTGCAAGGCGTTTCCGGCGTGCCGGAGACGACTGAGAAATTCAACCTCGTGATCTGGCAGGATGTGCCCAACGAGTCAGGCGAGAGATACACCGTCTATGCCAGCCAGGAACCGATTACCGACGTCGCGGCTTCGGGAGTCGAAGTCATCGCCGACGGCGTTGTGGAAAATACGCAGACCTTCGTCCATTATTTGTACAACCCACTGCAAGATAAAGCCGTCACTTATTACTACGCGGTGAGCGCCAGCGACAAAATCGGTAACGTCGGCGAGGCGGGCATAGGTTCCACCGGCGTCAGCAATACCGCGAAGGGCAGACCGACGATCTCGCTTAGTGTGCCGGCCAGCGTCACCATCGACGGCGATTTGAGCGAATGGTATGGCAGCGGCATCACGCCGTTTGTTTTCAACCAATCGACCTCGCATGTCGGCTTGGGCGCATTTAACAACGACGACGACTACAATGCGACCATGTTCATGGCGATCGACAACGAGTATTTCTACTTTGCCGTCGAAGCCATTGACGACGTTCACTCTTACGATATTGCGGGCAACTGGTACGAAGACGACGCCATCGAGATGTTTTTTGGCCTGTATGATGGACGCCCCGGCCCACCGCACCTTGCGAGATTGCGCGGCGCCAAACCGGATTACGCGCTGCAATTCCGGTATGACGGCTTGATCAACGCTGATAACGCCAATAGAGTGATTTACAACCGCGACTCCACGAATTATTACTTCGAAGGTTTCGGCGCCGACTATGTCATCGAAACCAAGATCCGGTTGAGCGACATCACCTTCGGCGACGATGCGCCGTTTGTGCCGGTCAATGGAACGAGAATTCCACTCGATTTCACCATTCATGATTCCGACGCCGCCAACGTGCGCGATGGCATTATGTCTTTGTCGGAAATCAACAACGACAATTCCTGGTCATCGCCGCGCAACTGGACTTACGTCTGGATCGGCGACCGCGACACGCCGGTCGGTATCGATGAAACCCCGAGTGGAACGCCGACGGAGTACAACCTGAGCCAGAACTACCCGAACCCGTTCAACCCAACGACGAAGATCAAATATTCGCTTCGCACCACAGGCCAAGTCAAGATCGAGTTGTTCAACACCATCGGCCAAAGAGTTCGGACGCTGGTTGATGAAGTCAAGCCTGCCGGTATTCACACATTAGATGTGGCGGTGAACAATCTGCCGACCGGCATCTATTTCTATCGCATTCATGCCGGCGACTTCAAGCAAACCAAGAAGATGTTGTTGATCAAATAACAGTCATCAGTTTTCAGTCTTCAGTGATCAGTGGTCAGTTGAGGCCACTGGTCACTGATTACTGTTTACTGGCAACTGAATACTGGCCACTGATTACTGCTAACTGGTCACTGGTTACTGGCCACTGATCACTGGTTCAGACGAAGGAAGGCGCGATGACCAATTGTGAACGGGCCGGATTTCTTACACGAATCGTATTTACTTCTCTATTCCTGATTTTTTCCAAAAGCTCAGTGGCCCAGCTTGCCACACTCGACGCAACCTTGCAGCTTCGAACGGTGGATGGAATCGCCGTTCCTCATCAAAACGGCATTCCTATCCCCTCCTTTGAGAAACAGAAACGCGCAACGATCAATCTTGGCGGCGAATGGCGCAAACAACGCTTTGCGGCCAATCATGATTTGACTCTGAAAAGAAGAAACGATGCCGGTTTTGTGGAGCTGATCGCAGAAGCTACGGATCGCTTCAAGGCGGAATATGACGATGCAAGTTGGCCGGCCATGCAGATTCCCGGTGTTGAAAACACCATCAATACATATGAGAGACGCCCGGAATATTATCAAGATGGTGTTTGGTATCGACGCAGTTTCACGATTCCCGATTCGCTACGCGGCACATTTGCCAAACTCATGTTTTATGCGGTGAATTACGTCGCCGACGTGTGGCTGAATGGCGTCTACATCGGATATCATGAGGGCGGTTACACTTCTTTTGCCTTCGACGTTTCCAACGCAGTGAAATACGACACGCTGAATGTTTTGGCAGTGCGAGTGGACAATCCGCCCTGGGCAACGCGAATCGACATCGTTCCTTACTCGCGAGTCGATTGGTTCAATTACACCGGAATCATTCATGACGTTTATTTGGAATTCTCCGATCCGGTTTCAGTTGTGCGCGCTGATGTCGTGCCCAAGAATATCGACGGTACGATCCAAACCACAATCACTTTATTTAATGCCTCGCTGGCGGAGAAAAATGTCGAAGTTGGAGTGGAGGTGTACGAAGCGAACATCAACGAGCAAAACATTCTCTCGGAAAAAGCTTCGGAGGTGATCGGCGCTTTGGCCTCGGTTGCCGGACAGACGCAAAGCTCTTTGACCGTGCCAACGCGGGGGTCAAAGGCATGGAGAACGATTTTGACTGTTCAGAATCCGCAGCTCTGGTCTCCGAAAAATCCAAATCTTTATGTTCTGCATGTCACCGTCTCCCAAGCCGGCCAGGTGGTTGATGAATTTTATACGCAATTCGGCATTCGCACGACGACTACCGCCGGAAATAAATTTTTACTTAACGAAAAAACTGCCTTCTTTGTCGGCGTCGCCCGCCATGAAGATCACCCGACTTACGGGCGAAGCATTCCGGTCGCGACGATTTACGACGACTTGGTAAAAATAAAAGACCTCAACTCCAATTGGCTGCGCACCTCCCATTACCCGAATCATCCTTACACGTACCTTGCAACAGACCGGCTGGGCTTCGTGGTGATGGAAGAAATTCCGGTGTGGCAGTTTGATCTTCTTTCGGCATGGTCGATTCAAAACCTGGTTCGGCACGTTCACGAGCAGATGTTCAAAGAAATGGTGTTCAGAGATTACAACCGCCCGTCGATCGTGACCTGGAGCACCAGCAATGAATGTTTGGATGTCGACAACCGAAGAACGTACATCCAGCGCGTCAATCAAGAATTGGATAATTTATATCCCGACGGCAGGCTGGTCGGCCAGTCCGCCGCGGCGGATCGCCCCGGGCCTGATGACCCGTCGCAAACCGTCTGCGACTTTGCCGGGTGGACAATGTATTTCGGCGTCTTCCACGGCAACACCGCCTACACCGGAACAAAATACTTTTTAGTCGATGCGAACCTCGCCTTTCCGCAAAAACCTGTTATCAACACCGAGTTCGGATATTGGTCGACTGAGAATGGCTCGACCGCCCAGGATCAGGTCGAAATCTTCAACGACACGTTTCGCGCGTTGAAACAGCGCGCGGCGATGGACAGCACCGGCAAGGTCGATTGCTGCGGTTACTTAATGGCGACTACCTGGTGGTGCGCGTTCGACTGGTATCGCATGACCGAAGGCTTCCAGAGCATGGGCGTTTTGCGAATGGATCGTGTGACTGAAAAACCGGTCGCGCCGATTTTGAAAGCCGCGTATCTTCCCTATTTCAGATCCGGCGGGATCACCACTGGGGTAGAACAGAAGAATTCCGACGCTACGTTGGCTACTCCGCAACGCTTCATGCTACACCAAAATTATCCGAACCCGTTTAATCCAAGCACAAAAATAAAATTCTCGGTGCAGGAAAAATCGCACGTCAAGCTGTCGGTGATTGATTTGTTGGGAAGGGAAGTCAATGTGCTTGTGGATGAAGTGAAAAATTCGGGCAATCATGATGCGATATTCTTCGCAAACGGCCGCTCGCAGAATCTGCCAAGCGGGCTTTATCTCTATCGTCTGCAGGCCGGGCATGAGGTGTTGACGAGGAAGATGATGTTGATTAGGTGATTCGTGATGCGTAATCCGTAATACTCTTACTCCTACTCTTAATCTTACTCTTACTCGCTTTTTCTTTTGAACTCATAGAAATCAAAAGCGAGTAAGAGTAGGAGTACGAGTAAGAGCAACAGCAACAGAGTTGAGGAGGGAGGCTGGCTGTGAGGCGCCGCCTATCATTGCAAGTCGCGGGGCGGCAAATACGGGTCGGACTTGGACTTGACGGGTTGAAGAATTTTCGAATTACCGCATGTCCAAGTCCGGCTTCGCCCTACGAGTCGCTCCGCCCGCAGTGATCGGAGGAAAAAGCATCCAATGAAAAACATGAGTTGGGAGAGTTGGTGAAGAAAACTGTTGAATGGAAGGATGGGCCAATGAAATTCTCAAGAACCCTGACGTTGTTCGTTCAGGTTATTTTCCTTTTGTGCGCGGCAACGCTGCGTGCGCAAACCACGGGCAAAATTGCCGGAAAGGTCACCGATCAAGATACGCGAGAGCCGCTGCCCGGCGTGAATGTTTTGATCGAAGGCACGACGCGCGGCGCAGCCACCGATGTGAACGGAGATTTTTATATCATCAACGTCTCGCCGGGAGTTGTTAAGCTGCGCGCGCAAATGCTCGGTTATGAAACGGTGCTGGTTGAAAACCTCCGCGTCTCAGTCAATAGAACCTCGAATGTAGAAATCAAGCTCAAGTCCACCGTCTTAGCCGTCACCAAGGAAGTCGTCATCACCGCAGACAAAATCGAAGTCAAGAAAGATCAGACCGGGTCGATTCGCAACGTCTCGGCGGATCAGATCAATCTGTTGCCGGTCGAGAGTGTTGGCGCGGTGGTCGCCCTTCAACCCGGCGTGGTCGTCGGCCACATTCGCGGCGGTAGAATGAACGAAGTCTCCTACCTCATTGACGGCTTGCAAGTGGACGAGGCATTCGGAGGAGATGGAGGAAAGACGGTCGATCTCGAGCCGGAGTCCATTCAAGACCTCGAAGTGATCACCGGCACCTTCAACGCCGAATATGGCCGGGCGATGAGCGGCGTGGTCAACGCCGTCACCAAAGACGGCGGCGAGCAATTTCACGGCTTCGCTTCCGTCGATTACGCAAATTATCTTACCTCCAATAAGGATGTTTTCATCGGCCTCGAAGACAGCGAGTTCGACCGCAATCGAGATTATAAGGTTCAGTTCAGCGGACCGTTTTTGAGGAGAGGATTGTCGTTTTTTGCAAATTACCGCTATCAGGATTACAAGAACCATTTGAACGGCATCCGCCGCTTTAACGTCGATGATGCGAGCGATTTTCAAGCCGATAATCCGAACGATTGGTTTTCCCAGCACAGCGGCGACAACGCTTTTGTGTCGATGAACGGCTCCAAGAACCATTCTTTTACCGGCAAGCTCACAGCTAGTGTTTTCAAAAATATCAAAACCTCTTTGTTGTACAATTTGAACGACGATGAATGGCATAATTATAACCACGCCTTTAAATATAGCCCGGACGGTCTGGCCGCGGCGTTTCGCCGCACCGATATGTACTCCTTCCAATTGAATCATTTGCTTTCCGGCACGGCCTTTTATGAGTTGAAGTTTTCATACGTCGACAACTACAACGGCAACTATGTTTTCGAGAATCCGCTCGACCCCGGATACGTGAATGACAGATTTCTCTATGGCGCAGCGGAAAATCCGGGCCCTGGATTTAACACCGGCGGCCAACAAAAGGGTCACACGGCTCGAACGATGCGCGACTTCAACGCGAAGCTCGACGCCAGTTGGCAATTGAACAAAAACCACAGCTTCAAAGCCGGCGTGCTCTTCACCCATCATGATTTGGATAATCGTTTTTCGCAAATACGCAATCTCTATGACGGCACCGATCTGCAAAGCGTGCTCTATCAACCGGTGGTTCTGCCGGATTCGACCGTTTACTCCGACATCTATCGCGTGAAGCCCAAAGAGATTTCCGGATACTTGCAGGATAAGATCGAATACGAGGAGATCGTCGTTAACGTCGGCCTGCGGTATGATTACTTCGACCCCAACACGGTTTATCCTTCGGAGCGCCGAAATCCCGCCAATCAGCTCGGCCCTCCGCTTGCGCAGTCAACGTATCCCAAAGCTGACGTCAAGACGCAGGTTAGCCCGCGTTTGGGGTTGGCTTATCAATTGAGCGACGTGGCGCTGCTGCGATTCAGCTATGGACATTTCTTCCAGATGCCGCCGATGTATGCGCTTTATGAAAACCACTCCTTTCAAGTGGAGCCGACCGACTATCAAACTACAATGGGCAACGCCCAGATCAAGGCGGAAAAGACCGTGCAGTATGAAGTCGGCTTATGGCAGCAAATTGCCGAAGGCATGGGACTCGAGGTGGCGCTTTTTTATCGCGACATTTACGATTTGCAGAGCGCCATCATCGTCACGACGTTCAATCAAATCCGCTACGGGCTTTACTCGAACAAAGACTACGGCAACGCCAAAGGATTGGAGTTGAAGTACGAGTATGCGAGCGGAAATTTCTTCTCCAACATAAACTACACCTTGCAGTTCACGCGCGGCAATGCGGACAATCCGCGTTTTACGTTCGACCGCGCCGGCTCCAGCCAGGATCCGATTCCAACGTTGGTTCCGATGAGTTGGGATCAGCGTCACACCTTGAATGCATCGGTGGGCTATAACAAGGCAAAGTACGGCGTGACCATGACCGCTTACTATAATTCCGGAACGCCTTACACCTGGTCGCCGCTGGCGGAAGATCGTGTTGCCGGCATCAATCTCCTGGTGAACAATGACAAGCAGCCCACGCAGACCAACGTGGATTTGACCGGATACTATAATCTAAGGCTGATGGGCGGCGTCAATGCGCGGCTGACACTTTCGGTGTTTAATTTGTTTGACCAGCTTAACGAAGCAGGGGTCAATGGAGAAACCGGCCGCGCCTATACCGAGATTATTTTGCCGAGCGAACTGGCGAGCCATCACAGCGACTTCAATGACTACATCGATCGCGTACACAACCCGTCGCAGTATGCCACGCCGAGGTATGTGAAGCTGGGAATGGGCGTGTCGTTCTAAGCTCTTACTCATACTCGTACTCCTACTCTTACTCGCTTTTAAGTTTTTTGAAAAGAAAACAGCGAGTAAGAGTACGAGTAGGAGTACGAGTATGAGTAGTTTGATTCAAGAAATTATCAATGAACAATTCACCAAGCTCTCAAATTTTTGGGTGCAAGCTCTTATGAAAAAACTCAACACTATTTTTCGACTCGCGGCAGTGTTTTCGATTTTGATAGCGAGCCAACTCTTCGGACAAGGCCGTCCCTACGAGGGGCCGGAAGACCCTGCCGGCGATATTGCCGCCGAGCGCGAAGGTTTTATGACCGGCAATCGGGTGTACCTCTATTTTCGCAACACCACCGAGCTTTCCGATTGGCCGCGGCCGGACGTCTCGAAATGGCCGAACAATGAAGACGGCGTCAAAATGTTGGACGGCATCGCGCTTTTGGTTGGCGCGCGGGTTTATGTCGCCAATGATTCAATACCCATAACCGATCCGGCGGAAATCGCCTCGCGCACCGATCTGGATACGCTCTACTTTTTACAAACGAGCTACCGGGAAGAAATGGATCGCGACCCGACCGGCACCGTCGAATGGGGATTCTATCCGGTCTTCGGTTACTTCAACCCGCTGAGCGACTACCCGGCGATGAGCAATCGCACCGGATCGTGGCCGAATGGCGGCTGGCCGTCGCAAGGTTATGCCAAGAAATGGCCGGGTGAGTGGAATGGCCGATTTGGCCGCGGAGTGATCTACGCCGACCTGGAATCCTATTTTGCCGTGAACGATGCTCACGATCAGGAATATTTGGGGCCGGAAGATAACGTAAAGTATTATCCCCGCCCGGGAAGATTCATCGGCGACAACGATCCGAACGTGACCATCCAAAAAGGCAAGCCGTGGGGAGGCCTCGGCCTGCGCGTGGAGCTGCGCGGTTTCCAATGGAACAACCCGCAAGCGCGCGATGCCGTCTTCTGGGAGTATACGATTGCGAACACCTCAGATTACGATCTGCCTGAAGTGGCGTTCGGCTACTGGGTGGATAATGCCATCGGCGGCGAGCGCGACGATGAGCTTGGCTACTTTGACGCGCTTATCGATATGGCCTATTCATGGGACGTGGATGAAATCGGTCGCGCCGGTATTCACACTGGCACCATGGGGTTTGCTTATCTTGAAAGTCCGGGATTGCCTTTCGATAATGAAGACAATGACCAAGACGGTCTGCGCAATGAACTACGCGATAACGTTGCCACGGCGCTCATCGGCCCAACCGACGGCATCGAAGATGTGCAAAAGTTTTTGGCATTCTACAAACTGCAAGCCGAGGACTTGAAGCCGCACTGGGACGCCGACGAAGATCAAGACTGGCAGGATGGCGAAGACCTGAATGGCGACGGCGTTTATCAAACCACTGAATTTGCCGGCGACGACGTTGGCCTCGACGGCGTCGGTCCGAGCGAGTTGAACTACACCGGCCCCGACCAGGGTGAATGCAATCATCGCCCGGATTTTGTCGAAGGTTTGGGCAGCGAGCCGAACTTTGCGTTTACCGATGTTTCGGAATCGGACATGGTTGGCCTCACCGCTTTTCGTCTCTTTCCGGTGCCGAGCCACGCCTCCGAGTTTCGCTGGTTCCGCGGCGACCGCTCGATGTGGGAGTTGATCGGCCAGGATTCGTTGCTAACATTCTTCGGCAACATTTCGAACTTGGTCGAAGTTTTTGCCTCCGGCCCGTTCGATCTTCATAAGGGCAGAACCGAGCGCATTTCGATGTCGGAGCTCCATTCCTACGATCCACTGGTCGGTTTGAATTCCAATGCGCATACCGCGCCGGCGCTTTTCGAGCAAAAGCGTATCGTGCAGGTCATCTACGAAAAAGACTATCGCTTCGCGCAGCCGCCGCAAATGCCGACGCTGAAAGCAACGCCGGGCGACGGCTTTGTGATTTTGACCTGGGATGATTTCGCGGACACGCGTACCCGCGACGCGTTTTTGGGAAATGTGAACGACTTCGAGGGCTACAAATTATTCCGGGCAACGGATAAGCGCTTCACGGATTCGGAAGTGATCACCGACGGCTTCGGCACGCCGATTCTCAAGAAGCCGATCTTCCAATGCGACTTGATGGACGGCAAGCAGGGCTTCGCGACCTTCGGTTTGGTCAACGGCATCGCCTATCACCTCGGTTTTGATTCCGGCATCGTGCATTACTTCGTCGACAACACCGTGCAGAACGGCCGCACGTATTATTACGCGCTGGTGGCGTATGATTACGGCGCGCCGAACATCGGGCCTGGTATCTCGCCGTCGGAAAACACCATCATCGTCGAGCTGAGTGAAGACGAGGAAGTGCGCGACGTCAGCAAAAACGTGCAGGTGGTGACGCCACGACAAAAGGCCGCCGGATATGTTCCGCCCGAGCTCAGCGAAATCGTCGACAACACGCCGTTCGGCTCTCCGGTCGTTGTGCCCGAGGTGTTGGCCGATAACGATCTGAAAGTCAGCCATACCTACAAAGTCAAATTCGGCGTCGACGTCTTCAGCACCTTCAGCCCGTTGCTTGCCTATAAGAACGGCTATCAATACGCCAACAACGGCATTTTCGTCTATGATGTGACCGACGCAAATACTTTGGTCTATTCGGAAACGCCGGAAAAATATCCTTTCGATAATCTTGTGTTCAATGATTCCCTGGATTACTGGCATTTCAAAACCGAGGGCGATCTCGCTACCGATGTTTTTGACGGCATGAGGTTGACGATCAGCCAGCAGTTGCAAGTCCCGGAATACGATCCATTGAACTCCGGGTGGCTGGTGGGCAACTCGCTCTTGCGCGTCACGCCGACCTCCGTAGAATCCGGGTATTTGGCTTGGGACTATGACATCATTTTCACCAACAACCCGACGGCGTATACCTCGCGATCAGGCACCGCCACGCAGCGCGATGAAAATCACGTTCGAATCCCGCGGGCCCAAATACTGCTGAATCAATCGTTCAGCTTTTATGTGGTCAATCGGTTGTTGAATGACAATACCGGCGCACCCGAAGTGATGGATTTGGTGGCGCAAGACATGGACGCGAACCTTCAATTCGATATTTTAACCGACCGCGTCCTGGTAGGGGCGGTGAACGCCGCCAATCGCTGGGTAGGAGCGGCGTTCATCCTCGACTTTAACGCGATTGGCGATCCTTCGCAGTTGCCAAAGGCTGACGATGTCTATCGCGTCACCTTCCGCCGGCCTTTCGCAACCGCCGATTCGGTGATGTTCACCGTCAAAGCCGCCGGACCACTGGACACGGCGGAGCTGAAGAGTTCGATGGAGAACATCAAGGTCGTTCCCAACCCTTACGTGATGACCAATGAGATGGAACCGGCGGTGTCCAATCAGTTCCTCAACCAACGCCGCCGCATTCTCTTCACGCATCTGCCCGCGCAATGCAACATCAGGATCTTCACGGTCAGCGGCGTGTTGGTCGATGAGATCGCCGTCAACAACACGTCGCCGGACGGCACCATCCATTGGGATTTGGAATCGAAGGAAGGATTGGAGATCGCCGCCGGTATGTACATCTATCACGTCACCGCAGCGGCCACCGGCGATGAAAAGATCGGCAAGTTCGCGATCATCAAATAGGATCCTCAGAATGTTATCCAAGTTTGATTAGGAAGAAACTGAATCATTGCACGCTTCATGCATATAGAGGCACAAACATGATCCCTTCAGCCAAAACATTTCGTGTGATAGTTTGCCTGGCGCTCGGCGCCACGCTACAGCCGGCGTTGGCGCAAAAACCTTTCCGCGTTGGCACCACTACCGCCAGCTTCCTTGAAATCGGCTACGGCGCCGGCAACGCCATGGGCGACGCTGCGGTCAGCGTAGCCCAGGACCTTTCGGCGATTTATTGGAACCCAGCTGGCCTCGGCTTCATGGAGCAGAGTGAAGCCCAGTTCATGGTGCAGCCGTGGGTTGCCGATATCAGCACTTCTTTTGCCGGAGTAGGATTGGTAATGCCCTCGGTCGGCACGATCGCGCTCGGCTTCTACCACGTCAATTATGGCGAGGAAGAAGTCACGACCGTGCGCCAGCAAGAAGGCACTGGCGCGCTGTTTTCAGCAAACGATTTTGCTGTGTCGTTGTCTTATTCGCGGCAACTGGCGCATTGGTTTTCCTTTGGCGCAACCGCAAAATATATTTCTTCGCAAATCTGGCACATGAACGCGAACGCCATGGCCGTGGACTTGGGCGTCATGTTCAACACCCAGTTCTTTTCGATGACCGGCGAGCGCGAAGACGGCATGACCGTTGGCATGAGTATTTCCAACTATGGCTCGCGGATGAAATACGACGGCCTCGATGCGTTGAATCCCATCGACATCCTGCCGGAGGAAAGCGGCAATTTCCGCTACGTATCCGGCCAATTTCGTTTGAGTGAGAACGAGCTGCCGTTGATGTTCCGCCTGGGGGTGTCGTTGCAACCGATTGTGGCGGAGCGCTCGCGGCTGATTCTGGCCGCCGATGCCTTGCATCCGAATAATAACAGCGAGTCGGTCAATGTCGGCGCGCAGTATAGCTACAAAATCCCGAACGCCGGAACCTTCTATCTGCGCGGCGGCTACAAGGCGCTGTTCATGGAAGAATCCGAGTACGGCATGTCCTTGGGCGGCGGCGTCGAATGGCGCATGATGCAAAATATCGCTTTCAAGGTCGATTATTCGTACCGCACGGTCGGCATTTTGGGTAACTCGCACGCTTATTCGCTTTCTGTCAAATTCTAGCCATGCGCACAAATTTTTCAAAAATGTTAAGCGTGCTGCTTTTGATCTCGTTGAGCCTCAACTGCGGCAAAGATTCGGTGACCCAAAGTGCTCAGGAAAAGCAAGCATGGGAAATCGACGGATGGGCGCTCGTCTGGCAAGACGAGTTTGACGGTTCGCAAATCGATAGAACGAAATGGGGTCACGAGGTCAACGCCCAAGGAGGCGGGAACAATGAGCTTCAGTATTATACCTCGCGCGCCGAAAACTCTTTTGTAAAAGACGGCGTGCTGGTCATCCGGGCATTGAAAGAGAGGTACACCGGTACCGAAGGAACTCGCGAATACACTTCTGCTCGGATGCGAACGTTCCACAGAGGTGATTGGAAATACGGGCGCTTCGACATCAGAGCCATGCTGCCTCGCGGACAAGGACTTTGGCCGGCGATCTGGATGTTGCCGACAGACTGGCTGTACGGCGGATGGGCGGCAAGCGGCGAAATCGACATCATGGAATTGGTCGGGCACGAACCGAACAAAGTTCACGGCACGCTGCATTATGGCGGCGAGTGGCCGAATAATGTGAGTAGTGGCTTGTCTCGTACTTTGCCGCAAGGAGATTTTTCAAACGAGCTTCACGTCTTTCGGCTCGAATGGGAACCGACCGAATTCCGCTGGTATGTCGATGATCAGCTCTACCAGACGCAAAAGCAATGGCGCACGCAAAATCGTCCTTATCCGGCGCCGTTCGATCAACGTTTTCACATGCTGCTGAACGTTGCGGTTGGCGGCAACTGGCCGGGCAACCCGGATGCAACGACGCTCTTTCCGCAAACCATGGCCGTTGATTATGTGCGAGTGTACAAACGCACTGAGTAAGAGGATGCGACAGCTTTTCAGAAAGCGGGAAACCGGAGCTTATCCTCAACAGCCTTAAGAGTTCCACGCGGATTAAGAAACTACACGGATTAATTTTGTTCCGCGTGCTTTTTTAATCCGTGTGGAAAATCAAATACTCCCAGAATTTTATTCTGAGGATAAGAAAATTTGAAAGTACTGCGAAATAGAAATCGAATCATTCATGTTGCTTTTCTGGCTGCTTTGATCGTTTTGGAAATCGGCTGCTCGAAAGACAACCCTATGGCGCCGGACGACATGACCCCGCCCACAGGATTGAATCCTTACACGGTGAATGCCAGGCTGGGACGAGGCATGAACCTCGGCAACGCTCTCGAAGCGCCGAACGAGGGCGACTGGGGCGTGGTGTTGCAGAGCAACTATTTCGATCTCATCAAAAATGCCGGATTCAATTCGGTTCGTATTCCGATTCGCTGGTCGACGCATGCGACCGCCGCTTCGCCTTTTGTCATCACCCCCGCGTTTTTGCAGCGGGTGGATTGGGCGATCCAGCAGGCGTTTGCGCGTAATCTCGCGGTCGTCATCAATATGCACCATTATGAAGAGATCATGCAAAGTCCGGCGGCGCATAAAGAAAGATTCCTCGCCATCTGGACGCAGCTTGCCGAGCATTATAAAAATTATTCCGGCGATCTGGTTTTTGAAATACTCAACGAGCCGAACGCGAGCCTGACCGTACAGCTTTGGAATCAATACGTGAACGAGGCGATAACTGCCATCCGGCAATCCAACCCCGGACGAACGTTGATGGTGGGGCCGGCGAATTGGTACAACGTCGCCTCGCTCAGTAGTCTGGCGTTGCCGGTGGATGATAAGAATATCATCGTCTCGTTTCATTACTACAACCCGTTTCAATTTACCCACCAGGGAGCAGAATGGGTTTCCGGCAGCGATGCCTGGCTCGGCGCCACGTGGACCGGAACGACGGCGCAAAAGCAGGCGGTCACACGCGATTTTTCCACGGCGGTAAGCTGGGGCGCTGCCAACGATCGTTCGCTCAACGTTGGAGAGTTTGGCGCTTACAGCCGGGCGGCGATGTCGTCGCGCGCCGCATGGACGGATTTCGTTGCGCGCACCGCCGAAGCGAATAACATGAGCTGGCATTACTGGGAGTTCATCTCCGGCTTCGGCGCTTTTAACGGCCCGCTCAACGATTGGAATTATTCGCTTCTCTATGCGCTTGTTCCGAAGGCTCCTATCGTGGTCGCGAAGAAATAAAAATACATTTTGAGCGAATTTAATACGGTCCACGCGAATTAAAAAACCACACGGATTAATTTTTGTTCTGCGTGGTTTTTTGATCCGTGTGGGAAGTCAAAAATCTTCAGAGGCTTGTTCTGAGTTTGTTGCTCGAACGGCGATCATGCGCTGCACTCTTGCAACCGTTACGGGAGTATAATGGAAACCAAGATTCAATACTCATTGCCTGTAGATTCGCATGTGATGGTGACGATCTACAACCTGCACGGCCAGGAAATCAAAACTTTGGTAAACGATTATCAGAATGCTGGAAAGTATACGACCATGTGGGACGGGAGGGATCGCCGCGGTAACGAGGTCGGCGCCGGCGTTTATTTTTATGCGATGGAATACGGGAAGGAAAGGCTGATTCGAAAATTGACCGTGTTGCCGTAGGCGAAGAACGGATCACGTCAAAATGATTGGGTAACTTACCGACTCAGGCGCATAATAGAATATTGAAAGCATTAAGCCCACAGAAAGAAATCCCACTGAAAAAGCCCTCGTGTTTTTTTATTTTCTGTGGGATCTCGGCTTCTGTGGGCGAAGGTTTTTTTGCTGCCAAATTTTTACATCACCTGACTTTAATGAATTTGACTTTTTGTGTTTTGCTCCGATGAATTCCCCCACAATGACGCTGCGGTTTTTCTCTCTTCATAAAATCCTTTTTGTTTTAATTCTCTCGCTTGGCGGTTTAATTTTTTTCCACTGCGGCAAGAAAGAGAAACCCGCGCAGCAACCAACGATTATCGCGCGGGTGGGCGATAAGACGATTACCCTCGACGAATTTATCCGCCGCGCCGAATTTACCGTGCGCCCCGCTTATTGCAATAGCGACAACTACATTCATAAAAAAGTTGTGTTGAATTCTCTGATCGCCGAGAAACTCTTCGCGCTGGAAGCCGGCGAAAATAATGAGCTGATGCGCAGCGAAGAAATCCGGTTGTATCTTCAGGGGCGAAAAGAGCAGGCAATGCGCCAGTGGCTTTATTACAAAGAAGCCCACGAAAAAGCCAAAGTTGATGATGACGAGGTGAAGCGAGTTTATGAGCAAGCCGGCAAAACGTACAAACTTGCTTATTTTAGCGTCGCCGACGCAGCGCTGGCCGAGCGGCTCGGAAAAGAAATCAACAGCGGAAAGAGTTTTGAAGCGGCTCATCGCGAAGCCGGCAGGCTGGCGGCGATTGCCGAGCGCGAAGTTGCCTATGAAGCGCCGGAGAGCCGGGAAATTCATCAAGCTCTTTTTTCTGGCGATCTGAAGAAGAGCCAGGTCATCGGGCCGCTTCGCGTCGAGAATGACAATCATCTCTTCATCAAGGTTTTGGGATGGACGGACAAACTCGCCATGTCCGACGCGCAGATTCAACGCCGCTGGCAGGATGTTTCGCAGCGATTGACCGAAGAGAAAGCAGGAGCAGCTTTCGAAAATTATGTCCAGGAGTTGATGCGCGGCAAGCGGCTCGATTTCGATCCTTCTACATTTGCAAAGGTGGTGAACATCGTCGGCCCATACTATCTCAAATCGCCCAAAGAAAAAGAAGCGATGTTCAACAAGCAATTTTGGAATCAGGGTGATAATCAAAACACGCTTGCTAACATGGGAGATCGATTGGACGCGGTCTTGGACGCCCCGTTGTTTCGCATCGACGGCGAGGTGTGGGCGGTGCGCGATCTCGAGCGCGAAATCAAGATTCATCCACTGGTCTTCCGCAAAAGACAGTTCAGCCAAAAAGAATTTGCCGAGCAATTTAAATTGGCGGTCGTTGACATGGTGAGAGATCGTTACATCACCAAAGACGCCTATGAGAAGGGGTATGATCGCGCCGAGGTCGCGCGGCAAAACGTCGAGATGTGGGAGGACAATCTGCTTTTTCTTTATCAACAAAACAAATACCTGAAGAGCATTGGCAAGCTGGAAAGCTTCGGGACGAAATATCTGGAGATCATCAAATCCGATCTCAATTCGCGCGTCGACAGCTTGCAAGCAAAGCACGACAACATGATCGAGATCAACACCGAGGCGTTTGAGAAAACGAAGCTGACCAGCATCGACATGCTCGTCGTTCAGCGTAACGTTCCGTTTCCGATCATCGTGCCCAATTTCCCCGTCGTCACCACCGACAATATGCTTGATTATGGCAGGAGGATGGAATGAGCGATTCCCCGCTTGTGAAATAATCCTTGATTTTAAACGCCAAGATGGATAGACTTATTCTATCGACGCGGAGACGTGCAGCGCATTTTTATATGCACACCACCGCATAATTAACTTCAGTAGATTTGACAACAATACCAGTGACATTCGAATAATGAACATCGCGCAATATTTTATTTCTTCCGCTTTTTCACTTCACCCGACCATGTTAGTTTTTGACTTTTTGGATGACGGCGTCATCGGCCTCATTACGCAATCCGGCGCCTTTGCGAAAGGTATCATGGGGGCGTTATTACTTTTGTCGATTTTGGCGTGGTCGATCACCGCCAACAAATACTTTCAGTTTCGGTCGTTTCATCGTGACTACCAGCGCCTGACCGGCATGTTGCGGCCGAACGTCGAGCTTCAAGCGCTCTACGCAAACGCCGTCAAAAAACACAAAGGCCCGGTCAGCCGGATTTTTGAAGAAGGCTACTTCACCTTGTCGTCGGCTTTCGGTCAGGATTCGCAAGAAAGAATTCGCTTGGAGTCGCGAGCCGACAACACTAATCATACGCTCGAGCACGAAGTGCAAATGCGTTTGGAGACGGCAACCAACAGCGAATGCACACAGCTCGAATCCGGATTGTCATTTCTGGCATCGATCACCACGGTAAGTCCTTTCATCGGCTTGCTCGGCACGGTGTGGGGTGTGATGGGGGCGTTCCTGGGAATCAGCCAAAGCGGCAATGCCGATCTTTCCGTGGTTGCGCCGGGCATCGCCGAGGCATTGATAACAACAGTCGCCGGTCTCGCCGTGGCAATTCCTGCCGTGTTTTGTCACAACTTTCTCGCCGCTCGTTTGCGATTGATCGAAGACGATTTGGATCGTCTTACGACCGAACTGAAAATTTATTTCATAAACTCCTGGCACCGTGAAAAATCGAAAATCGAGAGTCGTATCGGACATCAACGTGACACCGCTCGTTGACGTGACGTTGGTGTTGCTGATTATTTTCATCATCTCCGCGCCGTTCATGCGCTCCGGCGTTCGCGTTGATCTGCCGAAGGCCGAGGCGCGCCAGCCGCAACCGCAGCGTTCGATCATCATCTCCATCGATCGCGCCGGACAGACGTTTGTCAATCAAACCAGAGTCGAAGAAGCGGCGCTAGTGCCGACGATTATGCGCGTGCGCAGCCGTTCATCTGACGTGCCCGTGTTGGTGGAGGGCGATTCGGCTGTTCCTTATGGCCGGGTAATCGCGGTGATGGATGCGGTGCGCCGCGCGGGAATTGAAAACGTCGGCTTAGTCCTCGACGCCGCGGCGAAGCCTTAAATTAAATTGTCCGATGAATAAAGGTTTAGCAATTTCAATTGCCGGACATGCGGCAGTGCTCAGCGCCGTCGCGTTTTTGGGTACCCTGCAGCCCGCGCCGGTGAAGCGCGGCTATCCGACCTTGATGATGGCGACGCTGATCCAGAAGCCGGTGATGGCGCAAAGCAGCGCGCCACTTTCTTCTCAGCCGATTTTAGAAGCACGGCCAGCTCCGCAACCCCCGGCGCCGGAGTTAAAGCCGGTGCCGAGCACAAAACTCGGCAGCAAGGCCGAGGAACCGAAGAAAGCGCCGGAAAAGAAATCTCCACCGGCTACAAAATCGACGCCCGCGGCCATTGCCAAAAAGAGCGGTGGCCAGAAATCCGGCAGCGGCAGCGGCAGCATCGGCACCGGCATAAAACTCGATGCGCCGGAATTTCCCTTTCCGCATTATCTCGTGCTGATTCAATTTCGCATCGAGGGAAATTGGCAACCGCCGTTCAGCGGCATCGGCGAGGAGGTCACGACGATTTACTTCAAGATCACCCGCGAAGGAGAAATTCAAGAGGAGAAGGTTGAAAAATCGAGCGGCAACTTTGCGCTCGATCAAGCGGCGCTGCGAGCGGTGCGTAGCTCGAATCCGCTGCCGCCGTTGCCCAGCGGCTCTGGCTTGGAAACGCTCGGCGTGCATTTTGATTTCGTCGCTAATTAGAGGTAGACTCATTGCCGGTCGGATTAGTGTACATTGTTCAATTTCTCAATGAAAATTTTTGAAATCCTCATGCTACACACGGATCAAAAGACCACGCGGAAAGTTGGTGGAGCTGTTCGGTGTGGTTCTTTAATCCGCGTGCAAAAGTTCATTTTCAAATGACAAGGACGATCATCAATTAACATGTATCGTAAAGCTCATAGCTTGAATAGCTGTTCTCGAAAGATCAATAGCGGTATTCTCTCTTTTTTATTGATGTTGATCATTGTAGATCAGACGAATGGCCAAACCGAAGTTCGTCTCCGCGCTGAGACCAAGACTTTCGTCCGCTTGCAGGTCGAATTGAAATCGTGCTTGCTTAAAGATCAGGCAACGGCAGAGATGGGCCGGCGCGTCGTCGATATCCTCGACAATGATCTCTGGATGTCGAGCACCATCGCAGCATTTCAAACGAATGAAGGGTTGACCAATCACGATTCGCTGCGCGCTGCTGCGGCTATGCTTTTGCCCACCCAGCCGCTGCGACTGTCGGTGCAGCCGAGCCTGTCGCTGCAACAAAAGAAAGTCGTGCTCGAGGCTGATTTGATCGACAGCATCACGCGCAAAACGATCGAGCACAAAAGCTATCGCGGCTGCCCGGAAAATCTTCGACTGCTGGTTCACAGTTTGGCGGATGACTTGGTTCGCAGTCTCACCGGCGAGCGCGGTATTGCCAAGAGCCGTATTGCTTTCACCAGTGGTTCGGGCAATACCAAGGAAATCTATGCGATGGATTATGACGGCGCAAATCAGAACCCGGTAACCACTTTGCGCTCATTGAGCCTCACGCCCTCGTGGTCGATCGATAGTCGAAACGTGCTTTATACCTCTTATCTGCGAGGGAACCCCGATCTTTATCTCTTCGACCTGCTCGCCAAAAAGAATACGCCGTTGCTCAAAGGCAGCAGTCTCTATACTTCCCCGGCATTTTCTCCGGACGGAAAAAAAGTTGCTTTCGTGTCAACCAAAGACGGCAATGCCGAGGTCTATGTTATGGACGCGAGCGGCAAAAACGTCCAGCGTTTGACGCAGCACCCGGCCATCGATTCTTCACCGAGTTGGTCGCCGACCGGCCGGGAGGTTGTGTTTACTTCCGACCGCCTGGGCAATCCGCAGATCTTCGTCATGGATGCAGAGGGCAGCAATGTGCGGCGTTTGAGCATCGAAGGCGATTATCACGACTCGCCGGTGTGGTCGCCGAGAGGAGACAAGATCGCTTTTGTCTCACGTTTGGATCGCGGTTTCGACGTCTTCACTTTCGATATTACGACCGAGACCACGACCCGTCTTACTGCTGACGCCGGCACCAATGAAGATCCAAGCTGGTCGCCGGACGGCTATCGCCTCGTCTTCAGCTCCACGCGCGATGGGCGCAGCGACATCTATATGATGATGTGGGATGGAACCGAAGTGCGCCGATTAACATTCAAAGGAACGTGTACGAGTCCGAGCTGGTCGATGAATGTGCGGCCGGAAGAGGAGTATGGTTGCAAACAGTAAAACGTAATGCGTAAAACAAAATAGATGTTCAGGGATTAGACCCGTCCTAGAAAAAGTTGACAGGTTTTTGATTGGTTTAGCCCTGTATTCCGTAGGAATACAGGAGTTCCATAATTTTCGCGACTGTGCTGTTTATGCGGCGTGTCGCATCGCCGGGGTTTG
>Ga0247727_10002054_pt1 | contig 46585 bp, 37 predicted proteins | sample WisWelCaveWW1625_FD_202498 | JGI IMG/M metagenome (GOLD analysis project Ga0247727, IMG submission 202498) | Biofilm microbial communities from Wishing Well Cave, Virginia, United States - WW16-25 | ecosystem: Environmental > Aquatic > Deep subsurface > Groundwater > Cave microbial mat | place...
AACTTGGGAAGAGCTTGTTCCGCTTGCTCCCAAGAGTATCACAGTCGCCGTCGCCGTGCCTCAAGACATTGTGGCCACACTTCCCACGGGGCCAACTGTGGAGGCAACCGCAAACTCATGGACTGCACAAATCAAAGATCACGTTGCCAGTGCCCTGCCGGCGGGCGTTACGGCGATTATCAACGTCGCAAGCTTCCCGCGAAAGACTGCGCCCGCCACCGCGTTGGGTTCGACTGGGGTCGCGGCCATTCGCAAAGCATGGGGGCCATGGACCGTTGCTTCCGTGCTGGCTGGCGTTCTGGCACTCACGCTCGTGATGAGTAGCGTGCGTTGGCAACAGAACCGAGTGCGTCGCAGCGCTTCGACGCGGTCCTTTGCCGGTGGCCAACCTGCCTCTCAAACGCCAATGCCTCGATCGGGCGAGCCCGATGAACGAACGCGAGAACTGATTCGCATCGAGCACGGCCCGGCGTGGCGAACTCGCGGGCCGCATCTGATTCAAGCCAAGATCAGCGGATTTGAAGATCTTCGACGGCTGGCACCGGCGAGTTTGCAAGCCGTGCTCGGTGCGGTCGATAGCCGACTATGGGCCCCGGCATTGCGCGGCGCATCGCGCGAGTTGTGCGATCGCGTGTTGGCGCACATGCCCGCTCGGGCCGCCATGCTGCTCCGGGAGGAAATTGAATTTCCCGGGCCCGTGCGACTGGGTGATGTCGAAACAGCCCAACAGGAAATCCTGGAAGTTGTGCGCCGCTTGGACCACACCGGCGACCTTGTACTCGAAGGACGAGAGGAGCTACTCCATGAGTGAAACCACTACGTTTGACGACCTGGACATGTTGCGGCGGGATGACCTCAAGGCTGTCCTTGATTCGTTGAGTGAGCAAGAAGTGATTGCATCGCTGTGGGGCACGCCGATTTCGTTTCGAACTCGACTGCTCGACAAACTTACGAAATGCGACGCCGCCAAAATTGAGCAAGCCATCATTTCCATCGACCATCAGACGTTTGATCAGGTCTATCGTGCTCAGATGAAGGCCGTGTCGATGATGTGCCAAATGAGCCGTGCGGGTTTGATCGCCTTCGATGTGCCGGAGGACATGGTCGCGTGAACGTCTTTCGACCCAAGTTGCCGACCGATCGATTCACCGGCTGGATCATTACGGTGTCGGTCGCGTTGTTACTGCTGGCGATCGTGCAGTACCCGGTTCGTGCCGAGGCGGAGCGATCGGGGACGGCTTCGACCACCGATTCCGTTCCGCTTTCGCCGGGCAGTCCGACCCGGGCGCGCACGATCACGGATGCCGGGGGATTTTCCATGTTGAGGACCACAGCGGCACTTGCGGGGATTATCGTCGCCGTAATCGTGGTTGGGCATGTTGCGCGGCGATTTGTCCCAGGACTGAGCCGCGAAGCCGCGGGGCGGACGATTCACATTTTGAGCCAGACTCCGCTCGGCTCGCGAGGCAATGTTTACGTGCTACGTTGCGGACCCCGGATCCTCATTATCGGTGCCACAGCAAGCCAGCTCACCACGCTGGCGGAGATTGCGGACCCTGACGAAATCGCTGAATTCGCCCGTCTTTCTCAAACAGGATCTCCCAGCCGACCACGGCCCAAGACGGAATTATCCAACGCTGAGCCGGCCGCAGGCGAGCTGAGGGGGCAGCTTGATGGAATGCTCAATCAAATCAATCGCTGGAAGACCTCGAGCTAATCGCACAGTGCGTTGGCTCGTGCTGGTTTTGGCGTGCAGTGCCTCAACTGTACTTGCCGCCGCCCAGGACACGAGCCAGCCCGCGCCCAGTCCGCTCGATCAAGTGGGCGCGTTCCTGGGTCCAGATCGCGTGTCGGGTGCTCTTGGCACCCTGTTACTTTTTTCCGCACTCTCCCTGGCCCCTGCCCTCCTGCTCATGACCACGTGCTTCGTGCGGATCAGCATTGTGTTGGCCCTGCTTCGCCAGGCCATCGGGGCCCAGGCCGTTCCATCGAACCAGGTTCTTGCCGGGCTGGCCCTGTTCATGACCGCCGCGATCATGGCCCCGGTGGCGAATGAGATTCAACAAAACGCCCTGATCCCATACCGCGAAGAAACGATTACCTGGGAACAAGCCGTCTCGCGCGCACAGTTTCCATTGCACCAATTCATGGCACGTCAGATCGAACGCACGGGAAACGCCGATGATGTCTGGCTGTTCCTCGAACGATCGAGCAACAATTCATCAGAGATTACCTCGTACGATCAAGTGCCTTTCCAAGTCTTGGCCCCGGCGTTCCTGGTCAGCGAGTTGAAAACTGCTTTCCTCATCGGATTCCAGATTTTTCTGCCGTTCCTCGTAATTGATCTCGTGGTTGCGTCGGTAATTGCCGGCATGGGGTTGATCACCGTTCCGCCTGTGTTGGTTTCGCTGCCTGCCAAATTGCTGCTGTTCGTCCTGGTGGATGGGTGGCACCTGATCGTGGGTATGCTCCTCGATAGCTTTGTTTAGGAGATTCAGTGACCGCAGAACTAGCAATTGATCTGAGTCGTGAAGTGCTTCGCCTAAGTCTGCTGCTCGGCGGGCCGCTTTTGGCTGTGGCCTTGGCTGTCGGCCTGGCATCGAGCATGCTTCAGACGGCGACGCAAGTACACGAGCACTCGTTGTCGTTTGTACCGAAATTGTTGGCTGTTGCCCTTGTGCTCGCGGCGGCGCTGCCCTGGCTTTTGACACAACTAGCCGAATACACAGGCCAACTCATTACCGGGATTCCGAATCGCCTGTGAATTCGGTTCGCAGTCCTCACCCAAAGTCTCATCACAGGTTTTGATGCGGCGTAGGAGAACTTGAGGTGCCGCAGATTTCAGAACTGATCCTGATCTCTTGGCCGGCGCTGCTTACCGCGGTCGCACGCGCTGTTGGGTTTGCGGCTGCGGCACCAGTTTTGGGCATTGGCAATAACGTGCGGGGCCGCATGATCCTGACTGTTTTGTTGTCCCTGATCTTGCTCCCCACCGTAGCGATGACTGGGGTGGAAAATTCCATGCCAGAGCTGTTCGTACAAGTTGCAGGCAACCTATCGGCGGGCCTGCTCTTCGGATTTCTGCTCCGCGCCCTTGTTGCGGGAGCCTGTATTGCCGCTCGACTTGTTGACCAACAACTGGCAATCCCCGTTGCTTCCGAATTGGATGATGAACAAGCGACGGCGCTCGCTCAGCTCTTTCATCTCCTGACCCTCGCCCTGTTCTTTTCTGTCGGCGGGCACCGAATTGTGATTGCCGGCCTACTGATCGTTCCCACAGCCCCCGAAGGGATCGGGCTAACCGCCCCCGCGCTGACTGAGGCTGCAAGTTCGATTCTCATGAACGCCACGTGGGTTGCAATTCAGATCGCCGGTCCCGTGGCCCTCTCGTTGCTGACGGCAAACATTGCAGTGGGCATGATCGCCCGCATGTTGCCGCGGTTCTCGGTGCCTTCAAATGCCTTGCCAGGTCAGATTGCTTTCGGGCTTGTGCTTGTAATGCTCTCCATTGCCGCGATGGGTCCGATCTTCGGACGGGAAATGGTTTCGGCACTCGATTGGTTACGGGCATTGATCTGAAACGCAGCCGAGAATGGATTTGCAACCATGGCTTCTGATCACGATGAAATAGAGCGAACCGAAGCGCCATCGCCGCGCTGGGTGGCCCAGGCACGCGAACTGGGTCATTGGCCGCGAAGTGCCGAGTTGGTGATTGCAATAACCGTTTTCTCAGGCGTTTTGATGGTATATGTGGCCGGTGGTCCACTCGTTCAGAGTCTGCGAGACACGCTACGATCTCGTCTGTCGTCAATCGAAATCACAGCACGCGGCGTTGAAACAATATCTGGTATGCGACAGGATGTATTACGGTCATTGCTCTGGCTAATTCCATTTCTTGCCGTTCCGGCACTAGTCGCAGCTCTATCGAACTTTGGTCAGGCAGGCTTGCGTTTTCGCCCCGAACTCATCCTTCCCGATGTATCTCGATTTGGCGTGACACAGATCTTGGAACGCATGTTCTCTGGAACTTCCCTTCGAGCGTCTCTCCTTGAGTTAACCAAATTCGGATTTCTTTTCGCACTGCTCCTTGGACTCCTCTGGTTTGAAGTATCACAAGTGAGCCGGTATTCTTTTCAAGATGCTAATCCTCAGATTTTTGGGACAGCCAGGATAGTGATGTCGGTTGGGATCAAGCTGGCTGCGGCACTGGTTGTAATTGGCTTGCTCGATTACTTTCTTGCCTGGTGGATGCACCAAAGGCGAATGAGGATGTCCCGCACGGAGCTGGCTGCCGAATTACGCGAAATGGAAGGCGACCCAATTATTCGCTGGCGGCGACGCATGCGCCAGCTCGATCGAGCGTTTGCAAATTGGGAAAAGGTCGTCCAGGACTGCAACCTCGTGATTCTGGGCAGGGGTGGCGTGTGCGTGGCCTTGCGATCGTCAGAGGGCCGGCCTACTGTGGTAGCCAAGGCAATCGGATCGAGTGCTGAACGCATGAAACGAGCGGCGTCGTCACGCGGGGCACGAATCATGCGGCACGATACGCTTGCCAGGACGATCTATCGCATTGGTAAGGTAGGTCTCGAGATTCCAATGGATCTTGCTGCCCAGCTTGAATTTCACAAACCGCGTTGCCCAACCCGCCTAGTCTCTCGTTAGCCAAATTCTCTCCAGCATGCATGGCCTTCCGAACTTGTCGGTGTCCTGCCGGTTTTCACTCCAATTCCCAACATAGGCTCGTGGATTTAGTTCCCTAACCCTCAGCTATTCGAGCTAGACAAAAACCAAGGGTTGCTATAAGTTTCCGTTGCAAATCCCTCTCTCCGCTTGCTGGAAAACGTGACTGCTCAATTCTTTGGGCTCGTTGAATTCACTTGGAAGCAGTGCGGTTGAACGCGCTGCAATTGTCGGCATGGAGTAGGGGATGGTACCTACCACGACGGGGTTTGCGCGAACTGTGCTCGCGCAGATTTCGCGACATCATGGTTTGGTGTTTCCGCTGGCGATCATCGGGGCGATCCTGGTAATCATCATGCCCTTGCCGCCGGCACTCCTGGATCTTCTGCTGGCCGTGAACATCACGCTTTCAATCCTTATTCTCATGGCCACGATCAGCGTCGAGACCCCGCTCGAGATGAGCGTCTTTCCGAGCGTGTTGTTAGGCACAACCTTGCTTCGGCTAGTGCTCAACGTGGCCTCAACGCGGCTCATCCTGACCCGCGCCGACACGGCAGGCACTGCCGCGGCCGGCGGGATCATCCAAAAGTTCGGCGAACTGGTCGCGGGAGATCGCGTCGTTGTCGGAATGGTCATCTTCGCCATCATCGTTGTAATTCAGTTTGTGGTCATCACCAAGGGTGCCACGCGCATCAGCGAGGTGTCCGCCCGATTTGTGCTCGACGCAATGCCCGGCCGACAGATGGCGATCGACGCCGACCTGGGTGCCGGCCTGATCGACGAAGCCACGGCGCGGCGAAGTCGCGAGGAGCTGTCGCGGAACGCAGACTTTTTCGGCGCGATGGACGGTGCCTCGAAATTCGTGCGCGGCGATGCAGTGGCCGGCATGGTAATTACGTTGGTCAACATATTCGGCGGTCTCTACGTGGGCGTCATCGATGCCGGCATGTCCTTGTCGCACGCCGCCGATGTCTACACCCGCTTGACGATCGGCGACGGTCTTTCCAGCCAAGTGCCCGCTTTTATCCTCGCGCTGGCCGCAGCACTGCTCATTACTCGGTCATCGACTCCGATTAAGCTTGGCGATGAGGCTGTGCGGCAGTTGACCAATCACCCGGAATCGCTTGTCATGGCGGGCCTGTTTGCCGTGTTGCTCGCTGCAACCAGTTTTCCTCGCCTGCCCCTGATCTCCTTGGGGGCCTTGTGTACGGCCGGCGCCTACTGGATTTCACGCAGCCGTCACAAGCCGGAAACTCCCGAGCCAGAGCGATCGGTGGACCCTGAACCGGCGATGCGTATCGAGGAATTCTTGCACATCAATCCGATGGAGTTGGAGATTGGTTATGGTCTGCTCCGGCTCGCCGATCGATCGCGCGGTGGCGACCTGATCGAACGCTTGCAGCAACTTCGACAGCAAACCGCGCAGGATCTCGGCCTGATCCTGCCCAAAGTACAAATCCGCGACAACCTGGACCTGCAACCGCAATCCTACGTGGTGCGGATTCGGGGAAAGACCGTTTCCACGGGAACGATTCCCGTCGATTGCTGGCTGGCACGCGGCCGGCAATCGACCCCGACAATCTCGCTGGGTGCCCCTGCCCCCGATTTGCCGTTCGGCCCCAACTGCTGGTGGATCGACGCCGGCCGGCGGGCCTACGCGGAACGACAGGGATTTCAAGTGCTGGATGCAACGGGAACAATCTTGTTCGATCTGCGGCAAATCATCGATGTGAACGCCGCCGATCTTTTGAGCCGCGATCAGGTGAAGCGGCTGCTGGACAGTCTCAAGGAACGTGCTCCCGTTTTGGTGGAGGATGTCGTACCGGGCCTGCTCTCCACCGGCCAAGTACATCGAGTGCTCCAGAGCCTGTTACGCGAGCGACGAAGCATTCGCGACATGGAAACTATCCTCGAGGCCCTGGGTGATCATGCCGCGATTTGCAAAGAGATCACGGAACTGACCGATTTCGTTCGAGACCGATTGGACCGCCTTGCCGCTTCTGGCGAATCTCGAATGCCACTCGCGGCGACATTGGCGGCTTGATGGAAGGGATTTGAACTCTCATGGACATTCGCACGTTTGAAGCTCGGACCATGAAGGAAGCCCTGGCACGGGTCCGAGCCGAATTGGGTCCGGAGGCCGTCATCCTTCAATCGCGAGAAACGAAACGTCGCCGGCTCTTCGGCCTGATGGGCGACCCCGCCATTGAAATCACGGCGGGCACCGGCATGGCCATCGCCGACACAGCAACGACTTCGAATCGAGCGTCGGCCGCCCCTACGACGCTCGACAACATCCAACAAAAACTCAATTCGCTTCACGAACTCGTGGACGATTTGTGCCGCCGCAAGAAAAGCCCGACCCCCGATTTGCCCCTCGAACTCGTTTCGGTCTACACGCGAATGGTCGATTGCGACGTTCACGAACCGATTGCGAGCGGCATGGTTTGCCAACTGCGCGACGAAATGAGCCGCGCCGAGCTTTCCCAGCCGGAAACTGTCCGGAAGCGACTCACGGAATTGGTTCGGAGCTGCCTCAACGTATCGGGTCCAATAGTGTGCGAGAGCGGTCGCTGCAAGGTAGTGGTTCTGGTTGGGCCGACCGGTGGCGGCAAGACCGCGACGGTGGCGAAGCTGGCCGCAAACTTCAAGCTTCGGCAAAACCTGAAAGTCGGCCTGATCACCGTCGATACGTTTCGCATCGCGGCTGTCGAGCAGCTTCGCACCTACGCCGGAATTATCGACACACCGATCAAGGTCGCGTCAAGCCCGCGGGAGATTGCCGAGGCACTCGGTGAATTGAGCGATTTCGACCTCATTCTCGTCGACACCGTCGGCCGCAGTCCGCGTGACGAGTTGCGGATTAAGGAACTCAAGGCTTTCCTGAGCGAAACGACGGCGGCTGAGGTTCACCTTGTGCTCAGTGCCGTCGCAGCGTCCGCCAGTCAGCTTGCCGCAATTGAGCGATTTTCCGCCATCGGCGCCAATCGCTTGCTGTTCAGCAAACTCGACGAGGCCGCGTCGCTCGGTGGAATCCTGAGTAGTGTCGTGCGAACAGGCCAGTCGGTGAGTTATCTGACAAATGGGCAGGACGTGCCCGACAATATTGATGTGGCCGACGCCGGCGAGCTGGCACAGCAAATTATCGACAGCATTTTGCCGGAGACTGTCTCACAGTTTCGGCGAGCGGCGTAAGCGGCAATGTACCAGATGGAGCAATCGTAATATTTTCACAAGATTTTGTGGCGACTGTTCCAGCCCGTAACCGATAAATACGAAGTCACGGGAAAACGGAATTTCGACTGGTAGCCAAGGGGAGTCGATGGCAACAGCAACCAGCGTGGACGTGATGGAACTCTGGCAGCAATTCAAGGCGCAGCCGACCACCGAGCAGCGCAACCGCTTGATCGAGCGATACCTGTCGCTTGTCCGATACAACGCCGAACGAATCTGGGCGCGGTTGCCCGACGGGGTCGATATCGACGATCTGATTTCGGCCGGCGTGTTCGGCTTGATGGACGCGATCGATGCCTTTGATTTGACGCGCGGTGTAAAATTTGAAACTTACTGTGTGCCCCGCATCCGCGGCGCCATGCTGGACGAGCTGCGCACCATGGACTGGGTGCCGCGGCTCGTCCGCTCCAAGGCTTCCAGACTCGAAGAGGCCCGAAAATCGCTCGAAGCCATGCACGGCCGGCCGCCCAGCGACCAGGACATCGCCGATTACATGCGCATGTCCATGGAAGACTTCGACAAGATGGTCCAGGACGCCAGTGCCATCGGCCTCGTGAGTCTAAACAAAAAGTGGTATGAGACCGACAGCTACAAGGACGTGCGTGAGATCGACATTCTCGAAGACAAAAAGAGCGAGGATCCCACGCGGCGATTGCAGCGCAAGGATCTCATGAAGCTCGTCACCAAGGGTCTCAATCGCAACGAGCGGCTGATTTTGATCCTCTACTACTACGAAGAACTCACGATGAAGGAGATTGGTCAGACGCTCGACCTGTCCGAAAGCCGCGTCAGCCAAATGCACTCGTCGATCGTGCAGCGGCTACAGCAGCAACTGGGCGAGCGCCGGCCCGAGTTCGGCACCTAACGAAAAGTTGATTCCAATCGTGGACGAAAACAAGACGGCCGCGAGACTAACTCTGCCGGAACAGAGAATTGGTCTCGCGGCCGTCGGCTATTTTCTGGACTACTGACAAACCAAGCTGCACATATTTGGAGATTCTGACACTGCCCTATGGTTTCTTCTCCTCTTTCTTCTTCTCCTCCTTCTTGTCTTCCTTTTTCTCTTCTTTCTTTTCGTCTTTCTTTTCGTCCTTCTTTACCTCGGCCTTTGGCTGTTCCGGTGGTTTTGCTTCATAGCCGCGTTCGACGTGCAGGCCGGGAATAACCTCCTGTAATTTCTTGGCTCCTTCTTCCGTCACCTTTGTTTGCCACACATAGACCCTCTTGAGGTTTTTCAGTTCCTTAAGGTGTTCCAGGCCCTTGTCGGTCACGTCAGTGCCGTAGATGTTCAATGAGACGACTTTCTGGAGTCCTTTGAGATGTTCGAGCCCGGCATCGGTGATTTTCGATTTCTCCAATTGAAGTCGTTGCAAGTTCGTGAGCGGCTTCAAATGAGCTAGCCCTGCGTCGGTGATGGTCGTGTTTCCCAGGTCTAGTTCAACGAGGTTTGGAATGTCTTTGAGCAAGGCCAAGTCGTCGTCCTTGACCTCCTTGCCCTGGAGACTGAAGTCGATTCTCAGCAGGTTGGTATTCTGAGCCAGTCGCAGAGCCAGTGCGTTGAGTTTTTGCGCCTTGGCAACCGCCGACTTTTCAGCATCGCTGATCGGAACACCCGGATCCACCTTCGGTTCAGGCGTCTTGGTCGTCGAGGCGGGGGCAGTTAAAACCAACTTGTCCGGCCATTTCAGTCCCTGGTTGATCCAGTCGCGGATCAGTTCCTGTTCCTGCTTGCTGAGCGGCTCACCCTCGGCGGGCATGCGGTCCGGATCATCCTTTTCAAGCGTGAGCACTTCGTAAATCCGACTGTCGTCCGCCTTGCCGGCCTCGACGATCTTCCCGCTCTTGGCCCCTTTGGTCAGGCCCTCGAACGAGTCGAGCCGCAAGCCGCCCTTCGGCTTTTCCGGGCCGTGGCACTTGAGGCACGTCCGCTCCAGAATGGGCCTGATCTGTTTCTCGAAATCCACGTCGGCCGCCGTCGCAGTTCCCAGGAACACCAGGAACGCACTCGTCGCAGCCTGAACTTTGAAAGTGAATCGCATGTTTTCTCCTTATCGTTCAATCGACCGGCTTTGGCAGCTCAGTGGTGGGCGTGATCACGTCCGTAACTTCCAACTTACACGACGCGGGCCGGATGCGGCAAGAGTCAACTGGCGTGCAAAATTACCCGAATGGCACTTTTACGCACACTTCTTGATCGGTGCGATATCGATTGGGAGGGCGATTCCATCGTGGCGATGGTAGATGGTGCGATGCGGGAACGGCAGCTCAATGCCCAATTCGTCGAAACGGTTCTTGATTCTGCGGAGCAATTCGCGTTTTACGGCCCCTTGCTGGTGCGGCCGAGTCTTAATGAAGAACTTGATTACGACGGCCGATTCCCCGAGCGAATCGACGCCGGGCTGGGTGGGGTCATCGAGAATCATCGGGCCGTAGTTTGGATCGTGCCTCATTTCGCCGCCCATTTCCGCCAGCACGCAGATGACCTGATCGACGTTTTCTTTGTAGGCAACGCCAATCTCGAACGAGGCACGCGACCATCCATGCGTTTCGTTGCTGACGCTGTTGATCGTGCCATTCGGAATGAAGTGTACGACGCCGGATGCATCGCGCAGCACCGTCATCCGCAGCGTGATCCGCTCGACCTGGCCGGCCAGTTCGCCAATCTTGATCACATCGTTGAGCATGTATTGGTTTTCCATCAGCATCACAAACCCGTAGAAGTAGTCTTTGATCAAATTCTGCGCCCCGAAGGCGACGGCCAAGCCGACCACGGCGACGCCGCCCATGAGGACCGTGACGTTGGCTCCGGCCTCTTCGAGTGCCATTAAAACCCCGCCGACGAAAATGGCTACCGACACCGCGTTTTGGAAGACGCCGACGAGTGTCTTCGCACGATTCTCGCGCTCGGCCGTCGTTCCGCGACCCGTGGCACTGGCAATCAGTTTGATCGTGCGATGGCCGAAGAACTTGGCCAGTTGGTCGAGCAGCACCATTCCGAAGATAATCAAGAACAGCCGAGGCCCGTGATCGATGCACCACTGCAAAATGTTTCGCAGAGCAAACGGGTTGCGAAGCCCTTCGACTTTTTCCTGCGCAGCCTCCGCCTCCGATCGCTTCTTGTTCGCCTCTTGAAGTGCGAGAATCTGCTGCGACTGCAACGCCGCAAGCTCCGATCGAAGGTCGTTCAGTCGATCGGTGGAATCGGTGATATCCGTGCGAGCCTGATCGTACCGTGCTTTGGCCTGGGCGATACCGGCTCGTAACTCATCCAATTCAGCCGCCGCCGCCTGCTCGGCCACTTTCTTCGGCAGCTCTTCTTCCAATGCTCGTTGCGTGGCCAAGGCCAAATCGGCCTTTTTGCGGGCGAGCGCCAAACCCTTCTGCTCCTGACCGATCAACTTTTGCAGAGCGGCGATTCGTGCGGCAATCGACTGAACTTCTTCCTGTGCCTCTTCCGCGTCTTCTTCCTTTTCCTTGGCAAGAGCCTCGGCACGCATCAACTCTTCGTCCACCGGCTCGTCTGATTCTCCTGCGGTCTTCGAAGAACTCGCCACATCGCCCTCGCTGGCAGCATCCGCCTCGCCTGCCGCGAATCTTCCGCCGGTTAAGAGTGATTTGGCCGTGATCTTTGGTGTTGCACGGCCAGAAGCTGCCTCATCACGTCCGTCGCCCATGCTGCGGTCTGACTCCCCGTCACCTTCAGACTTGTTCGGCTCCGATCCACCGGTCAGCTCATCGAGAGCCTCGCGATCCTTTTCGAGTTTCAATTTCAGCGTGGCGATCTCTTCGCGCATCGTCTTTCGTTCTTCGATGGCCAACTCAAATCGTTCCTTGGCAAGCCGCCACTGCGTGTCCAACGATTTGACTTCCGCCTCGAGCACCGCGACTTCTTGGGCATTCCCTTCTTTCTTCAGTTGCTGAATTCTCTCTCGCTTCTGATCCAGCTCGACATCCAGGTCACGAAACTCCCGTTCGGACTTGGCGAATTCTCCGTCGGGGCTGGTCACGTCGGCTTCGAGCTCCCTGAGCCGCCTCGCCTGGGCTTCTATCGTTCGCTCCAGGTCCGAAATCTTCTCCGCCTCGGACGAGATCTGATTGGAATTACTCGCTTTGTCTTCCGGCTGCGACGAATTGTCCGCGGCTTGGCCGGATTGGGTGCTTGCCGCCGCCGCGGCATCCTGTCCGATCCCTGCCGGCCGAGCGGCGGCGAGGCAACTGGCGGACGCGGTCAAGAAACCTGCAATGCAGACAGTAGTAAACAGGGACGCGAACCACGACTTGCGGCGCTGGCTGATTGGCGAGTTGAACTGGTTCCGATCCATGGATAGGCTGCCTCCTACATTGTCCGAAACGGCAATTTCTCTGCAGGAATCGGCCACTCAAGCCGCCAAATTCCTGACGGGAAACATCGTATACCACGAATTCTTGAACACGGCAACGCCAGCGGCGGCGGCGAGAAATCAACCGCGACCCCGAACGCGGATAGAATTCTCGTGTCCCATAATCAGTGCCGAAACGATTGGGCTAGAACTTACTGGTTAGAGTCATTAGAAACAGCAGACTTATCGTTGATCTCGATGAACTGGACGCACCGATGAGCACGACGCTGGCCTCGCGTTACGACCCGAAGGAAGCCCAGGATCGCTGGTACGCATTCTGGGAACAGAGCGGCTACTTCCACGCGGAACCGCCCACGGAGGGTCGAGGGTTGAAGGTTGAGGGTCGAGGGCCAGACGAAGCAGCCGGCTCGAAGACCTCTTCTGGCCCTCAACACTCAACACTCAACCCTCAACCTTTCTCCATCGTCATCCCGCCGCCGAACGTGACCGGCGCGCTGCACATGGGGCACGCGCTGAACAACACGCTGCAAGACATCCTCATCCGCTGGCGACGCATGCAGGGTTACAACACGCTCTGGATGCCGGGCACCGACCACGCGGGCATCGCCACGCAGGCCGTGGTCGAGCGGCGGATTCGCGAGCAGGAAGGGTTGACGCGCCAGCAACTCGGCCGCGACGAACTCGTGCGGCGCATCTGGGCGTGGAAGGACGAGTACGAAAAGCGAATCCTCAACCAGCTCCGCCGGCTCGGCTGCTCGTGCGACTGGCAGCGCACGCGGTTCACGTTCGACGAGGGCTGCTCACGCGCCGTCCGCGAAACCTTCTTCAAAATGTTCCGCGACGGACTCATCTACCGCGGCAAGCGGCTCGTGAACTGGGATACGCAGCTTCAAACCTCCGTTGCCGACGACGAGACGTACACCGAGGACGTGAAGAGCGGCTTCTGGACGTTTAAGTATCCCGTGAAGCCGGACGCGCGGGTGGCTGGGGTCGAGTCTTCGAGCCCCCAGGCGGCAGTGGACCGTGATGCTGGGGGCTCGAAGACTCGACCCCAGGCACCCGAATTCGTCCGGTTCTCGACGACGCGACCGGAAACCATGCTGGGCGACACCGCCGTCGCCGTGCATCCGAACGATCCGCGGTACAAGCATCTGATCGGCATGTCGGTCGTCATTCCGATCGCCGGCAACCGCGAGATTCCGATCATCGCCGACGGCCTGTTGGTCGATCCCGAACTCGGCACCGGCTGCGTGAAGGTGACGCCGGCGCACGACCCGAACGACTACGCCTGCGGCCTGCGGCACAAGCTGCCGATGATCAACATCCTCAACCCCGACGGCACTATCAACGATGCGGGCGGCAAGTACGCCGGCCTGGACCGCTACAAGGCCCGCGACGCCGTCACCGCGGACATGGAGGCCATCGGCCTGCTCGACGGCCGCGAGGACCGCATAGTCCCGCTCAAGTTCAGCGACCGCTCGAAGTCGCCCATCGAGCCGCTGCTGTCGGACCAGTGGTTCGTGCGGATGGGCGAGCGAACCCCAGCAGGCCAACAGACCCTCGGGACACCCGTCGATGTGCCAGGGCTAATTTCCCAGCCAATCGGGAACGAATTCCACAATTATTTTGATCGACAAAATGAAGTCGTGGAGCGAAAACATACAATCGGAGAGCGAGAACAGTCACTCGGAGATCGAAAACAGTGTATCGGTGATAGAAAACAGTTCTTGGATGCCGCATCAGATGCACTTGAACAGCACGCAAATTCACTTGAATCGATGGAAGATTCACTGGAATCGATATACGATTCAGTAGAATCAATTAAAAGTTATGAAAAATCATCATTTGGAGGACTGGCGGAAGGTTCCGAATCCGTGCAATCTGGCCTCGACGAACTGGCCAAGCAGTCCGTGCGGGACGGCGGAGTGGCTGGGGATGAGTCTGCGAAGCCCCGGCAGCCTGGTTCGTCTGCCGAGGCCGGGGCTTCGCAGACTCAGCCCCAGCCACCCGGACTCGCCGAGATGGCCATGCAGGCCGTGCGGGACGGCCGCGTGAAGATTCACCCCGAACGCTATGCCAAGACCTACCTCGACTGGCTCGGCGAAAAACGCGACTGGTGCATCAGCCGACAACTCTGGTGGGGACACCGGATTCCGGTGTGGTCGAGAACCGTGAGCGTGCCCAATGACTTCGATGAATTCTTCAAGGATGGCTTGAATCACATCGTGGATGACACGCATGGATACGGTCGCTTGGGCGCAACCGCACAGAATTTCCGTGTCCGCACTATCCGCTTGAGCGACCAGTCGATCGTTACGGGGGGCACTTTGTGCTCGCACAGACACGAAGATTCTGGCGAGTATCGGGTCGAGGTCTGCTATGTCGGAGAACGGTCCGAGGTCGAGCATGGTTTGGAAGAGGGCAAGTTCGAGCGCGACCCCGACGTGCTCGATACTTGGTTCAGCTCGCAGCTTTGGCCGCATTCGACGTTGGGCTGGCCGGAGCGGACGCGACAATCAAACACCCCTCTCCCCGCTTTGGGGGAGAGGGGCAGGGGTGAGGGGTCTTCATCGTCGCCGAGCGGACAACCCCTCACCCCAACCCTCTCCCCGCAGACGTGGAGAGGGAGTAAAGAGGCGCAGGCCCGCGCTCTGAATGATCCCGACTGGAATCAGATGAAGTTCTTCTACCCGACCAGCGTGCTGGTAACGAGCCGCGACATCATCACGCTCTGGGTCGCGCGCATGGTGATCGCGGGGCTGTACAACTGCGGCGACGTGCCGTTCCGCGACGTGTATATCACGCCGAAGATCCTCGACGGGTTCGGCCAGACGATGTCGAAGTCGAAGGGTAACGGCGTCGATCCGCTCGACATCATCGACAAGTACGGGGCCGACGCGCTGCGGTTCGGCATCGCGATGATGACCACCGACTCGCAGGACGCCCGGCTGCCAGTCGGCTACGAGTGCCCGTTCTGCCAGACGCACATCGCCCAGAAGATCGAACACCAGCAGATGAAGCCGAAGGTAGGCTTGAGGCGTGAGGCTGGAGGCTTGAGGAACGACGAGAACCCCCTAAGTGATTCTCCCCTCAATCCTCAATCCTCCAGCCTCCAGCCTCCAGCCTCCAGCCTCATAAAACCTCGCATCAAGTGTCCGAGCTGCAAGAAGGACTTCCAATTCTCCAGTCCGAACTTCGACCCCGACCCCGGCGAGCCGGTCGCCCGCATGGTCAGCGAGCGCTTCGAGCAAGGCCGCAACTTCGCCAACAAGCTCTGGAACGCCGCTCGGTTCGTGCTCATGAACCTGGAGGATTACAGTGTGGAGGACGTAGGGAGTAGGGAGTTGGCAGTAGAGGAAGAATCAGCAAACTCCGGCACTATTGCCAACTGCCTACTCCCTACTGCCTCGATTCTCGCCGACGAGGAACGCTGGATTCTCAGCCGGCTGGCAGAGACGACCGATCGCGTCACCGGGCACTTGGAGAACTTCCGCTTCAGCGAGATCGCCAAGACGCTGTACGAATTCGCGTGGAGTGAATTCTGCGACTGGTACGTGGAGATGGCGAAGCTCCGGCTGAAGGACCCGCAAACTCGACCGACCGCCCAGCGCGTGCTCGCCACGGTGCTCGATCAGCTTCTCCGACTGCTTCACCCGATCATGCCGTTCGTGACCGAGCACATCTGGCAGGCACTGGGCGAGGTGGCCCCGGTTCGCGGCCTGAGTGCGCGGGGCAACTCCGAGCCGGCCGCGCCGAGCGTGATGATCTCGGACTGGCCGGCGGCGGAATCAAGCTGGCGCGACCCGGCCATCGAAACCCGAATGACCCGTTTGCAAGATGTGATCCGGGCCGTGCGAAACATCCGCAGCGATTACAATGTGGACCAGAAGGCCCGCGTGGCCATACACGTGAAGTGTCCCAAACCGCTGGCCGGCGAACTGCTCGCCGCTCGGCCGTTCGTCGAGCAACTCGCCTCGGCTGATTCATTCGTCGCCGGCCCCGATGAGATCAAGCCCGCCGATGCGGCCGCGGCCGTCGGCACGGATTGGGAACTGTACGTGCCACTCACCGGTCTCATCGACCACGCGGCCGAGATGGACCGGAAACGCAAGCTTCTTCAGTCGATCGAAACGCAACTCAAGGGCTACCAGTCGAAGCTGGCCAATGCGGATTTTGTCGCCAAGGCCCCGCCGGACGTCGTGGAATTGCACCGTCAGCGCGAGGCCGAGCTGCTCGCCCAAAAGGCGTCGGCCGAAGCGATCCTGCGCGAGCTTGGCGGCACGGCCTGAAATGCAAACCACCGCACAGCACTTTCTGGGCTTGGCCTTAGACTTCCTGAAAGTGCTCGCCTTTTTCGCGGCCATCGTTCTACCCACGACCTGGGTCTGCTTCCGTCGTCTCACCGGGCAATCGATCATTGCCCGACTTGCTCTCGGAACGGCATCGGGCTTCAGCATCTTCGTCGTTGCCGCCTGGTACATCGGATTGTGGTCGTTGAATGGGCTCATCTGGTTCTGGCTGGCCCAGATGATCCTTGCCACGTGGTTCGGTCGAGTGTCGGGCCCAAGCGACGTGACGAGCGACTCAGACTTGGACGCCGCTCGAACCCGCACGCGAACTTCCTCCTTGGTGCTGCTTCCACTCTGCGCGGGAGTCCTGGTGCAGCTCTATGCCATGCACTTTGCAAGTCTGCCGCCGGGGGTTGATTCGTCGTTTCATTGCGTCGTGGGCCAGAGGCAATTGGATGCGGGCCGCGCCACGATGGATTTGTGGCCGCTCGAAGAACTGCGATTGAACTACCCCATCGGTAGTCATCTGTGGCTGGCCGTCGCCGCGCAGTGGACGGGATTGGAGATTCACGAAGTCTTCAAGCATTCGTTCACCCTCGCACTGTGTGGGGCCGCGTTGTGCGTCGGTGCGTGGAGTGAGCGGGTTTTCGGCTCGGCCGCCCATGCCGTGATGGGGGCATTTGCCTTTGTGTTCGGCTCGTTCCAATCGAGTCTATTTCCCTTCACCTGGGGCGGGCTGCCGAGTGCGCTGGCGATGTGGCAAGGACTCGCCGCGTTGTTTTGCGTTCTGCACGTCGAAGGCCGGGCCGGTTGGCTGATCGCCGCGCCGTTATTCGCTGCGACCGCGATGACGCACCATCACACGATGGTGGCATTCCTGGGCGGCGTCGGCGTCGTGGCGGTCGTCAGGATGCTTTTGAATCGGGGCCTGGGCCGTGGATCGCAACGTGTCCTCAGCTCACTGCTCGCGGCGACGGCACTCGCCGGCGTGTACCTTGTGCCCTTGGTCGACCGGGTGGGCGAATTGAAGCAGACGGGCACGCTCGATTTTTGCGAACCGTTTTCCTGGCCGTGGGAGCATCTGTGGAGTGGGGGGCCGGGCCTCGTGGTCACAAGCGGCTTGGGGATGTTCACTGCGTATCAAGCGTCGGCGCGGCAATCGCGTTGGTTTCTGTTGAACTTGGCAATCTTCTGGTTGGCCTCATTTCTCCTGTTAGATTACGCAGGCCGTTGGCTTGGAAGCTGGTGGCAAAACAAGGCGGTGACGCCGTTCACGCCATCGCGTTTCCTTTTTGACCTGCAGTTTGTGCTAGCAGTGTTCGCCGGTGGGGGCCTGATGCGATTGTGGCACTGGTTTGCCCGGCCCGCGTTTCGCTACGCACTCATCGTTGCCATCGGCTGTTGGGCAATCTGGCAAACGGAACCTCGCTGGGAGCCCAATTCGTCGGACCTGCTGATTCCAGTCGGGCGCTGGGTGCGGGTTGAACTTCCCAAGGACGCACTGGTGACCGGGCTTGAGAGCATCTGGGTCACCTACGTTTGCCACCGCGAATCGACGTCGCTCTTTATTCCAATCTCCGAGCCGACGGCCTTGCCGCGTGCTCGAATTAAGGAGGCGCTCCGTCGTGCTCCGTGGATGTTGCCGGGCGGTGAATGGAGCGAGCGATTGCACAAGCCGATTTATGCGATCGGTTCAGCACAGGACGAATCGTGGGGCAACCAACCTGTATTCGTAAGCGGCCCGCTGGGTGTGTTTCGGGTAACGCCTGAGTGATCGCTTGATCACCCGACGTTTGCCAATTCCAGAAACGATCCAAACCGTCTCAGCATGGCGTCGCGGAGTTTCTCGTGGTTTGGTTGCAGCAGTTGCGGATCGGTTGCGACGATGTGCCAGGCGTCGTCGCGGGCCTGGCGAATTAGTTCGGTATCGCGGATCAGGTCGCCCACGCGCAATTCCGGCATTCCATGCTGGCGAGTGCCGAGAAACTCGCCGGGACCCCGCAGCCGCAGATCTTCTTCAGCGATACGGAAGCCGTCCGACGAGTCTACGAGCGCCTGCAATCGCGCCGCCGCATCCGGATTGTTCGGCGAGGCGAGGAGAAAACAGAAGCCGGGATACGAGCCGCGGGCAATCCGGCCGCGAAGTTGGTGCAGTTGCGACAGTCCAAATCGCTCGGCGTCCACGATGATCATCGCCGTCGCGTTCGGGACATCGATGCCGACCTCGACCACGAGCGTGCTCACCAGCACCTGGGTCTCACCGTCGCGAAACGATTCCATGACCGCGTCCCGTTTTCGTTCGTCCATGCGCCCGTGGACGACGCCCACGCGGAATCGCGAAAGCGGGCCGGCCCGCAGTTGTGCCGCCATTTGTTCCGCAGACCGCACGTCGGTCTTCTGCGATTGGTCGACCAGCGGACAAATAACGTAGGCTTGGCGCCCCTCAATGAGCTTCTTTCGCACGAAATCGAACGAGTTGGCCTGTTCTTTCGGCTCCACCAAATAAGTACGCAGCGGTTTTCGACCTGGCGGCTGCTCGCGAATGATTGAAACGTCGAGGTCGCCAAAAATCGTCATCGTCAGGGTTCGCGGAATCGGCGTGGCGCTCATGACCAGGAAGTGCGGGTCGAGTCCTTGACGGCGAAAGTGAGCCCGCTGGCGGACACCAAATTTGTGCTGCTCGTCGATCACGATCAGGCCAAGCTTGGCAAATTCCACGTCTTTTTGCAGGATCGCTTGAGTGCCGATGATCAGGTCCATTTCACCGGCGGCAATGGCGGCCACGGCCTTCGTTCGCTCGGCCTGTGTGATCGAGCCGGTCAACAGCACGCGCCGCACGCGACTCTTGCTCAGGTAATGATCCAGCGTTCGCCAATGTTGCCGAGCCAGGAGTTCCGTGGGCGCCATGAGTGCGGCCTGGTGCTCGTTCGCGATTGTCACGAGCAGCGCATAGGCCGCCACCGCGGTTTTTCCCGATCCCACGTCGCCTTGAAGCAGCCTGTTCATGGGGCGTCCCGAGGCGAGATCGACGCAAACTTCCGAGATCGCCTTGTTCTGATCACCCGTCAATTGAAATGGGAACAGTCGGCGTATTCGCTGGTCAATGTGTTCGGTGGCCAGGAGCGACGGCGCCTTGCGCTCATCGCGAAAATCGCGGTGGCGGAGTGCCAGCGCGAGTTGGAGCAGGAGGAATTCTTCGTAAGCGAGACGTTTTCGGGCGGCATGACCCTGCTCGATGCTAGGTGGGAAGTGTGCATGATTCAACGCGGCTGTGATCGTCGGCAGCTTGCGGGCCTCGCGCAGTTCGGAGGGCAAAATCTCGTCCACTTCCGACGCAAACTCGGTAACTGCGCCGCGCAGGATGCGACGCAAGTCGCCAATGCGCAAATCTTCGGTGAGCGGATACACCGGCAGAAACGGATCGACGAGCGAACCGTCTTCCGTGAATTGCACTTGCGGGTGAGACACCTCCCAACAGCCCATGTGCCAAGTGGGCTTGCCGGAGAACAACACCGTTTGGCCCACTCTGAAACGCTTGATGGCCATCGGTTGATTGAACCAGACACCGCGTAAGCGGCCCGTTTCGTCGGCGATGAGTGCCGCGGCGAACGAGCCACCCTTGCCGGTCTCGCGTGCGTCGAGATCGAGAATTTGTCCACGCACCGTCTGAAGTTTGCCGGTTTCGAGCTTTGCGATAGGACGCAGGTCGGTCAGGTCCTGATAGTCGCGGGGCAAATAGAAGAGCAATTGTTCGACAGTCTCAACGCCAAGCTTTCGCAGTTTTTCCGCCCGTTGCGGGCCGACGCCTTTGACAAACTGAACCGGAGATGACAGGTGATCGCTTGGTGTTGATAGCATGGAAAAACGTCCACACATGGACCCGGTAGAGGATGGAAAATTGCCGTGGAAAAAACAATGCAGGCCGGCAAGATTCTGTGGCAAACTCGGGCTATTCCGCGATTCGACCCGAGACGGCGAGCAGTGGGTCTTCGATTCTGCGGGCCTTGGTTAAGTCGATACGATCGTCGGAAAGTGGGATGCGCAGATTTTGGATCGGCTTGGCACGCAGCGGAACGCAGACGGTGAATGTGCTTCCCTTGCCGAGTTCGCTCTCGACCGAAACATCCCCGCCGAGCATGTGGCACAATTCGCGCACGATGGAAAGTCCCAGCCCGCTGCCGGCAAACTGGCGCGTGAGCGTGTCCTGGCCACCGAGTAGGGCACTCGACCCCTGTCTGAACTTTTCGAAAATTCGTTCCCGGTCCTCTTGGGATATGCCGACGCCCGTGTCTTCCACCGCCAGCGTGAGGTCGGCTTCCGACGCAGTAGCGGACAAAATGACGCGGCCTCGCTCGGGGGTAAACTTGATGGCGTTCGATAGCAGGTTGTAGAGAATCTGCTGAATTTTGCCTACGTCTTGAAACACGACCGGCAAATCGGGGTCGATCAGCAGGTCAAGCTCGATCGATTTTTTCTCGGCCATCGGCCGTGTCATGGTCGCCAGGCCCTCTACGACATCGCGAACGGAAAACTCTTCCAGGTGCAGTTCCATTCGCCCGCTTTCGATTTTGGCCAGGTCGAGAATGTCATTGATCAGGCCGAGCAACATCTTGCCGGAGGTTTGTATGTTGTTGGCATACCGCCGCTCCTTCTCGCTCAGACTTTCGCTCGAGCCGAGCACTTCGCTGAAACCAATGATCGAATTCAGCGGCGTGCGCAGCTCATGGCTCATGGTCGCAAGGAAATCGTTCTTGAGCCGGTTCATCTCGAACAGGGCCATGTTCGCCTGGGCGAGTTCATCAACTTTCTTGTCGAGCTGCCGGTTCAGCCCGCGCAGCTCCTCCTGCATCGCCACCAGGTTTCGCAACATGCGGTTGAAGGCATGGCACAGTTCCTCGAACTCGTCGCGTGTTTGAATGTCGGCTCGAATGTCGATGTTGCCGGCCGAAACCGCGTCGCTCACGTCCTTCAGGTGTTTCACCGGCTTCACAATGATGTATCGCACGATCGCATAGGACAACACCATGCCCAAAACCGCCGTGATGATTGCCATGGTGATCAGGACCGTGCGGTTCGCTTGAATTGCTTTGTTGGTAAGCTCCAGCGGAATTGATACACGAACCGCCGCGAACAAGTCGCCGGCCTTGTGTACGACCACTCGGTTCGTCGCCTGTGCCTTCGGCGTCGGGTGGCAGGAGACGCAGTCTTGTTTGAGCCGCAGGGCCTGCAAGTATTCGTAGCGCGATTCATCCGGCGACCTGCGCCAGCGCCAGTCTTCACCCACGCCCTTTTCAAAATCCTCCATGGCCGCATATTCAAAATCGTTCTCGGGGCGGTGATTGGGGTCCTCGCTGGCTAAAGGCCAGATGAAATGGGATTTGAAACCGACAACAGCCTCCGGCAGTAGCTCACCGAACATCGCGTGAATCGTCGGCACAAAGTCGCGATCGGTTTCCAGTGCAGTCCAATGCCGCCGCAGCAAAATGGGGTTCACCATCATGCGGCAGGTGTTGAGATTTTGATCGTAAACCATCCGTTCACTCTCGCTTCCGTACCAATAGAAGCTGGCAGTGATCAGGATCAAAATGCCGCCGCCGAAGATGAAGCGACACTTCCGCTCCAGGCTGGTTTCGCCGAGCAGATGTTTGAAGGCGCGATAGGACATCGGATGTATCCAATCATTCGTGCCGCTGACACGTCGGGCAGTAGTGCGTCGAACGGCCTAGAAGCCCGTCGATGTTCGCGCGGACGATGGGCGTTTTGCATCGCACGCACGGGTCGTCCTTGCGGCCGTAGACGCGATGGCGGTCCTGAAAAGAACCGGCTTCGCCAAATACGTTGAAGTAGTTTCGCATCGTGGTGCCCTGCATCGAGATCGCCAGGCGGATAATCCGGCGGATCGATCGGCAAAGCTTACGGACCTCGGCGGCAGTCAGTTGGTTCGCACGCCGTTCGGGGTGAATGCGTGCGTCGAACAGGCTCTCGTCGGCATAAATGTTGCCGATGCCTGAAACGACGCGTTGATCCAACAGCGCGGCCTTAATCGGACGTTTCGTGCCGGCCAGGGCAGCGGCCAGTTCGGTGGCGGTGATGTCCGTGGCCTCGGGGCCGTGGTGGTCCGCCGATAGTTTCGCCGCCAACTCGACTTCATCCACGAGGGCGACGCGGCCCAATCGCCGCGTGTCGCAAAACCAGACGTGGTGATGTGGCCCATCGACGCGAAAAAGAATCCGGCTATGTGCTGGGCGATTGCCATCCATTGAAGCTCGAAACCCTCCCGTCATTCGCGGTTGAATGACCGCCGAGAACCCGCCGGCCAATTCAATCACAACCCACTTGCCCTTGCGCCAAATTCGCCGCACTCGCTTGCCGGTCAACGTCTGCTCGAACCTGCGACGACTAACTTTCTCAAGAAGAAACGGATCAAACACACGGACCGATTGAATCCGGCGGCCTTCCATAACCATGCGCAGCCCGCGCACCATTGTTTCCACTTCAGGCAGCTCGGGCATGGTGATTTGTCTTGGGTGAAACTTTCGTTTCGAGCGTCGCGGCCCTGGAATTCGGCGGGATTATAGCGAGTGGCCCTGTTTAAGAATAGTTGGAAGCTGAATTCCACCTTTTCCCGCCGTTCAGGTCCCCTTATGCTGTCATCAATATTCACCGGCTGAAGTGATCCTAAATTTGACAATGAGCACCGCCCACGATCCGACGAATTCGGCAAGCACGTCTTCTATTCAATTGGCGTACCCAGATTCTTCCGCCGGAAGGTTTGGCCCGTTCGGGGGCCGGTTTGTTCCCGAGACGCTCATGTACGCGCTGCGGCAACTGACCGAGGAATACGACAAGGCCCGCTGCGACTCGCAGTTTCAGGAGCAGTTTCATCGGCACTCACGTGACTTTGTCGGCCGGCCGTCGCGGCTCTATTTCGCCGAACGGCTCACGCGGCACTGTGGCGGGGCGAGAATCTTTCTCAAACGCGAGGACATGAACCACACGGGCGCCCACAAGATCAACAACACGATCGGACAGGCGTTATTGACCTTGCGCATGGGCAAAAAGCGAGTCATTGCTGAGACCGGAGCCGGCCAGCACGGCGTGGCCACGGCAACGGCCTGCGCCCTGTTCGGCCTGGAATGCCACGTGTATATGGGGGCCGAAGACGTGCGCCGTCAGGAATTGAATGTCTACAACATGCGAAACTTGGGGGCCAAGCTGATCCCAGTCGAAAGCGGCTCGCGCACACTTCGCGATGCGATCAATGAGGCGATGCGCGACTGGATGGCTTCGGTCGAGCACACGCACTACATCATCGGCTCGGTTGTCGGTCCACACCCATTCCCGACGATGGTCCGCGATTTCCAGTCGGTGATCGGCAGTGAGACCCGCGAGCAATGCCTTGCGACCGTGGGCAAATTGCCCGACGTGGTCGTCGCGTGCGTCGGCGGCGGTTCCAATGCGGCGGGCATGTTTCATTCGTTCATTGAAGATCGGGACGTGAAGCTGATCGGGGTCGAGGCCGGCGGGCGCGGTTCAGGCCCGGGCCAACACGCAGCCACGCTGAGTCACGGGTCGCCGGGCGTTTTGCACGGCTCGTACAGCTACGTTTTGCAGGACAAGGATGGCCAGACCTCCGACGTTCATTCCTGCTCCGCCGGTTTGGATTATCCGGGTGTCGGGCCCGAGCACAGTTTTTGGAAAGAATCGGGCCGAGTCACCTACACGAACGTGACCGACGTGGAAGCCCTGGAGGCATTCGGCATTTGTGCTCGGTTGGAGGGGATTTTGCCGGCACTGGAATCATCACACGCGATTGCCCATACCATCATACGTGCTCCCACGATGTCGGCCGATTCGATTTTGGTGATCTGCCTCTCCGGTCGCGGCGACAAGGACACGCACGAGGTTGCTCGCCTGCTCGGCAAGTCATGAATTTTCCGCGGAGTCGCTTGTGAACAGGCGAAAGCCCACGCAGTTTACGCTGACGATGCTGCTTGGTCTGGTACTTTTTGCCGCGTTCGGCTTCGGTTATGTCCGATGGATGGGCACATCAGGAGTCCTGTTGCTGCTAACGATTTCTGTCTGGGGCGGAATTTCGCTGCTCCTGTTCTGGATCATGAACCGTGTTGCTGAGGAGCCGGAGAATCGCCAAGGTGAACTGGTGCTGAATTCGTGGTTACTGTCATTGATAATCACCATTCCTGTAATGGTAACGATTCTGATTCTCATAGACTGACCCATTCATGAACAAGGTCGATAGCGTCTTTCGCGAACTTCGCACGCATGGCCGTAAGGCATTCATGCCGTTCATTACTGCCGGCGACCCAGACCTGGCAACGACCGCGCTGCTGATTCGGGATCTTTCACAGCGAGGTGCGAGCCTGATCGAACTAGGCTTCCCGTACAGCGATCCGATCGCCGACGGACCAGTGATCCAGGCGTCGTACACTCGGGCGCTAGAAAAGAAACTGAAGCTTGAGGCGATTTTGAAAGCCATTCGCGATCTCCCCCACTCCCCTACTCCCTCACTCCCTCTCTCACCCCTCCTCGCCATGGTCTCGTACGCAATTGTCTACCGTCACGGCCTTGAGCAGTTCGTTCGCGAGGCGAAACTCGCGGGCTTTGAAGGTGCAATTGTCCCGGACCTACCGGTCGAGGAGGCGAGTGAACTGGCGGCGATCGCGGCTGGGCACGATTTCAAACTGATCTTGCTCGTCACCCCAACGACGCCGCGCGACCGCGCGGTCGAAATCGCCCGCGTTTCGACCGGGTTCATTTACTTTGTGTCGGTCACGGGTATCACGGGCGAACGGACGGCGATTCCGGCGACGGTGATCGACCAGGTTCGCTGGCTCAAGACGCAGACCGAGTTGCCGATCTGCATCGGTTTCGGCATCAGCACACCGGAACACATCCGAATGCTCGCGCCGGTCGCCGACGGCCTGATCGTCGGCTCGGCCATCGTGCGGCGGATCGCGGAAGGATCGGGCAGGCCCGTCACGCAGATCCTTCAGGAGGTCAGTGAATTTGCTGGCACACTGATCGACGCCTTGAACGATTGACGCGGCCTCAGGGCGGGCGTAGGCTGAGTGCGGAAGCCGAGCAAACATGTCAGGAGGTGATCCTGTGCAAGATGAAGGAGCCACCATGGGACGATTTGCCGTAGACGTAAAGGTTTCGAATAACACCGACGTTCAGGGGGCCGCGATCGGGGCACTGTCCCCGGAGAAAATCCGAACGACGCTACTCCGCGGTGTTGTCGATTCCGGTGCTGCTAAGCTCGTTCTTCCCGCCAGCACAGTTACTCAGCTCGGGCTAAATGCCATTGGCGAGGCCACGGTAAAGTACGCGGATCAACGCACGGCCACGCGGCCGGTGGTGGAAGAGGTACGATTGGAATTGCAGGGCCGGCACGGCACATTTTCTGCCATCGTCGAACCCGATCGAACCACGGCACTCATTGGCGCGATCGTCCTTGAAGACCTCGACTTCCTGGTGGACTCCACTAAGCAGTGTCTGGTGCCGCGAGATCCAAACCGTATCGTCTCCGAGATCGAGTAATCACCAAGGAGTGAACGGTGAGCGAACAACATGCTGAACATTCGCCCCAGTCGTCAAGCGTCACAAGTCGTCGGACATTCGTCGGCGGGCTTGTCGCCGGCGCCGTCGGCGGCGGATTTGCCACATGGGCGAGCCGTGGCCTGTGGCTGCCGAGCGGGCCGACGCGGCAAGCACCGATCGGGGCGATGCTGGATGCGAAGTTCGCAAGCGAGCCGGACGGCCGCTCCCTCGGCATACCTGGCCCGTACCCCGGCCGCGTCGTTGAAGTGGCCCACGCCGGATCGGTGTCGGCGGGCGTGCGGAACCGTGAGGCGGTCAAGGCGATGATCGATCGCGGAATGACGGAGTTGGTCGGGGCGGACGACGCCGTGGAGGCGTGGCGGAGGTTTTTCCAACCTGGCGATCGCGTTGGGATCAAGGTCGTTCCAGTGGGCAAGCCGGATGCGATCTCCAGCCCCGAAGTACTATGGGAGGTAATCGACGGATTGAAGAGTGCCGGCGTGCGGCCGCGTGACATCCTGGTTTTTGAACGCTATCGCAACGAGTTCTTCGACGCCGGGTATCTCAAGGTGTTGCCGCCGGAGATTCACTGGGAGGCGTCTTCGTCGGGCTACGACGACACGCAACTAGAGATCGACGGCCAGGCCGGGGCCAAGCCGGGCAAACCCCGGCCGACTCGCGAGGACCACGTGGCCGGCTACGATCCGGACATCTTTCGCGAACTCGCCTATTGCGACCCGATCAACCACGATCTGAAAGACGACCGCCGCTTTCGCTCGCACCTGTCGCGAATCATCAGCCAACGAATCGACAAATTCATCTCGATCCCCGTCCTGAAAGATCATCGCTCGGCCGGCGTGACACTGGCACTGAAAAACCTCTCGCACGGCTCGGTGAACAACGTCGCTCGCAGCCACATCGGCACCCCGTGGAAGAGCGGCCACCCAGGCCCGGTCACGATCAACCAATGTGGCGAGTTCATTCCGGCGATCGTGTCGCTGCCGCCGATTCGCGAAAAGGCCGTGCTGCAGATTCTCGACGGAACCATCGGCTGCTATGAGGGCGGGCCGGGGAACTGGAACAAGACATTCGCCACATGGGAGTACAAGTCGCTCTTTTTCGCCACCGACCCGGTCGCGATGGATCACGTCGGCTGGGAGATCATCGACGCCAAGCGAGCCGCCGAGAGCTGGCCCTCCGTCGCCTCGATGGGCACCGACGCTCAATCGGCCCTCCGCCCGGACATCAAGGGCAACGATGGCAAACCGTACCCCGAACAATTCCACATCCGGCAGCCGCAACACATTCCATTGGCTGCGACGCTAGGACTCGGTGTTTTCGACAAGGCCGACGAACGCTTTGTGCATCGCCGGATTAAGTTGGCTTGAGCGGATGGATGCCCCAGCGAGCATGCTCCAAATTCCGCCTAGGATCTTCTGGTGGCTCGTAGGGCTGGCCCTGGTCGTTGGGGTCGGGGTAGCAGCCAATCCATTCATCGTCAATCCGCCCAGTCTTTCGGACACAGTTGGTGATGGCATGGTCAAGGGAATCGGCCTGACCGGCTTGGGCTGGTGCTTGTGGGCTGTAATCCGGCGCTGGCGGCGACGGGATGTTCTCGACTGGTGTGAGCTGAACGCTGGCATTCCTCAACCATCGTCGCCACTGCCCGTGTCCGCCGGTGGCCCGTCGCAAGCTTCGGCCACCGCTCAGATTTTTCGGGATGGTGACGAACTCCTTCAATTTGAAGGTGCAAGCGGGCTGTACCTTTCCGTTTCGGGCCTTGTGCTCCTGGCCTTTTGGCTGCTGTTGTTCCGCGAGAGGATCGTGTCCGCTGAGCTTTACTCGGATGACTTCGAATACGTGGAGACGGCCAAGGATTGGCCGAGCGTGCGAGCAAGGCTTCTGGTACCGGGTAACGGCCAATTCACCGCGGTGGTACGGTTCGTGACGTGGGCAGTCTGTGCCGCGGTCCCTGCCGATGCGGTGCCGGCGGCGCTTGCCGGGCTAGTGATGATTCTGTTTGTAGCTGCCTGGCCGCTGATCTTTGTTTTCCTTTTCCGCGAATTGTCCTCTACGTTTTTGGCACTTCTCGGTGTGTGCCTCTTTGCCCTGACGCGTGCCCATCAGGAGGTGATTCTGTGGTACTCAGCCGGCATCCAGTTCCTCGTCAGCTTGCACCTGCTGCTTATCGGTCTGATAGCGCTCCAGGGTATGGACAGACCTTCAAGCTCAAGAGTTCGGCGGCTGGGCGTAAGCTGTATCTGTTCCTTCCTAGCACCCCTGTGTGGCTCGCCTGGGCTTTTGGTGGGGCCGGTTTCTGCGGTCTATTTGGCTTGCGGTTCGGATCGTCGGGATGCTGGGAGACGCTTTTGGGGCCGGGTACTTGTGCCCTTGGTAGGGACCGCTGCGGGCGTGCTGTTGCTCGTCCTTCTACTCAGAATGGGAGAAGCTGCAGCGAATTCGGTGCGCGACCCGTTGCGCGCGTTGCACAATGGTGTGCGAGCCACGGTGGACATATTACTGTTGGGCAATCTGGGTTTCGATGCCCGATGGACTTGGCCGCGTTGGGTATACGTCGGGGCATTCTCGCTGGCCATCGGTGCTCTCGTGGAATTGCTACGAAAGGTCCAGAGGGCTCGATGGACAATCTTTGGTATCGCACTGATCGTGCTCTCAGCCGTTTTGATTATGGCATTCCGTTCCTGGGTCAGTTACGAAGAACTTCGATGTCGTACCCGGTATCAACTGTTCGCACAATTTGGGCTGTCAGTCCTCGTGGTCGGTGTAGTGGGCGAGCTGCGGCCGGAGTTGATCGGCCTCCGCCAAATGCGGCCGCGCGATCTAGTTGTGTTCCTGTTGCTGGCGTCCGTGCTGTACGTGGTACACGCCGCCCAGCCCGCCTACATCGGTGGATGAAACACCTCCGCAACCTGGGACTCAGAGGTCGCACGACTCATACATCACCGGCGTCTGCACTAGGTGCTTTACGAACGGCTGAAGCACCGGCGCCAGTGCGGTCATCGACTCCATCTCACCGTGCACTAGGTAGGCATGGTCGATGCTGCCCCCTGTGGCTTCGTACCACCATTGGAAATCGTTGCGGTCGGCGTGCGCGGAGAGGCCGTCGATCTGGTAGACGTCGGCTTTGAGGTCGAACCAGTCGTCCATGATTCTCAGCCGCGGTTGTCGCTCGGCGATGCGGCGGCCGAGCGTGTCACCGGCCTGGTAGCCGACGATCAGGATCGCGTTTTTCGGGTCGGAGACAGAATAGCGCAAGTGGTGCAGCACGCGCCCGGCTTCGCACATGCCGCTGGAGGCGATGACCACGAACGGACCGTCTTCGCGGTTGAGCTTCCTCGATTCTTCCGCCGAACTGATGTAGGTCAAGCCGAAGAAGCCAAAGACATCGCGATCATCGAGCATGATTCGCCAGGTCTCGGCATCGAAACATTCTTCGTGATCGCGGTACACGTCGGTGAGTTTGACCGAGAGTGGACTATCGACGTAGATTGGTACGCGCGGGAGTTTCCCTTGGCCGAAGAGTTGGTTCAGAAAGTAAACGACGTTCTGCGTGCGGCCGAGACTGAACGCGGGGATGATCACCTTACCGCGCCGCTCGACGATCTTGTGCAGGCTCTCGGCGAGCCGGTCGTTGAGATGGTTTACCTCATCGTGAACGTGATCGCCGTAAGTGGATTCGCTGATGAGTATGTCCACATCGCGGACCGTCATCGGGTCACGCAGGATCGGCAGCCCGCGCCGGCCAAGGTCGCCGGTGAATACGAGTCGCCGCGGTCGATCGGGGCTGTGGGGTTCGTTAAGGTCCATCTGCACGATGGCCGAGCCGAGCACGTGGCCGGCATCCCAAAATGTCACAGAGACGCCGCGCAACGGCTCGAATGGCTCAAAATATTTCTTGCTGCGCAGTTGCTCGATGGTCCGTTCCGCGTCCTCAGTCCCGTAAAGCGCTTCGATCGTCGGCTCACCGCGTCGCCGCTTGTGCTTGTTCAGAAACGCCGCATCCTCTTGCTGGATCTTTGCCGAATCCATCAGCATGACGGCCGTAATATCCTTGGTGGCTGAGGTGCAATAGATCGGTCCTCGAAAACCGTTGGCAACCAGAGTCGGCAAGTTTCCCGAATGGTCGATGTGTGCGTGCGACAGGATCACACAATCCAGCCGGCGGGGATCGAAGTGGAAATGCGTGTTCCGCTTTCTCGCCTCGTCGCGACGCCCTTGGTACAGACCACAGTCAAGCAGGATTCGATGACCGTTGACTTCGACCAGGTGCTGCGAACCCGTAACCGTTTGAGCCGCACCGCAAAAGGTGATTTTCATGGTTTAGTGTTCGATGTTTGTGAGATTAAGCGGCACTGCGACATTCTACCCTACCTTCCGGCCCATGCACATTGGTCGCTTTGCGTTGACACAATCGGAATTTCGATGCAAGATTGAACGTACGCCTGAACTGCGATCCATGACGGGATTGGCGAAATCCCCAGGACGCTTGCAAGTCGGAACAGAAAAATCGGGCGGGGGACTGGAGAGAGGCTTATGCCACAACCCATTCCAAATCGTCATCCGCTACGCAAGTTCTTCACCGCGTTGACGGAACAGACCTTTATCGAATCGCTCGGGGTCGGCGATCCCAAGTTGACGGATTATGTGTCGGACCTCCTGGTTCGATTCGCCCACGTGGACGCGATCTGGAAGCTACGCGCGGCACAGGACAAACCGCTGACGGAAGTGGCCGAGATGATGGCAGAGGCCAACGTGGAATGCCGGTCGACAGGCTCCACACGAGAGATTCACCGGCACATCGGAGATTTCACGCTGTTTTGGTCTGGCGCCTATCCGGAGGCGCTGAAGTACTTGCGGGCGTCGCTTTGCAAAGATCACCTGATCGATTATCCTCAGCAGGGCAAACGGTCGTACTGGATTGCCAGCCAATACGACGACGAACCGTATCGCGAACAGGCCCCGGTGCTGCGCCGGTTGAGCGAGAATTTTGAGCTGTGTGCTTATGGCCTGAGCCAAGTGCGCCGAGAATGGGAAAAGGCCGAATCTCAGGTGGCCGACGAGCTTCCCCGCCGGATTATCTGCTGACACGCCTGGCTTCCATGAATTGGTCATCTCTGCCGGTTGCGGCCAGCCCGCGGTTTCTCTAAAGTGTCGCCGCGTTCGTTCGGTGCGCCATCTGAATCATCACGATGCTCGGCGATCGGATTCTAAGTTGAAGCTCGTTCCTTCCCCTGGTGGATTTGCCCATGCAGATAAGTTGTCCGAAGTGCAGCAAGATGCTCGAAGCGCCCTATCCGTTGCCGACCATGGCCCAGTGTCCGTTCTGTGCCAATGTTTTCGCGCCAATGGCACCCTTACCGGCTGCCCCACCAATCCCACCGCCGCCAGGACCGCAGCCGCCCATTCCAACAACTGACTACTCCATCACCGTCGCGTTAAACGCGGTTCGAGGACCGGCCATCGCACTGATTGCGGCGGGCGGACTGAACTTGCTTTGGGCGGTGATCGATCTTGGTTACCGCATGATCTTGTTCATTCGCATTCAAAACGGCCAGCCACTCCCTCCAATGCCCCCGCCGTTTCAGAACATTGTGCTTGAACAAGCACACGTGGTCGGCGGGGTCGCACTCGACCTTTTTTGGGCGCTTGCCGGAATCCTCGTGATCTACGGGGCGGTGAAGATGCAGCGATTGGAATCGTTCGGCCTCGCGGTCACCAGCAGCATCCTGAGCTTGGTTCCGTGCGTAACCTGCTGCTGTTGTTTGGGAATTCCGTTTGGTGTTTGGGCACTCGTCGTACTGAATCGATCCGAAGTGCGATCCAGCTTCCGTTAATACAGGGCGTTATCCGTGCACATTGCATTGTTCTGCTCAGCTTGTCGCGCCAAGCACGAGCATGCTCGGCCGCAAAACGTGTGTCGATCGTGCGGCAAGCCGTTGTTCGCCCAATACGATCTTGGAGCGATTCGCGATTCGTTTCGGCCGGCCATGGTTCGCACCCGGCCGACGCGATCGATGTGGAAGTTTGCGGAAGTGTTGCCTGTCTCAAACCCTTCGCGGGCCGTGTCGCTGGGCGAAGGCCTGACACCGCTCTTGCGTGGTCAGCGGCAGGGGCCGTTTGCGGGATTTGAAAATCTCTGGATCAAAGATGAATCGTTCAATCCCACGGCGTCATTCAAGGCCCGTGGAATGGCCGCCGCGGTGACCCGAGCCGTCGAACTTGGAATTGGCACAGTTGCACTGCCGTCTGCCGGCAATGCAGCAGGTGCCGCCGCCGCCTACACAGCGCGGGCTGGGCTCAAGTGCATTTTGATGATGCCCGCCGATACGCCGCCTGCAAACATCATCGAAAGCGTCGCACAAGGGGCTGATGTCTATCTCGTGCGCGGCCTGATCAGCGACGCCGGCAAGATAGTGCGTGAAGGGTGCCAGCGATTCGGTTGGTTCGATCTCTCCACGCTGCGCGAGCCGTTCCGAGTCGAGGGCAAGAAAATCATGGGCTACGAACTGGCCCTGGACATGCAGGCCGCACTCGGTACGCCGGCGCCGAAATTACCCGACGTGATCATCTACCCGGCCGGCGGCGGCACTGGCTTGGTGGGGATGTGGAAGGCATTCGACGAGATGCAGGAGTTGGGCTGGATCGGCTCCGAGCGGCCGCGCATGGTCGCCGTGCAAGCGGCCGGCTGTGCACCGATCGTCCACGCATTCGAGGCGGGCCAGGAATCCGCCGAGCCGATCAAGAATGCGCATACGATTGCCGCTGGGCTGCGAGTGCCCGGGGCAATCGCTGATTTTCTCATGCTCCGCGCGATTAGGTCGAGCGGTGGAACGGCCATTGCAGTGACCGACGGCGAACTGATGGCCGCTGCACACGAGCTTGCCCGCGGCCAAGGCATCTTCGCTTGCCCCGAGGGCGGTGCAACGTGGGCCGCCGCGCGAAAATTGCTCGACACCGGCTGGCTTAAGACCGGCGAGCACACCGTGCTCTTTAACACAGGCTCAGGTCTCAAGTACACTCACCTCGAAAAACTCCCGGACCTTTCGGTGCTCGATCCGGCTGACGACAACTGGCACCGCAACGTGCGGGGAACATAATGATTCCACGCCTCATCGTGGCGCTGGCTCACCCGGAAATTGACGCCGCACGACGATTTGTCGAAGTCGCGATCGGCTTTTTGGAACGATCTCCCGCAGCGCCGGCGAACGCGCTGGCAAAGATCGACGAGGCACTGACGGGATTTGATGACGTCGAGCACCTTGCGCCACTCACACTGCGACACCTGGTGCCCGACTGCCCGTCAAGTTCATCTCTCCATCGCCTGCTCTTGCGAATGGACGAAAACGACCTGTTTTGCAAGCTGCGATCCAAAGCCGAAGGCCAGAGTGCCCGTGCGGGATTATTCTTGATTCACGACTTTCTCGACGACGGCCACCGACTCGCCCAGGAGGCAGACAATCACGCGCCAAACTCGACCGCCGCCTACTGGCACGCCATCATGCACCGTCGCGAGCCGGACTGCGACAACGCGCGATTCTGGTTCCGCCGCGTTGGAAAACATCCCGTGTTTCCGCTTATCGGCCGTGAGGTGGCGACTCTGCTGGCCAGCGGCACGATTGGCAACGAACTTGGATTGAATCAAGTGCTCGACAATGCCGGTCACTGGGATGCTGCTTCGTTCGTCGATCTTTGCGATCAATGTGGCATGCGTTGGGACCGACGTGCTCAGGTAGCCAGTCGCTTTCAAGAGATTGAGATGAGATTGCTACTGGAATACACATGCCGAGCTGCCGAGTAAGACGCTTGATTTACTCAAATGGCCAGACCTCGAATTCGATTCAGTATCGCAACAGCTATGACTTTCGTGCTGTCTTTCGCCGTCGTCTTCGCAGCAATAGGAAAGCTTCATGACGACGAAGGCGACTTATCGGGCGGTTTCGCGATGGCGCTGGTTTGCGCACTCCTGCTCTCTGCAGAACTCGTTTCTTACGTCTTGTTCACGAGCACCGACACTCGCGAGGAGAGCTACGGTCGTGCCTTCCGCATGTTCTTGTTGTTGCTCGTTGGAGGGATGCTCATCGGTCTGATTTGGGAGTTTGGAGCTTGGTTCCACCGAGATACTGCGAGGTCACTCGGTCGCGACGTGCGATCAGGGTTGCAATCATATGCTCCGCGTCGCTCGCATGAGAATAGTTAGCCGAATCGACGATAGTGCGAATTTGGTCGTCGGATATTTTTGCGATTCGTTTCGCGGCCCATCGGCGATCGGCGAAGGTGGCATCTTCGAAGGCGAGATTCGGATAGAACGGTCCCCAGCGGTCCGGGTCGAAATTGTCGTTGAAATAGCCCACGGAGGCACTGGTCACCTCAAAACATTTTTCCCAGGGTGGCCCGAATAGTTCGGCGATTGGTTTGCAGAGTGGGTCGAAGAGATACTGCCAGCCGAGGCGCGGCCATTTGGGTCGAAAGGTGAAACTCCCCAGGCTGCACCCATAGTCCCAGACGTGGTATGCGAAAACGCCTGGCGCGGGCTGGCTGATTCCCGTATTGTGCTCCGTTTGGTCGACATTGTTTAGCCACGCGGCCACCGTCGTGAGCGATCGAACTTCCCGGCGATCGCGAACTGTGCGGTAGGTCCACCGGCCCGAGTACTTCTTGACGGCGACCGTGGCTGTCGCTCGCCGGCCGTCATAATGCGGATTTCCAGTGCCAGTAACCTTGCACACGACTGTCTTCGGCACCCGCCACCCCAAGACGCGAACCAGAGTAGAGCCGATATGTTCTGCGGATGTTTGCATTTCCGGGTTGAACGGAGGATCGAATATGAAAATGTACTCGACGCCACGCTCGTCTTTGCCGAAGAACCCCTCGGATGTTCCGTCTGTTTTCTCCTTGGTGATGGTAATGTTGCCGACCGGCGCGGTGTCGGCGATTTCTTGAATCAATCGCTCGGGAGTGTACGACGCGATTTCCGTCCGCGTGAAGAACGCGGAGTTTGGCACGTCTCCGTCGGGCAAAAGGTTTGACGCTTCTTCTTTGTTGTCCGTGAGCACTCGCAACTCACGTTCGAAATCCGCCGCCTGGCGAATTTGAAACCATGTGTGGTTGGCATAGGCCATCATCGGAAACTTGAACGCGTCGTCTGTCTTTACGAGAAATGTTTTCCAATCGACGGCTGCCCTCTCAAGTTCCGTTGCCATCTCCACAAACCTGGGATCGTCGGTAGCGCCCCCGTCGTCGAGGAGCTTGCGAAGTACCATAACCCGCTCGATCGTCCAAGCCTCAAATTCATCTCGCTTTGAAGATGCAATTTCATCGCCTTGCTCGGCAGACACGCCGACGTTTGAATAGGGGTAAGTCTGCACCGGCGCGCAACCTAGCGCCCAAACGACCAGTAGGACCGAAAACTGGGCTCTCATTCTTGTCGAAACCCTCCCGGAATCAGGCCGCACGCTTGGCCGATTCTGAAATCGGATTTGCCATCGGCGTGGGTTCGACGGCCCGGTAGGTGTTCTTCAGCAGTGCCAGAGCCACGAACCAAAGGACCAAGAGCACAGAGATCAGCTCAAGCGAGTGAATCGGTTGAAATCGATACGCCAGTATCCACAACAACAGGCCAGATGAAACCAGCCCGGCACGGCCGGCAACGCCTTCGGCGAGCAATTTGATTTCTCCCGTCACGTTTGAGGGCAATGGCGTGTAGAGCATTTCCGTGCAACAGCGGTGTACGCTGTGTGCGAAACCCGAATCGCACAGCTTCAAGAATGTGGCACGAACGAGACCGGCCCCAAGCACGTTTAGCAAAGTGCCAGCAGAAAGCACGAGCGGGGTCAGGGCAAGCCCCACGAAAAGACTGGAATTTCGCACGATTAGCGGTGTAATCAGCACCTGCATGCCCAGCGAAACGCAACCCACCAACACATAAAAGCTGCCAAAGAACTGGGTCAGGCTCAGCGTATCACCGTGAAATTGTTCGTCGGCGTAGGTCTTGAAATAGAAGTCAATCAAGTTCGTTGTAAACGTGACCAGAAAGGCGAGTAGGGAAAGTCGGCTGGCCATGCGAAATACTCTTCGCTGTCGCAATGCCGGGTGGCGAATCCAGAGAAACGGATTCGTGTGATCCAATGATTCTTGTGCATGGTCGAGTGATAGTTGGTCCTTCACCACAACACGGCGCAGGTGGCGTGCCTGTTTCCTGAAAACCCTGATCGCCACGATCATGGGTGGACACAGCCCCACAACAATCCACAATAGGTTCGTTGTCGACAAGTAAGCAAACGAGCGAGTCGCCGCGCCGCCCAAGATACTGCCGAAGATGCCTCCACTGGCAATGAATACATACAGGCGCTTGGCCTGCGCCGAATTAAACAGACTATTCGCGAGCGTCCAGACCTGCATCGTGGTGACCAGAACGAGGGTCTCCAAAAAAACGTACATGGCACCAAAGACCCAGTTGCGATCGCCGCGTAGAGTTGCGGGTATCGCGAGACGAAATGCCGCAGTTCCGACAGCCAATATGGCGATTGTGCCTATTGCTACACGGTCATACTGAACGCCGTGAGTCAACCAAGACAATCCGTAAATGATCGCCACGACGGCCAGCCCAACAACAACATAGACAAGAGCCAGTTCTCGACCGTCATAGTTACTTAAAAACAAAGATGCCCCTGCAGCGCGCGCAATGACGACCGCAGCTATCAGCAGACACAGGCAGGACCAAAGCGAAAGGGCTCCCAGAAACTCCCACCGAGCCTGCTGTGAATCAATAGGATCGCCTCCCAAAACTATCCGACGAAGAAATTTCATGGTGATCGGCTACCGTTCAGCATTAGAATTGAAACTGTTCCCAAGCAACGCAAGCGTTCATCCAGAGCGATAGCCGCCGTCAGACGGCAGCGAACCCGCGGGCACAAAAATGCTAGCAATGGAATGACCGACAAAGTTTCCCTGAAGATCCTATTTCGTAGCCTGATCGGCAGTTGAAGCCAAATGCGTTAGGTGTGGAACGAGATTCAAGGTTTCAATCCACGTAATTGATCATTGAGCGGAAAGATGGGGTGTTTGCGATGAATGCGAAGACGTTTGGATGTGCACATTCAGACCCAACAGAATTGCGATGGCAGAGATGAATCAGGAGTGGAAGGATCGACAATGAGCATCGTGGTCGTGGGAGCCGGCGGTCAATTGGGGCAGGAACTCTGCCAGCTTATTCCGAGGTCCAAACTTGTTGCCCTGACGCACCAGGACATAGAACTCACCGACGGGCCAGGTTTCATGTCAGTCTTGGGGCCGCTTTCCCCTTCGGTCGTGCTGAATGCAGCAGCCTTCAACCATGTGGATCAGGCGGAGGATCGACCAGCAGACGCCTTTGGAACGAATGCCTTCGGTGTCCGAGAGTTGGCGAAGGTCTGTCGAGAACTCGATGCTACCCTGGTTCAGTACAGTTCCGATTATGTGTTCGGGCTGGATCAAAACCGAGATCAGTCTTATGACGAAACCGCGGTGCCGGGGCCGCTGGGAGTCTATGGTCTGAGCAAGCTTGCGGGCGAGTATTTCGTGCGATCGATTTGTTCGAGGTACTTTGTGATTCGCACATGTGGCGTTTATGGCATGAAAGGGGCGGGCGGCAAGGGCCGGAACTTTGTTCTAACCATGCTCCGATTGGCTCGGGAGAATCGTCAGATCCGTGTGGTCAACGATCAAACATGCACGCCGACCTGCGCCGCAGACTTGGCCCGTGCCACGCTGCAATTACTCACGACGAATGAATACGGGCTTTACCACTGGACGAACAGTGGATCGTGTACCTGGTTTCAATTTGCCGGTGAGATATTTCGACAAACAGGTCTCCACGTGGATTGCACAGAGATAACGAGCCAGGTATTTGCCGCTCGCGCGAAACGTCCCGGTTACAGCGTCTTATCAACAGACAAATTCCAACGGCTGGGTTTTGCGATGCCTCGGCCGTGGCAGGATGCTGTGGGAGAGTTTTTGCAACAGGCATAGAAGCAGTTGTACAGTTGAGGATCTAATTTACTCGCAGCTCTGTAATGAGCCAGGGCTTGTTCGTGTCTTCTAAAACAGTGACCCGAATGAATCGAGCATTCACCGCGCGAGGGAAGGTGGCGGTAGACACATCTGGTTGACCGGGCCCGACGTATTGAAGCGTGAATGGGAACCCGCGTTGATCCGCCGTGTCAATCCGGTAACGAGGCGGTTCACCTGATCCGGCCGGGTGGAGTTGCTGCACATTTTGGAAATGGCAATTTGTGCCGAGATCGATGAGGATCCATTCACTGATCCGATGATCGTCATCGCTTCGAGCCACCGAAGCCACGTCACTATCGTTCAATGCATGACGGTCGGCCAAGGATGTGTGAATCTTCCAGGTTGCGGGATCTGATACCTGCGGAATGTAATCTGAATCAATCCAGATGTCTTGCAGTCGATTAACCGTCTTGGGATCCAAGCGAAGCAGGTCGCGGTCTTTCCGTACTTCGAATTCTGGTCCACAGCCAAGGCAAAGCGTGAAAAGAACTGTCGTATAAATTGAGCGTCGCATTGCTTCTGTTCCCAACTGGCCAAGATTGAAGGCCGGATTTTGCAGACTATTCCAAGTTTTGGCAACATTGACCACAAACAAAACCGGCCTCCAGCTCGTGCTCGTCTTCGCGGTGAGGCCAAAACGTGTTATATCCTCACGCTTGGGCCGCCGGTCTACAAAGCACCGATCTGCCCAGGTTGCCTTGCGCTAAGGGATTCGTCGTTCGTGTTTGGAGTGAGAAGTTAATGCATTCTGCGGCCGAATTAGAATCGACTTCTGCCATGATCGGATTGTGGCGAACTCGATCGCTCCGGCTCACGATTCAAGGGCTGGCCTGCTTCTGGTTCATGGTTGTTGTCCTGGTGTCGTGTATTTCATCGCAGGACATGCAGTGGGGAATGCCGCAAGCCGATTCGCAAGAAATGATCGTGCTACTCTCAGGCTTCACGGGTGTGGCGGTGGGAATAATTGGCGCGATACTGTTGTCTGGGCCTGGCGCGGAGCTTGGTTTGGTTCCCCTCGGTTCGTTCGGTTTTGGCGTTTCGCTGGTTTGCGCTTCGTCAGCCGATTCGATTATCGGGAGAGGCCTTTGGCTATTCATGTTGAGTGCCAGCGCCGGGATGACGCTGGTTCCGCTTCTTTCATTTCTTCGGCTTAGGAGTCCGCGCGAACAGGTAGCTGCGTCTTTCCTGATTGCAGCATGTATTTCGTTGCTTGCCGCGTTGGCGGGCTGGGCACTTTTTGATTTGGCCAAGGCCAAACTTGCCCTCGGCACAACTGAAATTCTCTTTTGGCTGGGGATCCTGACTTTTGTCCTAACTGCATATGCATGTTGGCTGCTTCCGGAGTTTCTGTTTCGGTTTCTGTTCTGGTTTCTGACACACACGATCTATCGCGTCCGCGTGCTAGGTCGAGAGAACCTGCCGAAGCATGGACCGGGCCTGCTCATCTGTAACCACGTGTCCTATGTCGACGGGTTCTTCCTGGTCGCATCCACTCACCGGCTGATCCGCTTCGTAATCTGGGGCGGCATTGCAAATTCACCTTACCTGAGCTGGTTGGCTCGGATCATGGGGGTAATCGGCATTGCTTCGAACGACGGGCCCAAGGCCCTGGCCGCGTCGCTTCGACGGGCCCGTGACGCCCTGCGCAACGGCGAACTGGTGTGCGTGTTCGCCGAAGGGCAAATTTCACGAATCGGCACGATGCTCAAATTCAAACGTGGGTTTGAAAAGGTCGTTCAAGGTGTCGATGCGCCGATCGTCCCGGCATTCCTCGACTGTGTGTGGGGATCGATCTTCAGTTTTCAGGGTGGTCGGTTTTTTTGGAAGTGGCCCAAGAAGTTTCCCTATCCGGTCACCGTTAGTTTCGGGAAACCCATGCCGCCGACGGCGGAGGCGTTCCGGGTCCGCCAAGCAGTGCAAGAGTTAGGCGCCGATTCAGTGCGGGCTCGCAAGTTAGAGCAGAAACCGCTGCACGTGACTTTCATGCGCGAGGCCGTGCGACGGCCTTGGCACTTTTGCATGGCCGATTCTCGCGGAACCGAACTGAACTTCGGCAAAGTCGTGGCCGGCACCATCGCATTGAGCCGAGTTTTCGGCCGCCAATTCGAGCCAAAGCAAAAGATGGTCGGCGTGCTACTGCCGCCGTCGGCCGGCGGGACGCTTGTAAACCTGGCACTGTTGACCTGCGGAAAAGTCCCCATAAACCTCAATTACACCGCCTCGTCCGAGACCATCGCGTCTTGTGTGCAACAGAGCGACATCAAGACGATTATCAGTTCACCGGAGATGCTCAAGCGGCTCAAACTCACGCTACCATTCGAGGCGACGGCCATTGAGGAAATTCGCAAGGGAGTCGGGCGGCTGGACAAGTTCATGGGGGCCCTGGCCGGATTTGTTTTGCCGGGCTGGCTGACCGAACGGTGGCTGATGCGGTCGGGAACCCGCAAGATGGACGACCTGGCCACGATTATTTTTTCTAGCGGCAGCACAGGCGAGCCGAAGGGCGTCATGCTGTCGCACCACAACGTAATTTCCAACTGCGAGGCAGTCGTCCAAGTGATCGACCCCACGTCCAAAGATCGAATCCTTGGCCTCTTGCCGCTTTTTCATTCGTTCGGATTCATCGCAAACCTGTGCGTGCCGTTCATGGTAGGAGCCGGGGCCGTCTATCACAACAATCCGTTGGACAGCAAAGAAGTTGGCGAGCTGACGCAGAAATACGGCGGCACAATCCTCTTGGCCACGCCGACCTTTTTGCGCTCGTATACCCGCAAGATTCCTCCCGAGCAACTCAAGACGCTGAGGCTGGTCATCACCGGTGCCGAGAAATTACCGCGTGAAGTCGCAGATTCATTCCGCGAGAAGTTCGGCGTCATGCCCATGGAAGGATATGGTTGTACCGAATTGTCGCCCGTCGTAGCGGTGAACATCCCCGATTTTGTCGCCGCAGATGGGCGGCAGATCGGCAATAAGCCAGGAACGGTTGGCCACCCCATTCCGGGAGTCGCGGCCAAAGTCGTCGATCCGGATTCATTCCAGGAACTTCCGCAGGGACAGAACGGATTGCTGCTGATCAAGGGCCCCAACGTGATGCAGGGCTATCTGGGGAAACCGGAAATGACCGCTCAGGTCATTCGCGACGGCTGGTACGTGACCGGCGATATTGCGAATCTCGACGAAGAGGGCTTCATCACGATCACCGACCGGCTTTCGCGATTTTCCAAGATTGGCGGCGAGATGGTCCCGCACATTCGAATCGAGGAGACAATTCGCCAGGTGTTGGGAACGGATGATCAGAGCGCAGTGGTTGCGGGAGTGCCGGATCCAACGCGCGGCGAGCGACTGGTCGTGATCCACACACCGCTGCCAATCTCAACCGAGGAACTCTGGCAGAGACTCAATGCCAGCGGTATGCCCAAACTCTGGGTGCCCTCACGCGATTCGTTTTTCGAAGTGGCCGAGTTTCCATATCTCGGAAGCGGCAAGCTGGACCTGCGGCGCATCAAGGAAATAGCCAGAGAATTCGCGAAGTAGAACTTCTTTGTGGGCAAGACTTTCACCGGGTGAATTGAAGGACAGATGTGGGTTCAAGCACAAGCACACCCACGCAGAGTTGGCGACTCAACCGAGCCATTCTGATTGGCACGGTAATCATCATGCTGGTCGTCGGTGCCGGCGTAAGCCTCAATTGGTTCAGCAAACAAGCACAACGCATTCCTATCAACCGGCTCCCAATCGACGGCACGCCTCATGAAATCGTCGAGGGGTCCGGTTTGTATTTCCTCGGCGCCGACCATGCTTACAGCCACAGCGCATCTTACGCGTTGGACACGCGCGACGGAATAATCGTCATTGATCCCGGTCTTCGATTCTCGATGATCGAAGCGGCCTTTGACAACCTGGGGCTTAGAGTCTCGGCGGTTAAGATTATTCTCGTTACGCACCGTCATGCGGACCACTGGTTCGCCGCGCGAGATCTAGTAAGTGCATCCGGTGCAAGGGTCCTGGCGCACGAAAAGGAAATTCCTGTAATGGTCGCCGCTGCCGACCTGGGCCAATACTATGCTTCTCATCACGCGATGATCATCGAGGTCCCCACGTTGGCCAATGTGGAAGCTTTGAAAGACGGCGACACCGTGCGGCTGGGAGCTACTGCAATCGAAGTGATCGCCACGCCCGGTCATACACCGGGAAGCGTTTGTTATCGAACCGAGATTCGTGGACGGCAAGTGTTGTTCTCCGGCGATACGATCCTCTCCTTGACCCCGAGCGTATTCAATGGCGACTACATGACGAGACTCGGTTCCAGATTTGGTGGCAACATACAGGCATACCTCGCCACGATGCGACGTCTGAGTTCTGTTCCCGTTGATATTCTGCTGCCCGGTCACCCAATTTATGGCACAAAACTCGATCCGTTCTTGACTCGAAACGAATGGCGGGCGATGCTTCAGCCGAACATCGACAGGCTCGAACGCTGGTTGGAAGATTACCCCTATGAAGTTCGACTGTTCCTCGACGGCATTCCAAAAGCGCTGACCGATGAGATACTCTACCTGGGCGAAGCTCGTGGCACGGCCGGGTACGTTTTGAAAACACCGGGCACATCACTCTGCATTGATCCTGGTTCGCGAACTGTCGAGGAGCTGACCAGCATCATGAGGAAGCTCGGCGCGGAACTCTCGAATCTCCAAGTAGTTTTGATTACGAGTTTCGATTCGGAGCACGCTGCCTCAGCCCCCGCGCTCTGTTCCGAGACCGGCGCAAAGCTTTTCGCTGGCCCTGCCGAGCATTCGTCACAAGAGATCGCTCCCGATCGTGTGCTCTTGGACGGACAAGTCTTTCAGGTGGGCGACGTAACTGTCACCGCATTCGAAAGTGGGGTGGGGAAGATGTCTTATCTCACCCGCGTTTCCAATCGGCTCGTGCTCATCGGCGGCGACAATATGAGTCGCTTTCCGCCGAGACTTGGGGAATCGCCGAATGTGCAACTGAATGAGAAGTTTCGAGGTCTGCTTCAGCGGACCGCGGTCCAGGTACTACTGCCCGCTCATCCACAGTTTGACGAATCACCGTTCTACTTTCCAGGAGAATGGGCACAACGCGTCCGCGGGCTTTAGCCGAAGGACCGTAACGATTCGATTGATCGTCCGCTATTGGCAGCGGAGTTTGAGCAGCGTCCAAATTGCTTTCAAACCATCCGTGTATCGGATTTTCTTTCCTTGCTCAAACGATCGTGGGTAGTAGCGAATCGGAACTTCGACGATGCGGTGTCCGCGACGCAGAAGTTTCGCAGTAATTTCCGGACAGAATTCAAAGCCGCTGCTTTGCAGGTCCAATTCCTGGAGTACCTCGCGACGCAGCGATTTGTAGCAGGTGGGCTCGTCCGTGAGGTGCGCGGCGAAAAGTAGATTAGCGACGATCGTCACAAACCGCCCACCCCAGTAGTACCGCTCATAAGAATGCCGCGGGACCGCACCGTTCCCTTGAAGCCGCTGCGCGCCCAGTATGCGTGAGCCGAAAACTACGCAGACTCGAGGATCATCGTACATTTTGAGAATGGTGCGAAAGTCCTCCGGCTCGTATTCGAGATCGGCGTCCTGCACGATCAGGATATCGCCCGTGGCCTGTTTCAGCCCGGCAATGACTGCGCGACCCTTGCCGCCATTTTTTGTAAAACTGATCAACTGCACTTCATTCGGATTGAGGCGTGCAAACTCTTGGGCGATTTCCAGCGAGCCATCGCGCGATCCGTCGTTCACGCAGAGGATTTCTTTCACGACTCCATCGAGTGGAACAGCGAGCACTTTATCGAGCAATTGTCTCAACGTGGCTGATTCGTTGTAGAACGGGATTATGATCGAAAGTTTCATGAGGAACGACGTGGGTCTCGGTAAGGAACTGGGCTGTCGCTTCCAAATTCTCGCAGAGAATCGTCGTCTGGGCAACGTCGTTGCGGGGAGCTGAATGTGCCGACGCCTTACCTCAGGGGTTCTATGGCCCGGATCGTTTGCTGAGGCGAGACACCTTCAAAAACAGCGCTCTCGCCTCCAAGCCACCGGATTAGCACGCGATCGGCCTGTGTCGCGTTGCCGATTCCGATCAGCAACCGAAGATCGTGAGCCGAGAGATAGCTTCCACCACCCTTGATTTCACGAACCAGCTTGCGGCCTCTAATTTCCGCTTCGATCAGGCTTCCAATCGAGTCACGGTTGCTCGAGCGGCCCACCAATTCGAGTCTGATCCAGCCGCTGGCATCGGTGGACTCGTTGATGAGCACGGTGGCCGGTTCATCGAGATTCAGAACGACCACATCCGTTCGTCCGTCGTTGTTGAGATCACCAAATGCAGCCCCGCGCGACAGATGTGCCGAGCTAAAGTAGTCCCCTGCACCACTGGAAACGTTGTCAAATCTCAATCCCGTCTTGTTTCGCCACACTTTCGCCTTTTGTTGGTATGGTTCATTGCGACCGAATTCGAGCGTGTTGTCATCGACATGGCCATTCACGACCAGGACATCCGGCAGGCCATCGTTGTCCAGGTCTGTCAGCAATGTACCCCAACCAACTTCCGGAAGGCTGTCCGGGCCGAGCCCGCTGGAAACACTGATGTCTTCAAAAAAACCCTTGCCCTGATTGTGATACAAGTTGTTGTATTCATTGAGAAAATTGGTGACGAACAGCTCAGGCCTTCCATCACCGTCCACGTCGGTGGCATCGACTCCCATGCTCGCCAAGGCCGCTCCGTCGCCATCGAAAGCAGCGCCCGAGAGTATTGAGGCGTCGTGAAAAGTTCCATCGCCCCGATTCAGGAACAAGAAGTTGGGAGACATGTCGTTGGCGACATACAAGTCCATGTGCCCGTCTCCGTTCAGGTCGGCCGCGACCACGCCCTGGCCACGTCCGTCGGTTCGAGCGATACCAGCCTGCTCGGTGGTTTCCTCAAATGTCCCGTCACCTCGGTTGCGCAGCAGCAAGTGGATTGCCGGTGTTATGTAGGTGGGTCGGCAAAACAGGCGAATGCCGCGTTCCCGATCGCCGCAGTATTCGTTCGTTTCAATACTCCAAATTCCGTAATTGGCGACGTACAAATCGACCGTGCCGTCTTCATCGTAATCCAAGAATGCACAGCTCGTTCCCCAGCGTCCGCTGCCGGTGCCGGATTGATCTGTGACATTCCGATAAGTTCCATCACCCATGTTCTGAAATAACAGGTTTCCACCCAGTGTAACGACGTAGAGATCGGAGAATCCGTCGTTGTTCACGTCGGCGACGCCCACGCCCTGACTGAACCCGGCAAAGTCAAGCCCGGCCATTGCAGCGAGTTCTTCGTAGCTGCCCTCCGGCTTAGCTCGATAGAACTCGTTTCGCGGCGAGTCATCACTTTGCTTGATGGGCAGGAGGCAAGCGGTCAGAAAATAAATGTCCAGCAGCCCGTCTGCATTCGCATCGAGCAACGCGGCACCGCTACCATTGGCGGCTGGGAAATGTTTGTCGCGCGTGATGCCGCTGGTTTGTCTGAAGCTGATCCCCAGTTCGCGGGCAGATTCGATGAATCGAATGGGTGATGTGACAGGCTTAGGCAGCGAGCGGCTATTCGTCAGGCCTGTCGGCTTCGGTTGCTGCCGATCCTGCTCAATTGAATCGACCGGCAAACCACCGGTTTTCGCTGTATCGCGAGTTAAGATCGGCCAATCGAATTGGCGGCCAAGAAACAAGATGGTCACGGCGGAGACGACCAACAATAGGATCGCCCCGAAAGTGAGCTTCCATCGTGCGAGCACTACCCACAGGCTCCCCGTACGAGCAAATTCGATCGTACTTCGGTTTACGGCTGGCTGGGCGGAGGGATAGCTGGCGTAGAAGAAGGACCGACTTTTACACCTGGCGGAGGCGTTGGCATCTGGAATTGCGGCATGTTTGCCCCACCCGTTTGCGCGCCTGGGCCTTGGTAACCCATTTGATCCATAGATTTCTTCGCTTGGTCCATGCCTCGATTGACTTCCGCCTGCGCCGCCTTACCGCTTGATTCCGACGTTACGGGAGGCACGGTTTGGCTTGAGGATGTGCTCGACTGGCCACAACCGATGAACCAAAGTGGCGCGGCACAAATGCAGAATGAACCGATCCGAGTGGTCAACGACATCGAATTAATCCTCCAAGAATTCGGTCTGTCCTCCGACTGCGTCGGCACATTGCCAACTGGAAAACGAATCTGAAGACGTGCCACTAAACTACCGAACCAAACAATCATCCGCAACTGGCATCGGTCATTTTCTTGCCCAAAATGTTCAGGGATTATGAGACTTCTCGCTCATCCCCACCAACCCCCGCCGGCTCGACCGGCGGGTGAAGATGATTAATGAGCTAGAACGGGCTGCCCGATACCATCTTCTTGCTCTTCCTCTTGCTT
>Ga0247727_10002055_pt1 | contig 46576 bp, 46 predicted proteins | sample WisWelCaveWW1625_FD_202498 | JGI IMG/M metagenome (GOLD analysis project Ga0247727, IMG submission 202498) | Biofilm microbial communities from Wishing Well Cave, Virginia, United States - WW16-25 | ecosystem: Environmental > Aquatic > Deep subsurface > Groundwater > Cave microbial mat | place...
CTGACGGACAAGTGTCACCTGAGAATTTCAAAGAACAGCAAGGGTTTTATAAACATCGCCAAGTATTCTGGCACAAAACTCGGCAAAAAAATTTGCCTGATTCTTGGAATGAAAATCGGTGTTAAACGTAAAACGTAATGCGTAAAACGATCTTACGCATTACGGATTATGAATTACGCATTAAGGTTTTGTCGTTCCAAAAAATGCGCGATTTGCAGAAGCGTGGTTTCATCAAACGGTTTGGCAATCAACTGAATGCCGATGGGCAAGCCGTTGCGGTCTTTTCCTGCGGGCAGCGAAAGCGCGGGCACGCCGGCGAGATTCATGGACACGGTGAAAATATCGCACAAATACATCGTAAGCGGATCGTCGATTTTTTCGCCAAGCTTGAAAGCTGTGGTGGGCGTAGTGGGCGCGAGCAGCGCGTCGCAGGTTTGAAAAGCGGCTTCGAAATCGCGGCGGATCAGGGTGCGTACTTTCATCGCGCGGCGGTAGTAGGCGTCATAATATCCCGAAGAAAGCACGTGCGCGCCGAGCATGATGCGGCGCTTGACTTCGGCGCCGAAGCCTTCATTGCGGCTTTTGACGTACATCTCTTCGAGTGAGGAAATATTTTCGGCGCGGCGGCCGTAACGCGCGCCGTCATAACGCGCCAAATTGGAAGAGGCTTCCGCCGTGCAAATGATATAGTATGCCGCCGTCGCATACTTCGTGTGCGGCAGCGAAACTTCTTTGATCTGCGCGCCGTTTTTTTCCAAAAGTGATTTTGCACTTTCAATCGCAGCTAGAATCTCGCTTTGCACGCCGCCGGCGAGATATTCTTTCGGCAAGCCGATGGTTTTGCCTTTGATATTTTCGGAAAGCAGTTGCGCGTAATCCGGAACCGGCACGGGCGCAGAAGTCGAATCATGTTCATCGCAGCCGGCGATCACTTCGAGAATGCGCGCGACATCTTCAACGCTGTGCGCCAAGGGGCCGGCTTGATCCAAAGAAGAAGCGAAAGCCACCAAACCGTAGCGCGAAACCCTGCCATAAGTGGGTTTCAATCCCACCACGCCGCACAGCGCCGCGGGCTGGCGGATCGATCCGCCGGTGTCGCTGCCGAGCGCAGCCATGGCCAGATTGGCTGCAACCACTACGGCCGAGCCACCGGAAGAGCCGCCGGGAACATAAGCATGATTGTGAGGGTTTTTAACCGGGCCGAACGCGGAATTTTCATTGGAGCTGCCCATGGCGAATTCATCCATGTTGGTCTTGCCGATGATGATGGCATCGGCTTGCTCCAAGCGTGAGATGATGGTGGCGTCGTAAGGCGGGATGAAATTTTCCAAAATGCGTGAGCCGCAAGTGAGGCGCTGGTCTTTCATTGCGAGAATGTCTTTCACCGCGAGCATGCAACCGGCGAGCTTGCCGGCTTCGCCGCGCCGGATTTTAGCGTCGATCATTTCTGCGCGCGCAACGGCCCGCTCCGGCAATAGTGTGATGAACGCATTCAATGCTTGCGCCGCTTCGATGCGGCGCAAATATTCTTGCACCAGCGCCGTGCAGGAAGTTTCGCCGTTCTTCAGTTTATTTTGTTGATGGCGAATAGTTTCGGGATGATTCATGCTCGCCTTTGCTTCGTAAAAAAATCCCACGGATAAAAAACTGCCAACGGATGAGAAATAGGATTTCATCCGTTGGCAGCTTTCATTCGTCGGCGCTTCTTGTTTGGCAGTGCCGAACCCTCCCAATGGTCATCTTCTTTGCGGGATCCTGATGCCGATTAAATAACTTTCTCATTTCATCTGTCATGCCCGAGCGCTTTAATCGGGCATCCAGGCGGCATAAAATGGATTCCCGCTTAAAAGACTGCGGGAATGACAACCCGACGCAAATGGGAAAGCTATTTGATCGGCGATCCTTAACGTGTAGTACTAAAGCTTGGTCGATTCTGCCTTTTCGGCCGGTTTTTCTTCGGGCTCATTCGTGGCTTTTTTGAACTCACGGATGCCCTGCCCCAAGCCGCGCGCCAATTCCGGCAGCTTTTTCGCGCCGAATAACACGATCACGATGACGAGAATGATGATCAATTCTTGTGGACCAGGCATATCAGCCTCCAAACGAGATTGAGATTCACGCAACATCCAGATTGTATTCTGAGCGAATTATGGCGCGTTCGTGTCATTCGATTTTTGCACTGTTGGTGCAGAGCGCGCGCCGGTGCGAGACGGCCGGTCGGGGTCGAGCGTCAATTCTTCTTTGACATCTTCGGCAGCGCGGCGGAACTCGTTCAAGCCGCGGCTGATATTGCGCGCCAATTCCGGAATTTTTTTCGGCCCGAACACCAGCAGCACGATGACCAGAATCACCAATAATTCACTCATTCCGATTTGGCCGAACATAATTTACTCCTTACTCCAAACATTTACCAAGGCGCAAGCTTAACTTGGTATGTTTGAATCTTGTATATCATCAGATTATTACGAGATCGTCAGGTTCAGATACATTCCAACTTAAAGCTTTTAAAAATGGGGGGTAAACTTTCGGAATAGCACTCACGCTCTCGAAGCCAGCACGATGCCAGTCCACTTTGTTTGTGTACACGGCATACGCAAACTTAGACCATCGGCTTATGTTTCGGCACGGAACTTTTTTTCTGCTTTCTTCCTCGGCTTCCATTCTTATTGTTGAGTCTCTGCTCCAGTTCGGCGCGGCTAATAGTTTTTTCTTTGCGCCACTTTTCGACAAGTTTCCAAAATTTGTCGCTGCTTCCCAACTGCAATTGTTCCTCATCCATCCCTTCGACGCCGACAATAAGCGCAAATGGCTTACCGTTACGAGTAATGACAACGCGCTCATCTTGGCTATCTTTGATGCACACTTCCAAAGTCGCTTGTTCAAGCCCTATCATTTTCATAGTATTTCCTCCGTTGTTTTATGCGGTGGCTTATGTCGAATCGCACGAATATTTACGACCAATGCCGTCTCATTCACATCATAGAAAACGCGATATTCACCGACGCTCAACTCCCAAATAGGTTCTACGTGCTCCCACGATGGAATCAAGCCGATAATAGGTTTTCGGTGCTTTGTCTTAACTGTTGGCTCGTGCCTTAGCTGTTTATCTATATTATTCAAAATTTGCTTGCGTTCATAAGCACGCAGATTCTTCAAATTATTGGTAACGGTTTTATTAGCGTATTCAATTTTATACATATTTTTAGAGTATCTCACGTACCAAAATTTTAGGATCTCTACATATCTCGCTGCGCGCCGGTATTTCCACTAAAACGTCATGCGTAAGAAACTCTTTGTTTTTTTTTGCACCGATTGAACTTGTAAAAGATCAATTCAACACCCAGCGCAACAAATAAATCGCGACGCCGATGCCGATGATACCGGCGCTGTTGATTTTGAGCTTCAAACCCAGGGTGAGCTCGAACAGAACTAGCTTGAGCGTGGCCGGGCCCAGCTCGGGTTCCCAGCTTTTGGTGAAAAAATCTTCCACCACGCCCGGGGGCAGAATCAAGGCCATCAACTCGCCTAAAATCGTGCCGATGGCCGCGCCGACGAAGATGATCAATATGATGAAACCCAGGCTGGGACGAGAACGCAAGCTTGCTCCTTTCTGAGCGGAAAGAATCTGCTGCCTGTCATTCTGCGCGGCAATCTTATCGCGCAGCAATCACTGAAGCGAAAATCTGCGCGCCGTCATCTGAACCCAAAATTTTTTCGGCGGCGCGTTCGGGATGCGGCATCAAACCCATGACGTTGCCCGCGCGATTCACCAGGCCGGCGATATTTGCGGCGGCGCCGTTGGGATTAGATGAAGGTATCACTTCTCCCCTTTCATTGCAATAGCGAAAAAGAATCCGCTGGTTTTCCTGCAAGGCTTGCAGCGTTTCCGGTTCGGCGTGGTAACAGCCGTCACCGTGCGCGATCGGCATTCTCAAAACCGTTTTCGTGGCCATGCGCGTGAAGCTGGTGTCCGGGTTTTCGATTTTAACGTAAACCGGCTGCGCGGCGAAACGCAAATGCGTATTGCGCATCAGCACGCCAGGCAGAAGTCCGGCTTCGCATAGAATTTGAAAGCCGTTGCAAATGCCGATCACGGTGCCGCCGCGTTGCGCAAAGGGAATGACTTCGGACATGACCGGCGAGAAACGGGCGATGGCGCCGGTGCGCAAATAATCGCCGTAAGAAAAACCTCCAGGCAAAATCACGGCGTCGAGGTTCGACAAATCGCGTTCTTTGTGCCAAATGAAACGCACTTCTTGTTGCAGCACATGTTTGAGCGCGTGATAACAATCGTGATCGCAATTCGAGCCCGGAAAAACGACGATGCCGAAACGCATGGTTGATTCTTTTGAACTATGGGTGAAGGTTAGAGCTTAATCGTTTGAAGTTGAATCCCTTAACTCTGTCATTCAGAAGGAATCCTGTGACGCACTGGCACTGTACTCGATGCTTCACAAGCTTCCTGCTGAATGACAACACGCGGGGCCTGTCATTTCGCAGTCGTGCTAGTTTTTCCAGAGCAATACTATCGTGCTTAACCACCTCAATCTTCGCTCAATTCCAAATTGTACTCTTCAATCACGGGATTGGCCAAAAGCTTTTGGCAGGCTTCTTCGGCCAATTCGCGCGCGCGCGCGCGCGAAACGTTTTCAAAAGTCATTTCAATCAATTTGCCCACTCGCACTTCCTGCACGCCGGAAATGCCGAGCATGCCCAAAGCATGCAAAACAGTTTTGCCTTGCGGATCGAGAATGCCGGGTTTGAGGGTGAGGTGAATTTTGGCTTTCAGCATTTTTCGGATACCGCACTTTATGATAATGCAAAAGGAGTGGCCTTATCTCAAAGGCAAATACATGATCTGGCCCTCCCACTCATTTTGTTTATGCTCCACGATTTCGTCGAGCCAATAATCGCTCGCGAATGCCAGTCGGATCATAGCGCTCTTCATTCTGTTTGCGAATTGCTTCCGATTGCGATCTTTGTTTTTTCAAATACTGCTCAGTGTTTGCTCACCGAAACATCCGGCACGGGTTCTTCCTCATCGTCGCGCAAATAGTGAAACAAGGCGCGACCGAGTTGGGTTAAGATATAACCGGCGGCCAAAGGAAACAAAGCTTCGGCGGGAAAAAGCGCGATCGTGATCAAACAGAGCGCCACCAAAACGAAAATCATGGAGTTGCGACGGCCACGGCGGAAAGAGAATTTCGGCATGGCTTCAAATTCGATGGTTGAAACCATCAACAAAGAAACCGCCGCCACCAGGGTGATGGAAAGCGCGGGAAAGCGCATACCTTCCCATATCGTATGGCTAAAAATGAGGTAAGAACAAATCAGCCCGGCGGCGGTGGGAATGGGCATGCCGGTGTAATTATGTTTTTCAAATCCGCTGAGCGAAGAATTGAAACGCGCCAGCCGGATCGCGCCGGCGGCCAGCGGCAAAAAACTGGCAACCAACCCGAACGGCTCGTGCTCGCGCAGTTGCGCGCAATAAATCAACATCGCGGGCGCTACGCCGAAGGAAACCACGTCGGCGAGTGAATCGAATTCGATGCCGAATCTGGAAAAGCTGGTGGTGGCGCGGGCGATTTTGCCGTCCAAATAATCGCACACCGCCGCAACCAGCACCAGCCATGAACCGGTGCTGAAATTGCCCTTGAGCGCCGAAATCACCGCCAGAAATCCCAGAAATAGATTGAACACGGTCATGAGATTGGGAGCGAGAAAACGTTTATCGCGCATTTTTAAATTCTCCTAAAATGCTTTCGCCTGCCCGGACTTTGTCGCGCAGGCGAACTTTGACTTCCACCTCCCGCGGCAGATAGACTTCCATCCGCGAACCGAATTTGATAATGCCGAATCGTTCGCCACGCTGCATGCGATGCCCGGCTTGCAGATTACAGACAATGCGCCGCGCGATCAAACCGGCAATTTGCTTGAACAACACTTTGCCCCAGGGTGACGAGACGCCGATCACCGACTGCTCGTTTTCGCTCGAGGCTTCGGGAAGCGAGGCCACGTGAAACCGGCCGCGCTGATAACGGAATAAATCCACCACGCCTTCCACCGGCATGCGGTTGACGTGCACGTTGAAAACCGACAAAAAAATGCTGATGCGTTGCGTGGTTGCGCCGAAAAATTCCGGTTCTTCGATTTCTTCAATCGCGATCACGGTGCCGTCGGCCGGCGAAACCACCAAACCTTTGCCGTTGGGAATTTCGCGCTCGGGATCGCGAAAAAAGAAAATGGAAAACGCGGCGCAGGCCCACAGCGTTGCGCTCAAGCCGCGCAGCCACGCGCCGCCGTCCAGCGCGCGGTAGCTCAACGTCAAAATCAATGCGGCGACGGCCAAAGCAATGACAATACCATATCCCTCACGATGCACGAAGTACTCTCTTTCAAACGTTGGCAGACAAAATGCGCGCGCCCAGCTCGAGATAAATCTTTTGCAAAGCGGCGGCATCATTATATGAACGGCTGGAAAAAATTTTGTCCCCGGATTGTCCCTCCAGCAAATGGCAGGTGTCGAGCGAAAGCTCGTCGCCCAAAACCATGCGATTTTTAGCGCGGCCAAATTCGAGTTGGGTATTTTCCAATTGGAATCCCCGGCGTACGAAAAAGGATTTCAACAGCACGTTGATCTTGTTGGCATAACGCTCGAGAATGTGCAAATCCGGCGAGGTGACGAAACCGGCGGCGAGCACGTCGTTGCGGCCGGGAAAATCATCTTTACGGGCTTCGTCTTTGAAGCGATATTCCAGCATCGGCTTGTTCAAAACTTTTCCTTCTTTGAGGCCGGTGCGTTTGGATAATGCCGCGCCCGCGAAGTTATGTAGCATCAGCGTCACGGGAATCATATCGAGCGTGCGCACGGTCATGCTGTCGCGCGCGATGATTTCGACGAAATGCGTGGGAATATGATAACTTTCCAAATAACGGCAGAGCAATGCAGAAACGCGATTATTGATCTCGCCTTTGCCTTCCACCGCCAACACTTTATTATTCGGCAGCGGCACCTCGTCGCGAAACGTGAGAATCAATTGCTCCGGCGCCTCGGTTTCGTAAAGGGTTTTGGTCTTGCCTTCATAGAGCTTTTTCTTTTTCTTGGCAGACATTCCGCTTCCTTGTCAAGATTAATCCAATCCCACGCGCGCAAAGATCGTGTCCACGTGCCGAAGATTTTTTTCCTGATCGAAACACTGCCCCAGTTCGGCTTCGGAAAGATATTGGCGAATTTTCGCATCGGCTTGCAAGCGCGTTTTGAAACGAGGCTCGGCGTCGGGCCAGGCGCCTTGTTGCTCTTGCCAAACTGCCAAAGCATGCGCCTGCACGAGCGCATAAGCTTCTTCACGTGCCAGGCCTTTTTGCGTGAGCGCGAGCAAAACTTGTTGCGAGAAAATCAAGCCTTCGGTGCGCTCGAGATTGCGCCGCATGTTTTCCGGATAAACGTGCAAGCCGGCAACCACGCGCGTGAATTGGTGCAGCATGTAATCGAGCAAAATAAAACTATCGGGCAAAATCACGCGCTCGACCGAGCTGTGTGAAATATCGCGCTCGTGCCACAACGCGACATTCTCCAGACCGGCCATGGCGTTGCCCCGCAAGAGGCGCGCGAGACCGGTGATTCTTTCGCAAATGATGGGATTGCGCTTGTGCGGCATCGCCGAGGAGCCTTTTTGTCCTTCGGTGAAGGGCTCTTCGACCTCCAAAATTTCCGTGCGCTGCAGGCTGCGAATTTCAACGGCAAATTTTTCCAGCGAGGCGCCGAGCAATGCCAGCGTATTCAACAATTCCGCATGCCGGTCGCGCTGCACGATTTGCGTGGAAATGGGCGCGGGCGACAAGCCCAATTTCTCGCACACGTATTTTTCAACGAACGGATCGAGGTGCGCGAACGTGCCTACTGCGCCGGAAATTTTTCCCACGGCCACCGACTCCAACGCAGCGCACAAGCGCTCGCTTTGCCGGCTCAACTCGGCATACCACACTGCGAGCTTCAAACCGAAAGTCGTGGGTTCGGCATGCACTCCATGCGAGCGGCCAATGCACACGGTACGGCGATGCGACAAGGCTTGGGCTTTGATTTCCTGCCGCAGTTTTTCGAGTTTGTCAAAGAGGACTTCGCCGGCTTGCTGCATTTGCACGGCCAGCGCCGTATCCAGCAAATCCGAAGAGGTCATGCCGAGATGAATGTAGCGCCCTTCAAGTCCGACGTATTCATTGACATTCGTGAGAAATGCAATGACATCGTGCTTGAGCGTTTCTTCGAGCTCCAATACCCGCGGCAAATCAAAACGCGCGCGTTGTTGAATGGCGGCCAACGCCGCACGTGGAATAATATTCAATTCCGCCTGGGCCTCGCAAGCCAGAATTTCGACTTGCAGCCAAATGGCGTATTTGTTTTCGTCACTCCAAATTCGCCCCATCTCGGGGCGGGTGTAGCGAGGGATCATACTTTTTGAAAAACCGCAGTCAATCGAATCTGCATAATCGCTCCTGTGCATTAAGAACACCAAGAGTTTTCAAAATCCTGCCGGCGAAAATCGCCGGCGGCCGCTACGATCACGGTTCTACTTCTTCTTCCCTCCCAGCGGGTTCCCGATGTCCTTGATCTTCGCCCCCTCCGGGAGCTTGAATTTTTCGGCTGCGATCGGTGCGTCCGTCTTGACCGACAGCGCCTCTTCGATGACCTCGGTGCCCATTCCCGAGCTCACGAGCTTCAGCACGATATTCTTCCACAGGTACGTGCGCGTCGTTTGTTTGATCGCTCCCATTTCGGTGACGGCCTCGTGCACCTCGCAAAGCTTACCCGCTACCTGCTCCTCTCCGACTTTCTTCGTCTTCGTGTTCATGGCGTCGCCCATTTTGTCGGCGAGGCCCTGAGCCTCCGGGCGCGACATCTTGCCCAGCATGCCGGCCGCGGGATTCTCCATGCGGGTTCCTTCCTTTGTGTCGAGATCTACCGAGGTAAGGGTCTTGCCGTCGATGAGCGAAAACCTCCGCGTGATCTGCTCTCCCTTGACGTACTTGTTCGAAGCCTTCTCGGTGCTGTAGCGCGCTTGGACCCAGCCGAAGTCCTTGAAATACATGGTCTCGGCCGTTTCGGTAGTGACCGCGGGGTTCTTGACCGTCTTTTTCATCTCGATGACGCCGAATTCGACGACGAACGGCTTGCCCTGAACGGGATCCCCGGCACCGGCCGGAGGGGAGCCGCAGAGAAGAGCGGCCGTCAGGCCGAGAGCAGCGAACGGGATCCTCATCATGAACCTCCTCGGGTGGTTTGAAGTCATTGTGTTCCGCCAGCTAACAATTGATCGAAAACTTTTGCCGGCAGCGTCGAAATATCCGCGCCGGCTTGGACTAGAGCTCGAACAAAACCTTCTGCAGTTCCATTTGAAGTTGTGGCAGATCATCTTTAGCTGTCAGCCACAAGATTGGCTCATCGGGCTTCATAAATAATCCGAAGCTCGCGCAGGATGCGATCCCGAAGATAAGGGCTGATCGCCGCTTTGGTCAACAAATCGATTTTTCTTCCCAAGGTTGTTTAAATCGCCTGTTTCACTTTTTCCCAATCCTCGAGAAAGCGCCGCAGGCCGATGTCGGTCAAAGGATGGTCGAACGCCACAACTCAGTTGCCGGGGCCACTGGCTTGACGGTGAAACACAGAATGCCGTAATGCGGCGCCGGTCAACTGCAGCGCCTTGTTCGGCGCGATCCCTTTCCCACAACCTATTTCTCGTCCTTGGGCTGGGGGCGATTCTTCCGGTAACTGTGGAGTATCTCTTCCAACTGCTTGTAGGCATCGTCACTGATGTCGCAGTATAACTCAGCCTTCGGACCGAAGCACTTCATTTCATGGCAGCCGAAGCAGATATGGGCGCGATAGACCTCCTTGCCGACCTGCCACTCAATGCAATAGTCCGGGTGGAACCCACCACACTTTTTGTATCCCAAGAATGGCTCGAAGGACTTCGGATCGCAGAACAGGGCTGTCAGCTTCTTGGCATCCCCTTCCTTCAGTTGGAGCGACTCTCCATAATATGGGAACTCATTGAATTTGACTGTCTTTTTGGACTTGAGTTCCTGGTCGAGAAGCTCTCTCTCAAAGGTTTGATGGGGTAACCCTTCACGGAGAATGACTTTGTCCGACTTCTGGACACCGTTAGCAAGCGACTTGTGGTTGCCAAAGTTGGTGTCCGTTTCCTTGCTATCCTCGGTTTGGGCTAATGAATGGCTGTAAGTCATGAAGCATTCCTCACTATGTAGTTCCATCTGAAGTTGTTGCAGATTAGCCACAAGATTGACTCATCGGGCTTCATAAATAATCCGAAGCTCGCGCAGAATGCGGTCCCGAAGATAAGGGCTGATCGCCGCTTTGGTCAACAAATCGATTTTTCTTCCCAAGGTTGTTTAAATCGCCTGTTTCACTTTTTCCCAATCGTCGAGAAAGCGCCGCAGGCCGATGTCGGTGAGCGGATGATCGAACAATTGATCGAAAACTTTTGCCGGCAAAGTGGAAATGTCCGCGCCGGCAAGTGCCGCTTCTATCACGTGCACCGGATTGCGCAGGCTCGCGGCCAGCACTTCGGTCTCGAATTCATAATTATCGAAGATTTCCACGATCTGCCGCACCAAGTCCATCCCGATGTGGCCGATGTCATCGAGGCGGCCCAAAAACGGGCTAACGTAGGAAGCGCCAGCTTTGGCTGCAAGCAAGGCTTGCGTCGGGCTGAAAATGAGCGTGACGTTGGTGCGAATTTTTTCATTCGCCAATTTGCGCACGGCGACCATGCCCTCGCGCGTCATCGGAATTTTGACGATGATGTTCGGATGTACCTTGGCAAGATCGCGCCCTTCTTTGATCATGCCTTCAGAGTCGGTGGAAACCACTTCGGCATTCACCGGGCCGGGAACGACTTCACAAATACTGCGCAATATGTCTTTGAACGCGCCTTTTTCTTTCGAAACCAAAGTGGGATTGGTGGTGACGCCGTCGAGCAATCCCATCGCCGCAATTTTTTTGATTTCGGCGAGATTGGCCGTGTCGAGAAAGAGCTTCATATCAAACCTCCGTGAAGATAGTTGCAACGGAAACACTCTGAGTCACATAAAAAATTTAATACCAGTTTGCAGGCTAAATCACTCTCTGAAATGTCATCTGGAAGAATCTTTTTAAATGGTTGAACACCGTCAAATGAGCGACGGTTCAAAGCAGAGGAGATTTCTTCATCAGGCTTGATCGTCCTCATAAGGTAACTGAAAATGCCCCGCCACCACACCCGGCACGGTAATATCCTCGTCCAAAGATTCCCAGCGCAGCGCGTAACCATCTAATCGCAGCGCAACTTCTTTCAGTTGATCGTCCGTAGCATTTTTTAAGAGGCGAAAACGATTCGCCGGAAATCCAATCAGGCGGCCATCGGTGAGTTCGATGAAAATCGTTCTACCTTCTGCCCAAGCGCGGAGCGCTGTTGGTTCAACTTGAGTTTCTTTTTCAACGATGATGGTGTTCAAAGTAACTTTTCATGTCATCTTGTAAAGATCTTTTTGAGCATTGAGCACGGTGTTCGTCCTTAAACAGATTCTTACAGAGAATGACATGTTACATGGAAGCTTCCAGCTTCAGCGTGGAAGTTTGTACTCCAAATAACATCATGTTACTGAGTAAAGAATCATTCCTACGAATGCAAATAAATCTCATTGCATATCATCCGCTTCTTCTTGATCCTCTTGCGCCTCTTGCTTTGGTGCAGCGCTTTCATCGAGCTGCATCGGCGGATAGTAAACTTTTTCCAGAAACAATCCATGCGGCGGCGCGGTCATGCCGGCAGCGACGCGTTGTTGTTGCTGCAAAATCGTTGCGACCTGTTCCGGGACCATGCGGCCGCGGCCGACTTCGATCAACGTGCCGACGATGATGCGCACCATGCCGCGCAGAAAGCGATTGGCGCGAACGCGCATCATGATTTTCTCGCCGTTGTCTTTCCATTCGAATGCTTCGACGCGGCTGAGATAATGCGGGTCTGCGGTGGCGCTGCTGCAAAAGGCGCGAAAATTATGTTCGCCGAGCAAATGCTGCGCGGCTTGTTGCATCGCCGCAACGTTCAAAGCATACTTGCAGAAGTAAGCATAACCCCGGCCCACGGCGACGGGATAACGGCTGAGCACATAGCGATATTGCCGGCTGACGGCATCGAAGCGTGCGTGAAAATGCTGCGGCGCAAGCTCGGCGCGCTTGACCACAACGTCACGCGATAAAATTCCATTCAAAGGACGCGGCAAAGCCGCCGGCAAAATTTCAGCATTGGTTTTGAAATTGATGACTTGACCAACGGCATGCACGCCGGTATCGGTGCGGCCGGCAACGTTGACATGCACTTTCTCGCGCAGCAAAATTTCCAGCGCGCGCTCGACTTCGCTTTGCACGGTGCGCAATTGCGGTTGAAATTGCCAGCCGTAAAACTTGCTGCCGTCGTATTCCAGAGTCAGTTTGAAATTTGACATGCGTTGGTTCAATAGAAAAACGCGACGGCGCGAAGAATACCAAATTTGAATCGATACTTCATGCAAGTATCTCAAAAGGCTCACGCTTGGCAGCGCCATCTTTCCATGTGTTCGGCGCCGCAGGCGCACCTCGTAACAAACCCGCCGTATTCAAATCTTCATCAATGTCAGGCCAATGGATACCGAAGCCGCCGCCGCAAGTCTGCCAATTCGCGCGTTGCTCAGGCGCGGCATGCAGCAATCGCGGATACCAAGCTAAAGGGACAATAATCGTCCTTTCCTCCATCAGATCAACGATTAAAGTATCTTCAGTAAGATGCACATCTTTGACGGCTTCACCCGGTTTAGGAGGGGAAGTGATCATTCCATGACTCCACAGTCGGCATAAATTCTAATTGAGAACAAAGGTCAGCAGACTTGCCACGAATACGCCCATTGCCGCATACCAATCCTGCCGTCGCAAAACCATTTCCTGATAAGCCACCCGTCGCGCACCGCCCTCATAACACCTCGCTGCCAGCGCCACGGCCAATTCGTCTGCGCGGTTGAACGTGGCGACGAACAACGGCACGAGCATCGGCACCAAGGCTTGCAAGCGCTGCAACAAGTTGCCTTCAAAGCGCGCGCCGCGCGACATTTGCGCGCGTTGTAGGCGTTGCGCCTCGTCAACGATCACCGGCACGAAACGCAGGGCGAGCGAGGCCATGAACGCCATTTCATGCACCGGCACGCGCCAGCGCCGCAACGGTTGCAGTATTCGCTCCACGCCTTCGGTCAAATCGGTTGGCATCGTCGTAAACGACAACAGCGCAGCGACGAGAATCAACAAAGCCAGGCGCAGGGCATATTTGCCGCCGGTGACGATGCCGCTCCATGAAATGGAAATGCCCCACACTTCCGCGCGCGGGGCCGCAGGGTCGCTCAAAGCATGAATGGCAATGGTTATCGCGAACAGCCACAGAAACGCACGCAGATTTTTCGCGAAGAAGCGCGGCGGAATGCGCGTGGAAAAAATCACGCCGGCGATAACCATAAACCACAGCAGCAATGCCGGCCATTTTTCCGCCCACATCAAATTCGCCATCGCCAGCACGCCGAGCACGAACTTGGTGCGCGGGTCGAGATCATGCAGCCACGACGACCCCGGATAATATCTGCCCAGCGTGAGATTCTGCCACATGCATAAACCGAAGATTTTTCGGAGCAAATATAGAAAATCTTTCCGGAAAAACAAATGAAAAACTCCGCAGGCTGTAGCGCCGGCATCTTTGCCTGCATGGTGTCGAATGCCGGCAGGAGGTCTGCGCTCTCGTTGCCGCCGGATTTTCCGCTTGACTTTGGGTATGATTCATAATATTTTTGCAGCCGCTTTAATTTGACAAGGTTGATTTAATCATGACCTCTTCTATTCCCAGCCCGAAGACCTCACCTCGAGATTGTAAATGCCCGGCGAGAGGCCTGCGCAAGTTTAGGGTGATATTGTCAAATCAATCCTCCCCACAGACAGGACACGCTGTGGCAATCGAGTTAGGAGAATACTAACTTAATCCACTGCGGCTTCCTTTGAGATGATCAACCTACCGTAACTAATCTTTTCCTTCAGGGAGGAAAGATGGAAACGAAAACCGCACCGCCAAAATCCGAGAGCAAATTCAAGCCTTTCATTCCGGACGAGCAAATCATCGCGGAATTTACGCCGAAAGCCATTATCATGGGCGCTATTTTCGGCATTATCTTCGGCGCGGCCACGGTTTATTTGGCGTTGAAAGCCGGTTTGACGGTTTCCGCCTCGATTCCCATCGCGGTGCTGGCCATCTCCCTTGGCCGCAAATTTCTCAAAACCACTATTCTCGAAAACAACATCATTCAAACTGCTGGCTCGGCAGGCGAATCCATTGCCGCCGGCGTGGTGTTCACGCTGCCGGCTTTTTTGTTCATGTCGCTGGCGGAAAGCGGCGTGAGTGTGGGCGCGCCATTCTTCAATTATTTGACCATCTTCACGCTCGCGTCGCTGGGCGGCATACTGGGCACGTTGATGATGATTCCGCTGCGCCGCTCGTTGATCGTGAAAGAGCACGGCGTGCTGCCCTATCCCGAAGGCACGGCCTGCGCCAGCGTTTTGATTGCCGGCGAAAAAGGCGGCGATTTTGCCAGGACCGCTTATCAAGGCCTGGGCTTCGCCATTGCGTATGCCATGCTGCAAAAAGTTTTTCACGTGATCGCCGAAACGCCGGCTTGGGTGACCCGGCAAACGAATAAATATTTTCCTTCCGCCACGGTGAATGCTGAAGTCACGCCGGAATACTTGGGTGTGGGATATATCATCGGTCCGAAGATCGCGGGAGTGTTAGTGGCAGGCGGCGTGCTCGGCTGGCTGGGATTGATTCCGCTGCTGGCGTCCGTGGTGCCCGCTGATACGATCGCACTGCAGCTCGTCAAACTGGGTTATCTGAAAGATTTGCTCACCGCCGGCGGGCCGGGCAATTGGGATCCGGCGACGCACACGTTTGCCAACACTGCGTCCGCGATTTATCGCGCTTACGTGCGCCAGATCGGCGCGGGTGCGGTCGCTGCAGGCGGCTTCATCACCTTGCTCAAAACCATTCCCACCATTATTTCTTCTTTTAAAGAAAGCCTGGCCTCGATTAAAGAACGCGGCACGGCCAGCATGGCGCGCACCGAGCGCGATCTTTCTTTCAAAACCGTGATCTTCGGCAGCATCGGCCTGGTGGTGTTGATGGCGATCATGCCGCAAATTCCCGGCGATTCCATTCTCAACAAATTATTGATCGGTGTGCTGGTGGTGATCTTCGGGTTTTTCTTCGTTACGGTTTCCAGCCGCATCGTGGGCATCATCGGCACCAGCTCCAATCCGATTTCGGGCATGACCATCGCGACGCTCATGGGCACGGCCCTCATTTTTATCGGCGTGGGTTGGATCGGCATCCCTTTTGAACCCATGGCGCTTGTGGTCGGCAGCATGATTTGCATCGCCGCAGCAAATGGCGGCGCCACTTCGCAAGACTTGAAAACCGGCTACATCGTCGGCGCGACGCCCAAATACCAGCAAATGAGTTTGTTCGTCGGCGCCGTGGTTTCTTCGCTCGTCATCGGCGCTACATTGATACTGCTGGACAAGCCCACCGCAGAAATGGCGGCGCAAGGCATTCAACATGCCATTGGCAGCGATAAATTTCCCGCGCCACAAGGCACGTTGATGGCCACACTCATCAAGGGCCTGCTCTCGTTCAATCTCGATTGGCAATTTGTGCTCGTCGGCGTTTTCCTTTCTATTACCATGGAACTTTGCGGTGTGAAGTCGCTCTCTTTTGCGGTCGGCGCATATTTGCCGCTTTCCACTACTTTGCCAATTTTTATCGGCGGCGCGATTAAAGGCATTGTGGATTGGCAGACGAAGAAGAAAGAAGAAGTAGCGGAAGATGCCGAGTTGGGCCGCGGCAGTTTGTTCGCCACGGGTTTGGTAGCCGGCGGCGCGCTGGCCGGAGTGATCGTGGCTTTGCTTTCTGTGAATGACAATATCTTCAACGCGCTGCAAAAACTAAGCACCGAGCACGGGCTGACGGCTATGCTCGGCGGCGGCGGTTATTATGTGCTCGGCACTCTGTTCTTCGCATTCATGGGATGGACGCTGTATCGCGTGGCGCGCAAGAAGATTTAGTGTTGTGTCACCTTTTTGTCGACAACACTTTTCCTGTCATTCAGAAGAATCTTGTGACGCACTGGCACTGTGCTTGATGCTTCACAAGATCCCTCTGGATGACAGATCAGTTACTTTTCGGACGAACTCCGAACGCTCGGAGTCAATTGCTTTCAAGTAACCTGTCATTCAGAAGCATCTTGTGACGCACTTGCACTGTACTCAATGCTTCACAAGATTCTTTCGAATGTCAGGCAATAGTGTTTGCGCCAATTTAACGTTGTAGTTATCTCCCGTAAGTTGAAAGAGAAGTTTGTTGCAATTCAGAAAGTTGGGGTGTAATTTAAGAAAGAGGTTTGCGGCAATAAAAGTTTGGTATGCGCGTCGAAAGAAGAGATCGTGGCAAGGACGTAACAATCGTGGCGAAACATAAGGAGGCTATTATGAGAAATGGAATATGGAAGTTTTTGATCTTAACATTTTCTTGCGCGCAGTTTTTGTCGGCTCAAGAGCAATCTAAAATTCCAACAATTGAGGAAATCCTTGAACTGCCAGAAGACCGAATCGACGTTGGATACTCATCTTTGATTTTGGCAAAGGAGTTTTATCCCAATCTCAATATTGAATTCTTTCTCTACGCTTTTGATTATATGGCGCGAAGATTCGATCACTTTTTCGGACATCTCAAATCGCCGGATGATCAAATCAGAGCGTTGAACACCTATCTTTATAGGAAAGGTGTTTGGAATGATAGCATCACCTTCAGTTACGACGACGACGATCTTCACACTACGCAATTGAGCAATAAATTTATAAACGGCTATATCGCAACTAAAAAAGGCTCGTGCATTACGATGCCAATGCTATACGTTATTCTTGGTGAAAGATTAGGATGGGCGATTCATCCGGTGCGCTCCGCTAGTCATTTTTTTGCGCGTTATTTGAGCGATCCACCTGTTGCCGGTTTTCAAGAAAATATCGAAGCAACGAATGGCGGAGGTTACATTTCAAATAAGCAATATCAGGAAGACACCTTAATTCCAGAGAAGGCCGTTAAGAACGGGGTGTTTCTCAGAACCTTGACAAAGAAGGAATACTTGGCTTCATTGCTGTTGACGAACGCGAATGAATATATCGCTCGCAAAGAAATCGAAAAGGCGAAGCACTATCTGTTATTGGCGATAAAGTATGATTCGACATTTTCTTCGGCTTATCGGAATTATGCGTTGATTCACTTCGCTAGCGCAAGAGAAATTGAAAAGAAAATGGAAAATGAACAAGAAGCCGCGATCACTTACTTTCAAGCCTTGGAATTAAGCCACGGAAATACGCAGAGCCATCTGCCGATCACTCCCAATACAAAATCGGCCAACAACCCTTTGAATGATATCATGCCAAAGCCTCCCCAACCATTTGAATTCGAAAAATTTGATTTGTTTTCCCTCCATAAGGAAAAAGCTCTACAACCAGTGCCAGTTCCACAAGAAGGAAAAAGCTCTACAACCAGTGCCAGTTCCACAAGTAAATTTACAACAACATGCGCCAAATTACTCCAATGATTTGCAACAGACTCTCATGGATATTGAGCAGCAATATGCGCCAAGCATTTTAGCCAACCTCGACATTTACAGGAAGTACAAAGACAAGTCCAAAGAACTGGGATTTGTTAAAGAATTTCCAGCGCAGTTCTTTCTGAAACAAGCGGGAAGCATCAAAAGATTCAAGGAAAAAGGAGGGTATTGAGATGAATAATTTCTATAAGACACTCGTTATCCTGGCAGCATTTGCTCTAATCAGTCAGCCTGCAATTGCAGGCCGTTATTATGATGCCACGACAGGAAGGTTTCTTACTGTAGACAAGCTTGCCCATAAGTATCCTTCATGGTCGCCATACAATTACGCGCTTGATAACCCATTGGTGAACATTGATATCGATGGAAATGAGGTTTTCAGCATTGTTGTCAGAAGTTATATTCCTAATGCATATGTTTTCACACCTTTTCCTGTCCCTGCTGTATTTCTCGGAGATAATAGAGGACCTCGGCCAAATGCAGCATCTTACCGCACGGAGCAAAGCGCTATTATTGAAACGGACCCCAATATTTCCGCCAACCCTTTGTTGAGTTCATCGAGTGCTGTAGGGACAACAGTTGGAATCTTTCCATCACTGGAAGCACCCTATACAACAGTAGAATCTGGACAAAGCGAGCCTACATTCTCTTTGTCCGTTAGCAGGACCGATGCAAATAGCGGGAACAATGCTGTGATCAATCTTAGTGGTTCTGCGGGAAATCCTCTAGTTGCCGCGCCAGCCTCTTTGAAGAATATTGATTATCAATTTCAATTAACCATTACTCCGACTAAAGATGGCCGCTTTACTATCGGTGTTTCGGGTTCGCACGATGCCTTTCCATCATACGAAATCTATGTGACTCCCCAAGGTGGTAAAGCAACTCAGGTCTATCAATTTAATCCAAAAACAGGCATGTTTGAATTTAGACGGTTGAGAGAACCAAATGACGATGTAAAAATTGATGACAAAAAGGAGAATTAACATGAGAAAGCGAATATACTGGGGGCTCCTTATAATACTTCAAATCCCTCAGTACATTCTCTCTTTTCATTACCAAGGGTGGTATTATTTTCCTGAAACTTCTGTATTGCTTGATGCATTATCGGCTGGGCTGGCGATTCTTCTAATCAGGGATTATTTGAATTGGCGAAGGAATAGAGTAGTTAGTCTAGGCAAAAGCTTAGCCGCATTTTTAGTCGGGGTAGCATTGGTTTTTTTGTTATCTATTGGTTATGGTGCTGTGGTTCTGCCAATGGTGCTCTACCCTCTATACCTCTTTGTACTGATTTTTGTGGGTTGGAAGTATGTATTTCGCAAATCAGATGAAGTACCATCGTAAGATATGATCAAATATGCTGCGTATGTTCTCATCAATCTATTGGCCTTTGCCGCTAACCTTTTTTGGTTGCTTTACATGAATACCTTCTTTAATGAGCGGCTTATCCCGAACGCTCTTAAGTCAGAGTATGGAATGGAGATGTTGACTCGCCTTTTTTTAGCCAACCTTGAATCCGGGTTTGTAGTTTTTTTGATGTATCTTCTCAACAAAAAATTCACTGGCTATTTCTTTAAAGACCATAGCCAAAGTTTTCCATTGTGGACGCTACCTACTTACAACCATCGGCCTAGTGTTGATTGCTACCGGCGTTGCTTTCTACACCATTTATAGACAAGGCAGATAAATCATAGCGGATTGTGCGGTGACCTGCAAAACAACTTTGGGTTCATACACGATACCGTCGCGAGGGGGGCTGTGTCGTTATAATGATAACAAGTTCGACGCGCGAAGAAACCATTAAAGAATGCCAAAGCCTTTTCGGATAACACGGTTGAGCGCAACACAACGAAGAATACTCGTTATCATGACTGCATTTGTGCTCTCCAGCTAAATTGCAGATGAAACAATATTTCGCTGCCAGTTCCAACTCTTATTGCGTTACTGTGGCCCCTTTGTTATTCGGCGTGCTTAAATAGATTATGGGAAACCCATTTTTGAAACTGATGCCACATAATTGGCAGCATAGCAGAAAGTATAGCGATAAAACAAAAAATCGATTCGTGAAATCGGATGCCGCCAGATAACAAAAGATGGAGCGGGCGGAAAGGCAAGGGCATAAATTGCTCGTGTGGTAGCTTCAACGTCTGTGCTGGTCTCGAACTTTATCCTAGGCCTTTCCGCCGTTTATTTTTTGCGCTATAACTACAAATCCCATACAATGCCGCTTGCACCTCTCAACAAAATTCTCGCACAAATAGACGGCTACCACGACGCGACGATTGAATTGCAGCGCCAGCTCACGGCCATCCCTGCGCTTGCGCCGGAAAACGGTGGCGAGGGTGAAAAACAAAAAGCCGATTTTCTGCGCACATGGGTGCAGCAAAATTTAAAGCCGGATGATTTGCAGGAATACCACGCGCCTGACTCTCGTGTGCCCTGCGGTTATCGCCCGAATCTCGTCGCGCGTTTTAATGGCAATGCTTCCAGCCGCACGGTTTGGATCATGTCGCACATGGACGTGGTGCCGCCGGGTGATTTGTCCAAATGGACCGGCGATCCTTGGGTCGTGCGTGTGGAGAAAAATAAAAAAGGCCGGACGAGGCTGATTGGCCGCGGCACGGAAGACAATCAAGCCGGCCTGGTTTCTTCCGTTTTCGCAGTAAAAGCTTTTCGCGATCTTGGCCTCACACCGGTTTCAAATCTGGGTTTGGTGTTGGTGTCTGATGAAGAAACCGGCAGCACTTATGGCATCAAATATTTGCTCGATCATCATCGCGATTTATTCGGTGAAGACGATCTCATTATCATTCCCGACGCGGGCGATGAAAAAGGCGCGGTGATCGAAGTCGCGGAAAAGAGCATTCTTTGGCTGCGCTTTCATACGCGCGGGATTCAAACGCATGCCTCGATACCGGAACGCGGCCGCAACGCGCACAAAGCGGCGAGCTTTCTCGCCGTGCGTTTGGATTCGCTTTATAAAAAATTTCGCAAACGCGACCCGGTTTTTTCGCCGCCGATTTCCACCTTCGAGCCGACCAAGCGCGAAGCCAACGTGCCCAACGTCAACACCATTCCCGGCGAAGACGTGATGTATTTCGATTGCCGCGTGCTGCCGGATTATAAAGTCACGGACATCCTGCGCGAAGTGAAAAAGATCGCGAAAGAAATCGAACAGCAATTCAAAGTGAAGATTGCGATTTCTTCGCCCAATTCCGATCAAGCCGCGCCGCCAACGGCTGCGGATGCGCCGGTGGTGCTGGCGCTCACGCGCGCGCTGCGCGAATTGCGCCGAGTGCGCGCGAAGCCCGTGGGCATTGGCGGCGGCACGGTGGCGGCATTTTTTCGGCGGCACCGCATTCCGGCGGCGGTGTGGGCCACGATGGACGACACCGCGCATAGCCCGGATGAGTATTGTTTGGTGGAACACATGCTCGAAGATGCCAAAATTTTTGCGCATGTTTTTTTGCAGAAGGATTGAGGATTAGTCAAAGAAAAGCGATATGCGAGCTATAGAAAAAATACCGGCCCAATCGAAGGCGGCAAGCTGCAAGCGCTCGGCTACGGCATGATGGAAGAAGTGATCACGGAGTTGCCGTTTACGCCGGAGCGGCTGTTGGAGACGGTGCAGCGAAGTTTGGGTAAAAATTGATTTGTTGGAAACTTTGTATTATATTTAAGTCGAGAATTGTAGCCCATAAACTTTTCTGTTGAGAGAAAGCGATGAACACCACGATCACCGTCTCGCCTGAAATCATTCAACACCTCGATCGTATTTCGTCTTGGGAAACCGCCGATATTAATGATACGTTGCGCAGCTTAATTATCTTCGAATACCAACGACGATTAGCGCGTTATCGTTTGACCGGCCGTCAAATGACGCAAAAATACAAAATGAGCTTTGAGACATTTGAGAAACAACAAATGACCCAGCAACATGATTATGCATGGGAAGTGGAATCAGATGCCATGGCTTGGGAAACGGCCATCGACGGTATTCACACGATGGAAGAACAATTGGCGAAATTAACCGGCAAAGAGAAGAACGGTGACAATTAATGAGCTTATCCTCGAAGCGGTGCAGACAAAAGATCGCTTTGGGTTCGTTCAATCTCTTGAAGTTGTTGAGCGCACGGCTCAGACAGCAACTTTACATTTCATGATCCGGCAAACGCTGTTTGTGCAAGTTTACTATAGTGTGCGGAGCGGCCGGTTTAATTTCGCATTGATTGGGGCTTCGGGACGGCTTTACGGACGAGATTGCGAACATGGACAGTGGCATCTGCATCCATTTGGGAAATCTCATCTACATGAGCCGACTCCGGAAGGCATGTCCCCGCAGCCGATTCACCAGTTCCTCGCCGAAGTCGAAACCATTCTGCTTGAAAATGATTTGATCTGAGTTTAATTCAGAGTTGATCCACAGATATTCTCATCACACGATGCGCATCGGTACGGAAGACGTCCCCAAAGAAACAGTGAACAAGATTATTGATGATTGTTTCAACCTCCTTTCACAATTAAGCTGAGATTTGAAACATGAATAAAACATATGCGAGCAATAGACAAAATACTGGCTCAGATTGAAGCCTGCATCAAGCAGAATAAATATGAAGCCATCGAAACCGATAAAGTAGAGTTGAAAGACTTTTCCGGCGGGGTTTCCGATGAGCTTTATAGATCAGCATGCGCTTTTTTGAACGCAGAAGGGGGCATGATCATTATTGGAGTGCATCAATCGGAGAAAGACAAGCGCTACTCTTTTAAGGGATATAATCCTCAAATCGAAAACGCTTTAAAGGAATTGCCGAAGCAATTTAGAAATCAGCAAAAACAACCCGTTGATTTATCACTTTCTTTTCCAGCTTATGAGATAAGAGATTTTATGGAAGGCAAAATCTGCGTAGTGTATGTGGAAAAGCTGGACGAAGAAAAGAAGCATGTTTTTTACAAAGGTGAAGCTTACAAGCGCAAGATCACCGGTGACCACAGACTGACGCCGGCAGAGATAGAAGCCCAAAATGAATTAAAAGCCGAACTGGAAAATGTCCGCGAGCTTAAGACGGTTGAGAACGCAACATTGGAGACGTTGGATGTAGATAAACTAAATCAATACATTATTCGGTTGAATCGCGACGTCAACGTCGAAACATTAAAAGCTGATATTCATTCAGCGCTTTCGTTTTTGTCGCGAAAAGCTTTCGTACGTTCGGATAAACCTACTTTATTGGGAATGTTGGTGTGCGGCCGGAACCTTGAAGATTACGTCGGCGCGCGTTGCCAGGTCGATGGTTTTGTGGATTCGCCCATTCAGATCGCGGAAAACAAACAGGTGCTCAAAGACAATATTTTGGCTTTGATGGAACGCAGCGTCGGGTTCGTGTACAAAAATATTCAAGTTGGTGTGAGCCATATCAATAGCGGCACACCAACGCCCGAGTATCCCGAAAAGCTGATCCGCGAAACCGTGAATAATGCGCTGGCGCACCGCGATTACAGCATCGATAAGTTTGTCAATATCATCATTAAGCCCAACGAGAGTATTGAGATTCGCAACCCCGGCAACTTTCGACGAGAACAAAAATTGGTATTTGACGACCCGGCGCAAAAAATTAGAATTCGCCGCATCATCCCTATTGCCAAAGCGCGCAACCCGCGTTTGGCGGATATTTTAAAGACCTTTGATCGCTGGGAGGGACGCGGTATCGGCATGGCATCTTTGGTAAACGCTTGCTTGGACAACCAAATCGGTGTGCCGTATTTTATTTTCCATTCGGAAAACGACATCAGCCTTTTTATCCCCAAAGGTAAAAGCCTGGACGACAGAATGGAGCATTGGCTCGATAGTTTTTCCGGTTATTTACACAACAAAAATCATGGTCGTTGGCTTTCAAGGCATGAGAATATTGTGCTGTGTTACTTCTATCAATCTGAGTTGCTGAATCGTTTGGAACGATATACTATCTTGCTCACGCCGGATAATAATCATTTTGAGGTCATTGCCGGCCTGGAAGATAGAGGGCTTATTTTCCGGCATCCAGACAGTCCCGCTCTTTATCCCGTTTATTCGGTTGACCGTACCTTGACCCAAACAGATTTTACCGAACCTTTACGCGAGAGATTCGGCGCAGACTATGACAATTTGAAAAGTTACTATAAAGACATTCTGCAAGCTATTTACCAGCACAATCGATACAGCACGCGACAAACCACAAGTGCAAGTCGTTTAGGAAGATTTTTGTATCGGAAGAAGAACACGCGAATTGATGACGTTAGTGCTTTGGATTACTTTAAACGCCGGGTTCGGAACATCTTCAATAGCTTAGAGAAAAAAGGCTTTATTGTCCGTAAAGATGGCAAGAAACCTGAGTTTGTTTTGAATGAGTCGTATCGTAGTGCGCAAACGCCGTCATTGTTTGATCACACGCAATAATGCAACGACAAAACGAGCAAGCCGCGCCGGCATCCCTGCCGCCGTGTGGTCTACGATGGAAGACACCGCGCACTCGCCGGACGAGTTCGCGCTGGTGGGGCATTTGCCGAATGACGCGAAGATGTTCGCGCATGTTTTTATGCAGGACAGGAAAAGTAAATGATCACATATATCAAGATAAACGGCTTTAAGTCATTTAGTAATTTTGAAATGATTTTTACGCCGTTTACAGTAATTGCAGGAGTAAATGCATCAGGCAAGAGCAACCTGTTTGATGCATTGCAGTTGCTATCTCGTTTGGCTGAAACAGACCTCAAGACGGCTTTTAGTGATCAGCGCGGCAATCCTAGCGAATTATTCACCCAATATGACGACGACTTATTTGCCTCGAAAATGGAATTTACCGTCGCGATGCTGGTCAATCGAAAAGTGGGAGACAATTGGGGCGGTGAAGTACAACTGAACAGCACGCGCCTGCGATACAAGCTCATCATTGCCAGAAAAGCTAACTCGTTGGGAATTGACGACCTTTTTATCGAACATGAGTCTTTGGAAAAAATAAAGCTTGAGGAAGATAAATGGAGCAAAGAGTTCCTGCCCAAAGATGCGAAGCCGCTGTGGCGAACTAAAAGAGCTGGTGGTTCAAAGGATCCCTTTATACAAACAACATTAAAAGATGAAGTTCCCACAATTAAAATCCGGCAAGATGGGCGTCAAGGCGGAAAAGCCACACCCGCAAATGTTGCTGCTCAAACTGTGTTAGGGGGCGTCAATTCGGTGGACTTTCCTCATGTTTTTGCGGTCAAAGAAGAGATGCGTAGTTGGCGGTTTTTACGACTTGATCCGGAAGACCTGCGCCAGCCTACGCGTCAGGATATTGGGCTCCGAGACACTATCACTCCAAGCGGCAAGAATCTCGCTGCAGCATTGTTTCGCATCAAACAGGCAGATGAATACAGCCTCAAAGAGATATCACGCAAACTCAATAGCTTTCTACCAAACCTGACAGAGGTCACTATGCATGATGACAAAACAAACCGGCACTACATTATTAAAATAAGAGGGGATGACGGAAAAGAATTTTCATCTCGCGTACTTTCCGAAGGTACGCTACGACTTTTAGCCTTATGCGTCTTGGAATACGATGAAAGGCACACGGGTTTGCTTTGTTTTGAGGAACCCGAAAACGGGATACACCCTTTCCGAGTGAAAGCTATGGCGCAATTACTGAAAGATTTGAGCACGGATTTCTCAGAACAAGAAGCGCCGCTCCGCCAAGTTATAGTTAATACTCATTCGCCGGTACTCGTAAGCGAGCTTATTCAATGGCAAAACGACCGTTTTGTTAGTGTGTGGCTTTCTAGACTCGATTCACTAATTACCACTGTTAATGAAGACCAAAAAATTAAAATCAAAGCAACAAAAATGAGCCCGGTCGTCAAGGAACACAAAAATAACGGCCAATTATCATTATTTTCTAGATCTGAACCGGAGCGTAAACTCACTTTATCTGAAGCCTCAAAATATTTGCAGACCGCTGACGTCGAAAATGCCATAAAGGCTATTCAATGAAACAGGTCATCATCGGATTCGCAACTGAAGGACCAACCGATGAAAGATTTTTGCGAAGCATTAAGCATGGATGCTTTGTGATAAGAACTTACTAAAGGCGGAAATTGGCACGAACCAAAGCAACATCGAACTAGGACTTCACAAAAATCCAGAAACTTATCCTGATTCCAAAGAGATCATAGAACATGCTATAAGAATAGCCAGGCAAGGCATAACCAGACGTCGTCGTCGCAGGCTAACCATTAGCGAGTTATATTTGCCGATCGGACAAAAAACTGCACTGCAAGCATTGGAAAGGTTGCCATCCTATCTGAAGTTCAAGGAAGAAATAAGACAAGCGTTTCGAAAACTAAACTATCTGTCTTGATAATCTCGTAAGAGGCTCATCATGCCGACCTCAAAATCAGCGCAAAAAACCGCCAATAAAAAATCAGCCCTCAAAAAGAATGCTGCCAGCAAAGTCACGAAGAAGAAAGCTGCGCCTGCAAAGCGGGTTGCCAAAGCTAAAGTCGCGCTCGCGCCGGCGGTCATTGCAACGCCGCAAATTTCAGCCGATTTGGCAAACGCCGCGCGCATTGCGCTGGTGGATTGCATGGCGGTGCAGCCCGGCGAAACCGTGATGATTCTCACCGATGAGAACAAGCGCGACATCGGTGTTGCGTTGTGGCAAGTCGCGAAAGAATTAAACACGGAAGCGATACTGGTGGAAATGACGCCGCGCTCGCGCAACGGCGAAGAACCGCCAGCGCCCGTGGCCGCGATGATGGCGATGAGCAGCGTGGTTTTATGCCCAACCACGAAATCCGTTACGCACACCGCTGCACGCCGGGATGCCATCGCCCGCGGCGCACGCATGGCAACTTTGCCGGGCATCACGGAAGATATGATGATTCGCTGTTTGAGCGCGGATTATCGCGCCATTGCCGAGCGCAGCATTCTGCTTTCAAAAGAATTGCAAAAGGCCAATGAAATTCACGTTACCAGCCCGGCGGGCACGGACATCGTCATGCAGCGCGGCGATCGTTATCCCAAGCCCGATACCGGCTTGTTTCATCATCCGGGCGAATCCGGCAATTTACCCGGCGGCGAAACTTTCTTCGCGCCGATTGAAGGCACGGCACAAGGCACGATCGTGTTCGAAGCTGCGGTCGCGGGCGTGGGCAAAATCAACAAGCCGATTCACATTATCGTGCGCGACGGGCTCGCCGTGGAAATTACCGGCGGCGCGGAAGCGCAAAAGCTCAACGCATTGGTGGATGCCGCCGGCACGTTCGGCCGCAACATCGCGGAATTGGGCATCGGCACGAATGACAAAGCGAAAATCACCGGTTTGATTTTGGAAGATGAAAAAGTGATGGGCACGGTGCACATCGCTTTAGGAGACAATAAATCCATGGGCGGAAATGTGGCGGTCTCGAGCCATCTCGACGGGCTGATTCTAAAGCCCACGGTGCGCCTCGACGGCCGCGTTATCATGCAAGCGGGAAAATTGTTGATCGGATGAATGAATAGACTGGAGAAAGCCGCACAGCTTGCGCTCTTCGAGAGTTTGGATTTGCAACCGAAACAAACGCTGTTATTGGTCGCCACCCCCAAACTCTCCCCGGCTGCGCAAGTTTTTCGCAAGGTCGCCGAAAAGGCGCGCATGGAAGTTTTTTTTCTGGAGGTTCCGCATTCGCACAATAAACGCCCGTTGCTGTCGCAGCTCTCACGGCAATTTTTGAACAGCATTGGCCACGTGGTGCTGCTCGCGCCGCATGTGGACGCCGAGAGCTTGAATTGGCTGCGGCAGCAGAACGCCAGCCGCGTCATCATTTGGCCGCAGTTGGAGGAGGATACCATTCAACGCTGCGCCGGCACGGATTTTCGCCGCTTGCGCGAACGCTGTCGCAAGCTCGCCGACATTTTAACCATTGGCCGCTCGCTCAAGCTGCGCCTCGCTTCCGGCACGGAAATGGAAATGACCATGAACCAGCGCCGCGGGCGCATTGAAGCAGCGCCGCTCAATGGCGAGGAATATTGTTGCAGCTTGCCTTCGGGCCGGGCCTACGTTGTGCCGCAAGTCGGCTCGGTCAACGGCGAAGTGTTGCTGCATGCCGTGGCCGGCGAGGCCAGCCATCGCGCGCAGCCCATTCGCATCAAGGTCGTGGATGGCAGATTGAAATTGATCAAAGGCGGCAAAAGTTCCAACGATTTGCGCCGGCGCTTGCGCGCGACCGTCGAAGCTTCCGAATCTTCCGCCGCGCCGGGCAAGGGCGGCAGCGGCCGGCACGTAGTCGAAATCGGCTTCGGCATGAACGAAAATGCGCGCCTCGGCCAATCCGAAATGGAAGACGAGAAAGTACAGGGCACGGTGCATTTGGGCTTCGGCCGCCGCGGCACCGGCGGCAAGCCCCACGAAGTTTTTGCGCGCGGCATCATCATGAATCCCACGGTCGTTATCGATGGCCGCGAGATCATTCGCGAAGGCAAAATGATGTTTGATTGAAACTTATCTTTACGTATTACATATTACGTTTAGTCATAAAACGTAAGACGTAAGACGTAAAAAACTTATTGCAACGAGATCTAGCATTCGGGAGAGAACATGGAGATTGTCGGCTGGGTGCTTACGGTTTTGGGGGTTGCTTTTATCATCGTCGGTTTGATTGGGGCTTATAAAGATGTTCGGCAAAAGCGGGCGCGCGACCGCAATCGCAACGTGCCGACCGGCTTTTGGGACGAATTATTCAAGATTCTGCCCGCGCTGTTGGAGCAGCTTTTTAAAGCGCCAAAATGGATTTTATCCTGCCTGATCGGCTTGGTTCTGATTTATTTCGGCATGCGCTTGATCGGCGGCCAGCCGTTGTTGCCGGGGAGTTGAAATCAAAAATAAAATCGCCTGCAAGGGCGATGATCACCTCAAAACAAGAAAGGAGACGGCAATCGTCTCCTTTCTTGTTTTGAATGACACCTCCAACCAAACTTATTTCGCCACCATCAGTTTCCTCGTCAATTTTTGCTCGCCGGCTTGCAGCACCATGAAGTAGACGCCGCTGGTCACCGGCTTGCCGCCGGCGTCGCGGCCATCCCAAGCGGCCTCGTGCCAGCCGGCGCTTTGCTCGCCGGCAATGATTTGGCGCGCCAATCTGCCTAACACGTCATACACGCGCAGATCCACCGCCCGCGCCTCCGGCAGCGCATACGGAATGCGCGTCAGGCCGTTCGCCGCCACTGAGGTGAGGGAAAACGGATTGGGATAATTCGGCGACAACGCCAGCGTGTGCGGCACGGCCAGTTGAAGATCGCCGCTATGCCGGCTCAGAGCCGGTTCAGTGAATTTCAAGTCATCCGCATGATGCCGGGCGGCGCGCAGATAAGCCTGGCCAATCTTCGTCAAAGTTGTGCCGTCGTTCGCTAACAGCGCCGTCGTGGGCTGCTGGCCGATGGTATCGAAGCGGCGATCATAGCCCACCGAGCGGCTCCAAAACCATTTGGTGATGCCGAGCCGGTTTTCCTTCAAGAACAAAGAAAGCTCCTCGGCCATTGTTGCCACCTCCGCTTCGCTGCGCCGCCAATCGATGTTCCCCATCTCAGTCACCCACACTTCGCCCACTTGATGCTTCTGAAAGCTCGCACACAAAGCGGCGACGTGCGGCGCAACTTCCGCCAGTTGAAAAGTCTGCGCTTCCGCACGCATGGGATAAATATGGAAATTGCCGAGATCTATTTTGACTTCCGGCGGCAGGGCCGCGCGAAACGCTTCGAACCACGCCACGGTCGGCGTTTCGAACATCACGTTGCTGATGAATCCGGCCAGTTCGCGGCGCAGATCTTCCGGCAACAACGGCGGAATGAACGTGGTTACGATTTGTTGCGGATTGTTGATCGCTTCTTTCAAGAACAATCCCCCCACCATGACTTTCGCCGTGGGATCCAATAATTTGATCCAATCATGATAGCGCCAATATAACGACGCATATTGCTCCGGCCGCATGAGCGGAAACCAGTTGGGCTCGTTGCCCACTTCCCACACCGCGCCGCGCCGGCCGCGCACTTCAATTTGCTGCCGAATCCAAGGGGCTTCGCGGTCGAAAATGCCGTCGAGAATTTGCTGCTGCCGGCGCAAGGGCTTGCCGGCGAAGAAAGTATCGGACAAAAATTTCTCGAAATAAAAACGCCGCGCCAAATCGGGGCTGCCGTCTTTGTTGAGATCGATATCTTTAATCTGGTTCATGCCGCTGACCACGGCCTTGTCAATTTGGGTTTGCACCAGAATGTCGAGCTTGTTCCAGGTGAAATTCACCTTGCCGATGTTCAGAATGTTGACCGAAAATACGATCTTGCCTTGCGCGTCGGTCACCGATTTGCCGTACACCTCTTTAACGGTGAAGTAGCGGCCTTTTTCATCATCGAGCATGGCAATCGTGCCGGCGAGCGTGAGCTTGGTGTCGAATGTGGGCGAAGCGTGCACACTGCCGTTGCTGCCGCGCGCATGCGTGGACCACGTCACCGTGGTTTCCACGGAAAAATTGATCTCCTCTCCGTTCGGCGATACCGCGAGCTGGATTTCCGGCAGCTCTGCGGGAATGGCAACTTGGGTGCCGCTCAAGCGCACGGTGTAGCTATAAAGCGTGACGCCAAAAACTTTTTTCTTCCAGGTTTTTGAAGCGCCGTTTACTGCATTCACCCACGTGGCTTCAAGATTAGGGCGATTGGCGTTCCACACTTCGCCAATGGCCGGCAGCGCATCCGAACGCACCACGCTCAAAGTAAAGTTGAGCAGATGTTGCAGCAACAACGATTTGGGTTTTTCCAGCAGATCGAGCAGGTACCAATCCCAATCCGTGCTCAACTCGTCGCTGCGCAACGTAACTTGTCCGACGACGAAATGTTTTTGTTTGCCGGCCAAAACCGCGTCGTCGTTTTGCCGCTGATATTCGCGATAGTTCTCCAATTGGAGCCTTTTCGCGCCTTCCCAGCCGACCGCGCCGAAGCGGGGATCGACCGGTGAGACTTGCGCGGACAAATTCGCCGCCATAACCAAAAATACCACGGCCGCGATGAACGCCGCACGCTCTGTTGCTGCCGTCACGAGTTTCATAAACCCTCCGTACAGAAAGTGATAGTGTGAAAATGAGTGTGTAATAAAAGACGCTTCGCAATGACTTGCCCGGCTTTTCAAACGCCGTCAAAAAAGTGGCCGTTCTGCTCCCTCCCGGAATGCAGCAGAAACAGTGCACCCCGAAAATGGCATTGCGCTTCGGCTTTGCCATTAATTATTCAAACCGCTATTGTGCGCGCGTAAGAAACTCGATTCGGCTACCCCAAATCGTAACCCACTCGAGAATCGCTGAAGAACAGCTTGGTGGAGAGTCGACCCATCATTTGCCCGGAGAAGATGAGATTTTCAAAGCGCGGGCAAAATCTTCCGTATAAATTGCGGATAATAAGGCAAAAATTTTTGCAGAAGTCAAGAGGTTTTTTTAATACTGTAACGGAACATCCGCACATTACCAAAATCTTGGGCGCGTCCGGGATTTGGCAAGCCGTCATCAAAGGCACGTATATTCGCGTATGGGCGCTGGTTGGATGCCACAAACGGGGAATGGACGAATGGGAAATTCTAAAGGGCTTTCCAACGATAACTGCCGCCCAGTTGTACGATGCGTTGTCGTATTATTATGACCACAAGGACGAGATCGAAGAGTTTATCGAGGCCAATGAGCGGACTTACGACGAGCTTTCGACCGAAGAGTACGAGGTGAAAACTGAAAATCAAGCTGTACTTGAAAAATTGCTCCTTTAACCACCGAACGCTTCCGGTCGCAAATAAACTCTAACTTTGCCGCGTTTCTTCATCTGCTCGATAGCCTTCATATCTTCATAAAGCGGTGTGTCTGGCTGTCGCGGCCTTCTTTGCGTTGTAAGCATTTCACCGATCAAAGCTTCAACTTCGGCGCGTTGAACCGGGCTTAAGCCATCCGTTTGAAATTCGGGGTCACCTACGTGTCGAATAATAAACTGGCGCAACGCGTCGTTGATAAATGAATTCACCTCTCGCTTTTGGCGTTGGGCCTCATGGCGAAACCAGGTTAAGATGTGTTTCTCCAACTGCAGCGTCACTTGTTCCTGCGGCAGTTTCGCGCCTTTTTGTGGCCGGCGGTGCAATGGTTTCAGCTTTGCATTATGTGGAATCTCTGGCACATTGAGATCTTCATTATTATCGTTATTTTGTTTTTTCATAGTACAAGCTCTTTTCTGATGTTGTTGAACGTCGAGCGCCGATTAAACGAGTAACTTCTTGCTTACCGAATTGTCGTTCTGTATACCAGCATGTCAGAATTCGACCGGCATCGCTTTTTCCAATCATCAGCCAGCGAACCTCTGTGTCAGAATGCTTTTCATCATAAGTTTCGACAGCAGACTCATCTAGCCAACAAGTTGCTGCTTCCTGGAAAGCTACGCCATGATTTTTGAAATTGGCTCGACTTTTTCTTTCATCCCAACGGAAGAACAACTCGCCAATTTGAAAAATAATCGAATCCATTTGCTGGTTTTGATAATATAAAGATTCTGGTTATTAAGCGCAATAAAGATGATCTCGATTCCTACTTGCCCCTTTCTTTTTATCTCTTTTTATCTTATTTCACGTATTTATCCAGCGCCTCCCGCGCCGCCTGCGGATCATAAAACTCCTTCATCAGTTCTTCGGGAATTGAGTGTGCCTTGCTCGGTGTAGCACAAATAGCGTATGCCTTCGGGGCTGGCGTCGAAGCGACCGTCGGGGAGGAGGCCGAGCCAGGCGCCGGGGCCGAAGGCGTAGCGGTAGAGGAACGTTTCGCCTTTCTCAACGACCCAGAACTGCAAGCGATCCCGTTTCACGGGACGGCCACCAAATATTTGCCGTTGGGGTTCGTTAAAACATGATTTGTAATCTTCCCAAAAATCTTTTACCTTAAAGTATGCCGCGAACAAACCAGATCAATCTTAGGATCGATAAACTCACGGATTCCCTGCAAGATGCAAAAACTGGCGAGAGTTTCGCCACAGATTTTCGCCGAGCAATCGTACGCGACATTACAAAGACAAAAGACTGGCTCTTCGACTGGCGGCGCGAATTGTCGAGCAACGAGGTTTATAAGCTTTAAGTACTTCACCAATTAATTGAAATTCGATATGACAAAAACCACTAAAACTCCAGCCGTCATTGACATTCCTGATGTGAACGGCGCGTTTGTCGGGAACACTCTGCGGCCGTTCACAAAAGATGAATTTGCCAAAATCAAAATGATCTTGGCTAAAAAGAGAAGACGGAACGCCAAAGTCACAATAGCCGACCGCGATTTACGCGCAGCCGGACTTGAGCACTTGATTGTTGATTCTGGAAATGATTATCTCAAACTACAAGAGCGTTTGCTCAACGGACAGAACGCAGATCAACTTTATCGTGCCGCCAAACAACACTGGCAAAAACGTAAGCGGCAGAAATAAGATTTACCCACCTACAAACTTGCCACTTGCTTATTTGACCCTTGTTTTCTCTTTTTATCTTATTTCACATACTTCTCCAACACTTCCTGCACCGCCTGCAGATCATAAAACTCTTTCACCAGTTCTTCGGCGGTGTAGGAGTTGAGCGTGCCTTGCTCGGTGTAGCACAAATAGCGCATACCTTCCGGGCTGGCGTCGAAGCGGCCGTCGGGGATGAGGTCGAGCCAGGCACCGGGGCCGAAGACGTAGCGGTAGAGGAAAGTCTCGCCTTTCTCAACATCCCAGAATTGCAAGCGGCCTGCGGCGCCGGCGGCCACCAAATATTTGCCATTGGGCGCAAAGCCGACGGTGTAAACCGGGCGAGATGGCCTTCCAGCAATTTTTCCTTCAAAGCGCAAAGGTTTGAGAATGATTACAAGGCAGGTTTTATCGAAGTCCCAAAGCAATTTTCAATTTCTTTTCCAGCTTTTTCAAGAGCGCTGGGGATGCTTTTCCCAACTTTCTTTTTGCAAGCGTTTTGTCGAGGTTGAAAAGTTTTGACATACGAAAAACACCGTCGAAACGCAATCCGGTCGTGCCGAAGTCTTGGTCTGCGGTTGTGAGCGCATGATCAGTTGGCCGTAAAGAGCGTTGAATATTTGTCGTGATCAGCGCAACGACGAAGTCATTTTCAGATGGAGCTTCTGGGGAAACGACCAAAGCCGGCCGTACCTTTGAAGAAGTCAAATCAGAAAACGGCACGGTGATGAGAATAAGGTCGCCACGCTTCACAACGGGTCCCCATCTTGCAAAGTGTAAACATTCTGGGAATCAGCGTAATAAAAATCCAATGACCCACTGGCTTCGATAGCGCGAAGAGTTTCCTGATCGGTTGCTTCAGCCGCCTTGCTGTTTCGGGAGGATGATTTTGTCAGGATGAATTCAATGAAGTCCAGCACTTCGATAATTCTGCCTTTGGGCAGTTGCTCGAGCTTGGTAATGACTTGGCTTTTCAATGCAGCTTCCATAATCGCCCTGCCTTTTTGTATTAACAGTAATTTTGATAAATAATTTAGACAAACACTTTCAAAAAAGCAATTCCACAATTTGCCTTTTCCCATGGCCCTTGCTACTTGCAGTACCTTTCCAAAACCTCTTGCACCGCCTTCGGATCATAAAACTCTTTCACCAGCTCTTCGGCGGTGTAGGAATTGAGCGTGCCTTGCTCGGTGTAGCACAAATAGCGCATACCTTCCGGGCTGGCGTCGAAGCGGCCGTCGGGGAGGAGATCGAGCCAGGCGCCGGGGCCGAAGGCGTAGCGGTAGAGGAAGGTTTCGCCTTTCTCAAAATCCCAGAATTGCAAGCGGCCTGCCGCGCCGGCGGCCACCAAATATTTGCCGTTGGGCGCAAAGCAGACGGTGTAAATTTAAGCTTTACTCAAAAAGATATTTTAATTCGATCAAGCCCACAAGTATTGTGGCAGTGGGGCTTTTTTAGAATGAAAGGAATCCTCGGGTAGAGATTAACTGATATGGCCGATAGCAATCCTTCCTTCCAGGTTTATTAGTCTGCAGAAGCGAGAAACTCGAAGGCTTCATTAAATCCCTCTCCAATTTTGTTTAAAAATAGTGGTATTCCAAGAAAACTGTTTATCAAGCATCACCCCTCCATGAACGAACGGTGCACGAAAGAAAAATGGCCCGACTCATCGCGTTTGAGAAAAGTCGCGGTTTGCATTTCACGGGAAATATCTTCGGCTTGATCGTCGCCCAATTCCATGACCTTCGCCGTGATCAATTTCTCCACAAAGGGCGCAAGCTCGCGGCAAAAATTACAAACGGTATATAGCCACCGATACTATTGCTATCTATGGCATGAAATTAAACCCGAACCTGAGATTAAACCCGAAATGGAACGACGCTTTGAGCAGGGCGTCGTAATTGAAGGAACATTGGGTTTGAATTTTTCTGTACTCCCAGGACAATCCGGCCCGCATGCCTTTAACACGCTTTGTGGCCCGCAATGTAAAGGCCAACTGGTTCGTCATTCTATAGTTTAACCCCAAAGCAAAATCTGCCTCGTCTTGTTGTGGAATGAGGGCATCAAATCCAAACACGGCCCGGCTTTTGATGAAAGACGCTCCGATTCCGAGCGTTCTGATGTTTTTGATACTCCCATCTTCCATAAGCAATTTTTTGCCCTCCAAATTCATCAAGCTTAATCCAATTCGGGAAGAAGATGATGGTTCAAAGGTAGCTGAAAGATCAAAGTCGGCATCTTCTATGGCCGTCTCTTCATTTTTAAAATCGATTTCACGCCTCACAAGAATCGCTCGTTGACTTGATTGATCAAAATTAAAGAATCTCGTTTCCGTCGCCTTTTTAGGCAAAAAGACGCTTTTATAAACGCCTTTCGCCGCCAAGCCAATCGCAAGAGATTCTGTTAATTTATAAGCCAGAGAAAATACGGATAACGGCGGATGAGACTCTATTTTTTGGGCAATCCTCTCGCCTGATTCTAAAAGTGCAACGGTTTTTTGATTTTGCCCAAGAACGAAAAAACTAAAGCCAATACCAAGGCGATCAAAAAGCGGCGTCGCAATAAAAAATTGTCCAAATGATCCAATATCGGCAACGGCGCCCAATCTCGGGAAATCTGTAAAGACGATCAGTGAGGGATTCCATAGGGCGGCTTGCTCGAATGATCGCAAGGGGGCAAAAATTGATTCGCCTCCCATGCGCCGGTTAAACAAAAAGCTCGGAACGTTTCCTAAATTAATTTGGGGATGCCTGATCGATATAATGTTGATATCGTTGCTGGCTGTCGAATCGGCGCTTGGCGGCTTGTTTTTGATCGCGTCGGGAAGAAATGGCACAATGAGGGCAGAAACAAGTGAAACCAGCGCCACCGTTCTGTAGGTTTTGTATAATCGCAAGTTTTCATTTAAAAGTGAATCTAACATTTGTTTAGATGGAGTTGGGAGGAAGCCATACGGCTTGCTATTTTTGATGTCGGCGAGATAACGAAAAGCTCTGAGCGCATTTGTATTTAGTTTTTCACATTTTTGCGATAAGATGAGCGGCGCGTCGGAAAGCTCTAAAACTCTTTGGCCACGAGCCTTCCGCCTGATTCGGTCAAAAGAGGTAAACAGCTTTATCGTTCCTGCTAATGTATCGCTATAGCAAACCAACAAAACCAACTTGTCGGCAAATTTTTTATATGGCAACGTCAAATTAAAAATGCCATCATCCGTCGTCATCGTGGCATATTGCTCCGCCCCATATGGATAAATGATGATGTTTTCTTTTGAAAGCGGCCTTCGCAGCTCAAAGCGATTGTTGGGATTGCAGAAGATTGAGCCTCGGATAGTCAAATCTTGCGCCAAAGCCTCTTGCCAATCCATAGAACACACTGTTAGGTAGATGGCAAATATGGCCAAAATCTTTGTAGCACTCGAATTTCGCATGCCAATTTCCCGCCTATTTTAGTTTGATGTCAAAATACTCTTTCTCAGCAGATATTATTCTTGCCATTTCAAATGTCGCGTGTGCGTGATGAGAAAAGATCACGGTGATTTTGTCGCCGGCTTGCACGTCGCTAATTGATCCGATGAATTTTCCGTCTGATCCGCTTAAAAATTTCGCCCGGCCAATGACTGAGATTTGAACGCTATCAATTGGATTCAAGTCGAAATCTGTAACGATCCCTTCGATATTAACAGCAGGGATTTCGCGGTCGGTAGAAGCGCTGTCAAGATTGCTAAACGGCCATTTGATTATGATCAGGCTTATGATCAACCCGATAGCAACAGAATAGAGCAATAGCCTTTTTGAATTTGTCGTCCGGAATTTGGCCGCCAATCCCGTTGTTGTAAGCGGCGGCGACTGCTTGCTGTTATCACCCTCGCTCGCCAGAGCGAAGATTCGTCCATCCGGCGCACGCATATGAAGCACCGGGGTGCCCCATTCTGCCGTGTTTGGCCTGGCAATACTAACCGCTTTGCGCGCTTCGACTAAGGAGGCATCGACGGGCATCCCTGCCGTCAAGGCTTCGTAAAAGGCGCGAGAAAACTCTATCGCCGCGGAATCTGTGATTTTGTGCTGCATCGCCAAGACCGCCGGGATACCGCGGCGCACGAGAATGGCGCTAATGCTGGAAAAAATGTCATGTTCGCTGCCCTTCGCGCCCTCGCACGAGTTCAACAATACGAGGCGCAGAGAAGAATGATCAGCCAGCAATCTGCCCAACTTTGTCGCGCTCAGACTTTGTGATTTTCCATCTTCGTCGTTCAGAACGATAAACCCCTCTTCAGCCCTACGTTCGAAACTGCTGTGGCCGATAAAATGAAAAAGATGCCAGGTTCCGGTGCGCATGGCACTTTGTAAGTCGCGCCACGTTTGCCCCGATAACCAGGTCAAATTCATGAGGCCGGCGGCTTGCAATTCTTTAGTCGCTTCATCAACAAGCTGCTTTTCCCGCTCAACCTCCAAAACAGCTAATTGATCTGGACTGACTGCCATGGCGAGGATGCGAAGTGGAGGCGTTACGCTCAAAGGTTTGATGGGTTGAGACACTTCGAGGTAACGGATGATCGGCGTTTCGCGAGAAAGGCAGATAAATTCGGCTGGACGCGAGTCGTATAGATACTCCCAGGGTAGCGCTGCAAGCTCGGGTGGTTGAATACGGAGCTTCAAGCGCAGGCCCATGCCTTTTTGCGCTGCTTCATGTTTGCTCACATCGTAACGGCTTCGCACTTCGCCGTTGAATAATGCATTGAACAAGGCTTGGCCAAACTCCTTCACACCCGATTGTTCTGTCGAACGCAAGGGGTCGAGTTCCTCACCGGAGCTCAATAGCGCCATCTTCAAATCATCGAGATGTCTTTGCAGTTTAGATTTATCAAAAGGAAAGCGCAACGTCTCACGAGCTTCGCCTGCCGGTGAGCGTAGAACGGCTACAGGATACCCATGCTTTTTGCCGATACCGATTTCTAATTCAAAGTCAAGGTAGTCTAGCGATGACATGATTGAACCCATCCATAAAACTGACCGGACGCTGGGAGTGTCCGGTCAGTAGCTGGCACAATATTAAAGCACAAAGAGCAGAAAAGCAATGTTCGCCTGGGCCGGCCCAAAACCACTTCACTTCACTTCACCTCTTTCCCGCCATCTCTTTCATCATCTTCAGCATCCCCTTCAACTGTGCCTTCTCCATTTGCATGAACGAAGAAAACTGCCCGGCGCCGGCGAGCGCTTCGGCGCCATCGATGGTCACACATTCGCCGGTGATGAAGTCTGAGCCCTCGGCGATTAAAAATGCAGCGAGATTGGCCAGCTCTTCGTGCTTGCCGAAACGCCTCGAGGGAACTCTTTTTTTGGCATTTTCTTCAATTTCTTTCGTGGGCAACAAGCGTTGCCATGCGCCTTCGGTGGGAAAAGGGCCAGGCGCAATGGCGTTGACGCGAATGTTGTAAGTGGCCCATTCCACCGCGAGCGAGCGTGTCATGGCAAGCACGCCGGCTTTGGCGCAGGCGGAGGGCAAAACGAAAGCCGAACCATTATCAGCATAAGTCGCCACGATGTTCAAAATATTGCCGGGTTGCTGTGCGGCGATCCATTTGTTGGCGAGCGCATGGGTACAGTTAAAAGTGCCATACAGAACGATCTTCACAATAGCATCAAATCCGCCGGGTGAAAGATCTTCAGAGGCGGCCAGAAAATTTCCCGCGGCGTTATTCACCAAAATGTTAGGCAAGCCGATTTGTTGCTCCATTTCATTCATCGTCCTGGCAACGGCGTCATAATCGCGGACGTCGCAAACAAAGGTTGAAACTGCGCGCCCATTGCCGGCTGCGGTGATCGCTTCCGCGCCTTCTGCCAGGCGTTGCGCATTTCTTCCCAAAATGACGATTTGCGCGCCCAGCTCGGCAAAGCGTTTGGCCATGGACAAACCCAATCCCGAGCCGCCGCCGGTGACGCAGACGATTTTATTCGTCAACAAATCTGATTTGAACATGCATGTTTCTCCTCTTTTTCAAAGGAATGAATTTTAATATCGCCAAGATGTCATTTCTCTGGAGAAGTCTTTTTCAGAACAAGCACCGTGCTCAATGCTTAAAAAGATCCTTTCAGGATGACAGCGAAGTGTTAATTTTTGTGCGCAAAAAGAGTATAGGCATCCGCACCATGGCATACAAGCCCGCAAAAATCCCCTTGCGTTTCAAAGGCTTTTTCTGCATTATTTCGCCGTCATTTATCTCTGTGATCGTCAATCAACGAGTGTGTCAGCCGCGTTGAGTCAAGCCGCTCGGGAATCTCGCCGTGCATGCAACCGATTGCTCTCCTGCTAAAATATTACAAGTTATTTTTTGCAGACCACGATTTATTAACGCATACGTATCACGTTTTTCGGCATTACAGAATGCGCCGTTCGTGAAACGTAAACCGCTTGCTGGCTGCGGCTTTTGACCCTCAACACCAGGCAAGATTCCATGGATCAACTCATCTGCCACCTCGTGGGCGATTATGTGCTGCAAACCGATTGGATGGCGAAGAACAAAACTTCGAGTTTGTTCGCCGCGCTGGTGCATGCTTTTTTTTACGCCCTGCCTTTCGTGTTGATCACCGGCTTGACCTGGGCGCTGTTCGTGATTTTTTCAACGCACATTCTCATCGACCACTATCGTCTCGCCGGCATGATCATGCGCTTGAAACAATGGTCATGGAAACGCGCCGACCATCCCGCCACTCCTCCCGATATCAATTTGATGCTGCTCATCGTCATCGACAACACGATTCACTTGACAATCAATTATTTCTCGATTAAATACCTGAGTTAGTATTGGTTTTTGACGCCATTGGTTCGGCAATCAACATTGCCATGTCATCCTGTAAGGATCTTTTTTGGCATTGAGTACAGTGCTTATCCTAAAAAAGATCCTTACAGGATGACATGCATTAACCAGGAAATCAAATCATCTTGCCTGCTTGCGTCCTTTTTACCGCCACCGTTTCTGGAACGAGGAAGAACATGAAGTTCATTGTATCACTATTGGCATTTTCATTAGCCTCTGTTTTCGCCGCCAACGCGCAAAATACACTGCAAGTCGTCACCGTCTCTCCGCGCGGCACTGCCGCCAGCCCCGCCGAAAGCCAACGCATTGTGGTCACTTTCAATCAACCCGTCGTTGCGCTTTCCGGGTTGTCTGATCAGCCTGTAACCACAGGGCCATTCAGCATCACGCCGGCGATTACGGGTACGTTTCGCTGGCTAGGCACCAGCAGCGTGGAATTTCAGCCTGACAAGCCTTTGCCGTTGGCAACCAAATTTACCGTGACAATTCCAGCCGGGCTCAAAGCCGCTTCGGGCGCGAGTTTGGCGCAGGCCTACACGTGGTCATTCGAAACCGCGCGGCCCCAAGTGGTACGCACGCTGCCGGAAGAAGGCGCGCAATGGCTCGAGGTGAATACGGAAATTGTATTGCGCTTCAATCAGCCGGTCCATCTCGACGCCGCAAATTTCATTACCATCACTTCCGGCGCGTCCAATACTGCGACCACCAATAAAATCCCCTTCACGTTGCGCCGCCCAACACAGGAAGAAATGCAACAACTGGGAACGCGCGTTTCCAGGCGCCGTGCCGCAAGAAGAGGAGTCGCGAGCCGAGATACCGTGCATGAAGATACCAACCCATTCATCGTCATAAAGCCCACGGCTCCTCTACCCCTCGGCCAGCAAATTAAGATCACTGTGCAAGCCGGCTTGCACGCAACTGCCGGGCCCTTGGGCATGGCTGCGCCTTTCGTGCTGAAATTTTCCACGGCAAATGTTTTTCGCTTCAAAGATTGGGAACCGAAAGAACCGGCGCCGCCGCTGGTCAATCTCACTTTTCATTTCACCAATCCCGTGAGCGTGGCGGATTTGATCAAACATTTGCGTTTCGACCCGGCGATCATGATTCCGGAATATTACAACATTTGGGATTGGTATCAAGCCGATCCCAATCTTTCTTTTTATTTCCCGCCCGACACCACCATCACTTTTACCATTGGCTCTGATTTGCCCGATCAATTCGGCAACAAGCTCGGCAAAGCCGTGACCGGCAAAATTACGACGACGGGTTTTCCCTCGCAAATGCGTTTCACCTCCGGGCCGGGCATTGTGGAAGCAGACGGCCAACGCCGCGTGCCCATCGAGGGCATGAATTTGTCCTCCGTCGATATGCGGATGAAAAAAATGTCAGCGGATGAAATCATCCCACTCTTGAGCAATGACGCAATTTTTCAAAACGCTGCGGCCGTATCGCAAGAAATGCCGGTGCAGCGCTCGCTGCTCTTTGGCCGCAAGCGCAATTTTTGGCATTTGCGGCCGGTGGAATTGAAACATGCTTTGGTGAACGATACCACGGGTGTGGTCTTCGTTCAAATTCATGCGCCCGAAGCGAGCGAGCGGCAATATCACTCGGGCCTGTATCAAGTCACGCATCTCGGCCTCACCGGAAAATTTTCACCGGCGAACAATTTGATTTTCGTCACGCGCATGAAAGACGCTGCTCCGGTGAACGGCGCCAGTGTCGAGGTGCGCAATGACAACAATCAAGTTTTATGGACCGGCGTGACCGATGCACAAGGCCGTTGCGAAACGCCGGGCTGGGCCACGCTCAACGTTGCGGCAAAGAGCCAATGGGAGCCGCCGCGCTTGTGGGCGTTCGTGCGCCAACACGGCGACCTGGCTTTTCTGCACAGCGAATGGGGCACGGGCATTTACCCGTATCGCTTCGGCATCGATTACGAATGGGATCCGCAGCCGCTCACGCGCACGGGCGTGGTGATGACCGATCGCGGTTTGTATCGCGCGGGCGAGACGGTTTATTTCAAAGGCCTCGTGCGCGAAAAAGGCGGCGACGGCGAATGGCATCCGCCGCAAACGCGCGCATGGCATTGGCGCATCGAAGATTCGCGCAATCAGGAAGTCACCGGCAAAACCATTCAGCTTTCGGATTATGGCGCGTTTGATGATAGTTTGAAGTTGGATAAAAACGCGGCACTCGGCTTGTATTGGATGACGCTCGGCGCGCCGCGCGATAAATCCCAACAAGCGACGGAAGAAGAATACGAAGACCGCAGCAACGTGCTAGCCTCCGGCTCGTTTCGGGTGGAGGCGTTTCGCGCAGCGGAATTTGCCGTGACGGCACTGGCTACAAACGTAGTCAATTTGAAGCGCGGCTATCTCGCCGGCGAAACCGTCATCGCGAAAATTTCCGCGCGTTATCTTTTCGGCTCGCCCATGCGCACGGCGCCGGTGAAGTGGCGCATGCAGCTTTCGCCGGGCAATTTTGCATCGGAAAGATTTTCGGATTATACTTTCCGGCAATGGCGTTGGTGGTCGGAAGATCGCGAGCATCGCGGCGTGGAATTGCTGGCCTCGGGCGACGATTCTTTGGACGTGAACGGCGAAATTGCAATCACCGGCAAAGCGATTCCCACCGGCGTTCCCGTTCCCAGAAATTTGTTGATTGAAGGCGAGGTCACTAGCGCGAGCGGGCAAGCGCTGGCAGGCCGCACGGCCGTGCCGGTTCATCCGGCTGAATTTTACATTGGCTTGCGCACGACAGGTTATTTCTTTCCCACCAATCGCGCGGTGGCATGCAGCGTGATTGCAATCTCGCCCGAAGATCAGCTTCTGTCAAATCGCAACATTAAAATGCGCGTCGTGCAACGGCAATGGCATTCCGTGCGCAAAGCCGGCGTCGGCGGCCGCTATAGTTGGGAAACAACGGTGGAAGACACGCCGGTTGATTCGAGCGCGATCACCAGCAGCAGCAAGCCGACAGCTTATTCTTTCACACCGCAAAAATCCGGCTATTACATCGTCGAGGTGCAAGGCACGGACAGCCGCGGGCAGTTGGCCAAGAGCGCGATTTTCTTTTATGTCAGCGGCGCGGATTACGTCGCATGGGAACGCAGCGACGACGATCGCATCGAATTGGTTTCAGATAAACGCCGCTATAAAATCGGCGACAATGCCACGATCATGATTCAATCGCCGTTTGAAAAATGCCGCGCGCTCGTCACCATCGAGCGTGAATCCATTTTCGAAAGCCGGGTGATTGAATTGACCGGCACCGCGCCCACGATTCAAGTTCCCATCAAAGAAAATTATTTGCCGAACGTGTTTGTGAGCGTCGCACTGCTGCAAGGCCGCAGCGGCAATCAAACGTTTTCCAAAGAAGGTGAAGACCTCGGCAAGCCGCAATTCAAAATCGGCTACACCAATCTCACCGTCGATCCCGGCACGCGGCATTTGAGCTTGAAAGTGAAATCCGATCGCAGCGATTATCGTCCCGGCGAAAACGTGCGCATCAGTGTTGACGTCAACAGTGCCGGCGGCCGCGGCGCGGAGAGTGAAATCACGCTGGCGGTGGTCGACGTCGGCGTGCTCAGTTTAATTGGTTATAATTTGCCCGATCCCTTTGGCGATTTCTATGGCCCGCGGCCGCTTTCCGTGCGCACGAGTGAAACGCTGTTGCATTTGATCGAGCAGCGCAACTATGGCGAAAAAAACGAAGCGACCGGCGGCGGCGGCGCGTTCGAAGACATCGCTTTGCGCTCGGATTTTAAAACCACGCCCTTGTGGCTGCCGGCTTTGCGCACCGATGCGAATGGCCACGCCGAAGCGCAATTCACTTTGCCCGGCAATCTCACCATGTTTCGCATCATGGCGGTGGCGCACACGCGCGACAGCAAGTTTGGCAACGGCAGCTCGGAATTTCGCGTGAACAAGCCCTTGTTGTTGCAAGCCGCGTTGCCGCGCTTCGTGCGCAGCGGTGATCGTTTCGAAGGCGGCGTGGTTGTGACCAACGCCGCGGCGCAGCGTGGCAAAGTCTCGCTGCAATTGCAAACCAAAAACGCGCGCGCGCTCGGCGACTCGTTGGTTAATTTCGAATTGGCGCCCGGAGAAAGTCGCGCGATTCGCCAACCCTTCACGGTGCAAAAACTCGGCGAAGCTGCTTTTCAATTCCGCGCACGCATGCAACATGGCAAAGAAGATTTTACCGACGGCTTGGCCGCAAAAATTCCCATCCTCGTGCCGCAAACCAAAGAAGTCGTCGCTACCAGCGGCAGCACGGAAGATCGTGCTCAAGAAAAGTTGAACGTTCCCGGTAATATTTTTCCCGGCGCCGGCGCTTTGGAAGTGACCGCGGCCTCCACGGCGATGGTGGGCTTGCGCGAATCGGTGAATTATTTATTCGAATATCCTTATGGCTGTTTGGAGCAAAGAACCTCGCGCGTGCTGCCCATGATTTTGGCGAGCGATTTGGTTGAGGCGTTCGAATTGCCGGCTTTGAGAAATGGCGATTATCGCGCGGTGGTGCAAGAATATCTTGTCGGGCTGCCGCGCTATCAAACCAACGACGGCGGCTTCAGCATGTGGGCCGGTGCTGCGCGCTCCTGGGATTATATCACCGCGCTCACGCTTTATACCATGGCGCAAGCCCAAAAAAATAAATTCGCCGTGGATAGCAAACTGTTCAAACGCGTGCGCGAATATGCCAACGAGCAACTGCGCGCGGAATACAATGCCCAGCAGCAAATCAGCGAGCGATCTTTCAATTACACCCGCGCGCTGTTACTGCATGCGCTCGTGCTCTGCGGCGAAAAGCCGAACGATTATCTTACTTTCCTTTTCGAAAATCGCAGCAAGATCGCGCTCGACGGTCAATGCCATTTGCTGCGCGCCGCTGCGCTGTTGAAAAAAACCTCGATGGTGACGGCGCTGCAAACCGAATTGATGAACAAGATTAAAATCGCGCCTACCACCGCGCATTTTGAGGACGCCAAGCCGGAAGAATTATGGTGGTGCTTTTATTCCACCACGCGCACCACCGCGCTGTGCTTGCAAGCTTTGCTGGAAACCACAGCCACTTTTCCGCAGGCAGATAAAGTCGTGCGCTGGCTGATGGCCGAACGCAAGTTGGGCCGCTGGCGCACGACGCAAGAGAACAGCAACGTGTTCGAAGCACTGACGGCTTATTTCCGTGCGTATGAAAAAGATGTGCCCAATTTTTCCGCGGAAATTCGCATTGCCGGCGAGAACATTTTACAGGAAGCCTTTCAAGGCCGCACCACGGATTTGCGCCGGGCTGAAGCCCCGCTCAATCGTTTCGCTGCGCAAAAAGATTTGGCCGTCGATATTGCCAAGCAAGGCCCGGGCCGCCTTTATTACGGCTTGCGCACGACGTATTATCCTCTGCAACCCGGCGGCACGCGCGACGAAGGCTTGACGATCCAAAAAACCATCGCACCCCATGAAACTTCGAACGGGCATACTGCATCAAGTTTTCGTCCGGGAGAAGTGGTGCAAATTGTTTTGCGTGTGATCACTGCGCAAGAGCGGCATTTCGTAGTGGTCGACGATCCTTTGCCCGCGGGCTTCGAAGCGATCAATCCACGCTTGTTGACCACGAGCCGGGCTGATCAAAATTATAGTGAAAGTGAAGGCCACGGCTGGTGGCGCACCGGCTTCGATCATGTAGAAAAACATGATGACCGCGTGCTGCTGTTTGCGACCTGGCTGCCGGCGGGCGAGCACGTTTACAAATACCAAGCGCGCGCAACGACGCCGGGAACTTTTACATTGCCTTCAACACACGGCGAAGAAATGTACACGCCGGAAGTGTTTGGGAGGTTTCAAGGAGGGGTGGTGGAGATCAGGTGATTATTGACCATTGATAATTGTGAATTGCCAATTGCTAATTGCTAATCGTCAATGGCTAATTTCTACTCGTCCACGAGTTGTACTCGTGGACGTAAAATTAAGTTGGGAATTTAATTCCTATTCGAGTGCGACGTTCGAGTGCAACTCCCGAACGAGATTAAGATTCAAAGCTCACGCGAGCATAAATATCCTTCAAGCTGATCTGAACATTAATGCCGGAAAACTGCAAAACCGCATCTGCGCCGTGATATTCGGTCAAGACCCATTTCCCTGCTTCGTTGCGCACGAACTGTTCGACGTGCATGCGATGCTGGTCGATCAAAACATATTCGCGCAAAGAAGAGAGTCTGCGATAAAATTCAAATTTCTTGCCGCGATTATAGCGCTCCGTGGATTCGGACAAGACCTCGATGACGATCACGGGATTAGTGATGGTATCGGTGCGGTTTTTGTAGAATTGAGGCTTGCCGCAAATCACAACTAGGTCGGGATATGTAAAGAGCTCCACCGCATCAATCCAAACCCTCATATCGTTGATGAACGCCTCGCAATTTTGGATGGATAGAACCTGAATTGTGCATCAAAAAAAGCTCTTTGAAATATTTTCTTTGAAAATCATGTGGATGTTCCCTTATTTGTTGGGTAAAATGACGTGTAATCTTTTTCACCCAACGG
>Ga0247727_10002056_pt1 | contig 46555 bp, 57 predicted proteins | sample WisWelCaveWW1625_FD_202498 | JGI IMG/M metagenome (GOLD analysis project Ga0247727, IMG submission 202498) | Biofilm microbial communities from Wishing Well Cave, Virginia, United States - WW16-25 | ecosystem: Environmental > Aquatic > Deep subsurface > Groundwater > Cave microbial mat | place...
ATGCACCCGGGCAAACGTTCAGAAAAAATCTATATCAAAGCGGTTGACTACAATAAAGCTTTGACGTTGGCCGAAAAAGATATCAAAGATAACTGGGAAGAGTATAGAGAATCTTTTATGAAGGAGAAAGAAAAGCATGAAAGTCAAAAAAGATGAACTGTGGCAGGAAAGTTTGGCGCTAATCCATGAGTTTGAACGTTATATCCACGAACATCCGGGTTTTGCTGAAAGGATTCCCTATGGCGCCGAGGTCGTGTTGCTGCCGACTTACGATAAGGAACTGCGCGAATACAATCTTCGCAACTCCCAAATCAATGTCGAGTCCGGCCGCCCGGTCATTCATATCGAAATTGGCCGGTTGCGCCCGCGGCGTTCCCAAATTGTAAAGCCACGACTGAAAACACTTAAGGAAGCCTCAACCAACGGGAAACCATCACGGCACAGAAAAGCGAAATTGGCCCATGCCTAAATCTCTCCGCCTCGCCCTCGCGCAAATGGCCGTTACGGAAAATCTCGCGGCCAATCAACAGAAAGGCCTCGACTGGGTCAAGCAGGCCGCGCAAGCGGGCGCGCACCTCATCTGCTTCACCGAATTGGGTTTGCTGCCGTTCTTTCCGCAATATCGCGCCGAGAAAAAATATTTCCAATGGGCGGAAGCCATAAACGGGCCAACGGTGAAAAAATTTGCCGAAGCTGCCGTTGCTGAAAACATTCACATCTTGCTGAACTTCTTCGAGCGCGCTGGAGCCGGAGAATATTACGATAGCACAATTTTACTCAAAGCCACCGGCGGCCCGGCGCTCGGCCCGGTGCGGATGATGCACACCGCCGAGGAGCCTGGCTTCAACGAAAAATTCTATTATTGGCCGGGCAACACCCCGCCGCAAGTTCTCGATCTCAATGGCGTCAAAATTGGCGTGGCGATTTGTTACGATCGGCATTTTCCGGAATACACGCGACAACTGGTTCTGCAAGGCGCGGCGATTATTTTCACGCCGTTTGCCGGACTGGTCGACGATCCGCTCAAAATGTATGAAATCGAAATGCAGGGCACGGCGTTTCAAAATCAAGTTTTCATTGCAGCGGTGAATCGGGTGGGCAAAGAGCCGACCGTCGAATTTATCGGCGGCAGCTTCGTCGTCGATCCATCCGGCGAGGTGATCGCTCGCGCGCCGCGCGGTGAAGAACAGCTTTTGTTGGTCGATTGCGATCTATCTCGTATTGAAGAGATGCGGCAGGTGCGGCCGTTTTTGCGGGACCGCAGGCCCGAAGTTTATGCAAATTGGTTACAACGGAAATAGCTTTCCAAAATTCAAATAATTTAAGGAATAGTTTATGGCAGAGGTTTTCACAGAAGAATCAAAAACAAAATCGTCCGCCATGCCATTATTGCGACTACCAGACGCCTCAAGTGCGAGAGAGATTGTTGGACGGTGGCTTTTGAAAGAAATCGGCACCGCAGCCTATCCCGGAGATGCCACATTTCAGCCTGAAAGCTTTACCTGGCACGTTCCAATTTGGCTTAGGTATGCCGAAAAAATCCGAGTCGGCATTCTCGCGGATGTTTACTTGCACGCCGCAACGGGAATTTTTTTAGGCCGGCCATCTCATGAAGATTTGATACATCGAACCGAGACGTTACTTCAACAAACGAGGTTTTGATATGAAACATTATACCGCTGTTCTTAAGAAATCCGGCAAACAATTTGTCGCCCTTTGTCTGGAATTAGGCGTCGTCGGCAGCGGCAATACTCGTCTACAAGCCATGCAAAGCTTGCGGGCAGCCATTGATTCTTATCTCGAATATGCAACAGAAGTTGGTTTGCCAGAAACACGACCGATTGCCATTCAACAGTTGCATGAGTTTTTGTTTTTTGACAAACGCGCCAAATCCGCCAAAAATCGAATTGATTACGCAAACTTAACGACGCTTTCGTATGCGTAGAAAAATTCCAGCGCTGTCGAGCAAAAAGCTCGTCAAATTGGTTAGAAATGCCGGCGCGTATTTTGTGCGTCACGGGAAAGGTGATCATGATATATATGAGAGAATCGTCGACGGCTTGCGCAAAGTTGCACCAATTCAGATGGGCAAGCAAGAGCTACGTCCGGAATACTGTTTGATGATATTTCGTCAATTTGGTATGACAGATGAAGAAATAAACAATGTTTTGTTGTGAAACATTATTTAAACCGGGAGCAATCCATGTCCTTTCAAAATATTCTTTTCGAGACCAAAAATAAAATTGCCTACATCACCCTTAACCGTCCCGACAAGCTCAATGCTTTGAATTGGAAAACCATGCAAGAGTTGCAGCAAGCGCTGGCTTCGGTGAAAGATGATCTCAACGTCGGAGGGGTGATTTTGACGGGTGCAGGCGAGAAAGCTTTTGCCGCTGGTGCGGACATCGGCGAGTTGGCGCAGCAAACGCCGGTGAGCGCGAAAGAGTTTTCTCGGCAGAGCCAAGAGATTTTGCGCTTCGTCGAGCATTTTCCCAAGCCGATCATTGCGGCGGTGAATGGCTTCTGTCTCGGCGGCGGCAGCGAATTGGCGCTGGCGTGTCACCTGCGCGTCGCTTCTGAGAAAGCCAGATTCGGCCAGCCGGAAGTGAATCTCGGCATCATGTGCGGCAACGGCGGCTCGCAGCGCTTGCCGCGGCTCATCGGCAAAGGCCGCGCAATTGAGCTGCTGATCACCGGCAACATGATTGACGCGGCGGAAGCTTATCGTCTCGGCTGGGTGAATCACGTGACGCCGCCGGATCAGCTCATCGCGAAATGCGAAGAGATTTTGCAAACCGTTTTCAAGAAAGGCCCGATTAGCGTGAAGCTCACGCTCGAAGCGGTGATGCACGGCATGGAAATGACGCTGGAAGAAGGCGTGCAGCTCGAATCCAATCTCTTCGGCATGTGTTTTTCGACGGAGGATATGAAAGAAGGCACGAAAGCCTTTTTGGAAAAACGGCCGGCGAATTTTCAGGGGAAGTAGTTTGAAAAAATCGAGGATAGAAGATGGAGAATCGAAAAAACTAAATCCATCTTCGAAATAAGAAGAAATGTTTACATTATCATAAGGATTTTCTAATGGCACATTACGTTTTAAGCGAATACATTGATCGCGCTATGTCACAAGCGGAATACGACAAATTGGAAGACGGCACTTTTTCCGGCCGGATTCCTTCTTGCAAAGGGGTCATCGCTTTTGGCAATACGCTGCACGAATGTGAAACCGAGCTTCAATCTACTTTGGAGGATTGGCTGCTGGTCGGTTTAAAACTGGGACATGAGCTGCCGATCATTGATGATATTGACTTGAACAAGGAGCCGGAGTATGAGTCGATGGACGCCGTGTAAGCGCAACGACTTTATCCGACGCTTGCGCAAGCTTGGGTTTGGAGGGCCATTTTCCGGAACGCGCCATCAATTCATGGTGTATGAACAGCACCGGTTAACGATTCCGTCGAACTCAGAATATTCCGTGCCCCAGCTTAAAATGATGCTTCGAGAAATCGAGCAGATTGTCAAGCGAGAGATTGCACTTGACGACTGGAACAACTTGTCGTAATTTGCAAGAAGGCATTACCGGAGATTATTCATCATGGATACGCCTATCTACAAATTTTTGGAAGCAGCCCGCTACTTGAAAATAGCTCCGGCCACTCTTCGCTCCTGGGTTATTGGCAGAAGTTATCCCAAAGGCAAAGGCTTGGCATATTTTAAGCCACTCATAAAATCGCCGGACAAGGAACATCATTTGTTGTCATTTAATAACTTGATCGAAGCGTATGTTTTGCGCTCGATCCGGCAAGAACACGGGGTTTCGATTAAGGCGGTTAGGGCGGCTTTGACTTATGCTCAAGCTGAATTCAATATTCCAAGATTGCTGTTGAGTCGTGATTTGCTCACGGCCGCAGGCGAGTTGTTTCTGCAAAGATATGGCGAGCTCATCAATCTATCCCGATCCGGACAACTCGCCTTACGCAAGATGCTCGATGCGCATCTGCAGCGCATTGAGTGGGACAGCAAATTGCCCATTCGGCTGTATCCTTTTATTGATTTCGATTTGAAGAAATTAATCGCCATCGACCCGTTGATTAAATTTGGCCGGCCGGTGATCATGCGAAAAGCCATATCGACCGCAAGCATTGTTGATCGAATCGATGCCGGGGAATCGCTCAAGGCGGTGGCCGACGATTATGATCTTGATATGAATGAAATTGAAATGGCGATTTTATATGAGCGCGCCGCCTGAATATGTTTTCTTTGCCGATCGTGATTTAGGAAAACAATTTCCCGAAATACTCAAGAATGCCGGGATTCATGTAGAAAGACATAGAGATCATTTTGCCGATGACGCAAAAGATGAAGATTGGTTAAAAGAGGTCAGTAAACGAGGATGGTATGTGTTGACACATGACCGCCGAATGCGTTATAGATCGAATGAGATCGAGGCAATTGCAAGATTCAAAATTGGCATGTTTGTGATTGTAGGGAAAGCGTCGTTGGCTGAACTTGCCCGGAATTTTGTTCATACTTTTCAGCAAATTATCAGATTTATTGACAAAAATCCTCGGCCTTTCATTGCTAAAATATATCGGCGTGACTCAAAAAAGAAAAAACCATTAGTTGTTCGTTTGAAGATTTGATTGGAAATGACTGGACGCCTACCCAGAAAATCGGCGTACAATTACACAATATTTGCGATGCGATCTTGTCTTATTCAGCCGCCGAGCCGAAGCACAAGAATTTAAATCTTTACATTATCAATCCCACTACTGTTACCATCGTCACTTCGACCGTGATACAAACGATGTCGGATTGGGATCACATCAAGCCGGTTCGGTGATTAACCACAAACTTTATCATTGTGCTTGAAATTCGACATAATGCCAGCCAAGCTCGACCTCTCCGTTCTGCGTAAACGCAAAGCGCCTATTGCACCGGCAGATCGCCAGGATGATTTCGATCCGATGCAGAAGCGCGTCGTGCCACTGCGCCATGACACGCCGCGAGCAAATGCGCGCTACGTGCTCTACTGGATGCAAATGCACCGGCGCGCCTATCAAAATCAAGCGCTCAATTTTCACAATTACGTGCGAATGTTGTGGGGCAAAAAAATCATCGAGTGGAGCAAGACGCCGCAGGAGGCGCTGGAAACGATGATTCGTTTGCATCATCGTTATGCGCTCGATGGCCGCAATCCGAACACCTACACCGGCATTCTCTGGTGCTTCGGCAAACACGACCGCGCCTGGGGGCCGCAGCGTCAAGTCTTCGGTCTCGTGCGGTATATGACTTCGGACAGCACGCGGCGGAAAATCAATTTGCCAGCGTACAAAGCCTGGGTGGAAAGTTGCGAATGGAAAAATTATGAACGAGATGGTTATCCTCGTCGATCAATACGATAGTCAAATCGGCGTTGAAGAAAAATTCAAGGCCCATCGCCAGGGCAAGCTGCACCGCGCCTTTTCGGTTTTCATTTTCAATGATCAAGGCGAAATGCTTTTGCAAAAACGCGCCTTCAACAAATATCATTCCGGCGGGCTGTGGACGAACGCCTGTTGCAGCCATCCGCGCCCCCAGGAAACGGTCGAGCAGGCGGCGCGCCGGCGGTTGCGGGAAGAGATGGGATTCGATTGCCATTTGAATAAAGCGTTTCATTTTATTTATAAAGCTCATCTCGACGGCGATTTGATCGAGCATGAATTCGACCATGTGTTTATCGGCCATCACAACGGCGCGATTGCCCCCGATGCCAACGAAGTCGCTGATTATCGCTGGCTCGAGACGCAGGCGTTGCAAAACGAGCTGAAGCAGTCGGTGGAAAAATATACGGTGTGGTTCAAGCTGGCGTTGGGGCGCGCGTTAAAATTTGAAGCAACGAATCGGCGGCGCAGGGCGTCTTTTTGAAAGCTTCAGTCAATGGCAGGAAAGAACAAAAACCCAACGCAGGACAACCGCGAATGAACGCAAATTAACGCAAATGAAAAATATTAGCGTTCATTAGCGTTGTTTCGCGGTTTAAAAGTGTTTGCCGAAAAAGCAAAGAGTTCACTCGTAATAGAATAACTTCAGGAGACGGACATGAAAAAAGCCGGTTTGATTTTGACTTTGTTGGGCATTTTGCTGACGGCGTCGGCGCACGGACAGGGCAAAAGCGCCAATGCGATCACCGCGGCGCAGTTGCGGGATTATCTCACCTTTATCGCGGCCGATGAAATGGAAGGCCGCAACACGCCCTCGCGCGGTTTGAACACGGCGGCAAAATTTCTGGCGATGAACCTCTCGCGCTGGGGACTCAAGCCGGTTGGCGACGAGGGCACGTACTTTCAAAAGATCGCGCTGCAGCGCCGGCGCACCGATCCGGCGCAAACCCGCGCCGAGGTCAACGGCCGGTCGTTTCATTTCGGCGCCGATTTTCTCAATCGCGAGCCAACGCCGGGAACGGCGAGCGGCGCGTTGGTTTATGTCGGGCATGGCTGGCTGATCAAGGCAAAAGATATCAATCCTTACGAAGGGCTTGACATTAAGGACAAGATCGTCGTTTTCTTGAGCGGTTTGCCGAAAGGGATTTCGTTTCGGGAAATTCGCGGCCGGCAGGGCGAGGATTTGGCGGCGCCGATGGCGTACGCGGCCAGGCACGGCGCGAAAGGCGCGATTGCGATTCCGAATTTTCAGTCTCTCGCCACCTGGGAGCGCAATCGCCGCAATGCCGTGGAAAACGGCTCGGTGGTCGTGGAGAAATTTCAGCAGAGCAATGAGGTTTCGATTCCCGCGATCACGGCTTCGCCGCGCCTGCTCAATGCCCTGTTTGAAGGCGAAAAGGAAAGCGCGACGGCGATCTTCAATCGCGGTCTCGGCGGCGAGGCCGTGGCGCCATTCGAGCTGAGGCCGGATAAAAAAGCGAGCTTCGCCATCGGCATCAAATCCGATCAAGTTTTCACGCAGAACGTCATCGCGGTGATCGAAGGCAGCGACGCGAAGCTCAAGAACGAATATGTCGCGATCGGCGCGCATTACGATCACGTCGGCATCGGCACGCCGGCGCAGGGCGATTCGATTTACAACGGCGCGGACGACGACGGCTCCGGCACCGTTGCCGTCATGGCGATAGCGGAAGCCTTCGCGCGCGGCCCCCGTCCGAAGCGCTCGATTCTGTTTGTCTGGCATTGCGGCGAGGAGAAAGGCTTGTGGGGCTCGCGTTATCTCATGGAGAATCCACTGGTGCCGCTGCCGCAAATCGTGGCGCAGCTCAATATCGACATGATTGGCCGCAGCAAAAAAGACGGCGACGCCAATCCGGAAAACGCCGAGCTGACCGGCGCGAATGAAGTTTATGTCATCGGCTCGAAAATGATGAGCACCGACCTGGGCGTGTTGAGCGAGCGCGTCAACAAATCGTATTTCAATCTCACATTCAACTACAAGTACGACGATCCCAACGACCCGAACCGCTTCTTCTTCCGCAGCGATCATTTTAACTACGCGCAAAAGGGCATTCCGATCATTTTTTATTTTACCGGCGTGCACGAAGATTATCACCAAGCCTCGGATTCATCCGACAAAATAGATTACCAACGCATGGAAAAGATCACGCGCACGATTTACGCCACGGCGTGGGAGCTGGCGAATGCGAAGAGCCGTCCGAAAGTGGATAAAACACTGCCGGCGGAGTTGACGGCGTTTTAAGATGCCCATGTTTAAGCCTTTGCGGAGCAAAAGTTAGAAAAAAATTCTGAAAGTTTTTGTTGAATCACGGCCAAATTTAACACGAGACGCGGAGTCCACAGAGAAAGCACGGAGAGCACTGAGTGTTTATAAAAAACTTTTCTCCGTGATGCTCCCTACGGGCGTAGCCGTGAATCCCGCCGCCGCGGGATTGCTCCGTGTTTTAAAAACTTTTTGAATTTTAAGCTGCCCGCAGGCTACGCCCGTAGGGGCTTCAGTTTTCAGTGTGTCTGAAAACCTGGCGTAGAGTATTACCACGAAAAACTATCACGACAGCAAAAATTTTATTAACCACCAAGACACGAAGACACCCGACGGGCGTAGCCAAGAAAATCTGGTTACCTTCGTGTCTTGGTGCCTCGTGGTTGAATTTGATTGCGGCCAATAGCTCAAGGTCGTGCGGGAGCAGCCGTTCCTCTCCGCCGGCGAGGTGGCGGACAAGCTTTCCTTCCAAGTGATTGAGAAAACAGTTGACATTCAGCCGCCTTATTTTATATTTCTCATGCCGAATAAAGCCGTCTTTGCCATGGTCTTTAGCAAGCTCAAAAGTATTTTGCAAAAGCACGAATCGCGTTTAACCGTCAAGACTAACACGGCGAGCAGTTACTATCTTGACGCGGCTTTTTCGGAGAAGTTCAAACGGGATATATTTTTCGGCTCCGTGCAAATCAAAAAGAACTATGTGAGCTATTACCTGATGCCGGTTTATATGTTTCCCGAGCTTTTGCAGGGCATTTCGCCAAATTTGAAGAAGCGCATGCAGGGCAAATCGTGCTTCAATTTTGCTGCAACCGATGCAGAGATTTTCCGCGAGCTGGCGCAGTTGACGAAAAAGGTTTTGATAAATTTAAGGAGGAAAAACTGCTGGTGAAATAAAGTCCGAAGCCCGAGGTTAATTGGCTGATTGGAATTTCAAGCTACGTAACTCAACATTTATGTTGAGAAGAAACAAAACAATGTGTGCAACATAAATGTTGCTTTACAATTTTAGCCTTAACGAGTATAAACTTTATGAATGCGGAGAACTTTTATGAACTTATCCGAGCTTCAAAATAACCTGTTGGGAAATTGGGACGGCTCAAACCTTTTGCGGCTCAGTTGGCTTACGCCGTCCGATTACCATTCGCCTTCGCGCTTGTCTGTCAAACACGTTGCCAAGGGCAAGTTTCTCACGTTCACTTACACGTGGAGCCACGAAGACGTTGCGCAAGAGGGCGTCATTTTGCTGGGCTACGACGACCAGCAAAAAATGGCGACGGCGGCGTGGGTCGACTCGTGGCACATGAGCAGCAAGATTATGTCGTGTCAAGGTTCGATCGATCCGCAAGGCGCGATCAATATTCGCGGTTCTTACGAAGCCCCGCCGGGGCCGGATTGGGGCTGGCGCATCGCGATCACGCCAAAGTCCGGCAAGGAGCTGCAACTCGTCATGTACAACATTTCGCCGGAAGGCGTCGAAGATTTGGCCGTGCAGGCCGATTACAAACGCGGAAAGTGAGCCGTAAGTAAGCTAAAGCGTAAAAAAAACGCAGAGTCTAAAAGTTCACACACTGATCAAAAACGCACGCGGATTAAAAGCTTTTTCCGTGTGTGTTTTTGATCCGCGTGCTGCTCGAAAGGTTTAGGAAAGGAGGATGAGATGAAATTCCAGTATGAAGCCGTTATCAATCGCAGCCGGGATGAGGTCTGGAAGCTTTTTGACAATCCCGACAACATGAAAAAGTGGCAGCCGACGTTGAAAAAATTTGAGCCCCAAAGCGGCAAGCCGGGGCAAGTCGGCGCCGTTTCAAAATTGACCTACGAAGAAAACGGCCGGGCGATCGTGCTGATCGAAACGATCTCGCGCCGCATGAGTTTTCGGGAACTTATACGAATCCGATGGCGACCAACTCGATCAAAAATCAGTTTATCGCGCTGGATGCCAATCGCACCAACTGGGTGATGGATTGTGAATTCAAATTTCACGGCTTTTGGAAACTCTTGGGACCGCTGATGAAAGGCGCGATCAAGAAACGCACGGCGCAAGACGTCGATCGCTTCAAGCAAATGGCGGAGGGTGAGTCGTTGGTGGCGGCGTAGAGTACAAAAACAAAAGCGCACGCAGAGACGCAAAGATTACGCAAAGGTTTTCTTGGCGATCCTTTGCGGCTTTGCGTGAATGTTTTTATTTTTTCGTACGGCACAATTCCGGAGGAAGGAAAATGTCACTATTTCTCGGTGAACTGATCGGCACGGCGCTGCTCGTTTTGTTGGGCGACGGCGTGGTGGCGAATGTGGTTTTGAAAAACACCAAAGGCAGCAATAGCGGCTGGATCGTGATTACGTTCGGCTGGGCGATGGCCGTATTCGTCGGCGTGTTCAGCGTGGCCGCGGTGTGCGGCGCGCATCTTAATCCGGCGGTAACCTTGGCGCTGGCGGCGGCGGGAAAATTTTCATGGGCGGATGTTCCAATCTGTATCGTCGCGCAAATGCTCGGCGGCGCATTGGGCGCCGGGCTGGTCTGGCTGCAATACAAATCGCATTTTGAGATGACGGACGACCGCGATCTCAAACTCGCGGTATTTTGCACCGGGCCGCAAGTGCGCAATACGTTGAGCAATGTTCTCTCGGAAGTCATCGGCACTTTTGTGCTCGTTTTTGGCGTGCTCAACATGGCCGCGCCGGCGGTGGGACTCGGCGCCGTGAATGCCTTGCCGGTGGGCTTGCTCGTGCTGGCCATCGGCTTGTCGCTCGGCGGCACGACGGGCTACGCGATCAATCCGGCGCGCGATCTGGCGCCGCGCTTGATGCACTTTCTGCTGCCAATTCCCAACAAGCGCGACAGCGATTGGGGCTATGCGTGGATACCGGTTGTTGCGCCCATCGCCGGCGGCTTGCTGGCGGCGTATGTTTTCATGGCATTTCGTTAAAACACCGGCGCCGCTTACGCCGCTTAGTCTCTAAAGAGTGAACTTTGTGCAAAAAAAAGCAAAGATTTTCATGAGCTTCGATTTCCGTCTTAAATCAATTCTTCTGGCGCTCGCCGGCGCTGCGAGCATCGCGATTTATTTGTGGCTGTTTGCCGAATCAAAACCGATTCAACTGCTGCGCAGCGCTCACACCCAGGAAGAGATTCTGGCGAAAGCCGGGCAGGCGTACCGCGCCTCGCCGCTGGGCGAATACGATTGGCCGCATTCCTTGCGCGTGAATGTGGATGACGATTTGTTTCGTTATATACAAGCCTCGCCAAATGGCGACAGCCTCAAAAATAAACTGCCGGTTGGCTGGTTGGAAGTGTCGTGGAAGGGGAAGATCGAACCATCAAAGCAAGGCCTGGTGGTGGTCGACCTCGATGACGAGAAAAAGAAGGGTTCGGGGCACTTTACCATCAAATACGATTTTAACGGCAATCTGATTGGAGTCGAGCACGCCGTGCCGCCGGCGCAGGATTCTTCCAATCTCGCCGCCGCGGAGGCCTTGCAAAAGGCCGGAGATTTTTTCGCTTCTCTTCGTATCGACACGACGACGATCAAGTTAAGCAAGAGCGAAGCGTCGCAAGACGGCAATCGCACGAAGCATAGTTATACGTTCAAACGAACGCTGCCGGCGGCGGATTGGGATGAGACGTTTCAAATTGAAATACTCGGCGCGACGGTGACGCAATATAATGCCGGCGTCGAGCTGCATGAGGAAAAGACCAAACGCTCGAAAACCGGGGAAATTGTTGATACCGTTGCCAAAATTCTAACGCCCATTGCTTGGGTCGTCATCTGCAGCTTTGTGCTCGCCATTTTTTTCCGGCGTTTGCGGCACGATGAATTGGAATTTAAAAGAGCCGTCTGGTTCGGCATTATCATCGGCCTCGCCATGTGGGGCGTCGTCGCGGTTTCGAGCTGGCCGCAATGGGCCGGCGTTTTGATCGGAGGTGGATTTGCCGGGCTTTTCACCGGCGCCGGCATCATCATGGTTTATGCTGCAGCCGAGTCGGTGCAACGCGAAGTTTGGAAAGAAAAATTAGCGGCGCTCGATCTGCTTTTTCGCGGCTACGCACGCGTTCAGGAAACGGGGCGCGCTATTCTCCTCGCCTTCTTCATTGCCGGCGTGACCTTGTTGCTCGTGGGCGGAATATTTTGGCTGGCCACGCATTTTAAGATTGCCTTTCTGGAAATCGACAACGACGATCTGTGGGTTTTTCAGAATCAGTATCAGGTGATCGCCGCGCTCAGCGGAACTCTTATCGGCAGCTTATACGTCGGCTTGATCTTTCTCGCCTTTTGGCCGTCGTACCTCCGTTCCAAAATCTCGAGTCTTAAAGTTCTGCTCGCGGTCTCCGGCGTGTGTTTCGGCTTGTCGGGCGTGCATTTGAGTTTTCTCCGGCCCAGTTATTTGGCCTTCGCCTTTTTCCTGCCGGTGGCCTTGTTGTGGGCGTGGTTTGTTTATCGCGATGATTTGCTTACCATGCTGCTGGCTTTGCTGGCGGTAAATTATTTCCGGGATTTTTCGTTTATCACGCTTTTGCCCGAGGCCTTCTCCGGCGCCGCCGGCGTCATCACGCCTGTGCTGGCTTTTCTGGCTTTTGGCGCCGGAGTTTTTTTGGTCTACAGCAAAAATTCGGTCAAGGATTTTGAGCACTACGTGCCGGCGTATGTGAGCCGCATTGCCGAGCGCGAGCGGTTTTTGAAAGAATTGGAAATCGCCCGCAGCATTCAAATGCGCTTTTTGCCGGCGCAGCCGCCGGTCTTTCCGAAACTGGACATCGCCTGTCTCTGCAAGCCGGCGATGGAAGTCGGCGGCGATTATTACGATTTTATCAAGCACGACGATTCGCGCCTCGGCGTCGTCATCGGCGACGTTTCCGGCAAAGGCGTTTCCGCCGCGTTTTTCATGACGATGGCCAAGGGCATCATCAAGGCGTTGTCGCGCATCAACCCCTCGCCCAAATCCCTGCTCAGCGACATGAATTCCGTTTTTTATGAAAACACCCCGAGAGAAGTTTTCATCAGCTTGATTTACGGATTTTTCGACGTCGCCAACAACACGCTGATTTTCGCCCGCGCCGGGCACAATCCGCTCATCGTGCGCAAAAGCCTTGGCGGCGCGCCGGAATTGTTGCACCCGCGCGGCCTGGCGATTGGCCTGGAAAAGGGCGACATCTTTGCGGCGACGATCGAAGAAAAAGCCGTGCCGATTCAAAAGGGCGACGTGTTCATTTTTTACACCGACGGCATCTCCGAAGCGATGAACAAAAACGGCGATGAATTTGGCGAAGAAAGATTGAGCCAGCTCGTCAACCGGCACGCGCACGAAGCCGCGGCGACGATTTTGGAGAAGGTCACGCACGAGGTGAACCATTTTGCCAACGGCGCACAGCAGCACGATGATTTTACCATGGTGGTGGTGAAGGTGGTGGGGTGAATGGGAAAAAAGATAAAAAGAAAAACGTGACAAATTTCAGAACTGATTGATCACGGAATCGTGTTGGTGGATAAAGATCCGTCGCGGCGGGAACTATTTGAAGTGATGGCGCAGCACAAATTTTTCGATTTTCAGTACCAGCGCAAACTTTATTATGGGCGTTTAATCGGAGCGGGCGGTCATCTGGCGGGAGAGGCAGAGGCCGGTGCCGGAGCCGTTTCGCATAGCGATGGCGAGAGCTAAAGTGCTATTTAAATTTTCAGCGATAGACCCCAAATAACTTCTAATCATCAAAGCCACAAGCAAAAAATAAGGCGGCTCGTATTTGCCGCATTTTCTCTTCGGAGAGCTTTCCTATCAACGCGCCTAATTTGCCTTTTGCAACGGTTTGAACATGATCCAAATTTATGGCGCAAGCCGTTTTCATGCCATCGCGTTCATCGAGCAACACCTCAGTCGGTATTCCACGTATTGTCGAGGTGATCGGAGCGACAATTATTTCGCCCAAGACTTGTATCGCAGAATCCCTTGTCAAAACCACGACAGGCCTTTCTTTGTCCGGTGGTTTGAATTTGTACCAACGAACTTCGCCTCGTTCCATTACGATACCCATACCTGCTCATCTTCCCAAACATCAAACTCACCATCATGAACAGGATGCTTGCTGTAGCCCTCGCGATGCCGTCTTTCCATCTCTTTGATTTCAAGTCTGTTCAGATAATGAATGATCGACTCTTTTAAGAATGCCGCCAGAGTCGTTTTCTGTTGCTCGATGGCCCTGCTAACTTGAGCAAACAAATCTTCATCTATCGTCAATTGAATGTCTTTCATACGGAGCACCTTATTCTCTGTCGTGAATGCTTGAAAGCCTGTGAGTGTATATTAAAACACCCATCGGTTAAAGTCAAGAAGATTTTCTTCGTTAATTGCTGTCCGACTTCAAAACGAAACGGAAAGCTGTGATGATTTTAAAACCGCAGCGTGAACACCGTCTCGACGTTCGGTTCGGAGCGGGCGGTGATGGCGCCGCGGTGCAGGCGCATGATCTGGCGGGAGAGGCTGAGGCCGATGCCGGAGCCTTCGGGTTTGGTGGTAAAAAACGGAATGAAAATTTTTTCGAGCACCTCGGGAATAATGCCGGGGCCGTTGTCGGCGACTTGAATGAGCACGCGCCCGCGTTCATCCAGCCGCGCGGTTAACGAAATGCCGGCGTTGGGTTGGCCATTCACAGCTTGAATCGCATTCAACAGCAGATTGATCAAGACTTGCTCGATCATTTCGGGATCGGCGGTCAGCTCGAGGCTTTCCGGCTCAATGTTGAGGTTCAGGTTGACGGTTTTTTCTTTGAACGATGCGCGCAAAAGCTGTTCGACGCCGGCAAACAATTCGGCAATGCGAAAAATTTTGAAATTCGGCCGCGGGATGCGCGTCAAGCTGCGATAGGCATCGACAAAGTGCAGCAAGCCTTCGCTGCGTTTTTGAATCGTCTCCACCGCGCCGCGCATGTCGCCGATTTCGCTGCCGGTTTTTTTCGCGTCGAGCAGATCATTCACCGTCGAAGCCAGCGAGGCAATCGGCGTCACCGAGTTCATGATTTCGTGGGTGAGCACGCGAATCAGATTTTGCCAGGCCTCCATCTCCTTTTCTTCCAATTCACTTTGAATATTTTGAATGGAAACCAGAGTAAACTGCTGCTCGCGCAATTTGAACTCGGTGGCGTAAATCGCCAGGTGCAGCAGATCGTTTTTCGCCTCGATTTTGACCAGGGCTTTGCCGCCGGATTCCAATTGCAAGAGCGTGGCGACGAACGGCGGGCTCAACGTTTCGAGCGTTTTGATGTTCTTGAGATGGGTGACGCGCAGCAGGCGTTTGGCGGCGGTATTGATCAGGCCGACTTCGCCGCCTCGTTCGAACGCAATCAAACCGATGCCGACGTGCTGCACCACGGTTTGCAGATAGCGAAAATGCTCCTCTTTCTCCGAGCGCGCGCGGCGAAATTGCTCGATGACTTCGTTGAACGCTTTTTTCAGCGGCTCGAACGATGAGCCGAGGCCGGTGCTGGAAAAGGTTTGCGAAAAATCGGTGTGTTGGATGGCTTCGAGAAAACGGGTGAGATCGCGGTTGGTCTTTTCGACGTAATGAATCAGCGAGTAGATTTGATAGAAAATGATGCTGCCGGCGATGACGATGGTGGCGTACAAAGTGGTTTGCAACAGCAGATAGAAGAAAAGATAAATCGTCGCGCCGAGCAAGGCGACGCGCAGAATGCAGTTCAGGCGAAAATTTTTATAAACCATATTTCTCGAGGCGTCGATACAGCGCGGCGCGGGTCAAGCCCAATTCTTTCGCCGCATGGCTGATGTTGCCGCCGTGCTTGCTGAGCGCTTTTTGAATCACCACTTTTTCGACATCCTCCAAATTAAAATCCTCGAACACCAGCGCGTCTTCTTTCGCCTCCGGGGCCGTCAGAAAAAAGTCGGCGGGCTGCAAAACCGGCGCGTCACTCATTATTACGGCTCTTTCGACGGCATGTTGCAGCTCGCGGACATTGCCGGGCCAGAAAAAATTTCCCAGCTTCTTCAGCGTCGCCGGACTGAGAGGCTTCGCCGGCTTGTGATATTTCCTGGCATAAATTTTCAGAAAATGATCGACCAGCAGCGGAATATCCTCGACGCGCTCGCGCAGCGGCGGCAGTTGAATCTCGACGGTGTTGATGCGGTACAGCAAATCCTGGCGAAATTCCTTGCGCGCCACCAGTTCGTAAATCGGCAGGTTGGTGGCGCAAATCAAACGAATGTCGATCGCCCGCGGTTTATTCGAGCCGAGGCGGGTCACCTGTTGGCCTTGCAAAGCGGTAAGCAGCTTGGCCTGCAGCGGCAGGGAGAGATTGCCGATTTCATCGAGAAACAACGTTCCGCCCGAGGCGGCCTCGAAGCGCCCGGCGCGATCTTCCTTGGCGTCGGTGAAGGCGCCCTTGACGTGCCCAAACAACTCGCTCTCAAAAAGTGTTTCGCTGAGCGCCCCCATGTCGACGCTGATGAAAACTTCTTTGGCGCGCAGCGACTGGCGATGCAGCTCGCGCGCCACCAGCTCCTTGCCGGTGCCGTTCTCTCCCAAGATCAAAATATTGGCGTCGGTTTTGGCGACCTTTTCAATCGTCGCAAAAACCTTTTGCATCGCCGAGCTGGCGCCGACGAATCCCTGGTAGTGTTGATCGATGTCCGCGCTCAAGAGCTGCTGCCGCGAGCGCAGTTGATCGACTTGCAGGCGCGATTGCCGCAGATTCATCGCCGCCGAAAGCGTGGCGAGCAGCTTTTCGTTTTGCCAGGGCTTGAGCACGAAATCCGTCGCGCCCTCCTTGATCGCGCGCACCGCCATTTCCACATCGCCATAAGCGGTGATCAAAACGACGACGGCGGCAGGATCGATTTCGAGGATTTGCTTGAGCCAATAAAACCCTTCCCGCCCGCTGCTCACATCGCGGGTGAAATTCATGTCGAGAAGAACGACGTCATAGTTTTCGTTCTTCAGCAGCGTCAAAATCAATCCTGGATTTTTCTCCGTATGCACGAGGCTAACGTGTTGCTTGAGAAACAAACGCGCCGCCAGCAACACGTCTTCGTCGTCGTCGATCACCAGAATTTTGCCGAGCTTTTGGGGCATGGCATTAATGTAAGCAATTGCAGAGGAAAGGCAAAGCAAATTTTCTCGAAGGATTTTATTTTGTGCGGATAAAATTATTTGGCGGGAGGAGGAGAACAAGCGTTAAAAATGGAAAAGGCCTTTTATGAAAAGGCCTTTTCCATTCGTGCGGGGCCGACGGGACTTGAACCCGCGATCTCCGGCTTGACAGGCCAGCGTGTTAACCAAGCTACACCACGACCCCGGGCAAGTTGCAAATGGCAATTGGGTTTGCCTCTTGCAATTTGCCATTTGCTCCGTGGGCGATAGTGGATTTGAACCACTGACCCCGTGCTTGTAAGGCACGTGCTCTAACCATCTGAGCTAATCGCCCCTAAAAGGGGCAGCGCTTCGATCAGGTTTCCTTGCCGTTGGCTGGCGCCAGCAATTTTTTTCTTTGGTAAAGAATCGCGGCCGGAATGATGACGCAATAGCCAATGACCAGAAGAATCGGCGCCAGCGTGAGCGACATGAACCCATCCACCGGCGGTTGTGACAAGGCAATGTAGCCGATTATAATCACGCCCAGCCCGAAGGCGAACAGCCAGTAGTTGATGGCCTCAAACGGCAATCCCTGGCGCTTCAGCGGTTCTTTGCGAGCCTGGCGGCGAATCTCTTTGGCTTTGATCTCTTTCATAAGCGCAGTTTGAAATATAAGAAATGGTACGATCTTTGTCAACGAAAATATCTGCCGGTAAAAATAAATTTGGACAAAGTCATTTTTTACATCGTTTTGTCGCGCGCGTTAATATAAGCTTGCCGTTGACGAAATAGTTTCATATCTTACGCTAAACTCGATTGAAAACATCCGTTTTAAACACAAGGCAATTTTGATCTTATTTTTCATTACGCTTCAACCTGCGAGAAGTTCAATATGGCTGCTTTTGCCGGTTTTTCCAAATCATTCGTCGCGTTTTTCAAAGGCCTGAAAAAGAACAACAGCAAGGCTTACTTTGATTCCAAGCGCGAAGTTTATGACAACATCGTGAAGCCGGAGATGGAGGCGTTCATCGCCGCGGTCGGCGCCGGCCTGAAAAAAATTTCGCCTTATTTTGCCGCCGAGCCGCGCGTTGGCGGCTCGATGTATCGTCTCAATCGCGACATCAGATTCTCGCCGAACAAATTGCCTTACAAAACCCACAGCGCCGCATTGTTTTATCATCAGCAGGGCGGCCGCCACGAATTGCCGGCGTTTTATTTTCAAATCGATCCGGAGTCGGTGATGTTTGCCGCCGGGCATTACATGGTCAGCCCGGAAAATCTCGACCTCATTCGCCGCGCCCTCGACCGCAACGGCGATTTGCTCGCCGCGCTTTTGAAAAAAGCCGCCTTCAAAAAACGCTTTGGCGTTCTCGAAGGCGAAACGCTCAAAAAAGCGCCGCGCGGATACGAGGAAGATCATCCGCATATCGAATTGCTCAAGCTCAAGCAATATCTGCTCAGCGAAGAAGAGCCGGTTAAAAATTGGATCGGCGATCCGCGCCTCGTCAAACGCGCGCTCGACTCGTTTCGAGCTGCCGCGCCGGTGGTGCGGTTTTTGTGCATGGCGTCGAATGTGCCCTTTTGAGTTTTTTCTTGATTTTACTTTAAATTTTTGGTATGATGATTTGAGAATCACCAGCTTGTGAAATCACGTTCATGATGATGACCGATGCTCAAATCAGCGCCTTGCACGAGGCGCTGCAAAAATATCCGCACGTGTTGTTTGCCTATCTTTTTGGCTCGCAGGCAACCGGAAACGTGACGCCGATGAGCGACGTCGACATTGCCGTTTATTTCGACGATGATCTTGCCTCGACCGAGCAATTTAAGCTGCAACTTCATCTAATCGGCGTTTGTTGTCAGGTTTTGCAGCGAAATGATGTGGAGTTGGCTGTTCTTAATGACGAAGATATTGTCCTGCGTTATGAAGTCGTGAATAATGGCAAGTTGATTTTCTGCCGAAATAATGAGGCGCGAATTGAATTTTTTGTGCGCACAATTCGAGAGTATTTTGATACCGAACCTTTACGCGCCTTCTTTCGCGAGAAAATGAAACAACAAATCCGCGAGGGTACATTCTTTGAGCAACCGCAACGTTATGCAAAAGCGGCTCGATAAGCTGCGTGAGTATATAGCGCTCTTACGGAAAATCGGGAAGCATTCAAAGAATAAGTATATTAATGATTCACTGATTCACGGCAGCGGCGAACGATATTTGCACTTGGCAGCAGAATGCGCTTTGGATATCGGAAGTCATATCGTTGCCAGCCAGAAGCTGGGATCGCCTGGTAGCTATCGTGAAGTTTTTACCATTTTGGGGAATGCTGGTATTTTGAATTCAGAGTTGACGCGCCAAATGGAAGACTTGGCAGGTCTTCGCAACGTCCTTGCACATGATTATTTGCGGATTGATCATGCCAAAACTTATGATGCCATAAAGAAAGAATTGTCTTGGATTGAAAACTATATCGAAGCTGTTGAAAAATTTTTATAAGGATCATTTATACCATGCGCGAAACCATTAAAACCTCCAAGGCGCCGGCAGCGATTGGCCCTTACAGCCAGGCGATTAAAATTGCCGCCGGCAAAATGATTTTCACCGCCGGACAGATTGCGCTCGATCCCGCCAGCGGGCGGTTGATCGAAGGCGATATTGCGGCGCAAACCCGCCGCGCGTTGGAAAATGTCAAAGCCATTCTCGCTGCCTCCGGCGCTCAACTCGAAAACGTCGTCAAGACCACCGTTTTCATGGCCGATCTCGGCGAGTTTGCCGCGATGAATGAAGTGTACGGCGAATTTTTTCCGGCCAATCCGCCGGCGCGCAGCACCGTCGAAGTTAAAGCCTTGCCGCGCGGCGCCAAAGTGGAGATCGAGGCGACGGCGGTGGTGGAATAAAATCATGCGTTGGCTTTATTGTTGTGCCGCCGTTGTTTTGTTCCATACCTTTGGCGGCCTTCATACTAGTCGTGCCCAAACAGTTGCCGGTGATTCGGCCTCCACTCGCATGGTTCTGAAAAAGAAAAGCCCGCGCGGGGCCATGCTGCGATCTTTGGCCGTGCCGGGTTGGGGGCAATATTACAATCGCCAATACTTCAAGGCGGCGTTGGCGTTTGGCGCGGAGGCCGGTCTTGTGGCCACCGCCATCTATTGGAACAACAGGGCCAACGCCGTGAGCGACCGCGAGCTGAAGCTTTTTTATCAAAACAACCGCAACACCGCCAATTGGTTTCTGCTCGGCACGATATTGCTGAGCATGTTGGATGCTTATGTCGACGCGAGCCTGTCGGATTTTGATGAAAGTCCGGATCTTTCACTAACCCCGTCGTCGCAGCTCGTGAATCATGCCATCGGCGTCAAGCTCACGATCAAGATTGGGCTTTGAATTTTGTCAACTATTTTATACTTTGTTCATGTCAAGTCAAGCGCATGCGGCAATTGGAATTTTAATTTTTGCCGGATTGCTGCGGGTCGAATGTGCGTCGGGGCAGACTTTAAAACCAGCCATTTCTGATTCAACCGCGCTTGTTCAAAAAAAGTTGAATCATGACGCCTGGCTCGGCAAGGACAAGTTTGATCATGCGATAATGAGCGCCGGCATGGTCGCGGCGCAATTTTATTTTTTTCGGCAAGAACTCGATTGGATGGCGCCAAAGAGCCGGCAATTCGCTGCGGGCAGCACGCTTCTCAGCGGCATCGCCAAAGAAATTTATGACAAAGCCAGCCGCCGGGGAACACCGAGCTGGAAAGATCTATTGGCCGATCTGATTGGAGTTGGCGTCGCGGTCGTCTTGGTTACGCATTAGTGAGAATTTTTGTGTTCGACATGAAGCCTTCGCTTTTTCATTCTGAGGAATCTTCACAGCCGGAAGGACAAATCATCTTCTCAACTTCCCTTCATCCGACGGCAGAATCACCCGGCGTCTCGGCTCCGGAGGCACTCGACAAGCCGCGCAGCAACTGTGCCATCGTCGGCGTTTACGCGCATCCCGAAGCGGCGAAACTCGTTTATTCATCTTTATACGCCTTGCAGCATCGCGGCCAGGAAAGCTCGGGCGTCGTCACCAGCGACGGCCACAATTTGTATCGTCATGTCGGCATGGGGTTGGTGACGAATGTTTTTTCAGACGCCGCGACTTTTCATAAACTGCCGGGGAATCTGGCCATCGGCCACAATCGTTATTCCACCACCGGCTCAACCGTTCTCAACAATGCCCAGCCGTTCGTCGTCAGCACCAAGCACGGCCTCATGGCGGTTTCGCACAACGGCAATTTCATCAACTCCCGCAGCCTCCGCAAAAAACTGGAAGACGAAGGCTCGATCTTTCAAACCACCAGCGACACCGAAGCCATTTTGCATTTGATGGCGAAGTCGCCGGCGCCGGATATCGTTGGCCGCCTCAAAGACACGTTTCGCCAGCTCAAAGGCGCATACTCGCTGGTGATGATGACGCGCAGCAAATTGATTGCGGTGCGCGATCCGCGCGGCTGGCGGCCTTTGAATATCGGCAAAAAAGGTCAATCCTGGCTCATCGCTTCGGAGACTTGCGCCTTTGATTTGCTGGAAGCGGAATACGTGCGCGAAGTCGAGCCGGGCGAAGTGATCGTCATCGACCGCAACGGCCTGCGCGCGGATTTTCTCGACGAGAAAGCCGAGCGCGCCGCCTGCATTTTTGAGTTTGTTTATTTCTCGCGGCCGGACAGCAAGATTTTCGACGAGAACGTCGATCGCGCGCGTCGCCGGCTCGGCAAGAATCTGGCGAACGAGCATCCGGCGCAAGCCGACATCGTTATTTCCGTGCCGGACTCGTCGAATACGGCCGGATTGGGCTACGCCAGAAATTCCGGCATCAAGTTTGAAATCGGCTTGATTCGCAATCATTATATCGGCCGCACCTTCATTCATCCCGATCAGATCGGCCGCGACGCCAATGTGCGCATCAAATTCAATCCGGTCAAGGGCGTGCTCGAGGGCCGGCGCATCGTGTTGGTGGAAGACTCCATCGTGCGCGGCACGACTTTAAAGCATCTCGTCCGCATGTTGCGCAAAGCCGGCGCGAAAGAGGTTCACGTTCGCGTCAGCTCGCCGCCGATCATCTCGCCGTGTTATTACGGCATGGATTTTCCGACGAAAGATGAGTTGATCGCCAACAACAAAAGCATCGAAGAAATCAAGGACTATCTCGAAGTCGACAGCCTTGAATATCTTTCCATTGATGGCTTGCTCAAATCCGTGCCGCACGAGAAAGGCAGCTATTGCACCGCGTGTTTCACCGGCCGCTATCCGCTGCCGCCGGAAGAAACGATCTACAAGCTTGAGCACGGCTCGAATAACGGGCACATTGATGAAGCCGCAGTTTTAGCAAAAGCAGAGCAGAAGGCTCCGGTGGTCTCGTAGATATTGCTTATCTGCTCAATGTCATTCCGCAAGAATTTTTTTTCAATCCAAGAGATTACTAAATAGACGAAGGATTCCTCCGGAATGACATGTTAATTAAAATGTAATTGTTGGCTTTCCCTCGCGCAGTGATCCCGCAGGAGGCGGGATGATGGACAGGTTATGAACAGGATCGTCAAGCTTTGTGATTATATTTTTGTTTTAAGGCCGACGCTTTTTTTTCCGGTGTGGACGGTTTACGCCGCCGGCTATCTGGCCTTTCACAAATTTTCCGCCGCCGGGATAAATGCCGCCGCGCCGGCGCTCGACCAAACCGCCTTGAGTTTGCTCGGCATTCTCACGTTGTTGATGGGGAGCGGCTACATCTTGAATCAACTTTGTGACGTCGAGACCGACCGGCGCAACCACAAGCTCTTTCTCATCGCTGATCGCCACCTCTCGCCGCTGGCCGCATGGACGGAAATGATTTTATTGTGCGGATTCACGCTGGTTGCCGGTTTTTTTTATGGAACGGCCATCGGCGTTTTGCTCGCGATCATTTTCCTGCTCACCGGCATTTTTTACAACGTCGCGCCCTTCGCGTGGAAAGGCCGGCCGCTGCTCGGTTTAATCTCGAACGCGCTCGGCGCGCTGTTGATTTTCACCGCCGGCTGGTGGTCGCAGCAAATCGAATGGCAATTGCCGGTTCGACATGCGCTGCCGTACATGTTCGCCGTGGCCGCCGTTTACCTTTATACAACTTTGCTCGATCTCGACGGCGACGCCGGCGCCGAGAAGATGACGTTCGGCGTGCGCTACGGCTTTTCTGCCACGACGATTGCTGGGTGCATGTTGGAATTGGGCGCGTTGATTTCCGCCTGGTGGCTCAAAGATTTTGTGATCTTCTTTCCGGCGTTGATCGCGGCGCCGTTTTTTATCCGGGCCGCGGTCAAGCAGCGCCTCGGTGACGTGTCGCGCGCCATTAAATTGCCCATTGTTTTCCTGGCAGTGGCGATTTGCCTGCACGTTTGGCAATATTTTCTTTTGCTCGCGTTCGTTTTTTATTTTTCCAAATGGTATTACCGCCGGCGGTTTGGGTTGAATTATCCCAGCCTCGCGGCAAAATAAATACAAGAACCGAAATTACCGGAGCCTTCATGATCGGCGTCATCAACGATAAATGTGACTTTTGTGGAACCTGTGTTGCTGTCTGCCCTTTCGACGCTATAGATCTGTACGAGGCGCGGATTGAAATCAACCAACGCTGCACCGATTGCATGATCTGCGTGTGGATTTGTCCGGTGGAAACCCTCGCGCCGCTTGACGCGGAGGGAAAGATTATCTCAAGGGAAGAAGCCAAGTTGGCAGCTTAAAAGAATTTTAAATTCTTTTGGTTGCGGCTCAAGATGCGCTACGACTGAATGAAATCAAAATCTGCGACAACCCCATTTGATGTGATCGCCTTTGACGCCGACGACACGCTGTGGCACAACGAGCATATTTATTTGAACACCCACGACAAGTTCAAACAACTTCTCCGCCAATATCACAACGAAGAATGGATTGACCAGCGACTGCACGAAACCGAGATACGCAATTTGCAGCACTTCGGCTACGGCATCAAGGGCTTCACGCTGTCGATGATCGAAACCGCCATCGAGCTTTCCGAAGGCCGCGTCGGCGGCAACGAAATTCAAACGATTATCGAATTTGGCAAAGCGATGACGCGCGCGCCGGTCGAGCTGCTCGAAGGCGTGGCCGCGACGATTGCGCAATTGGCAGAATCCTACGAATTGCTGCTCATCACCAAAGGCGACCTGTTCGATCAGGAAGCCAAAATCGCCCGCTCCGGCCTCGGCGATTATTTCCGCCGCATCGAAGTCGTGAGCGAGAAAGACGTCGAAACTTATAAGCGTATCACGGCGAAGCACGGCATCGCGCCGGAACGTTTTCTCATGGTCGGCAATTCGCTCAAATCCGATATTCTGCCGGTTGTTGCAATTGGCGGAAAAGCTGTTTATATTCCATACAAGACGACCTGGATTCATGAAAGAGTGGCGGAGGAAGATTTGGCGACGAAGCCGTATTTAACGATACAGCATATCAGCCTTTTGCCGGCTTTATTGAATGAAATGACGCCCGATGTCGTTGACTAATGTTCTGTTTGTCGGCGCAATATTTTTTTTATATTCTATGCAAAGCAAATCAACAAAACGTCAAAAGCCGATTACAGGGTTTTCATCAGCCATTCATCGAAAGATCAGTGGATTGCGGAGACAATGGCTGAAAAAATCAGAGCGTTAGGTGCGACGGTTTGGATTTATGAAAAGGATTTGGAAGGGGGAGATATTATCATGGACGCAATCTTTAGCGGAATCGACGCTTGTAATGAAGCAATCGTGCTCGTATCGCCTGACAGTGTTGTTTCACCATGGGTCATGGGGGAAATTGGAGCCGTGTTAGTTCAGCACAAACGTCTAACGCCAATATTGAATCATACTAAACCTGATGATATCGTATTATTGAAAGGTGTCGCTGCCATTCAATTAAACGATTTTGAACAGTTTTTGACTCAGTTGAAAAAACGATTTCAACAACAAAAACACAACTGAAGTGAGGTGTTAAAATGGCTACGACATTTATAAGTTATTCGTCCAAAGATTCGGCTTTGGCGATGGATCTTGCGCATCGATTTCAGAAAGCAGGGTTGAATGCTGTCACCGAGAAAGATGCCGCAAAGAGTGCAAAAAGGGGAAGCACGCCTTTCATTGATCGTCGCTTAAACAATCTACGCCGGAGTGATGAATTTGTCGTGCTTTTAACAGAAAATGCAATTACAGACCCTCAGATCAGCTTCGAGATGGGCGCAGCGTTGTCACTGCGTAAAAAAATAACTTCCATCATCGTTGGAGTTGATGCAGACAAGTTGCCGCCTTTACTCAAACCCAAAGTAAGTATCCAATATGCTGAGACAGAAAATTATCTGTCCAAACTTAAAAAAAAGAGCCGCGTTTCTGCAAAAACCCATAAAGGCGCCACCGCTGCAATCTGAACATGATGTCCCAACCTGAATACGACGTCATCGTCGTCGGCGCCGGGCCGGGCGGCTCGTGGGCGGCCAAAGCAGCGGCGGAAAAAGGCGCGAAAGTTTTGTTGCTCGAAAAAGACCGCGAAGTCGGTGTGCCGGTGCGCTGCGGAGAGGCCGTTGGCACAACCGGTTTGCACGTCGTTTGCGAGCCTGATCCGATTCCTCGCGGCGTTGCCAACGAGATTTTCGGCGCTGTGCTCGTCGCGCCTAATGGCCGAGAAGTCGTGCTGGATGGTTTGAAAGGAATTGGCTACGTTCTTGACCGCAAAATTTTTGATTACGAACTGTCGTTACTCGCTGCTGCCAAAGGCGTTGAAATTCGCACCAAAGCTTACGTGTACGACGTCATTCGCAACGGCGCGAATGGCAATGGCGCCATCAACGGCGTGCGTGTGCAGCATCTTGGAAAAAATTATGACGTTCGCGCCAAAATCGTCATCGGCGCGGACGGCATCGAATCGCGCGTCGGTCGCTTCGCCGGCCTGCGGACCTTCACCAAGCTGAAGGACATGGAAAGCTGCATGCAGGTGACGCTCGCAAATGTGACGAACTTCGATCAGCGCTACATCTACCTTTTTTTTGGACACGAGGTTTCACCAGGCGGCTACTTGTGGATTTTTCCGAAAAGCGAAACCGTCGCCAATGTCGGTATCGGCATTTCGGGCGAGTTTGCGCGCTATAAATCCGCGCAGCGCTATTTGCAGGAATTCATCGATCGCCGCTTCCCGAAAGCCGCGGCGGTTTATACGGTTGTTGGCGGCGTCACCTGCGCGCCGACGTTGAAGCAAATCGTTGCCGATGGCGTGATGTTGGTTGGCGATGCGGCGCATCAAATCAATCCGATGACCGGCGGCGGCATTGTCACCGCGATGCAGGCCGGGAAAATCGCCGGCCGCGTTGCAGCAGAAGCGCTTGCCAACGGCGAGGTCTCGCGCCAGGCGCTCGAGCCATACGCCAAAGAATGGCACGACGCCGAAGGCAAAAATCACGAGCGCTTATATAAAATCAAACAAGCGGTTTATAAATTCACCGATGACGAGCTGAACCGCACCGCCGAGGCGGTGCTCGCCAGGAAGCCGGAAGAGCGCACGTTGCTCAACGTGTTCAAAGCCGCGCTCATCCGCCATCCAAGTTTAATCTTCGATGTTTTGAAAGTCTTCATGAGCTGATGCCGACGCCTCAAACGCTTGCCCCCTCGCCGAATCGTTCACGGCGTAATGCGGGATTGTGGACGATTTCCAACTTTCTGAGCTTTACTCGCGTGCTGCTGCTCGCCCCGATTTTGTTTTTTCTTCATCAAAATACGCCGGCCGGCAATCTCACGGCGTTTGGCTTCATTTTGCTCGCGGCGGCCACCGATTGGTTCGACGGGTTTTTCGCGCGGCGTTTCCAGCAACAATCCGACGTCGGGCGCATCGTCGATCCGTTGAGCGACAAAATTTGTATCGGCGGCATCGCGCTTTATTTGGCGCTGTATCGTGACTTTCCCGTATGGTTTTTAATATTGATTCTGGCGCGTGATTTTACTATCTTACTACTCGGCTTTTTGATGGCGGCTCGCGTCAAAGTGCCGGAATCGAACTGGCCGGGAAAAGTCGCCGTCACCGCCATGGCGATTGTCTTGATCGTTTTTGCGTTCGATATCAAACCGGTGAAATGGCCGTTCTTTTGGATCATGGTTGTGCTGTTTTTTGTTTCGGTCGCGTCCTATTTGCCGCGCGTGAAACAATTTTTTAAATCCGGCGGCAAAAATGATTAGAAAATAATTGGCCGCCCACAAAAGTAGAAATCCCACAGAAAGAATTATTTCTGTGGCCGTTCTGCTTCAGTGGGCGAAAGGCCTTTGCGTTTTTTGCATCAATTTGGCTCTTTATCTGTTCATGGCTTCTTTTTTTGAAAAATTAAAATCCGGCTTGCAGAAGACCAGACAGGGTTTGGTCGATAGCGTCGTTTACGCGGTGACCGGCAAGGCGCGGCTCGATGAGAAGACGATTGAAGAATTGGAGACAACGCTTATCGCCGCGGATTTGGGATATGATTTGACGGCGGATTTGATCGCGCGGCTGCGCGAGCGTCTCGGCCTGCGCGAGGCCAGCTCACCGCAAGCTGTGGCGGCCTGCATGAAGGAATTTTTGCAGGAACGTTTGTCCGCTTTTCCGGGCAACGGGCGCGGCGATTTTTTTTCGCCATCGAACCGGCCGCAGGTCATCATGGTCGTCGGCGTCAATGGCGTCGGCAAAACCACGACCATCGCGAAATTGGCCAAACGTTTTCGCGAGCGCGAGCGCTCGGTTTTGGTTGCCGCTGCCGATACCTTCCGCGCCGCCGCCGCCGAGCAGCTTGACATTTGGGCGCAGCGCGCCGAGGTGGCGATTATCCGCACGCAGCAGGGCGCGGATCCGGCTGCCGTTGCGTTTGACGCCGTTCAATCGGCAAAATCCAAAGGCACGGAAATCGTGATCGTCGACACCGCCGGCCGGCTGCACACGAAAAGCAACCTGATGGAGGAGATGAAAAAAATCTCGCGCGTCATGAGCCGGGTGATTCCCGAGGCGCCGCACGAAGTCTTGCTGGTGATCGACGCTACCACCGGCCAAAACGGTTTGCGCCAGGCCGAGGTGTTCTCCGAAGCCGTCGGCGTCACCGGACTCGTCGTCACCAAGCTCGACGGCACGGCAAAGGGCGGCATCGTTTTTTCGATTCAAGAAAAATTGAAAATTCCCGTGCGTTTCATCGGCGTCGGCGAAGGCATCGACGACTTGCAGCCGTTCGAGCCGAAAGAGTTTGTCGAGGCGTTGTTTGAGTGAGGTAGGGCAGTTTGTTCATAGAAAATGATTAATTATGCAATAAACGTGAGGTTTGGTATGAAAGCCATCCAAATTGAAGTTGACGACGAATTGCTCAATTCTATCGCCAGGGATAAAGAAGTCCAGGCGATAGGGGTTTCACAATTTTTCAGCAAAGCAGCAAGGTTTTTTCTGAAATGGAAAACTGAATATGAAATTAACAAACAATTCGAGCGAGCATACAGCGATCCTCACGCTCGAGAAGAGTTCGATCGTGAAATGAAGGAATGGATTGAGGAACAAGTATGGATCGACTAATCCAGCGGGGTGAAATTTGGATGTACGAATTTAAGCCTCCCGACAAACGTAGACCGGTTTTGATTCTAAGTAGTCAGATGGTGATTCGTATGCTTAATTATGTGATTGTCGCTCCCATCACTTCTACCATTCACGGCTCACCAACCGAAGTTGTTATCGGAATTGAACAAGGCTTGAAGAATACCTCGGCGATTAATTTGACTGGAGTACAATCTGTCGAAAAATCCAAACTGGTTCAATATGTCGGCATCGTTAATGACGAAGTCATGGAACAAGTCTGTCGTGCGCTATCAATTTCAACGGGATGCAAGCTGTGAGCGTAATCGATAAACAAGAAGCTTTTTGCCAACACTTTGAAAACGTGGCCTCTTTTTATGAGACAGATGCCTGGAATGAAACAGAATAGCTAAATGCTGCCGCATCAAATCCGGCTTTTGATTTCTTAAAGAATCAGAAGGAAGATATTTTCACCCTGTATGATGGAAACCCTTTCAATAACGAAAGTGTATAGGAGTTGGTTTATGGCCAATCATTTGATGACAGTCGAAGGCATTTACGACGGCAAAGCGATACGTGCACTTGGCAAAATCAAGACGCGTAAGAGGCACCGTGTTCTAATCACTTTCCTTGAGGAGGTAGACGATTTTGCTGATCTGAAAAAGCATTCAGAAAAAGTTTTGGCTAAACTCTGGAAAGACGAAGATGATGTCCTCTGGAATAGTTATTTATAAACCCGGCGATTTGATTCTTGTGCCATTTCCTTAAAAGCATTGGTCGGCTCAACAAAGCGACGCTTGATAAGGTTAAAGATCTGTTGCGTACACTTTTCGCGTTATAGAGCTCGGCGAGTGGCGAAAACAGAAGCCACACTTTTGAGGAAAAATTGCGCAACAAAAGCGAATTAGTCAAAAACAAAAGCAGGGCCAATTTGAAAATCAACCTCATTACCCTCGGCTGTCCGAAAAATATCGTTGATTCCGAATTTATCAAAGGCGGGCTAAAAGCTTGCGGCGTGGACTTCGTTGGCGACGCCAAAAACGCCGAAGCCGTCATCATTAACACCTGCGGCTTCATCGAATCCGCCAAAGAGGAATCGATTGACACTATCCTGCAGGCGGTTCAACTTAAAAAACGCGGCAGAGTCAAAAACGTTTTTGTCACCGGCTGTCTCTCCGAACGCTACGGCGCGGAATTGCGCCAGGAAATTCCTGAAGTCGACGGCTTTTATGGCAACCGCGACATGCGGAAAATCGTGGCGGGTCTCGCGCGGCAGTTGCGATTGAAAGACGAATTGATCGGCGAGCGTGAGCTGCTGACACCAAAGCATTATGCGTATTTAAAAATTTCCGAAGGCTGCGAGCATCCCTGCACCTTCTGCGCGATTCCGGGCATTCGCGGCAATTTCCGCAGCACGCCGATTCCCGAACTCGTAGAACAGACTGCGAGCCTGTCGCAAAAAGGCGTCAAAGAACTCATCCTCGTGGCGCAAGACACCACGCAGTACGGCCTCGATCTCAACGGCAAACAGCAACTGTCCGAGCTTTTGCACGAGTTGTGTCGCGTTGATGGCATCGAATGGATTCGGCTGATGTATGCGTATCCTTATCATGTCACCGACGCAATGCTCGAAGTCATCGCCGAAGAGCCGAAGATCGTCAAATACGTTGACATGCCGATTCAGCACATTTCGAGCCGCATGTTGAAACGAATGGCGCGCCGGGTCGATCGCGGCTTCACGGAGAAATTACTCGCCAGAATGCGCGCGGTCATTCCCGAGCTGGCGCTTCGCACGTCGGTGATCGCCGGTTTTCCGGGAGAAACCGAGGAAGATTTTCAAGAGCTGCTAGATTTCGTCGCAGAGGGAAATTTTGAGCGGCTCGGCGTTTTTACTTATTCGCAGGAAGAAAACACCCCGGCCTTTGGTTTTCCTGAACAGATAGCCGACGAAGTCAAACGCGAGCGCTGCGATCTGTTGATGCAGGCGCAGCAGGAAGTCGCGGTTGATTGGAGCGCCAAACAAGCCGGCCGCCGCTTGCACGTTTTAATTGATGAATTTGACCCAACGGTCAATGCCTTTCGCGGCCGCACGGCTTGGGATTGCCCCGAGATCGACCACACCGTTTTAGTGCGCGCGCCACATTCGTATTCGAAATCAATCTGGAAAAACTCCGATGGCGTGAATATCGGCGAGTTCTGCGAGGTCGATATAGTCGAAGCCCGAGATTATGATTTGATCGCTGTTCCAACGCGCCGCCCCCATTCTTATTCCTCGCCGGCTGCGGTACGGGAGCTCGGCGGCATCAAATATCTCCTTTATCACGGCCAACCGGCCGGATGAAAGAGAAGCGAGAACCTTGACGAGTGCGAGGTTGAATCATGAAAAATCAAACAAAATTTTTGCAGGCGCCAAAGCTTTGGGGCATGATGGTTTTGTTAAGCAGCGGCGTGGCCCACGCGCAGGTCGAGTTGTCCGGCCCGCGCGAGGAAGGCGCGCCGTTTTTTAATCTCGATCTCGCCAGTTTTCGGGGCGAAAAATCGAACGAAACCCGGCTCGAGGTTTATCTCAAAATCATGCATGATGAATTGCAATTCGTCAAAGTGGCGGCAGATTCGTACCGCGCCGTCTACGAAGTCGCGGCTATGATTTTGGATCAGGATGATTTTCAAGTCAACGGCAAAATTTGGCGCGATACGGTTTCGGTCAAAGGGTTTGAGGCGACCAACTCGCGCCGGTTGTTTGACGCCACGAGAGCCGGTTTCAATCTGGCGCCGGGCAAATATCGGATCAATGTCGGCGTCATGGATATGGACACGCGGCGCACGAGTTTTCGCAAGACCAGCCTGGTGCTGCGAAATTTCAGCGGCGACAAATTGTCAGTGAGTGATGTGTTGATTGCGGATGCGGTCGGCAAGGACAGCAGCGGCAATCTCATTCCGTATCCGCAAGTCACCGCGCCGCGGCAGGAAAGATCGCAGCTCTTCGTCTATTTTGAAGTTTATGACGCCGGCGCTGACAAGGAATACAAGATTTCGTGTGTTTTAAAAAGCCTCAAAGGCGAAAAAATTTTTCAAAAAGACGCGGTCGTGGCCCACACCGCCCAAATCATGCCGGTGATTGTGGAATTGCCCAATGCCGGTTTGGCGCACGGCGTTTACAAGATTCACGTCAATGTCAAGGGCCGCGAACAGCAGGCGACCACCGAGCGCGAGATCACGCTGCATTGGGTCGGCATTCCGTCCAACATCGTCGATCTCGATCAGGCCATCGAGCAAATGCGTTATTATGCCAAGAAGGACGTCGTCAAAAAAATTCAGTCTGCGCCGCCGGAAAGGCGTCGTGAGGCCTTTTTAAAATTTTGGAAAAGCATCGATCCAACTCCCGGCACCGAAGCGAACGAGGTGATGGAAGAATATTATCGGCGCGTCAATTATGCCAACGTCAATTTTCAAGGTTTTCGCGACGGCTGGAAAACCGATATGGGTATGGTCTATATCGTTTTCGGCGCTCCCAATGAAATTGAGCGCAATCCGTTTAATCGGTATGCTTCGTTCTACCAGGGCCGCACGGTCAAGGCCTCGGAAGTTTGGACCTATTACGAGCTGAACCGCCAATTCCTGTTCTTCGACGAAACCGGCTACGGCGATTATCGCATGGTCTATCCGCTGAGTATTGAAGAGTATTTGCGTTAGAAAAATATGCCCAAGTTGTTAAAGCCGCCGCGCCTGCGTCCCGGCGACCTGATCGGAGTGGTTGCGCCGGCCAGTCCCATGAAACACGACAGGCTCGAAAATGGCATTCGCTACCTCGAAAACCTCGGTTACAAAGTCAAGCTCGGCAAATGCGTTTATCACGAGCATGGTTATTTGGCCGGCCGTGATCGAGAACGCGCTGATGATATCAATAAAATGTTTCGTGATCGCCGGGTGAAAGCGATTTTTTGCATTCGCGGCGGTTACGGAACTCCCCGACTGCTCCCGCTGCTCGATTATCACGCCATTCGCGCCAATCCGAAAATTTTCGTCGGCTACAGCGATATTACCGCGCTGCAAATGGCGATGTTGCGGCACGCCGGTCTCGCCACCTTTTCCGGGCCGATGGTCGCTGCGGAAATGGGCAAAGGCATCGATCCGTTTACCGAAGAAAAATTTTGGCGCCTGTTGACGCATCCCGAGCCCTTCGGCGATTTGGCGCGGCCGGTCGGCGGGCATTATCAAGTGATTGCCCGCGGGAAAACTTCCGGCCCGCTCCTCGGCGGTTGCCTTTCGCTCATCGTTTGCCTTGTTGGCACGCCGCATTTTCCCAATGTGAAAGGAAGCATCTTTTGCGTCGAAGAGCTTGGCGAAGCGCCGTATCGCCTCGACCGCATGTTGGCGCAATTGCGCGAAGCCGGCATTCTTCAGCGTCTCGGCGGCTTTGTGTTGGGGCAAATGACGGATTGCGTGCCGACAGACAACGAGCCGTCGCAAACGCTGGATGATTTGATGCGTGATTTTATCGCGCCGTTGAAAATTCCGGCCATCGCCGGTTTGGATTACGGCCACGTGGACGTCAAATACACGCTGCCGCTCGGCATTCGCGCCGAATTAAGCGCGCGCCGCGGCAAGCAGCAGTTACGAATTGTGGAATCAGCAGTGAGTTGAGGACTTGATGCTGGATGCTTGATGCTCGTCGCTTTTAGCATCCAGCAACCAGCATCCAGACATGAACCTCCGTCTTGCAATTTTTGCCAGCGGCCGCGGCTCGAATTTTCAGGCCATTCTCGAGGCGATAGCGCAGCGGCATTTGAAAGCGCAAGTGGCGCTGTGCGTCTCCAATCGCGTCGATGCCGGCGCGCTGCAAATTGCCCGCGCCGCGCAAATTCCGACGGCGGTGATTGAAGAAAAACAATTAGCCGACGCCGCGGATTATTCGAGCGCCCTGTTGGCGCAACTGGGCAAACACGACGCCAATTTCATCGCGTTGGCCGGTTTCATGCGAAAAATTCCGGTTGAGATTGTGCGGCAATTTCGCCATCGCATCGTCAACATTCATCCGGCCTTGTTGCCAAGCTTCGGCGGCAAAGGCATGTACGGCCATCGCATGCACGAAGCGGTTTTGGAATACGGTTGCAAAGTAACGGGCGCCACCGTGCATTTTGTCGATGAAGAATACGACACCGGCGCGCCGATCTTGCAGCGCTGCGTCGCGGTGTTTGATGACGACACGCCGGAAACGCTCGCGGCGCGCGTGTTGGAAATCGAGCATCAGATTTATCCCGAGGCGTTGCAGCTTTTTGCGGAAGAGCGGGTTCGGGTTGAAGGACGGAGAGTATATATTTTGCAAAAAACATGAAACGTGTAAAAAAAACCTCGCCGAAGAGGAAAGCCGGCCACGTTATTTACACAACCAATGCCAAAAACTCTTCGGGGCTGATTCGTGAACACGCCGATGCATATCTTTCGGCGGTGCCGATAAATCAACACCGCAAAAAGGCGCCACCAGTCGATATTATAAAAAATGTTGAGAAAGCACGATCTTTGGTTTATGCTTGGTTGGATAAAAACCAATTAAGCCAATCTGTCGAGTTGGGACTTCCTGAAATTGACGATCGCAAAAATGTTTGGCGTATCGCGCTGAAATATCCGGGAAGTAACGGCGGTAATGGATTGGTAGGAGAAATACTGATCGAGGCTTCCTCCGGCGAAATTTGCCATCACACCGAAATCGACATCATAAAATCCAGACTGCTCAAGCTTTCAAATGGAAGTGACGAGAATGGCATTGAGCCGGCATTCACAGGCAAGACAAAAAAACAATCTCCACCGCCTTTCGTTCCCAATAAAGTCGTATTGGGAGATGCGGCGCAAGTCATCGCCGAGCTTCCGTTGAATTCCGTGCAGTTGGTTTTTACTTCACCGCCTTATTTCAATGCAAAGCCGGAATACACGGAATATCTGGATTATCAGGAATATCTTGATTCTCTTCGTCGTGTTTTTTTGCGTTGTTATGAAGTTCTGAGCGAAGGGCGCTTTTTGATCGTCAATACGTCACCAATATTAGTTCGACGTGTAAGCCGGCAAGCGGCAAGTCGCCGATTGGCTTTGCCGTTTGATCTTCATCACGTTTTGAGCAACATCGGTTTTGAATTTATTGACGATATTATTTGGGTCAAACCGGAGGGTGCGGGGTGGGCAACCGGTCGAGGACGGCGCTTCGCCGCTGATCGCAATCCGCTTCAATACAAGGCTGTACCGGTCACGGAGTATGTCATGGTTTATCGAAAACAGACGGATAAACTTATTGATTGGAACATTCGAACGCATCATGATCCGGATTTGGTAAAAAAATCGAAGATTAAGGATGAATATGAGGTGACGAATGTCTGGCATATCACTCCGGCGCATCATAAAGAACATCCTGCCATCTTTCCGGATCAGCTTGTTGAAAAAGTGATTCGGTACTATTCATTTATAGGTGATCTGGTTCTTGATCCGTTCGCCGGCAGCGGCACCGTTGGGCGACTGGCTTTAAAAATGGGGCGGCGTTTTTTTCTGGTTGATAATGAGCCAAAGTATTTTCAAATCATACAACGAGAAATCGGACTGCTCGCTAAAATGTTGAATCAGGAAGTTTTTGGGGAGCCGGATGATCTCACGGCTGAAGATGAAACGACTCAGGCAGAACTTTTTTAATTCATAAAAGATGAAAAAGATTCAGAAAACAAAACCTGAGTTTGATTGGCAGATTGAAGATCTAAATCGTTGGTGGAATTCGCGTCCGCTGATTCGGGACGCCTTTTCGCCGGATTCGATCCGGCAAGCCGTTCTCCATTTGATGACCGGCGGCAATTATCGCGATATTACCGAGCGTGTCGTTCGCGAGAAGCTTCATATTTATCATTCCTGGTTATTGCAGATTGTGCATCGTGCTCGGAAAGAATATGGTAGAACTTGGGCGCAGAAATTACTGGTGAAGTTGAGTGAAGCACAGAATAAAGAAAAAATCTTGGCGGATATGCGGGTTTGGCTGCTTGGCTTAACGCATAAAACACTTCAGAATTTAGCGGTATCGAAAAAGGACACAAATGAAATTTCCGCTTTCGTCAACAACATGCTTTTACTTTGTGATGAAGTTTCTGAAAAGCGACAATGGTCGGGCGGGACGATAACGATTGACTTGCGAAATGATGCTACCAATTCTATTGAGAAATTAGATTTGGTAGAATCCCTGTGGTTTCTCCTGATGGTTGGTTCAGCGTCATTAACCGTTCGTGGATCTAATAAGGCGGTGTACGGAAAACGATTGGAACGCGCCTTTTTACGTTCAGGACTTGAATTGCTTGGGCTACGGCTGAACGAGAATTATTGGCTCAATATCGGACGCGACGAAGAAGTCGATCGCGAGGCCGATGGCGAGGTTGAGACCAAGCGCGGTCGAATTCGGATTGATATCGGATTGATTGGAGAGGGAAATCAGGAAGTGCCTGAAGATAAATTGAATCGAGTCGGCAGAAATGGGATTGTGATTGTCGACCGACTCGGACGCCAATCTGCCGTGCTTAATACGGCACAACGCCTTGGCGTCAAAGTGGTGCAGATTCGCCATAATTTTTCTATGTCGGAAATCTATGAACATTTGCGGCCAATCGTGCGAAAATCTATCAAACCACCCGGTAAAACACGAGACGAATTAAAGAAACAACTCGATGTGTTGTCAGACGAAATTTTTAATATTTCTTAAAAGAGGTTGTTGTGTCCAAAATTCACCGCGCCCTCATCAGCGTGCATGACAAAATCGGCTTGCAAGAGCTGGCAAAATTTCTGGCGGCGCGGAAAATTGAAATCATCTCGACCGGCGGCACGGCGCGGTTTCTGAAAGAGCGGGGCATCGCGGTGACGCCGATTGAGCAGATCACCGGCTTTCCGGAGATTCTCGATGGCCGCGTCAAAACGTTGCATCCGAAAATTTTCGGCGGTTTGTTGGCGCGGCGCGAGGTGCCGTCGCATCTCGAACAGAGCCAATCGCACGGCATTCGCTTGATTGATCTCGTCATCGTCAATCTATACCCGTTCCGCGAAGTCGTGGCAAAACCGGACGTGGCGCTCGCCGATGCGATTGAGAATATCGACATCGGCGGCGTGGCGCTCATTCGCGCGGCGGCCAAGAATTTTGCGCATGTCGGCGTCATCACGAATCCGGCGCAATACGCCGGCGTCATGGCCGAGATGGAAATAACCGGCGGCGAGCTTACTGAAGTAACGCGCCGGGAGTTGGCGGTAGCGGCTTTTGCCCACACGGCGCAATATGACGCGGCGATCAACGCGTATTTGCAGGGTGAAATTGCGGCGGATAAATTGCCGGCATCCTTCTCGATCGCGCTCGAAAAAATCCAAGATTTGCGCTACGGCGAAAATCCGCATCAGCGCGCGGCGTTTTATCGCGACAGCTTGAGCCCCGACTTTCCTTTAGTGAGCCAACAAAGGAAAATCGGGGGAATCGCCGGAGCGAGTCAATTGCAAGGAAAAGAGTTGTCTTACAATAACATCGCCGACGCCGATGCCGCGCTCGCAATTGTTCGCAGCTTCCGTGAATCCGGTGCAGTGATCATCAAACATGCAAATCCCTGCGGCGTCGCAACCGGCGCGACGCTCGTTGAGGCTTATCAAAAAGCGAAGGCGACGGATCCGGTTTCGGCATTTGGCGGCATTATCAGCTTCAATCGCGAAGTGGATGGCGAAACCGCTGCGGCGGTTGCCGAGCTTTTTGCGGAAGTGATTCTCGCGCCCGCCTTCAACGTCGAGGCGCAGCGAATTTTGGCGAGCAAGAAAAACTTGCGGCTGCTGGCGCTCTCTGATTTTCAAAACTGGACAAGCCTCGAATTTAAAAAAGTCGCCGGCGGCGTGCTCGTGCAAGATCAGGATACTCGCGAGGATGATGAGAAGCTTTTTAAAATCGTTACGAAACGGCAACCCACCGCTGCCGAGTGGACGGCGCTGCGTTTCGGTTGGAAAGTGGTTCGCTATGTCAAATCCAACGCGATTGTTTATTGCGCCGCCGACCGCACGATCGGCATCGGCGCCGGACAGATGAGCCGCGTCGATGCGTCGTTATTGGCGATTGAAAAAGCGCAGCGCGCCGGACTTTCGGTCAAAGGCACCGTGATGGCAAGCGACGCGTTTTTCCCGTTTCCAGACGGCGTCGAAGCTGCGGCACAAGCCGGGGCCACCGCCGTGATTCAACCAGGCGGCTCGGTGCGCGACGCGGACGTCATCGCCGCCGCCGATCGCCACAACCTCGCGATGGTTTTCACCGGCGTTCGGCATTTTCGGCATTAAGAACAACGGCTGGCGCGGACTGCGTCCGTAGATTACGCAGATGATTTCAATGGTATCTAAAACGGTTATGATTGAGGAATGAAGGAAATTAACAACGGATAACGCCGGTTATTTTTAAACCTGAGTGATCCGCGTCATCAATTGTTAGGAAAGGTCAACAACGCATGGCTTTAAATTTGCAAAGTTTTTTGAGTAGTGATATTGCAATGGATCTCGGCACGGCGAACACCCTCGTCTACGTTCGCGGCAAGGGCATTCTCGTGAACGAACCGAGCATCGTGGCGGTGCGCAAAGCCGATCAGGAAATCGTGGCGTACGGCGGCGAAGCGAAAGAGATGCAGGGCCGCACGCCCAACGAGATCATCACGGTTCGCCCGATGAAAGACGGCGTGATTTCCGATTTCGAGCTGGCGGAGGCGATGATCCGGCATTTTATTCGCCGGGTGCAAACCACGCGCTTGATGCGGCCGCGCATGGCGATCAGCATCCCGAGCGGCATCACTGAAGTGGAAAAACGCGCGGTGCGCGATTCCGCCGAACACGCCGGCGCCCGCGAGGTTTATCTCATCGACGAGCCGATGGCGGCGGCAATCGGCGTTGGGTTGCCCATCGAGCAGCCGGTCGGCAGCATGGTCATCGACATCGGCGGCGGCACGACGGAAATCGCGGTGATCTCGCTTTCCGGCATCGTCAATCACATGTCGATTCGCATTGCCGGCGACGAAATGAACGAGGCGATCGTACAGCATTTCAAACGCAATTACAATTTGCTCGTCGGCGAAAATACCGCCGAGCACATCAAATGCACGATTGGCTCGGCGGCGCCGTACAACGACAAGGCCTCGATGAACGTGCGCGGTCGCGACATTGTCGCGGGCATTCCCAAAACCGTTGAAATCAGCGCGATCGAAGCGCAAGAAGCCCTGGCCGATCCGGTGAATGCCATCGTTGAAGCCACCAAGCTTTGTCTCGAACGCACGCCGCCCGAGCTGTCGGCGGACATTCTCGACCGCGGCATCGTGCTTTCCGGCGGCGGCGCGTTGTTGAAAGGACTCGATGAAAGATTGCGACGCGAGACGAATTTGCCGATCATCGTCGCGGAAGATCCGCTCTTGTGCGTCGTGCGCGGCAGCGGCAAAGTGCTCGAGGATTTAAATCATTATCAAAAAGTCCTCTCCAAAGCCAGACGGTATTGAGATATGCTCAATAAAGATTTGTTGGAACGCCCCAATTTGTTTTTTGTTTCCAAGCGGGAATATTTCACGCTGATTGCGGCGATTCTGGTGTCGCTGTACGCCTTGTTTAACAATGACAAGCCACAGATCGATGCCATGCGGACGCTTTTTCTCGGTTCTTACGCCGGCTTGCAAAAGCAATTCAGTTGGGTGCGCCGATTTGCGGAAATGCAGAAAACGGATACGGCGCTGCGCCGGCGCGTCACGCAAATGATGCTGGAGAACAGCCAAATGCGCGAAGCGCTGTTGGAGAACCATCGTCTCCGGCAAATGTTGAGCTATCGCGAGCGCGAGGCGTGGAGTTTCCGCGCCGGCCGGGTGATTACCAAGGAAAGCGATCAAACGCCGGTTTGCGTCACGATTGATTTGGGCCGCAAAGACGGCATCCGTGCCAACATGCCGGTAGTGACGCCGGAGGGTCTGGTCGGAAAAATTTATAAAACTTTTCCGGAAATCAGTATCGTGCAATTGATGCTCGACCGGAATTTTTATGTAAGCGCGCGTCTTCAGGGCAATCGTGTGTACGGCATCGTCAATTGGAACGAGCGCAACGGCCTGGAGCTGGCCTCGGTGCCGCGCACGGCGGTGGTGCAGGTGCGCGATGCCGTGGTCACCTCGGATTCGAGCGCCTTGTTTCCGCCGGGGCTTCGCATCGGGCTGGTGCGGGACGTTTCCGAAGATGAAACCTCGCTGTTCAAAACCATTCTTTTGCAGCCGGACGTTGATTTCTCCCGGCTTGAAGAAATTTTCGTGATCACCTCGTTTTCAGGCCGTGCGCAACAATGAACAGGATCGGGTTGGTTCTTTGAACGAAAGCGCGTTTCAATAATCAAGATTAATGGATAGCGACGAGCCATGATACGTTTTGTCAAATATGCGTTGATGTTCGTTTTTCTCATTTTATTGCAGACCACCCTGATTCCATTGCTTTCAATTCAAGATATTTATCCGGATCTGTTGTTGATCGGCGTGGTGATTACCGGCATTCGCCACGGCGCGACGCCGGCGATTTTAGCCGGTTGCGTGGTCGGATTCGTGCAAGACGCCGCTGTGACCCAGTTGTATGGATTATCCTCGCTTGCCAAATCCGTCGCCGGTTTTGTGGCCGGATATTTTTCCCGTGAAAAATTGAAATACAATTTTCAAGTCACGCTGGGCGTCGTGGCGGCGACGGCATTGACCAATACCGTGCTTTATCAAGCCATCTACTATTTTTCGTCCAATATCAGTGTGGGATGGATTATTCTACGCCACATTATACCGCATTTTATTTACACGGTGATCATCGGCATGATGGTCAACGCCATCTGGCCCGGCGGTTTGTGGGGAAAATCGTAGCGTCGCCACCGGCTCCAAAAACATTAAAAATTTTAAATTGAAAATTTTCAATATTGATTAACCGGCAAACCACATAACCCGGACACGCCGGAACCAAAAAGGGGAAAAATATTTAACCGCTAATGAGCGCGAATTTTTGCGAATAAAAATATTAGCGTGCATTGGCGTTGGTTCGCGGTTAAAAATGTTTGCCGAAAAAGCACCGATTGTACTCTAATGGAGTTTGACAATCAAAATCGGTAATATTTCGTAGCCCCGGCCCCCCATGTGGGCCGCTCTTGAAGCCAATAAATTCGCGGTTCCAACAGTGCTCCACAAGGGAGCAAAACTACAAGGATATTACCGAATTTGAACGTCAAAACTCATTAGAGACCAACAGTTCAAGGTTTCGCCATGGAACTTACTGAAGCCAAAAAACGCCTGATTTTTTCCGCCGCCCTTAGCCTCGTCTTTTTTATCTTGCTCACCCGCTTTGCTTATATTCAATTGTACAGGGGCGAGGAATTTCTGCAGGCCTCGGAGGAAAACTGGATTCGCACCATCGATATTGAGCCGCCGCGCGGTTTGATTATCGACCGCTATGGCACGATTCTCGTGGATAATCGTCCGGCTTATGCGCTTTATGCGGCGCCGGCAGAACTCAATAATAGTGACAGCGCTGCATCCAGCATTATTGCGACGGCGCTGCAAACCACTAAACAGGAATTGCGGGAACGCGTGCGCCGCAACAACCGGGGCAATTTCATTCCGATTAAAATCGAGCGGCAAATTGATTTCGCGACGTTGAGTTTGCTGCAAGAGCGGCGGCTCGATTTGCCGAGTCTCGATTTTCGCGCCGAATCGCGGCGTTCCTATCCGGCCGGCGTCAGAGCGCCGCATTTGTTCGGCTATCTCAGCGAAATCAGCGAAAGCGAGATCAAACAGTGGCGTGACAAAGGATACGAAGCCGGTGATTTGATCGGCAAAAAAGGTTTGGAGCGGCGCTACGAAACGGTTTTGCGCGGCACGAAGGGCAAGCGGCACCGGCAAGCGGATGCGCTCGGCCGTATCGTCGGCGATCTCACTGTCGCGGACAATCCGGCGTTTCAAAACGTGGCGCCGGTTCCGGGCAAAAATCTTCTGGTTTCGATTGACGCCTCGCTGCAGCTTCATCTTGAAACGGTGATGGCAGGCCGCCGCGGCGGCGCCGTCGTGCTGAATTGTAAAAACGGCGAAGTCATCGCCCTGGTCAGCAAACCGGATTATGACATCGAGCTTTTCTCCCGGCCGATCCCGGCTTCGCTCTGGAATCAATTGGCCAATGACCCGGCCAAACCGCTTTATGACCGCATGGTGCAAAGTGTGTATCCGCCGGGTTCGACTTTCAAGATGGTGTTGGTTTTTGCCGGCCTCGAGAGCGGTTTGATCGATCCCGAAGAGCGCGTCTTTTGCCCGGGTTATTATCGCTTCGGCACCCGCGCGTTCGGTTGTTGGAAAAAAGGCGGACACGGCGCGGTCAATTTGCTGCAGGCCATCGAGCAATCCTGCGATGTCTATTTTTATCGCATGGGCCTCAAAGTCGGCTTGAAGCATTGGGCGGATTATGCGCGCCTTTTTGGTTTCGGCGAGTTGACCGGAATCGACCTTGTCGGCGAGAGTGCCGGACTGGTCCCGGATGAACAATATTTGGACCGGCGTTACGGCAAGAACAAATGGAGCAAGGGATTGATCTTGAACGTCGTGATCGGCCAGGGCGATGTGTTGACGACGCCTTTGCAAATGGCTTATTTTGCGATGAGCATTGCCAACGAAGGCAATAGCTTCCGGCCGCACGTCAAACGCGGCGCGCAGAACCCTCTGACCGGCGCCGAAGAATTTGATCAACCCGATTCCGTGCGTATTGCCGGCATTCGTCCGGCAACCTATGCGCTGGTCAAACGCGGCATGTATCTCGTCGTGCACGGCGCGAATGCCACCGGCCGCGCCTCCCAGGTGCCGGGCATTATCGCCGGCGGCAAAACCGGCACGTCGGAAAATCCGCATGGCGAGTCACATGCCTGGTTCATCGGTTTTGCGCCGTTTGAAGATCCGCAGATCGCCTGGTGTGTTTTTGTCGAAAACGGCGGCGGCGGCGGCGCTGTTGCCGCGCCGATTGCCAAAGGCATCATCTCGCTGCTTTTGAACGAAAGCAAACTGGTTCCAGGAACAAAGCGTTTTGCCGACGCCGGTATAAAACCGTAGCAAATGTTAAGGATCAATTAAACGATTTGTATTATGTTTGAAGGCACGGAAGAAAAACTCCGCGATCTCGATAAAATCATCGTCGTTTGCATTTTTATTTTAGTCGCCGCCGGCTTGATGGCCATTTACAGCGTCACCACCGCGGTTCATACCCCGGAGATTTTGAAAGGCAACTTTGCCAAACAGGTTCTCTGGTTCACCATCGGCATCATGATCGCCTCGGCGATCGTCACGACGCCGATGAAATTCTTTTATACCTACGCCTATTGGTTTTATGGCATCGGCGTCCTGCTGCTTGTTTTAGTCCTTTTCGTCGGCGCCGGCAAGGGCGCGCACCGGTGGTTTGTGCTGGGGCCGGTGCGAGTCCAGCCTTCTGAAATCGCTAAAATTGCCACCGTCCTGGCGCTGTCGCGTTTTGCCGCGAGTGACGCCGTCGATTTGCGGCGTTTCAAAGACGTGGCCATGATGTTTGCGATTGTCGTCGTCCCGGCTTTGCTGATTGTGAAAGAGCCCGATCTCGGCACCGCCATTGTATTTTTTTCGCTGGCGATTCCGATGCTGTTTTGGGCCGGCCTCTCGCCTTTCATCATTTTTGTTTTGATCACGCCGATCGTCGCGCTGGTGGCGTCGTTCCATGTCGTTACCTTTTTCATTGCCATGGCGCTGATTATCGGCGTGCTGCTTTGGCTGCGCACGCGCCTGTGGATTGTCTTCACGGTTTTTCTTGTTAATGTGGCGGTTGGAGTTATTACGCCAAAAGTTTGGGAGGGCATGCGCGATTATCAACGCGACCGCATTCTCACGTTTGTCGGCGTTGCGGAAGATCCGAAAGGCACCGGCTATCAAGTCAATCAGGCGAAGGTCGCCATCGGCTCCGGCGGCTTCTGGGGCAAAGGCTGGCTGCATGGCACGCAAACCAAACTGCGTTTTTTGCCGGAGCAGCACACCGATTTTATTTTCACCGTCATCGGCGAAGAATTCGGTTTTTTCGGCGTTAGCCTGGTCATGGGCGTTTTTTTAACCCTGCTCTTGCGAGCGCTTTTGATTGCCGGCTCGGCTAAAAGCAAATTTACGGTGTTGGTGGTCGCGGGCTGCGTGACGGCGATTTCAGTGCATGTGATCATCAACATCGGCATGTGCGTCGGGGTGATGCCGGTTACCGGCATCCCGCTGCCGTTTTTGAGTTATGGCGGTTCAGCGCTGTGGACGAACATGGCCATCGCCGGACTCATTTTAAATGCCGGTGTGCGGCGATTTCAATATTTATAGCCTTGACTTTCTTGGTGAACTTTCATACATTTTTAATACAATTCCGTGTTGTAAAATTTAATAAAGGTGCTGTATTGTGAGTAGGAAGCAAGGCTGTCGTCAAGGGATAGTGTTCTCTTGCATTGTTGCGATCTTTTCTTTCGCGCCGGCGACCTTTTTATCGGCGCAGGCGCCAAAACTCGGCGTGGGTTTTCGTGTGGGAGCGGCGCGATTGGAAAGTGATTTCAAACTTCCGCCGGTGCGTTTTGAAGCCAGCGGACTTCTTTCTTTTGCTCTCAAGCCGCATTTGCGTCTCAGCGCTGAAGCCGGCTTTGCCGATCTCGCGCTCGGCGCCGACCCCGACACCGCTATTCTCCGCCTGCTGCCCGCGGCGTTGCATCTCACCTTGCGATTTGCGCCGTACAGCAAGGTGACGCCGTTCGTGACGTTAGGCGGCGGCGGCGTCAACTGGAAACATCTCGATAAACGCACCAAGAAAACCATCCAACGGGCTGGACAAAAAGAAAACCAGTTTGATTATTTTCTGCAAACCTCCGGCGGACTTGAGATTGCGCTGTCGTCACGCATGAGCTGGTCGCTTGGCGCGACTTATCGCTATGCCCTCACCGACAAATTTGACGCGCTTACGAGTGGCGACCAAAACGACGCCGTGATCTCGGCCTTTACCGGCTTCACATTCAATATCGGAAAAATCTCCGGCGACGTCGATCGTGACGGCGTCATCGACCGCTATGATTTGGATTCGCGCCGCAAGGAAGACCGCGACGGCTATCTCGATCATGACGGCGCGCCGGATCAGCGCATGGCCGGCAACATTGCGGCTTACGTGAACGCTCCCGAGGTCAATACCGGCAGCGACAACGTCCCGCCGATTGTGATTCACCAACCGGCTTTGCATGCCACCGCCGGTAAGAATTTGCGTTTGTCCGCTGAAATTTTTGAAAATCAAAGCTTGCGCAAAGCCGCGATCATTTATCGGCCGTTCAATACCCAAAGTTGGCTGGTGGAGCCGATGAATCCGGCGAAGGGAAATTTGTATGTTGGCGCCATTCCCGGTACCTCGATTCATAAAACCGGCCTCGAGTATTGTATCGTCGCCGTGGATGAGGCGATCAGCGGCGTCGGTTACTCCGGTGTGCCGGATCGCCCGAACTTCGTGCGCGTGCACGGCAAAGAAACCGGCTGGCGCCTCGTGACCGGACTCGCCGCCGCGGCCGGCTGGGGAACTGCAAGTTATCTGGTTTTTCGCAAGCAGCAGTAGCGCAAAGGCTGCGGTGAATGAGTTCTTCAAATCATTGTGCAAAATACGAAACCGGTTTATCCTTGGAGAGCAAATTCAGATGCGAATCGAGGCTGCCGACTATGTTGAGGCAGCACAAGAAAGACTGATCAATGCCAATTCGCTTTACGAATCGGCGCAATATTCATTTGCTTTGTATGCTGCTGGGGTGGCGGTGGAATCTTTGCTGCGGGCTTACATTGTACGTATGGAGCCAAAATTCGAAGCGGCGCACGATTTGCCTTTGCTTTTGAAAACCAGCAATCTTCGCGCTCTTGCCACGCCGAGTGAGTATCAGCAAATCGGCGCAGCAATAGCCGATCTTTTCGGACGATGGAGAAATGACTTGCGTTATACTTCCAATAATCGGCTGTGGCGGTACTTGAAGAGAAAGAAATTGGATAGAGGCATTCGCGGGGATTTTGTAAAAGAAAACTGTCGAATCGCTATTGATGTGGCTGCAACCATTATACGAATTGGAGTAGCAAAATGGAGACAGTAATTCAACGCATTCAAAAAGCTCTGCGGAAGGAATTTTCTTACAAGGGAATCCTGCTCGAGGATGCCGGCGATGGATTTGTCGGGGGTTGGATTATTTCAAAATCCTTTGAAGGGCTTGACGGTAAGCAGCGTCAAAAAAGGGTTTGGAATTTATTTGATAAGTATCTTGATGAGAAAGATCGAACTCGGCTTGCTGTATTCCTTACCTTTACCCCTCTCGAGAAAAAGACGATATTTGATGAGGATTTTAGTGAATTCGAAAAACCCTCGAAGAAGAAATCATTTTTCGCCGGAAAGAAAACAATGAGCGTTGGGCGTAAAAATGACCGTTTCGGGCAAAAGCGCCGTTAGAATTCATTAGCTTGTAAGCTATGGTTGTGTCAAAATAAAGAGGCAACAGGGAGGTCACTATGATTCAAAAAAATTTTATTCGCGCGCCGCGATTTTTCCAAACATCACTGCGTGCCGGTTTGTGGATTCTCGTGCTTGGCCTCGGTTTGCTTTTCATGGCATGTGGCGGCAGCAAAAACACCAATGTGTCGACGGCGGAATCGGAAGGTGAAATCGACATCGACAAATTGCTGAGCACCCCCGCCGATCAGGAAAGGCAAGACGCCGAAGATGCCGAGGTGTTGCGGCTGTTGGGCATTACGCCCGAAACCGTCAACACCGAGACGCCGAAGCCGGTGGTTACCGAAGCCCCAACGGAACCGGCGGCGCCCGACTTGCAAAAAGAAGTGGAGCGTTTGCAAAACGAGCTCAGCGTCAAAAATCAGCAGATCACCGATTTGCGCAACAGCCTGATGGAAAGAGACGCCCGGCTCCAGGAATTGCAACAGCCGCAGCAAACGCAAACGCCGCGCGCCGCCAGCGCACGCAGCGTCTCGGGCGCCAACGGTTATGTGCAGCGATACGCCGAGGCGCGAAATCTTTATGAGCAGCGCCGCTACGCCGAGGCCGCGGCCGCATTTCAGGCGATCCTGGCTGAGAACGACAAGAGCAGCTACGCGGATAATTGCCAGTATTGGATCGGCGAATGTTATTACGGCA
>Ga0247727_10002057_pt1 | contig 46552 bp, 36 predicted proteins | sample WisWelCaveWW1625_FD_202498 | JGI IMG/M metagenome (GOLD analysis project Ga0247727, IMG submission 202498) | Biofilm microbial communities from Wishing Well Cave, Virginia, United States - WW16-25 | ecosystem: Environmental > Aquatic > Deep subsurface > Groundwater > Cave microbial mat | place...
TTTGCCGGCCGCGACCACCAGGATCTCCGCCATCCGCACGTGGGCCTCGAGCTGCTTGGTGAAACGGTGGGTCGCGGTGACGGTGGCGCCGGCCAGCAGCAGCTCGAGCGTCATCGGCCGACCGACGATGTTCGACACGCCGACCACCACCGCGTGGCGGCCGTAGAAGGTCTCGCCGACGCTCCGGAGCATCTGGATCACGCCGTAGGGCGTGCAGGGCCGCAGCCGCGGGTTGCGCTGGGCCAAGCGGCCGATGTTGTAGGGGTGGAAGCCGTCCACGTCCTTGTCGGGGTGGATGCGCTCGATGACCCGGGTCGAATCGATGTGCGGAGGCAGTGGCAGCTGGACCAGGATGCCGTCGACCACCGGGTCGGCGTTCAAGCGGTCGATCAGGGCGTTGAGCGCGGCGGCGGTGGTCTCCGCCGGCAGGTCGTGGGCGAGCGAGGTGACGCCGACCTCCTCGCAGGCCCGGCGCTTGTTGCGCACGTAGACCCGGGAAGCGGAGTGGGTCCCGACCTGGACCACGGCGAGCCCCGGGCGACGGCGGCCGGCGGCGACGCGGGCCTCGACCCGCTCGCGCAGCTGCCGCTTGATGCCCGCGGCCAGCGCCTTGCCGTCGATGATCCCTGCCGCCATCCCGCGCTCCCGCCGCCGAGGGGGCGCGCATTCTCGCATGGGATGGCGCTGGCGGCGGTCGCGTTGAAAAGTGCGGCCACCCCCCATAGAATGCCGGCCCTCGCGCTCGGGCTGTCCCGCGCGGGAGGCGGGGCATGGCGCAGTCTGGTAGCGCATCTGCTTTGGGAGCAGAGGGTCGCAGGTTCGAATCCTGCTGCCCCGACCAGCTCAGACCGACCTGCAGCGACCGGAGACGAGCGCCTGTAGCTCAACCGGATAGAGCACCAGCCTTCTAAGCTGGCGGTTGCAGGTTCGAGTCCTGCCAGGCGCACCAAGCCTGCGGCGGGATGACCAGGCGGACGATGACGATGGTGGACGTAGCTCAGTTGGTAGAGTCCCGGATTGTGATTCCGGTCGTCGTGGGTTCGAGTCCCATCGTCCACCCCAAGCAAGCAGGCGCTGAGAAGGGATCTCGGTAGCCGAGAGGAGATCGGTATAGGGAAGTACCGACGCGCGGCCGGGAGGCCGAGCGGAGCCGAGCGCGGATTCACTTCGCGCGAGGCGGCGAGGCGCCGGGCAGGAGCCCGGTCGCCGAGATGGAGGAATTCGGTACAGGGAGGTACCGACGCGCGGCCGGGAGGCCGAGCGGAGCCGAGCGCGGATTCACTTCGCGCGAGGCGGCGAGGCGCCGGGCAGGAGCCCGGTCGCCGAGATGGAAGAGGGCCGTTAGCTCAGCTGGTAGAGCAGTTGACTCTTAATCAATTGGTCGTAGGTTCGATCCCTACACGGCCCACCAACCCGAGACGCGAGGCACGAGCCTCGCGTTTCTTTCTTCGGCAAGGGCCCGATGTGGTGTCGGGTCGCACCGTCCCTGGCGCGCCCCGACGATCAGGATGGTCGGCGACGCGCTGCGTCGCTCTTGGCCACCCGTCCGCGGGGGGCGCGGACCCCGTACCCGGCCCACCAACCCGAGATGTGAGGCACGAGCCGTGCGTACCTCTTCGGGGACGGGGCAACCGAACCGTCGATGGGTTGAGCCCCGGCCCGTGACCGACGCGACGAGCTTGCGGGGGCGACCGGCCATTCGCAGATCGGGTCGGAAGCCGTTGATTCGGAAGAAAAACCACGGCCCGGAGCGTGCTCCTGGGGCTGGGGGGCCGGTATAATCCGCGCCGCTACGACCTCCGCGAAAGTGGCGGAATTGGTAGACGCGCCGGATTTAGGTTCCGGTGGGGCAACCCGTGAGAGTTCGAGTCTCTCCTTTCGCACCAACCGTTCTGCCACCGCGCGAGACCGACCCCTAGACCGAGGATCATCGATGCAGGTTTCCGTCGAGACTATCGGCGCGCTCGAGCGCCGCGTGACCGTCAAGGTCCCCGCGCAGCGCGTCGACGCTGAGGTCGACCAGCGCCTCAAGTCGATGCTCCCCAAGGCGCGCGTCAAGGGCTTCCGCCCCGGCAAGGTGCCGCTCAAGGTCGTGCAGCTGAACTACGGTCCGCAGGTCCGCGACGAGGTCGTGTCCGAACTGCTACGCCAGACCCTCGGCGAAGCGCTCGCCCAGCACCAGCTGAACCCGGCCGGCGGGCCGCGCATCGAAGCGGCACAGGCCGAGCCCGGCGGCGACCTCGAGTACACCGCGGTGTTCGAGATCTATCCGGAGGTCGCGCTCGCGCCGTTCGAGAAGATCCGCGTCGAGCGACCCAGCGCCGAGGTCACCGAGGCCGACGTCGACCGGATGGTCGAGAACCTGCGCCGCCAACGCGGCACCTGGAAGCCCGCGATGCGCGCGGCGCGCGACGGCGATCGGATCACCATCGACTTCGACGGTACGCTCGACGGCAAGCCGTTCACCGGCGGCAAGGGCGAGCGCGTCCCGGTCGTGCTCGGCAGCGGTCGGATGGTCCCGGGCTTCGAGCCCCAGCTCGTCGGACTCGCGCAGGACGCTAGCAAGCGCTTCGAGCTGCGCTTCCCGGCCGACTACCCGGCCGCCGACCTCGCCGGCAAGGAGGTCGGCTTCGAGGTCCGTGCCCACCAGGTCGAGGAGCTCGAGCTGCCGACGGTCGACGACGCGTTCTGCAAGGTGTTCGGCGTCGCCGAGGGTGGATTGGCGCGACTGCGCAGCGAGGTCGGCGACAACATGCGCCACGAGCTCGCTGCGGCGATCCGCCGCCAGGTCAAGGACCAGGTCCTGGAAGGGCTGGTGACCAGCAACGACGTGGTGCTGCCCAAGGCGCTGGTCGACGAGGAGGTCGCGCGCCTCCAGCGCGATGCGCTGTCGCGCATGGGCCTGCTCGACCGCGCCCGCCAGCCCGACCTGCCGCGCGAGATGTTCGATGCCCAGGCCCAGCGCCGGGTCAAGCTCGGCCTGCTGGTCGGCGAGGTACTCAAGACCCAGCGCATCCGCCCCGACGAGCAGCGCCTGGCGCGGATGATCGACGACCTCGCCGCAGAGCACCCGGACCGGGAGCGCGCGCGCCAGGCCTACCGCGGGAACCCCGACGTGATGCGCCAGATCGAGACGTTGACGCTCGAGGAGCAGGCGGTCGATTTCCTGCTCAGCAAGGCCAAGGTCACCGAGCGCGCCGCGAGCTTCGCGGAGCTGATGCGCTTCGGCGACCAGGCCTGATGGGTCGCCCGATGAGCCGTGGAGCCCAGGAGACCAGCGCCTTGAACCTCGTACCAATCGTCGTCGAACAGACCGCGCGCGGCGAACGCGCCTACGATATCTACTCGCGCCTCTTGAAGGAGCGGGTGGTGTTCATCGTCGGACCGATCGACGACCAGGTCGCGAACCTGGTGGTGGCCCAGATGCTGTTCCTGGAGTCCGAGAACCCCGACAAGGACGTGCACCTGTACATCAACTCGCCCGGCGGTCTGGTGACCGCGGGCCTGGCGATCTACGACACCATGCAGTTCATCAAGCCGGCGGTCAGTACGATCTGCGTCGGCCAGGCCGCCAGCATGGGCGCGTTCCTGCTCGCCGGCGGCGCGAAAGGCAAGCGCTACGCCTTGCCCAACTCGCGGGTGATGATCCACCAGCCGCTGGGCGGCTTCCAGGGCCAGGCCACCGACATCGAGATCCACGCCCGCGAGATCCTGGAGCTCAAGGCCAAGCTCAACGCCATCCTCGCCAAGCACGTCGGCCGGACCGTCGAGCAGGTCGGCGCCGACACCGAGCGCGACAAGTTCCTCGGCGCCGAGGAAGCCAAGGCCTACGGCATCATCGACGCGGTCCTCGATCGCCGCCCGGCCGCGCCCGGGGCCTGATACCAGGCTCGACGGACCTGCCGACCCGGTGCGCTACACTGGCCGTCGGCAGGGTCCCCGCGAGGTTCCCGGATGAGCGACGAACGCACCCACGACGACGGCAAGCTGCTCTACTGCTCGTTCTGCGGTAAGAGCCAGCACGAGGTCCGCAAGCTGATCGCGGGCCCGTCGGTGTTCGTGTGCGACGAGTGCGTCGAGCTCTGCAACGACATCATCCGCGAGGAGATGGAGGAGCAGACCCAGCAGACCCGCTCCAAGCTCCCCAAGCCGCACGAGATAAGGCAGGTCCTTGACCAGTACGTGATCGGCCAGGAGCGCGCCAAGAAGATCCTGGCGGTCGCGGTCCACAACCACTACAAACGCCTCGAGACCCGCGGCAAGAAGGGTCCCAAGGGCGACGACGTCGAGATCTCGAAGTCGAACATCCTGCTGATCGGGCCGACCGGCAGCGGCAAGACCCTGCTCGCCGAGACCCTGGCGCGGCTGCTCAACGTCCCGTTCACCATCGCTGATGCCACGACCCTGACCGAGGCTGGCTACGTCGGCGAGGACGTCGAGAACATCATCCAGAAGCTGCTCCAGAAGTGCGACTACGACGTCGAGAAGGCGCAGACCGGCATCGTCTACATAGACGAGATCGACAAGATTTCGCGCAAGTCCGAGAACCCCTCGATCACCCGCGACGTGTCGGGGGAGGGCGTCCAACAGGCGCTGCTCAAGCTGATCGAGGGCACCGTCGCCTCGGTCCCGCCCCAGGGCGGTCGCAAGCACCCCCAGCAGGAGTTCCTGCAGGTCGACACGACCAACATCCTGTTCGTGTGCGGCGGCGCGTTCGCCGGCCTCGACAAGGTCATCAAGCACCGCACCGAGAAGACCGGCATCGGCTTCACCGCGGACGTCAAGGGCAAGGCCGAGGCCAAGGACCTGGGCAAGGTGCTGGCCGACGTCGAGCCCGAGGACCTGATCCGCTACGGGCTGATCCCGGAGTTCGTCGGGCGGCTGCCGGTGGTCGCGACGCTCGAGGAGCTCGACGAGGACGCGCTGGTCAAGATCCTGACCGAGCCGCGCAACGCCATCACCAAGCAGTACCACAAGCTGTTCGACATGGAAGGTGTCGAGCTCGAGTTCCGGGACGACGCTCTGCGGGCGACGGCGCGCAAGGCGCTGGAGCGCAAGACCGGGGCGCGCGGCCTGCGCACGATCCTCGAGCACGTGCTGCTCGACATCATGTACGACCTGCCGTCGATCGAGAACGTGGTCAAGGTCGTGCTCGACGAGAGCGTCATCAACGGCGACACCCGGCCCTACGTGATCTACCAGTCCGAGACCAAGCGCGTCGCCGCCGAGGATTGAGCCGCCGCCGGCGCTTGAAACCGCGCCGCCCAGCCCCCATCCAGCGTAGGACCGGTGGCGCCCGCCACTCCCTCCGACCCGCCGAGAGGTCATCGTGGCCAAGGAACTCGACAAGCCCAGCCCGCCGCCGAGCGGCCCCGCTCAGCAGACCGTGGCGGTGCTGCCGCTGCGCGACGTGGTGGTCTACCCGCACATGGTGATCCCGCTGTTCGTGGGCCGCGAGAAGTCGATCCTGGCCCTCGAGTACGCGATGCGGGATTCCAAGCAGATCCTGCTGGTCGCGCAGAAGAGTCCCGAGGTCGACGACCCGGGCGAGCGCGACGTCCACCGGATGGGCGTGCTGGCCTCGGTCCTGCAGATGCTCAAGCTTCCCGACGGCACGGTCAAGGTGCTGGTCGAGGGCGGCGAGCGCGCCCGGATCGAGTCGTTGCACGACGGCGCGTTCTTCACCGCCGAGGTCGTGTCGGTGGTCGACGCCAGCGTCAGCGACGAGCGCGAGCTCGACGTGCTGATGCGCTCGACGGTCGCGCAGTTCGAGCAGTACGTGAAGCTCAACAAGAAGATCCCGCCCGAGATCCTGACCTCGTTGGCGGGGATCGACGCGCCGGGTCGGCTCGCCGACACCATCGCCGCCCACATCCAGCTCAAGCTTGACGAGAAGCAGAAGGTGCTCGAGACCGAGGACGTGCGCGCGCGCCTCGAGCACGTGCTCGGCCTGATCGAGGGCGAGATCGACCTGATGCAGATCGAGAAGCGCATCCGCGGTCGCGTCAAGCAGCAGATGGAGAAGTCGCAGCGCGAGTACTACCTCAACGAGCAGATGAAGGCGATCCAGAAGGAGCTCGGTGAGCTCGACGGCGAGGGCACCAGCGAGCTCGATGAGATCGAGAAGCGCATCGCCAAGGCCGGCATGCCGAAGGAGGCGCGCGACAAGGCGCGCGCCGAGCTCAACAAGCTCAAGATGATGTCGCCGATGTCGGCCGAGGCCACCGTGGTGCGCAACTACGTGGACTGGCTGCTGCAGGTGCCGTGGAAGAAGCGCACCAAGGTGCGCCACGACCTGAAGATCGCCGAGGCGACGCTCGAGGCCGACCACTACGGGCTCGACAAGGTCAAGGAGCGGGTGCTCGAGTACCTGGCGGTCCAGCAGCGGGTGCAACAGATCAAGGGCCCGATCCTGTGCCTGGTCGGACCGCCCGGCGTCGGCAAGACCTCGCTCGGCCAGTCGATCGCCCGTGCCACCAACCGCAAGTTCGTGCGCATGAGCCTGGGCGGCGTGCGCGACGAGGCCGAGATCCGCGGCCATCGCCGGACCTACATCGGCTCGATGCCCGGCAAGATCCTGCAGAACATGTCGAAGATCGGCTACCGCAACCCGCTGTTCCTGCTCGACGAAGTGGACAAGATGTCGATGGACTTCCGTGGCGACCCGTCGTCGGCGCTGCTCGAGGTGCTCGACCCGGAACAGAACAACTGCTTCAACGACCATTACCTCGAGGTCGATTACGACCTGTCCGAGGTGATGTTCATCGCCACCGCCAACACGCTCAACATCCCGGCGCCGCTGCTCGACCGCATGGAGGTCATCCGCCTGCCGGGCTACACCGAGGACGAGAAGGCCCACATCGCCACGAAGTACCTCATCCCCAAGCAGATGAAGAACAACGGGCTGAAGCCCGACGAGCTCGAGGTGTCGGAAGCGACCGTCTACGACACGATCCGCTACTACACGCGCGAGGCCGGGGTCCGCAACCTCGAGCGCGAGTTCGCCAAGATCTCGCGTAAGGTGGTAAAGGACCTGTTGACCTCGGGCTCGAAGGCGCCGATCTCCTTGCAGCCGGACGCGCTCGAGCGCTACCTGGGCGTGCAGCGTTTCCGTTACGGCCGCGCCGAGGAGAGCGACCGGATCGGCCAGGTCACGGGCCTGGCCTGGACCGAGGTCGGGGGCGAGCTGCTGACCATCGAGGCCGCGGTGATCCCCGGCAAGGGCAAGCTGACCCACACCGGGCAGCTCGGTAACGTCATGCAGGAGTCGATCCAGGCCGCATTGACCGTGGTCCGGGCGCGGGCCGCCGGGCTCGGGGTCGAGGCCGACTTTCACCAGAAGTACGACATGCACGTCCACGTCCCGGAGGGCGCCACGCCCAAGGACGGCCCGAGTGCCGGCATCGGGATGTGCACCGCCCTGGTCTCGGCGTTGACCAAGGTGGCGGTGCGAGCCGACGTAGCGATGACCGGCGAGATCACGCTGCGGGGCGAGGTCCTGCCGATCGGCGGGCTCAAGGAGAAGCTGCTGGCGGCGCACCGCGGCGGCCTCACCACGGTCATCATCCCCGAGGACAACCGCAAGGACCTCGTGGAGATCCCCGACAACGTCAAGGCCAAGCTCGACATCCGTCCGGTCAAATGGATCGACGAGGTGCTGGCCGTGGCGCTGACGCGCGTGCCCGACCCGACCACCGAACCGGTTCCGGCCGCGCCCGCCCCAGACGGCGGCGAGAAAGCCGAGCGCGAGCCGCCGCGCGCCCATTGAGCGGCGGGCGCGCTTGGCAGGGGCGGGGCAGGCCGGTAGAATCCGCCGCCCGCCGGGGTGCCGGCGGGTTGCTCTAGCGGAGGGTGCTTAGCTCAGCTGGTAGAGCATCGCCTTTACACGGCGAGGGTCGGGGGTTCGATCCCCTCAGCACCCACCAAGTCCGACGGAGTGGTAGTTCAGTTGGTTAGAATACCGGCCTGTCACGCCGGGGGTCGCGGGTTCGAGTCCCGTCCACTCCGCCAACTCCAAAGAGGAAGGGCGCCTGGCGAAAGGCGCCCTTCGCATTCCTACGCCCCCGCGCCACGAGGACGCTGACGCATGCTGCAGAGGATGCACGATCGGATCAAAGGCTGGGTCGCGGGGGTCGTGATCGGCCTGCTGTCGGTCCCGTTCATGCTGTGGGGCGTCAACTCCTACTTCGACTACGCCAACACCGAATGGGTGGCGCGGGTCGGTGACCGCTCGATCTCGGTCTCCGAGTTCCGCAACGAGCACCAGCAACAGCTGGCGCGCTTCCAGCAGATGCTCGGCGAGCAGTTCCGCGTCGAGATGTTCGACAGCGCGCGGGCCCGCGAGCAACTCGTCGACCGCATGGTGCGCCAGGCCTTGCTCGAGGCGCGGACCCGCGAGTCGGGCTACCGCGTCGGCGACGGACAGCTTGCCGAGGAGATCCAGAAGCTGGAGATCTTCCAGATCGGCGGCCAGTTCTCGCGCGAGATGATGAAGGAGCGCCTGTCGGCCGCGCGCATGTCGCCGGCCGTGTTCGACGCCCGGCTGCGCAAGGACATCCTCGACGCGCAGTTGCCCGATGCGGTGGCGCGCTCCGAGTTCACGACGCCCCACGAGCTGCAGCGGATGGTCGCGCTCAGCGAGGAGCGGCGCAGCGCCACCTGGATCGCGGTGCCCGCGGTCGGCTTCCTGCCGACCATCGTCCTGACCGACGCCGAGGTCGAGGCCTGGTACGCGCTGAACCAGACGCGCTTCGCGACCGAGGAGACGGTGGCCCTCGACTACCTCGAGCTCACGCCCGCGGCGCTCGCCGTGGCTGCGGTCGAGGCGACCGATGAGCAGCTGCTCGACCTGTTCGCCCAGGAGGAGGAGCGCTTCAAGCAAGCCGAGCGGCGCCGGGCGTCGCACATCGTGCTGGCGGTCGAAGGCACGGACGCGGCCGCCGCCGAGACCAAGGCCAAGCAGCTGCTGGCGCGCCTCGCCAAGGGCGAGGACTTCGCGGCGCTGGCGCGCGCCGAATCGAGCGATCCTGGCTCGGCGGCCGAAGGCGGCTCGCTCGGCTGGATCGAGCGCGGCATGCTGGTCGGCCCGTTCGAGGACAACCTGTTCGCGATGGCGCCAGGCGAGCTGCGCGGCCCGATCCGCACCGAGTTCGGCATCCACCTCATCAGGCTCGACGAGGTCAACGCTCCCCAATCCAAACCGTTCGCCGAGGTCCGCGCCGAGCTGGCCGCGGAATGGCGCGCGCGCGACCTTACGGAACGCTTCGAGCGCGCCAGCGAGAAGCTCGCCGACCTGACCTTCTCGAACTCCGACTCGCTAGCGCCCGCGGCCGAGGCGCTCGGGCTCGCGGTGCGCCGGGTGGCGGGCGTGACCCGCAGCGGTGGCGCTGAGGTCGCGGTCGAGGCCGCGGTCCGCGACGCGGCGTTCGCGCCCGAGCTCATCGAGCAAGCCCGCAACAGCGCGCCGCTGGCGCTCGGCTCCGACCGGGTGGTGGTGGTGCGGGTCGCCGCGCATGAGCCGGCAGCCATGCGACCGTTGGCCGAGGTCCGCGACCAGGCGCGCGAGGCGCTGCGCGAGGCGCGGGCCGGCGAGTCCGCCCAAGCGCTGGCCGAGCACATCGCCGAGCAGTTGCGCGGCGGCGAGATCCCCGAGGCCATCGCCAAGCAGCAACGGCTCGCTGCGCCGATCACCCGTACCCTGCAGCGCCGCGGCGGCGATGCGCCGCCCGAGGTCACCCGCGCCCTGTTCGCCGCGCCCAAGCCGGCAGGCACGCCGGTGGTCGGCACCGCGCCGCTCGGCAACGGCGATCGGCTCGCGTTCCGGCTCGAGGCGATCGCGGCCGGATCGGTCGAGGTGTTGAGCGCCGAGGAGCGCGCGGCGCGCGCCACCGAGCTCGCCCAGCGCTACGGCACGGTCGCGCTGACCGCCTACACCGACGCGCTGCGCGCCGCGGAGCAGGTCGTGGTCCAGCTCGAGAAGTCGCGCTGAGCGGGCGCCGGGCGATGCCGCGGCTCGCTCTCTGGCAGCAGATCCTCGTGGCCATCGCCTTGGCGGTGGTGGTCGGTTCGGCGGTCGGTCCCGACTCCAGCCTGATGGCCTGGCTCGAGCCGCTCGGCCGCTTCTTCATGAACGCGCTCAAGATGCTGGTCGTGCCGCTGATCCTTTCTTCGGTGATCGTCGGCGTCGCGAGCGCCGGCGGTGGCAAGGACGTCGGCCGGATGGGCGTGCGGGCGCTCGGCTTCTACGTCCTGACCACGCTCACCGCGGTCCTGATCGCGCTGGCGCTGGTCAACTCGATCGGCCCGGGCTACGTCGACGGTGAGCCGGCCGGGCCGCAGCTCGCGCTCACGGCCAACGCCGCCGAGGTCGAGTCCAAGGTCGGCGGTCGCGGCCTCTCGAGCATGGTCGACATGCTGGTCAACGTCGCTCCGGCCAACGTGCTCAAGGCGGCGGTCGAGGGTCAGCTGCTGAGCCTGATCTTCTTCGGCGTCCTGTTCGGCGTTTTCGTGGCGCGCATCGAGCCGCGCTACGGCCAACCGCTGATCGACCTGTGGACCGGCGTGTTCCAGGTGATGATGCGGTTCACCGACTTCGTGATGGCGCTGGCGCCGTTCGGCGTGTTCGCGCTGGTGGCCCAGACCGTGGCCAAGGCCGGCCTCGGGAACGTCGCCGGGCCGATCGGCAAGTTCGGGCTGGTGGTGGTCGCGGGGCTCGCGGTCCACGCGTTCCTGGTGCTGCCGCTGCTGATCTGGCTGGCGGGTCGGGTGACGCCCTGGGGCATCTTCCGCGGCATGTCGCCGGCCTTGCTGACCGCGTTCTCGACCGCGTCGTCGGCCTCGACCCTGCCGATCTCGCTCGACTGCCTGGAGAAGCGGGTCGGCGTCTCGAACCGGGTCGCCTCGTTCGTGATGCCGCTCGGCACCAGCATCAACCACGCCGGCAGCGCGCTCTACGAGTGCGCGGCGGCGATGTTCATCGCCCAGGCCTACGGCCTGCACCTGTCGTTCGCCACCCAGTTCACGGTCGTGGTCCTGGCGCTCGTGACCTCGATGGGCATCGCCAGCATCCCGGCCGGCAGCCTGGTCGGCATCGCGGTGATCCTGACCGCGGTCGGCCTGCCGGTCGAGGCGATCGGCGTGCTGTTCGTGCTCGACCGGATCCTCGACATGCTCCGGACCAGCGTCAACGTGCTGGCCGACGCGTCGTGCACGGTGATCGTGGCGCGGCTGGAGGGCGAGCCGACGGCGCTCGCCCAGGACGCGCGCCCGGCCTGAGGTCGCTGTTCGGGACCGCGCCGCCGGATCCGGGGCATGCTCCGCTCGTGCAGGCCGCTGGCATCAGGTAGCCGCTGCCCGCCGACCCGCGCGGGCACCGAGCCGCCCGGCACGACGCGAACGCTCACTCGTCGAGCGTCATCCCCACCTGCGAGTAGCCGCAGTCGACGTAGACGATCTCGCCGGTGATGCCCGACGCCAGGTCGGAGCACAGGAAGGCGGCGGTGTTGCCGACCTCCTCCTGGGTGACGTTGCGCTTGAGCGGCGTCACGGTCTTCACGTAATCGAGCATCTTGCGCAAACCGCCGACGCCCGAGGACGCCAGGGTCTTGATCGGCCCGGCCGAGATCGCGTTGACCCGGACGCCGTCGGCGCCGAGGTCGAAGGCCATGAAGCGCACGTTGGCCTCGAGCGAGGCCTTGGCCACGCCCATCACGTTGTAGTTGGGCAGCGACTTGACCGCGCCCAGGTAGGACATCGTCACGAGCGCGCCGTTCGGGCGGAGCATCGGCCGCGCCGCCTTGGCCAGCGCGGCGAAGGAGTAGGACGAGACGTCGTGCGAGATGCGGAAGCCCTCGCGGGTCACGCAGTCGAGGTAGCGGCCCTTGAGCTGGTCGGCCGGGGCGTAGGCGATCGAGTGGACCAGGATGTCGAACTTGTCCCAGCGCTTGGCGAGCAGCGCGTACATCGCGTCGATCGAGGCATCGTCGGCGACCTCGCAGGGCAGCACGATGTCGGAGCCGAGCTCCTTGGCGATCGGCTCGACGTTCTCCTTGAGCCGTTCGCTCTGGAAGGTGAAGGCGAGCTCGGCGCCCTGGCGGTGCATGGCCTTGGCCACGCCCAGCGCGATCGAGTACTTGTTGGCGACGCCGCAGATCAGCGCGCGCTTGCCGGTGAGGAACCCCATCGTGAACTCCTGAAGCTCAGCTCCGCGAGCTTTCCTGGGTGACGTCGACCCTGACCTTGAGGCGCTGGCCGCGGCGCAGCTTCTTGTTGCGCGCCACGCCGTTCCACTGGGCGAGCTCGCCGACCGAGACGCCGAAGCGCACGGCGATCCGTGCCAGGGTGTCGCCGCGCCGCACCACGTAGTTGATGGTGCGGGTAGTGGCGAGCGGTTCGAACAGCACCGGCTGGATGGTCTCGCCCTCGGGGTTTGACTCGGCCTGCCAGACCGTGAGCTGCTCGCCGGGGGCCAGCGGGTCGTTGGGCTCGATGCCATTCCAGCGCGCGATCTGGGCCGCCGAGACGCCGTGCTCGCGGGCGATCCGCCACACGGTGTCCTCGGGCAGCGTGGTGTAGGCGATGCGCGCGTCGGCGAGCGGCGCTTCCGGCAACCGACCCTCGAGCGCCGAGGCGAACTCGGTGGCGTAGGTCGACATCGGCAGCACCGAGGTCGGCACCAGCAGGTCCTGGCCGGGCTTGAGCGTCGTGTTCGGGAGCCGGTTGAGCAGCTGCAGCATCTGGACCGTGACGCGGTAGCGGCTGGCGATGCCGTACAGCGTCTCGCCCTGGGCCACGGTGTGGCGTTGCCAGCGCGCCAGCTCCTCGGCCGGGACCGCGGCGAGCCGTTTCTGGAAGCGCTGCGCCGCGTCGCGCGGCAGCAGCAGCTCGTGCGGGCCGTCGGGGTCGGTCGCCCAGCGGTTGTGCGCGGGGTTCAGCAGGTACAGCTCGCGCATCGGGATCCCGGCCAGGCCCGCCGCGAGCGCCAGGTCGATCTGGCCCGGCAGCCGGACTTGCACCAGGTAGGGCTCGTCCAGCACCCGCGTCCATTCGACCCCGTAGGCATCCGGGTCGGCGACCAGCCGCTTCAGCGCCATCAGCTTCGGCACGTAGGCCGCGGTCTCCTTCGGCAGCTTGAGGTGCCAGAAGTCGGTCGGCTTGCGCGCCTTGGCGTTGGTCCGGACCGCGCGGTGCACGCGACCCTCGCCGCTGTTGTAGGAGGCGAGCGCCAGCATCCAATCGCCGTCGAACTCGTCGCGCAGGTCGCTCAGGTAGTCGAGCGCGGCGCGGGTCGATTCGACCACGTCGCGGCGGCCGTCGTACCACCAGTTGAGCTTGAGCGCATAGCGCCGGCCGGTGCCGGGGATGAACTGCCAGAGGCCGGCGGCGCGACCATGCGAGTAGGCGAACGGGTCGTAGGCGCTCTCCACGATCGGCAGCAGCGCCAGCTCCTGGGGTAGGCCGCGGCGTTCGAGCTCGTCGACCACGAACCGCAGGTAGGGCTGGGCGCGGGTCACGACCCGTTCGAGGTAGGCAGGGTTCGAGGCGAACCAGCGCAACTGCGCTTCGATGCGCGGGTCGTGGCTGTCGGGCAGCACGAAGCCGTCGCGCATCCGTTCCCAGAGGTCGCCGGGCGGCAGGGTCGGTTCGGCGGCCGCGTCGTCGTAGGTGGCGAGCGGGTCGGTCGCGACGGCGGTCGCAGACGACGGGACGGCGGTGCCAGCAGCGGGCGCGGCGTCGGGGCGCACGGCGGCGCTGCACCCGGCGAGGGCGGCGAGCGCGAGCACCCAGATGACACGAGGAACGAGTTCCAAGTGCCTGAACCGATTAGCGGAAGCCATCTTTCCAGCGCCTCAAGCCCGCGAACACGGCGACTCTACCAGCGGGTGCCGACGCGGACCACCGGGCCACTGCTTCTCGTACCCCAGGGGCGTCGAGCCGCAGGAACGGGTTGACCTGTCGCTCCCGGCCGATCGTGGAGGGCAGGGTGGGCCGGCCTGCGGCCCGCGCCGCCGCCGCCTCGAGCGAATAGGCCGCGATCGCGGGCTGGTCGGGCTCGACGGTCGTGGCGAAGCGTAGGTTCGCGACCGTGTACTCGTGGCCGCACAGCACCCGGGTCGGGCCGGGGAGCGCGGCCAAGCGGTCGAGCGAGGCGGTCATGGTCGCCGCATCACCTTCGAACAGCCGGCCGCAGCCGGCGCTGAAGAGCGTATCGCCGCAGCACAGCACGCCGCCGCCGACGAACGCGAGGTGGTCGAGCGTGTGGCCGGGCACCGCGAGCACCTCGAACGCCACCCCGAGCTCGGGCAGCTCGACGCGTGCGCCATCGCCGACCGGTCGGTCGGTCGGCTCGCAGCCCTGCGGCCCGTAGACCGGGACCCGCCAGCGCGCCGCGAGCTCGGCCGCCCCACCGACGTGGTCGGCGTGGTGGTGCGTCAACAGCACGGCGCAGAGACGCGCGCCGCTGGCCGTCAGGTGCGCGAGCACCGGCGCGGCGTCGCCAGGATCGACGACCGCGACCGCGCCGGGGTCGGCGCCGCGCAGCGCCCAGACGTAGTTGTCGGCGAACGCCGGCAGCGGGGTGGGCTGGAGCATGGCGCGCATCGTGGGCGCGGGACGCGCCGCCCGCAACCGCCGTGTACCATGCGCGGCGAGGTCGCCGATGCTCCAGCCCCACGAATGGTTCGATGCGCCGCTCGGCCGACATGTGCTCGACGCCGAGCGCCCGTCGGTGGACGCCGCGTTGGCGGAAGCATTCGGCTTCGTCCTGCTCCAGGTCGGTGCCTGGGGTGCGCCCGGCGCCGTGCTCGGGACGCACCGCATCCCGCGCGTGGTGTTCGCCGATCCGCAAGGTGCCGCCGGCGGCGTGCGGTGCGAGGCGCACGCCTTGCCGTTCGCCGCCGACTCGATCGACGCGGTGGTGCTGGCACACGCGCTCGAACGCAGCCCGAACCCGCACGAGGTGCTGCGCGAGGCGGAGCGCGTGCTGGCGGCCGAAGGCCACCTGGTGGTGCTCGGCTTCGAGCCCTGGAGCCTGTGGGGCCTGCGGCGCCACGTCGGTCCGGCGCGCTTCCCGTTCGACGTGCCGCACTGCATCGGCGAGACGCGGCTCCGCGACTGGCTGTCGCTGCTCGGGCTGCGGACGGTCGCGGTCCACCGGCTGCTGCACGGCTATCCGTTCGAGTCGGCCGGCGGCTTGCGCCGCGCCCGCTTCCTCGAGCGCGTCGGCGCGCGCGCCTGGCCGCGCTTCGGCGGCGGTTACGTGCTGCTGGCGCGCAAGCAACGCCAGGTGGTGACGCCGTTGCGGATCGGGCGCGAGCGCAGCGTGCCGCGTTTCGGGGCCGCCGCACCGGTGGCGCGCTTGGGTAGCGCGGCATGAAGCAGGTCACGATCCACACCGACGGCGCCTGTCGCGGCAACCCCGGTCCCGGCGCCTACGCCGCGGTGCTGCGCGACGGCGGGCGCGAGCGGGAGGTCACCGGCGCCGAGGCCGCCACCACCAACAACCGGATGGAGCTGATGGGCGCGATCGCCGCGCTCGAGGCGCTCAGCGAGCGGTGCCAGGTCGTGCTCCACACCGACTCGCAATACCTGCGGCTCGGCATCACCAAGTGGATCGGGAACTGGAAGCGCCGCGGCTGGAAGACCGCCGACAAGGAGCCGGTCAAGAACCAGGACCTGTGGCTGCGCCTCGAGTCCGCGGCGGCTCGGCACCAGGTCGAGTGGCGCTGGGTGAAGGGCCACAGCGGCGACCCCGACAACGAACGGGTCGACGCGCTCGCCAACGCCGCGCTCGATGAGCTGCTGGCGCGCTAGCGCGCCGCCCGGCTACCCTCGCGCCATGCGCCAGATCGTCCTCGACACCGAGACCACCGGCCTCGAACCCGACGACGGGCACCGCATCATCGAGATCGGCTGCGTCGAGCTCGTCGACCGGCGGCGGGGCGCGAGCCGGCGCTGGTTCCTGAACCCGGAGCGCGCGATCGACGAGGCGGCGGTCGCGGTCCACGGCATCACCCGCGAGCAGCTGGCCGGCAAGCCGCGCTTCGCGGAGGTCGCGCTCGAGCTGTTGGAGTTCGTCCGCGGCGCGGAGCTGGTGATCCACAACGCGCCGTTCGACGTCGGGTTCCTGGATGCCGAGCTGGTGCGCGCCGGGCGCAGCGAGCGGATCCGCGAGCTGTGCACGGTGCGCGACACGCTGGCGCTGGCGCGCGAGCTGCACCCCGGCCAGCGCAACGGCCTCGACGCGCTGTGCAAGCGTTACTCGATCGACGCTTCGCAGCGCAGCTTCCACGGCGCGTTGCTCGACGCCGAGATCCTGGTCGACGTCTACCTGGCGATGACCGGCGGCCAGAGCGCGCTGGCCCTGGACGCGGAGCCGGGCGCGGCCGGGGGCGGCACGGCCAGTGCGCTGCCGGCGCGACCGCCGGGGCTGGTGTTGGCGCGGGTCATCGCCGACGACGCCGACCGCGCGGCGCATGCCACACGCTTGGCGCGGCTGCGCAGCGCGAGCCGCGGCAGCTGCGTCTGGGACGCGCTCGAACCGCCGACCAGCGGCTGAACCTGACCTGGCCCGGCCCGGCGCGGGCCGTTGTATAGTCGCGCGCGGCACGCCATCCGGAGCTACCACGCATGGACCCGACCCTCTCGCCCGACGTCGTCGCGCAGCAGGCGCTCGCCAGCATCGGCATCATCCTCGGCGCCGGTGCGCTCGCGGCAGTGCTCGCCAAGCGCATCAACATCCCGGACATCGTGCTCTACCTGCTGGTCGGGATGCTGCTCGGACCGGGCCTCGGACTGCTCCACATCCCGACCGAGTCGGTGATGAACCAGTTCATCCTGACGTTCGGCGCGGCCTACATCCTGTTCGACGGCGGAGCCACCTTGCGCTTCCGCGTGCTCAAGGAGATCTGGGTGCTGCTGCTGGTGCTCGCCACCGTCGGTGTGCTCGTCACCTGCTTCATCACCGCGCTGGCGGCCGAGAGCTTGCTCGGCCTACCGTGGATGGTCGCGGTCCTGCTCGGCGCGACGATCGCGTCGACCGACCCGGCGACCCTGGTGCCGGTGTTCAAGCAGGTGAAGGTCAAGGAACGCGTCGCGCAGCTGGTGATGAGCGAGTCGGCGATGAACGACGCCACTGGCGCGATCCTGACCTTCACGGTGCTGGCGATGATCCAGGCCGCCGCCGGTAGCGGCGCCGAGGTCTCGGTCGGGCACGCGGTGCTGGAGTTCGGCATCGAAGCCGGCGTCGGTCTGTTCATCGGCTCGGCATCGGGCTACCTGGCCGCGGTGTTGGTCGCGAAGGGGCAGACCCCTCTGCTCAAGGACTTCATGCCGCTGGTGACGCTGCTGGTCGTCGCGGGTTCGTACTCGCTGGCGCTCTACGCCGGCGGCAGCGGCTTCATGGCGGTGTTCTGCGCCGGCGTGATCCTGATGAACAACGAATCGTTCGGCTTCAGCGTCGATGCGATCGACGAAGAGAAGCTCGAGCACTACGTCGGCAACACCGCGCTCGCCTTCCGCATCCTGATCTTCATCCTGCTCGGCAGCCAGGTCGACTTCGCGTTGATCCAGCAGTACCTGTTGCCCGGCATCGGCGTGGTCGCGGTCTTCATGTTCGTCGCCCGGCCGGTGACGGTGTTCCTATGCGCGTTGCCCGACCGCAACGCGCGCTGGACGGTGAAGGAGATGCTGTTCATGTCCTGGACCCGCGAGACCGGCGTCATCCCGGCGGCGTTGGTCGGCCTGTTGGCTGGGCAGGGTGCGCCCAACATCGATGTGATCGGCGCGGTCACCTTCATCGCGATCCTGGCGACGATCCTGATCCAAGCCTCGACCACGCGTTGGTGGGCCGGCAAGCTCGACCTGCTCGAGCGTTGATCGGCAGTGCAGAACCCAGAATCGGTCCAGATCGCCTACCAGAACCTGACCGACGTCGGCACGATGCTCGTCGCCGGGACGCTCGCCGCGCTGGCGGCGAAGCGCCTGCGGATCCCCGACATCGTGGCGTTCCTGCTGGCCGGCATCCTGCTCGGGCCGTTCGCGACCGGCCTGATCACCATCCCCACCGACTCGGCGACCAACCAGTTCATCCTGATCTTCGGCGCCTCGTACATCCTGTTCGACGGCGGCGCCGCGCTGCGCCTGCCGGTCCTGCGCCAGGTGTGGGTCTCGCTGCTGGTGCTGGCGACGGTCGGTGTGATGCTCACCGCCTTGGTCACAGGCTACGCGGCGATGTTGGCGTTCGGCCTGACCCTGCCGGTCGCGCTTCTGCTCGGCTGCGCGATCGCGCCGACCGACCCGGCGACCCTGGTGCCGGTGTTCAAGCAGGTCAAGGTCCGCGAGAAGGTCGCGCAGACCGTGATGAGCGAGTCGGCCTTCAACGACGCGACCGGCGCGATCATGACATTCGCGCTGCTCGGCATCGCGATGGGCACCGAGTCCTTCTCGCTGCGCCATTCGCTGATCGAGCTGGTGCGCGAGGCGGGGATGGGCTTGATGGTCGGCGCGGCGGTCGGCTACGCGGCGGCGTTCCTGGTCGGGCACAAGGAGTTCGCGCTGCTCAAGCACAACCTGCCGATCGTCACGCTGATCGTGGTGGTGACCGCGTTCATGCTGGCGGTCACCGTGCACGGCAGCGGCTTCATGGCGGTGTTCGTGGCGGGCATCATGCTCGGCAACAACGAGCTGTTCGGCTTCGCGGTCGACGCCATCGACGAGGAGCGGCTCCACGAGTACGTGAACACCACCGGGCTCATCTTCCGGATGTTCATCTTCATCCTGCTCGGGTCGCAGGTGGACTTCGCGCTGCTCCAGCTCCACTGGTTGCCGGCGGTCGGCGTGGTGCTGGTGTTCATGTTCGTGGCGCGACCGATCTGCGTGTTCGCCTGCACCGCGCTCGATCCGAGCGCGCGCTGGACCTTCCAGGAGCGGTTGTTCATGTCCTGGATGCGGATGACCGGCGTCATCCCCGGCGCGCTCGCTGGCCTGCTGGCCGGGATGGGGGCACCGCATTCCGACGTGATCACCTCGGTGACCTTCGTCGCGATCCTCATGACCATCATCCTGCAGGCGACCACCACCCGTTGGTTGGCCGCGCGGCTCGACCTGCTCGAGCGTTGACCGGGCCACGCGCCGGGTGTGGCCCAGCGGGTGGGCGGCCAGGTGGAGGGGCCTGACCCAGGTCAATGCGGGGTCGCGGCGCGGTCGTGAGACTCGTCTCCCATGGAGACCTCCGTCCGCTTCGACCGCAACGCCGGCCGACCGACGCTGGTCAGCATGTTCTACGCCAGCTGCCCGCACGTCTGTCCGATGCTGGTCGCGTCGATCGACACGCTGGAGCGCGAGCTCGACCCGGCAGCGCGTGCCCGGCTGCGGGTGCTGATGGTGAGCGTCGACCCGAGCGATGCGCCGCGCCGCCTCGCCGAGGTCGTCGCGCGCCATCGCCTCGACCTGGGGCGCTGGACCCTGGCGCGGACCTCCGCCGACGAGGTGCGGACCGTCGCCGCGGCGCTCAGCGTGCGCTACCGCCAGCTGCCGGACGGGGAGTACAGCCACTCGACGGTGCTGGTGCTGCTGGCGCCGGACGGCCGGCCGCTGGCCCGCACCGAGCAGGTGATGGACCCGCCGCCGGAGTTCCGCGCCGCGCTGCGCGCGGCGACCGCGCGCTGAACGCCGCGGGTCGGGTCCCCATCACCCGATGCGCGATCAGAGAGGCCGGGTGCTGGCGCACCCGGCCTCTCGCTTCTCTGGTGGTCGCGGGACCGACGCGATCGTCGGTCCGGGGCAGGGAACTGGTGGGCGGTACAGGGCTTGAACCTGTGACCCCTGCCGTGTGAAAGCAGTGCTCTACCGCTGAGCTAACCGCCCATCCGGGCGCGGATGCTACACCATCGGCCGCGACCCGGGGAAATCACGGTCCTTTTACACCGCCGGGCCTCCTGGAGCGGCGCTCCGCTCGACAGCCTCGGGCGCGACGCACAGGCTATGCCTGACCCGCCGACCAGGGCGGGCCTGGTGCCTCGCCTGCGGCGCGGGGCGGAGGCCGATGAACCACGCTGCGATCGAACTCGCGCTCTGTTCAACGTTCGCCGTGCTGGTCGCGGCCGGTGGCGTCACGTTCCTGCAGCGCCACGCCGCCAAGCTCGGGCTGGTCGACCTGCCAGACGTGCGCAAGCAGCATGGCGAACCGGTGCCGGTGGTCGGCGGCCTCGCGGTCGCGTTCGCCTTCGTCCTCACCGGTCTGCTGTGCAGGGTCGAGGCGCGGCTGCTCGCGGCGTTCGCCGTCGCCTCGTTGCCGCTGCTGTTGATCGGCTTGCTCGACGACAAGCAAGGCCTCAACGCCCGCGAGAAGCTCGCCGCGCAGTCGCTGGTCGCGGCGATCGCGGTGTTCGGCGGCGGCGTTGTGGTGCACGAGCTGGGCGATCTGCTCGGGTTCGGCGTGCTCGCGCTCGGTTGGTTCGCGATCCCCTTCACCATCGTCTGCCTGGTCGGGACCATCAACGCCTTCAACATGACGGACGGCGTCGACGGGCTCGCCGGCGGACTGGCCCTGGTCTCGGTGCTGGCATTCGGCGGGGCGGCCGCGCTGCTCGACGCCTCGACCGAGCTGTCGTTGGCCGTGGCGCTAGGCGGTGCCCTGGTCGGCTTCTTGTGTTTCAACCTGCAGTACCGCGCGCGCCCGTTCCGCGTGTTCCTCGGCGACTCCGGCAGCACCTTCCTCGGCTTCGCGCTCGCCTGGCTCGCCGTCGCGATCGCGCAGCGTCCGGGCGGGCGGCTCTATCCGATTGCCGCGGTCTGGGTGCTGGGCGTGCCGCTGCTCGACATGGGCACGACGATGGTCCTGCGCGCGACCCGCGGCCATAACCCGCTGGCGCCCGACCGTACCCACCTCCACCACCTGTTGGCAGCGCTCGGGCTGTCGCCGAAACGGGTAGTGGTGATCGAGGTCGGTGCGGCGGCACTGCTCGCCGGCGTCGGCTTGGGCGCATGGCGTCACCAGGTGCCGGAAGCGCTGCTCACCTACGGCTTCCTGGCGACCGCGCTGGTCTATCTGCTCGGCGTTCACCTCGCCTGGCGCCAGCTTGGTGAGCCCGCCGACCGTACTGGCGCCTAGCCCGCTGGGCTCATCCCGCGCCTGGCAGGGCGTCGCGCGCCGCCAGCACCGATCGCGCCGGACCGTCGGCGACGATGCGACCGGCCTCGATCGCGATTATCCGTGGTGCGCGGCGCAGCGTCTCCAGCCGGTGGCTGACCACGATCACCGTCGCGGCGCCGGCGCAGCGCGCCACCGCGTCGTCGATCGCCTGATCGGTCTCGAGGTCGACGGCGTTGGTCGCTTCGTCGAGCAGCAGCACCTCGGCGCCGCGCAGCAAGGCGCGCGCCAGTGCCAGGCGCTGGCGTTGGCCTGCGGAGAGCGCCGCTCCGCCAGGACCGACCTGGGTCTCCAAGCCGGCCGGGAGCCGCGCGACGAACTCCAGCGCCTGCGCGCGCTCGAGCGCGCTGCGGACCTCGACCTCGGTCGCACCGTCGCGGCCGAAGCTCAGGTTGTCGCGGATCGTGCCGTACAGCAGCTCGGCATCCTGGCCGGCGAAGGCGATCCGTTGGCGCCACCGTTCGAGGTCGAGCTCGGGAAGCGCGACGCCGTCGATGCGCACGGTGCCCGACGCCGGGTCGTATAGGCGGCACAACAGGTCCACCATGGTCGACTTGCCGGCGCCCGAGCTGCCGGTCACCACCACCAGCTCGCCGGGGCCGACCGTGAACGACGCTTGGTCGAGCGCCGCCGGTCCGTCCGGCGCATGGCGGAAGGTCACCGCCTCGAACTCGATGCGGTGCGGGCCGCGCGCCAGCACCGCGCTGCCCGACGAGAGGTAGAGCTTGTCGTCGCGGCGCACCAGGCTCGCCACTTCGGTGTAGCTCGGCACCAGGCTGGCGAGCATGACGCGGGCCTGGTCGAGCCGTAGCAGCTGAGGTTGGAGCCGGTAGAGCAGCACCATGAACACCAGCGCGCTGGGGATGCCGAGCTCGGCGTACCAGGCATAGCCGAGCGCGGCGATGAACGCCGGCAGGTAGAGGAGCTCGGCTAGCACCGGCACCAGGTGATTGAGAGCCTCCGACCGACCGAACGCCCGGCCGAGCCCGCCGGCGGCGGCGGCGAAGCGCTGCTCCTCGGCGCGCTCCTGGCCGAAGATGCGGATGGTGCGCATCGCCTGCAGCATCTCCAGGCCGCGCGCCGCCATGGTCGAGTAGGCCTGGACCAGCGACTCGCCACCGGCATGCGCGGCGCGCGACAGACGCCACACCGCGTAGAGGGCGGGCGCCAGCATCGCCGCCACCACCAGCGTCATCCGCCACGACAGCAGCAGCAGCAAGCTGATGCCGACCGCCACCGCGGTGGCGTGGATGAGCGCCGTCCCGAGCAGGACGATCGCTTCGCCGGTGCGGTAGGTGTGGGTGTCGATGGTGCTCAGCACCCGACCGCGATCGGCGCGCGGGAAGTAACCGTAGCCGACCTCGAGCAGCTGGCGACAGCAGGCGATGCGCAGCTCGCAGGTGGTGCGCGCCGCGAGCGACGTGGCTAGATACAGGTCCGCGGCCAGCACCGCGGTGCGCAACGCCACCAGCGTCAGGATCGCCACGACGATCGCGACGACCTGGGTGGTGGTGTCGCCGGCCGGCACCATCCCCTGCAGCAGCTCGGTCAGCGGACCGGCCTCGGTGCGCGGCCCGGCGTCGAGCAGCAGGTCGAGCAGCGGGATGAAGAGCCCGATGCCGATGCCCTCGGCCAGCGACGCGACGAACCCGAGCGCCACCAACGACGGTAGCGTTCCGGAACCGAGCTTGGCGAGCTTGATGAGGTCGCTGACGTTGGATGCCACGGCGTGTCCCATGCTGGTCCGGCCTCAGCTCGGCCCGGCGCCATCGCGTCGCCGCGCCTCGGCCTGCAGGCGTTGGAAGCACCACAGGGTGTAGCGGCGCACCGCCCGGTGGTAGGCGCTGACCAGCGCATGGTAGACGGGGCGCGGGGCATGGCGCTCAAGCCAGCCGAACGCCAGCGTGCGCAGCATCATGAACCGCCCGCGCCCGCGGGCGCTCGTCCCCGCCCCGGCCCAACGCGCTGCCAGCTCGAGCAGCGTGGGATCGGAGACGCCGTGCGCCCGCAGGTAGCGCGCTGTCCAGCGTTGGAACGCGCCGATGCCACGCTGGTAGGCGCCGTCGGCGCGGTGCGCGCTCAGCTGCGTCGAGTGGGTACATGACGCGTCATGGCATCGGACCTTGGCCAGGAACTCGCCGCAGATCAGCACCTGCTGCCCGAAGTAGAGCTTGGTCAGGAACACGCGGTCCTCGCACAGACCGCGGAACTCCGCCTCGAAGCCGCCGAGCTCGAGTGCCACCCGACGCCGCACCGTCAGGTCGCAGATCGGCACGGCGAAGGAGGGCAGGGCGAGCAGCGCGACCAGCGCCTGGGGCGGTTCGACCAGCGTCCCGTCCGGCCAGGTGCCGCGCGGCAGACGCAGCTCAGCGGCCGCGTCGTCGGCGGCGCGCGGCGCCATCCAGTAGACGGACTCGCTTTGCACGAGGGCGACGCTCGGCTCGGCGTCGAGCAGCGCCGCGTGCCGCTCCAGGCGACGCGGTAGGTAGACGTCGTCGGCATCGAGGAAGGCGACGTAGGGCGCGCGCGCCTCTGCCAGGCCGAGGTTGCGCGACGCGCTCATCCCGAGGTTGGCGCGCGCTGGGTGCTCGAGGTAGCGGATGCGCTGTGGGTCGCGCGCCGCATGGGCGCGCGCGAGCGCGCTGCTGCCGTCGGTCGAGCCGTCATCGACCAGCAGCAGCTCCCAACCGGCGAGCGTCTGCGCGCGGACGCTGGCGATCGCCTGCTCGAGGTAGCGCTCCCCATCGCGGAAGATCGTGATTACCGAGACCCGCGGCGCGAGCGTCACGGTAGCCAGGCCCAGCGCAGCATGCGCGCGAAGCGCGCGCCGTCCCAATCGCCGACGCCGAAGCGCGGCATCAGCAGCGGGTTGCCGCCCTGCCACCAGGCGTCGGGCTCCGTGCTGCAGCCGCGCTGGAATCCGCAGGCCGCGACCAACGCCGGCGCACCCGAGTCGAGCGCGCCGTAGGGGTAGGCGAAGCTGGACGGGACTCGGCCTGTCAGACGCTCGCAGGCGAGCCGCGAGCCCATGATCTCCTCGCGCTGGCCGGCGGCGGAAAGGCTCGGCAGGTGGCAGTGCGTCACGGTGTGCGCGCCGATCTCGACGAGCGGCGACGCACAGAGCTGTGCGAGCTCGGCATGGCTCAGCGGCAGGTCGTCGGGCAGCGCGGGCAGCGGCCGACCCAATCCGGCGGCGAGTTCGCGCAAGGCGGCGGTGCGCGTGGGTTCGTCCATCACCCACAGCCGGGCGTGGAGCTCGGCGAGCCGCCGTGGGTCGGACACCAGCGCGGCGAGCGCGTCCCACCAGAACGGTTCGCGGCGGCCGATCGCCGCGGTGGTGATGAAGAAGGTGGCGTGCGCATCGAGCGCGCTGAGCAGTGGCAGCGCCGCGGTCAGGTTGTCGGCGTAGCCGTCGTCGAAGGTGATCGCCACCACCGGTCGGTCGCGGCGGGTCGTGGCGCGCGCGTCGAGCTCGGCGAGCGGCACGACATCCGTCGCGGCCCGCAGCACCTCGAGCTGCTGGCGGAACCGCGCCGGGCTGACCTTCAGGCGCCAGAGGTCCGGCCCGCTGGGCGCGGCGACGCGGTGGTAGTTCAGCACCAGGCCGTGGCGGCGCCAGGAGCGGCGCAGCGGTCGGAGCGCGCCGCGGCCGAGCGCACGCAGCGCGCGCGTGGGTAGCGCGATCATCGCGGGTGCGCGGCCTTGAGAGCGCGCGCGGCTACCACCACCGGGTAGGCCGGGTCGCGGGCCTCGAACTCGGCGGGCTCGAGCTCGGCGGCGGCGAGACCCTCGAGGAACGCTACGGCGGTCAGCACGTTGCCGAACGCCTCGGCGCTCACGGCGTCCGGTTCGAAGCGGGCGGCAAGCAGCCGCTGCAGCGAGCCCGGGGTGAAGGACCAGCACCACTGCGCGTCCTCGCCGCCGCTGCGTCCGACCGAGCTGATGCCCGAGACGGTGCAGAGCAGCACGCCGCCGGGCTTAAGGAGCCGATGCAGCGTCGCGACCGCGGCGTCGAGGTCGTAGATCAGTTGCAGGGTTTGGGTCAGGATGATCGCGTCGTAGCTCTCGGCGGCGAGCTGCGGCGCATCGGTCAGGTCGGCGATCACGGTGGCGCGCGGGTTGGTGGGGTCGAGGTCGAGCACGTCGCAGCGCTCGACCGCGGTGCCGCCGAAGCGGCGCGCGTAGTCGTCCTCCTGGACCTCGAGCACGCAGCCGCGCAGGTCGGCCGTGTGCTTGGCGATGAAGGCCTCGATGTAGATGCGGTCGATTGGCAGACCGCGGTCGTAGCCGTAGTCGGCGCACAACGGGCTGGTGCGGCGCAAATCGCCGAAGTCGACGGTCCCGGGCTGGGGGATGCCGCGTGCGCTGCGCCGCAGGTGGCGCAACCCGGACGCCAACGGCCGCAGCTGCGCCCTAAGGCGTTGGTAGAGCGACAAGCGGGATGTCCTCGAGGAGCGACGGCAGAGCAGTCTAGCATCCGTCCCGTTCGGCCCGCCGGATGCGACGGCGGCGCGCTGCCTCGCGCAGCGCGCCGAACGCACGACGCAGCAGCCGCTCACCGGCTGGTGGCAAGGCGTGAACTGCGGCCCCTGCCAGCCGCCCGATCGCACGCGCCGCGCGCCGCGCGCTGGTCTCCGCGCTGCGCGTCGCGTCCTGATGGGGCGCGAGCCGCGCCGCCAGCGCCGCCGCGACCGTGCCGGTGAGGAGCGCCTGCGCCGCGAGGTGGTCGCGTAGCCACTCGAGGAAGTGACGCTCGGCGAGGTTGCCATGGCCTTCCGGCGCGTCGCCGGTTGCGGTCCGGGCGGTGAACGAACCTGGATGCTGGCGGTATCGAGCCAGCGCCTGGTCGGTGACCAGCGCCGGGCGGCGCGCCAACAGCGCGTCATACAGGCATTGGTCCTCGTAGTGTCCGACGAACTCGTCGGGCGCTCCGCTCGTGCCGTCGGCCTCGAGGCGGTGGAAGGTGACGCTGCAGATTCCCGGCGCGGCGGCCAAGCCCGGGCGCAGCATCAGCTCCAGCAGGCGCGGCGGATCGTAGCGCTCGCCCGCACGCACCCCGATCGCGAGCACCCGATCCGGTTCGCGCGCATCGCGCTGCCACGAGTGCCAGTAGAGGTCGCTGCCGATCACGATCGACGGCGCCGGCAGGCGTTCGATCAGCTCGACGTGGTGGGCGAGGCGCGTCGGCAGGTAGGCGTCGTCGGCGTCGAGGAACGCGACCAGCGGTCCGCGCGCCGCGGCCATGCCGAGCTTGCGCGACGCGGCCATGCCGCGGTTCGCGCCACCCGGGTGCTGCAGGTAGCGGATGCGGTCCGGCATGCGCTCGGCGTAGCCGCGGGCGAGGGCGGTGCTGCCGTCGGTCGAGCCATCGTCGACCAGCAGCAGCTCCCACTCCGGATGGGTCTGCGCGCGCACGCTCTCGATCGCCTCGGCGATGAACCTCTCCTCCTGGAAGAAGATCATCACGACCGAGACCAGTGGGCGGGCGGCGGTTGTTGCGGGGGGCGCCATGCGGATGGCCTATATAATGCCTGCCCGCCCCGGCCCTGGGGCGTCCCTCCGATCAGGACCGGCGTGCACGCCTATCGCGCGGACATCGATGGTTTGCGCGGCATCGCCGTCCTGGCGGTGGTCGCCTTCCACTTCGACCTTCTTCCCTTGGCGGGCGGGTTCGTCGGCGTCGACATGTTCTTCGTGGTGTCGGGCTTCCTGATCACCGGCTTCATCGTCGACGAGTTGGATCGGGACCGGTTCAGCATCCTCGCCTTCTACGAGCGTCGGATCCGCCGCCTGTTCCCAGCACTGTTCGTGGTGCTGGCGACGACGCTCGGCCTCGGGGCGTTGCTGCTGCTGCCGACCGACCTGGTCGCGTTGGGCAAGAGCACGCTCTCGATGCTGCTGTTCCTGTCGAACGCCTGGTTCTGGCGCAACGAGGGCTACTTCGACTCGCCGCTGAGCGGCGAACCGCTGCTGCACACCTGGTCGCTGGCGGCGGAGGAGCAGTTCTACCTTGTCTACCCGTTGCTGCTAATGCTGCTGTCGTACCGCTGGCGCCAGCAGCGCAGCGTCGTGATCGCGATGCTGGGCGGGGTGTCGCTCGCGTTGTGCGTGGCGCTGCAAGCGCACGCGCCCATCGCGACCTTCTACCTGTCGCCGGCGAGAGGTTGGGAGTTCGCGCTCGGCGGCTTGCTCGCGCTCGGCGCGTTCGCCGCCCCCAAGACGCAGGTCGGGCGCGAAACGCTGGCGTGGTCCGGGATCGCGCTGCTGGCGGCGTCGTTCCTGCTGATCGAGGCAAGCCCGCGCTTCCCCGGATGGCTGGCGCTCGCCCCAGTGATTGGCACCGCGCTGCTGGTGCACGCCGGCAGCGCCGGACCGAGCGTGGTGCGCTCGGCCCTGTGCTGGCCGCCCATGGTCTGGGTCGGGCTCGTGTCGTACTCGCTGTACCTGTGGCATTGGCCGGCGTTGCTGTTCGTCGAGACGCTGCGCGGTCCCGCGCCGCTCGACCCGGCGTCGCGTTGGGGGCTGGCCGCGGCGGTGCTGGGCCTCGCGGCGCTCTCGCACCGCTGGGTCGAGCAGCCGGTGCGCCGGCGCGCCCAGCTCGCAACGCGCTCGGCGCTGTTCGGTTTCGCCGCGCTCGGCACGCTCGGCCTCGGGATCGCGGCGGGCATGGTCGCCGCGGGCGATGGCCTGCCCGGCCGCTTCATGCCCGAGGTGGTCGCCCTGGACCGCGAGCGCGTCTCCGCCTTCCCCTACAGCGAGTGCCTGGACGGCGGGCTGTTGGCACGACGCTCCCGGTACTGCGAGTTCGGCGCGGTCGGCCCGGAACCGACAGCGATGCTGTGGGGCGACAGCCACGCCCTGGCCTGGTTACCAGCGTTCGACCAGCTGTTCCGCGCCCACGGCATCCGTGCGGTGTTCGTCGGTCGTGCCCTGTGTCCGCCGCTCAAGGACGTCAGCACGCCGTACGGGTCGTCATGCCTTCCGCACAACGACGCCGCGCTCGAGTTCCTGCGGCACGAGCCCGGCATCGAGCTGGTGGTGATGGCGGCGGCCTGGCCCTCATACTCATCCTCGCGCGGCGACAGCACTCGTCCGCTCGAGGATGCATCGGGTGTCGGCGGCAACGAAGCGGTGTTCCCACCGGCGCTCCGCGGCACGGTCGATGCACTGCTGCGGCTCGGCAAGCAGGCGTGGGTGGTCGGGCCGGTGCCAGGTGCGCCCGGCGACCTGCCGCTCGAGCTCGCGATGCGCCGACGCTACGGCTTGCCGTACCCCGCGCCGATCGCGCGGGCCGCGTTCGACGCGGACCGCGTCGAGTTCGACGGTGCGGTCGCCTCGCTCCCGGCGTCGCGCGGCGCGCTGTATTCCGATCCGACGCCGGTGTTCTGCACCGCGACCGAGTGCGCGTATCGGGATCGCGGTGGTCTGTACTACCGGTCCGACTTCCACCTCAACGTCCATGGCGCGACGCGGGCGCTAGGATTGCTCGAGGCTGGCTTCGTCGCACGCGGTTGCTTCGGGCTCACGAGCACCTGCGCGCCGCGCGCCGTTGGTCAGGTCGAGGCCGCGCAGCCACGCTGAAGGCCGGCTGTGTGATAATCGCGCCCCCGCCAGCCGACCGAATCCGACCGTGACCGTCCGCACCCGTTTCGCGCCTTCTCCCACTGGCTACCTCCACATCGGCGGCGCGCGCACCGCGCTGTTCTGCTGGCTGTACGCGCGCCGCCATGGCGGGCGCTTCATCCTGCGCATCGAGGACACCGACCGCGAGCGCTCGACCGACGCCGCGGTGCAGGCGATCGTCGACGGCATGGCCTGGCTCGGCCTGAAGGAGGACGAGGGTCCGTTCTTCCAGACCCAGCGCTACGACCGCTACCGCGCGGTCGCTGCCGACCTGCTCGCGAAGGGCCATGCCTACCGCTGTTACTGCTCTAGGCCTGAGCTCGACGAGATGCGCGCGGCGCAGACCGCGCGCAAGGAGAAGCCGCGCTACGACGGGCGTTGCCGTGCGCGCCGCGCGCCGGTCGGAGGCGCGGCCTCGGTCATACGCTTCAAGAACCCGGTCGACGGCCAGACCGTCGTCGACGACGCGGTCAAGGGCCGGGTGGTGTTCGACAACCACGAGCTCGACGACCTGATCATCGTCCGCTCCGACGGCAACCCGACCTACAACTTCTGCGTGGTCGTGGACGACATGGACATGCAGGTCACCCACGTGATCCGCGGCGACGACCACCTAAACAACGCGCCGCGCCAGATGAACATCCTGGTGGCGCTCGACTACCCGGTGCCGGTCTACGCCCACCTGCCGATGATCCTCGGTCCCGACGGCGCCAAGCTCTCCAAGCGCCACGGCGCGGTGGCGGTGATCCAGTACCGCGAGGACGGCTTCCTGCCCGAGGCGGTGCTCAACTACCTGGTGCGGCTCGGCTGGTCGCACGGCGACCAGGAGATCTTCTCGCTCGAGGAGATGACCCGGCTGTTCGACATCACCGACGTCAACGCCTCGGCGGCCGCGATCAACCTCGACAAGCTGCTGTGGATGAACCAGCACTACATCAAGGAAGGCGAGCCGGAGCGTCTGGGCGCCGAGCTCGGCTGGCACCTGGCGCGGCTCGGCGTCGCGACCGGCGAGGGACCGGCGCTCGCCGCGGTGGTGGGGGCGTTCCGCGAGCGGGCCAAGACCTTGAAGGAGATGGCGGAGGGCGCAAGGTTCTTCTACGAGGATTTCAAGGACTACGAGCCGAAGGCTGCCGAGAAGAACCTGACGCCGGAGGCAGCGCCGCTACTGGCTGCGGTGCGCGAGCGGCTCGCCACCGTCCCCGAGTGGACCGCGGCCGCGGCGCACGCCGCGATCCAGCAGGTCGCCGATTCCCATGCCGCCGGCAAGCTCGGCAGGGTCGCGCAGCCGGTGCGCGTGGCGATCGTCGGGTCGGGCGTCTCGCCGCCGATCGACGCGACGCTCGAGTTGCTCGGCCGCGCGCGCGCGTTGGCGCGCCTCGACCGCGCTCGGTCCTGGATCGCGGCGCGCTGAACCAAGTGTTCGACCGCGTCCTCGTGGTGTGCGTGGGAAACGTCTGCCGCAGCCCGATGGCCGCGGGCCTGCTGCGCGCGCGGCTGGGCGGGCGGGCCGGGGCGCCCGTGATAGATTCAGCGGGCGTCGCAGCGCTGGTCGGCGCAGCGCCGGACCCGCTCGCCGTCAAGTTGCTGCGCGAGCGGGAGATCGACATCTCGGGCCATCGCGCGGTGCAGTTGAGCTACCAGGTCCTGCGCCGCGCGCCGTTGATCCTCGCGATGGAAGCGGTCCAGCAGCGTTGGATCGTCGACCAGTGGCCGGAAGCGCAAGGACGCGTACAGTTGCTGGGGCGCTGGGGCAGGTTCGAGGTCCCCGACCCGCTGGGCGGGACCGAGCAGGAGTTCCGCGATTGCCTCGGCCTGATCGAGGTCGGGGTCGCGGAGTGGTGTGAGCGCGTGGCCCAGTCCGGGCTACCGTCCCGCGAGGACCGATGACCGATCGAGAGTTCACACCAGCGGTACCCCATCCGGGCAGCGTCGATGACGAGCTCGACCTGCGCGACCTGCTGGCGACGCTCCACGACGCGCGCTGGATCGTGCTGGGCGTGACCGCGGTGGCGCTGGCGATCAGCGTCGCGTACTCGTTCCTGGCCACGCCGATCTACAGCAGCAACGTGCTGCTGCAGCTCGACCGTCGCGAGGGTGGCCTGTCGGGCCTCGAGGAGCTGAGCGCCGCGCTCTCGGGCGCGACGCCAGCCGAAGCGGAGCTCGAGATCATCCGCTCGCGGTCGGTGATCGAGGCGACCGTCGAGGCCCTGCAGCTCGACCTGACGGTCCGGCCCAAGCATTTCCCCGTGTTCGGGCGGGCGGTCGCAGCGCGCCACACCGGGCCCGGCATCGCCGAACCCTGGTTCGGCGCCGCCAGCCATGCCTGGGGCGGCGAGCAGATCAAGGTCGATCGGCTCGACGCGCCGAAGACGCTCGAGGGCGCGCGCTTGGTGCTGGTGGCCGACGCGGCGGGCGCGTATCGCTTGCTGGACGGCGATGGTGCGCTGCTCGCCTTGGGCAGCGTTGGGCAGCCGAGCGCGCCGTCGGCTACCGGCGTCAGCGCGTTCGTGTCGCTGCTCGAGGCGCGGCCCGGCACCCGGTTCGAGATCGTCAAGACCAACCGCATCGGGCAGGTCGAGCTGTTGCAGCAGCAGCTGTCGGTCCTCGAGCGCGGCGAGCAGACCGGCGTCATCGAGCTCAGCTTCAGCGGCTCCAACCCGCGCAAGGTGGCCGACGTCCTCAACACCGTTGCCGCGGTCTACCTCCGCCAAGACGTCGAGCGGCGCAGCGCCGAGGCCGAGCAGACGCTCAAGTTCCTGCAGGAGCAGCTGCCGGAGATTCGCGCCACGGTCGAGACCGCCGAGACCAAGCTCTCCGAGTACCGGTCGCGGGTCGGTGCGGTCGACCTGTCGCTCGCGGCCCAGGACCTGGTTGCGCAGCTTTCCAAGGTCGAGGCCGAACTCTCGCAGCTGCAGCTGCAACAGGCCGAGCTCCGGCAACGCTTCACCGCCAGCCATCCGACGATGCTGGCGCTCGACGAGAAGTTCGCGCGGCTGCGCGCGACCCGCGACCGGATGGACGCGCAGCTGCGCTCACTACCGGCCACCGAGCAGGATTCGGTGCGCCTGCTGCGCGATGCGCGCTCATCGAACGAGCTCTACCTGCTGCTGATGAACAAGGCGCAGGAGATCAAGGTCGCCAAGGCCGGCACGATCGGCAACGTCCGGATCGTCGACTACGCGTTCGTGCCCACCAAGCCGATCAAGCCCAAGCGCTTCCAGGTGATCGCGGTCGGGCTGCTGCTGGGCGTGATCCTCGGGATCGGCGTGGCGTTGGCGCGGCGGGCGATGGATCCAGGCATCTACGACCCGAACTTCATTGAGGCGCGGTTCGGCACGCCGGTGTACTCGGTGATCCCGCATGCCCGCGAGCAGCGGGTGGTCGAGCAGCTGTGGGAGAAGGCCGGGCGCGACGCTGCGCCGATCCTGGCCCGCGAGCACCCGGGTTGCTCGGCGGTCGAGGGCTTGCGCAGCCTGCGCACCAGCCTTCAGTTCGCGCTGATGGACGCGCCCAACAATGTGATCACGATCACCGGTTCGGTGCCGTCGATCGGCAAATCGTTCATCGCCGCCAACCTCGCGCAGGTGCTGGCCGAAGCCGAGCAGAAGGTGCTGCTGGTGGATGCCGACCTGCGCAAGGGCAACCTGCACAAGGCGTTCGGTGTGCCCCAAGCGGGCGGGCTGTCCGAGCTGATCGCCGGCAAGGTCGAGCTGGCCGACGCCATCCATGCCCACAGCGCCGACCTCCACTTCCTGCGTTGCGGCGTCTACCCGCCCAACCCCTCCGAGATCCTGCTAAGCGACCGGTTCCGCGAGCTCATGGAGCAGATCCGCCAGCGCTACGCGGTGGTGCTGTTGGATGCTGCGCCACTGTTGGTCGTGACCGACGGCGTGCTCGCGGCCCGCGTCGCGGGCACCGTGTTCATGGTTCTGCGCGCCGGGCGCCACACCGCCAGCGAGATCGGCCTGGCGCTGCGGCGCATGGAGCAGAACGGCATCGTGCCGCGCGGCGCGATCTTCAACGACCTGGTCAGCCGGCGCAGCATCAACTACAGCTACAGCAACTACTACAGCGAACGCTACGGCGAAGGCTACCGGCAAGGCCAAGCCGCGCGTCGCGCCGACGAAGCGTGAGGAGCACGGCCGTGCAGCGCAGCATCGCATCCCTCGTCTTGATGGTCGTGCTCGCCGGCTGCGCCGCGCCTGGCCAACGGCCGAGCGGCAAGCTCGACGTCGATCGGGACGCGGCCGGGCCGGAGCCCGAGTTCACTGTCACGCCGATCACGCCGCAGCTGGTGCTCGAACTGGGCCGCGCCGGGTCGGCGCCGCGTACCGACAACCCCGAACTCGATCAGGAACTGGCGCGGTTCGAGTACCGGGTGGGACCGCAGGACGTGCTGACCTTCATCGTCTGGGACCACCCCGAGCTCACGATCCCGGCCGGCGAGTACCGCTCGCCGGAGTCGTCGGGCCATCGCGTCGGCAACGACGGCATGCTGTTCTTCCCCTACGTCGGCGAGGTCGGCGTCGCGGGCAAGACCTTGCGCGAGATCCGGCTCGACCTGACGCAGCGCCTCGAGAAGTTCATCGCCCGGCCGCAGCTCGACGTGCGGGTCGCCGCGTTCCGCAGCCAACGGGTGCTGGTTACGGGCGAGGTCAAGGCGCCCGGGGTCCAGCCGATCACCGAGGTCCCGCTGACGGTGGTCGACGCGGTCAACCTCGCCGGCGGGGCACTGCAGTCCGCTGACCTGCGGGCGGTGGTGCTGGTGCGCGACGGCCAGGCCCGGACCCTCGACCTGCAGGCGTTGCTCGAGTACGGCGACCTGCGCCACAACGCGCTGCTGCGCGACGGCGACGTGGTGACCGTGCCGGATAGCAACCTCAACCGGGTCCACGTGCTGGGCGAGGTCCGCAAGCCGGGCACGGTGGCGATGTACCGCGGCGCGATGTCGTTGGCCGATGCCATCGGCATGAGCGACAGCTTCGATAGTGGCACCTCCGATCCCGGGCGCATCTTCGTGGTCCGCGGCGCGCCCGACGCGCCGCAGGTGTTCTGGCTCGACGGCCGCTCGCCGGAATCGATGCTGCTCGCAGCCCGCTTCCCGATGCGGGCCCAAGACGTGGTCTACGTCTCGCGCACCTCGCTGACCGGCTGGAACCGCATCGTCAACCAGCTGATGCCGACCATCGAGGCGCTCTACAAGCTCACCATCGTCGACCGGGACCTCGGTCGGAACTGACGGACCGGCAGCCGATGAAGGTCCTGGTCACCGGCACGGCCGGGTTCATCGGCGCCGCGGTGGCGCTGCGCTTGCTGGAGCGCGGCGACCAGGTGGTCGGGCTCGACAACCACTCCGACTACTACGATCCCGAGCTCAAGCGCGCCCGGCTGGCGCGCTTCGCCGACCACCCGGGCTACCATCACCACCACCTCGACGTCGCCGACCGCGCGGCGGTCGAGCGGCTGTTCGCCGAGCATCGGCCGCAGCGGGTGGTGCACCTCGCGGCCCAGGCCGGCGTGCGCTACGCAGCCGAGGACCCGCACCTCTACGTCTCGAGCAACGTCACCGGCTTTCTACACGTGCTGGAGGGCTGCCGCCACCATCGCGTCGAGCACCTCGTGTACGCCTCGACCAGCTCGGTCTACGGCGCCAACACCCGCATGCCGTTCTCCGAGCACCAAAGCACCGAGCACCCGATCACGCTCTACGCGGCGACCAAGAAGGCCAACGAGGGCATGGCCCACACCTACGCCCACCTGTTCGGGGTGCCGGCCACCGGGTTGCGGTTCTTCACCGTCTACGGCCCCTGGGGTCGGCCCGACATGGCCTTGTTCCTGTTCACCAAGGCGATCCTCGCCGGCGAGCCGATCAAGGTCTTCAACCACGGTCGGCACAAGCGCTCCTTCACCTACATCGATGACGTGGTCGAGGGCGTGGTGCGCACGGTCGACCGCATCCCGACCGGCGATCCGGCCTGGGACGGTCTCCATCCCGACCCCGCGACCAGCAGCGCGCCGCACCGGATCTACAACATCGGCAACCGCGAGACGGTGGTGCTGTCACGCTACATCGAGGTCCTGGAACGGTGCCTGGGCCGCAAGGCGCAGCTCGAGATGCTGCCGCTGCAGCCGGGCGACGTGCCCGACACCGAGGCCGACGTCACCGACCTGGTGCAGCACGTCGGCTACGAGCCGACGGTCTCGGTCGAGGAAGGCGTGCGCCGCTTCGTGGAGTGGTACCGGGCCTACCACCAGGCATGAGCGCATTCCGGCCATGATCCGCGTCGCCCAGCTGCCGGTCGTCAAGCTCGCCACCACGCTGGCGCTGCTCTGCACGCCGCTGATGCTGGTGTTCGGTTTCATGTTCGCCTTCGACGGCGCGACCGCGAAGATCAAGCCGCCCGACCCGATGTGGGGCTACCTGCTCGGCTACGTGTGGGCGCTGGCGATCCTGTTCGTGATCCTGATGACGCCGATCCCGCAGCGCGATCGCAAGGCGCTGGCGTCGCTGTGGGTGGTCAAGGTCGGCGTGTGCCTCGGCTTCATGCTGTTCTTCGAGAGCAACTACGGGATCGATTCCTACTGGTACTTCCACCTCGGGATGTCGGATCCCGAGGCGTTCGCCAACGCCGGCTGGGGCAACGGCACCGCCAACGTGGTCGCGCTCTCGGCGCTCCACCAGGCGTTCCTGCCCGGCGCCTACCACGCGCTCAAGCTCTCGTTCGCCGCGGTCGGTCTGGCGGGCGTCTACTACTTCTACCGCGCCACCTGCCTGCTGGTGGGCCGGTCCGACCTGCGCTGGCTTTACGCGCTCGGCCTGACGCCGAGCATCCTGTTCTGGGGGTCGATCCTCGGCAAGGATCCGATCGCGATGCTCGGCATCGCGCTCTTCACCTACGGCGTGATCGCGGTCTACCGCCGGCGCCGGGCGCGCGACGCGGTCGTGGCCTTGCTCGGGCTGGTCATCGCGTCGTGGATCAGGGACTGGCTGGCGGCGATCTTCCTGCTGCCGCTGGTGATGTTCTTCGTGGTCGGCAAGGGGCACTTCGTGCGCAAGGCGCTGCTGATCCTGCTCTCGGTCATCGCGCTCGGGTACTCGGCCCAGGTGTTCACCGAGCGCTTCCAGCTCGACTCGACGCGCGCCCTTGAGGAGCGGGCCTCGACGATCTCGCAGCGTTGGGCGATCGGCGGTTCGGCGCAACGCATCGAGCAGCGCTCGATGGACCTCGCCGACATGACCGCGTTCGCGCCGGTCGGCGCCTTCACCGCGCTCTTCCGGCCGCTGCCGGGCGAGGTCAACAACGCGTTCGGAGTCCTGGCCGGCATCGAGAACTCGGTGCTGCTGCTGTTCGTGGCGCTGGCGCTACGCGGCGGCCGCTGGACCAAGTTGACGCGTCCCGAGGCGCTGTGGATCTTCACCACCATCGTGGTCTGGGCCGTGATCTACGGCTTCGTCTCGTACCAGAACCTCGGCACCGCGGTGCGCTACAAGCTGCAGATCCTGCCGATGATGATCATGCTGGTCATCTACCTGCTCGAACCCCGGCGTCAGCCGGTGCCGCCACCGCCGGTGCCACGCGGCGCCGTCCGGACGGCCGCGGCCCGATGAGCGACGCACGGGCCGCCACCGCCGTCGTCTTCAACGACACGCGCGGCGAGCGCCACCATGGCTGCGCGCGGGTGATGACCGCCATCGAGGCGCTGCTGGGCGGCATCGGCGTACGCCGCATCGTCGGCGTTGCCTCGCACCACGACTGGCGCACCGACGGCGAAGTGCTCGGGTCGCTGGCCGCGGCGCGACTAGTGGTGGTCAACGGCGAGGGCACGCTGCACCACGACGCGCCCGCCGCGGCGCCGCTGCTCGCGGTCGCCGGCGAGGCGCACCGCCTCGGCATCCCGTCGGCGCTGGTCAACAGCGTCTGGCAGGACAACGGCCCGGCGGCAGCGGCAGCGCTCCGGGAGTTCACGCTCGTGGCGGCGCGTGATCGGCGCAGCGCCGCGCAGATGCGCGCCGCGGGTGTCGACTGCCGGGTGGTCCCTGACCTGAGCCTCTGGCAGCCGGTCGCAGCGACGGCCGGGACGCGCCGCGGCGTCGGCTTCACCGACAGCGTGGGGCGCGTGCAGGCAGGCGCCTTGGTCCGCGCAAGGCGTCGTAGCGGCGGGGCGGTCGTGCCCATCCAGCGCCCTGAGCCCGGACTGGTCGGCGCGTGGCGGTTCCTGCGGGGCTACCTGGGGCGCGACGACCTGCGCGACCCGAGGGCGGGCGCATCGCGCTCCGTCGACCGCTGGCGCCAGCTCGCCTCGAGCAGCGCGAGCGTCGACCAGTACCTGGCGCGGCTCGCCGGGCTCGAGCTGCTGGTCGCCGGCCGCTTCCACGCCTGCACGCTGGCGCTGGCGGTCGGCACGCCGTTCGTCGCCTTGCCGAGCAACAGCCACAAGATCGAGGCCTTGGTCGAGGACGCGGGGCTCGCGTCCTGGCGGGTGCTCGTCGAGCCGACGGCCGAGGCGATCGCCGAGGCGCGCGTCGCGGGCTGGAGCGCGGCCGAGCGCGCCGCGCTCGACGCCTACCTGGCGCAGGCGCACAGCGGCGCCGACGAGCTGTTCCGCGACATCGGCAAGCTGCTATGAACGAGCGGATCAGCGCCGAGCGTCGTGACGGGATCTGGTACCTGAGCCGCGCGCCAGCGCTGGCCCTGGCGCCGGACGACGAGGCGTTGCTGAGGCGCTCGCTCGAGCTCGGCAGGGCGCGCGTCACCGACATGTACGACACGCTCGGCACGGCCGCGGGGGTCTGGCGGTTGGAACTGCCGAAGGCCTGCCTGGGCGAGGGCGAGATCGCGCTCGGCCTGGCGGCGGAGCTGGCACGACGCTGTCGGGCTGCGCCCGATGCGGCGCATGCGATGCTGGCGCCCGCTCATCTCGTCTCGCGCCGCTCGATCGAGCGGGCGCTGGAAGCGCAGGGCGAGCGCGTCGCGTCGGCCTGGCCCGACGCGGCGCTCGACCGCCTGCGCTTCGGCGCCGCGACCCTGGTGGCGGCGGCGGTCTGGGTCGCCACGCTGCTGCGCACCCTCGGGGACACCGGGCGGCCACCGGCCGGCGTCGCGCTGCTCGTCGCCGCGCACGGCGAATCGACGACCCGCACCCGGCACGTGCTGGCGCTGCTGCCGACGGACGCGGCAGGGAGCGCGGTGATGGTGTTGGGACGCCCGCGGACGAGCCTCGCGGCGCTGGCGCGGGGATGGTCGGAGCGCACGGGAGCGCAGGGCTTGCGGCCGTTCCGCCCGTTCGGCGTCGGAGCGGCGCTCCGGTCGCTGCCGCGCGCCATCGGGCTGTGCGTCGTCGGCGCCCGCCTGATCGCGGACCAACCGTTCGTGCCAGGCTTCGCTTCGCAGGTGGCGATGGCGTACCGCTGCTTCCTCGGCGCTGCCGCCGCCCGCTGGTGGGAACGGAGCGGGATCGAGGCGGCGACGGTCGTGTACGGGCACAGCGGGCTCGCCGACACGACCCTGTTGGAGGAAGCCCAGCAGGCGGCCGGCGTGCGGACGGTGCATGCCGTGCACGGCGTCAGTGGCGGCGTGAACTTCACCGCGCGCTCCGACCTCGGGCTGTTCCGCTGCGGGTTCGACGCGCGTTGGCACGAGGCGCTCGGCGGCTATCGCGCCTGCCGAGCGACGGTCGAGGCTCGGCCGACCAGCACCGGCGGTGCAGCGGGCCTGTTGTTCCTCTCCAACCACCTTCATCCCATGGACCCCTGGTACCGGGCGTTCGGCGCGCGCGACGAGCTCGCGGCGCTCGCCGAGGTCGCCGCCGCAGCCGCCACGCTCGGCATCCCGCGCGACGCGGTGGTCTGGAAGCCGCACCCGGCGTTCGGATCGCTGCCGCAAGCGGTGCAGGCCGAGGCGCTGGAGCGCGTGGCGTCGCTCGGGCTGCGGCGATGGGCGGACGGCGACTCGCTGGCGCCCGCGGCTCGGTTCGAGCTGGTCGTCACCACGCGTTCCACGGTCGCCTTGGACCTGCTGCGCCGGGGCGTCCTGCCGATCGTCCTCGACCTGCACCCGGGCGACCTGGGCGATGCGCTCGCGGCCTTCCCGCTGCAGGCCCAGGACCGAGCGGGGATCGTCGCGACAGCGGTGCGGCTGCGCGACGCGGCGCAGCGCGACGCGTTGTTCGACGCTTGTTGGGCTACCGTGGGGCCGAGCGCTGCGCTCGAAGTCGGGTCGTGCCATGCGTGAACGGGACGGTGACCGGCGGGACGGACGATGCGGGTCCTGAACGTCATCTCGCAACTCGGCTTCGGCGGTGCCGAGCTCATGACCATCGAGGTCTCGCGTCGCATGTCGGCGCAGGGCGTCGCGGTCAGCATCCTGGTGCTCGGTCCCTGCGAGCCGGCGCTGGTCGCGCGCATCGTCGGCGCCGGGCTCGACCTCGTGCAGCAGCCCACCGCGCCCTGGTCGCCGTCGAACCCGTGGTGCATCTGGCGCCTGGTCCGCGCCGGCGGCTTCGACGTGGTGCACGTCCACCTGTTCCCGTCGCTCTACTGGGCGGCGCTAGCCAGCGTCTTCGCGCCCGGCGCGACCTGTTGGATCTACACCGAACATTCGACGTCGAACCGCCGCCGCGGTCGCGGCTGGCTCAAGCCCATCGAGAGTTGGATGTACGGCCGCTACGCCACGATCGCCTGCATCAACCAGGATGTCCGGGCTGCGCTCGCCGCCTGGCTGCCAGGGCTCACGCGGCTGGTGGTGGTCGAGAACGGCGTCGACCTCGCCAGGTTCGCGGACGCCGTGCCCGTCGCCCGCGACGCGCTCGATGCCACCGAGAGCGATACCGTGGTGCTGATGGCCGGCGCGTTCCGCACCGAAAAGAACCAGGCCGGGTTGGTGCGCAGCCTGCTGCATCTGCCAGAGGATTACCGGTTGGTGCTGGCAGGCACGGGGCCTGAGCTCGAGCGCGTGCGCGCGCTGACCGCCGAGCTTGGCCTGGGGGGACGGGTGCGGTTCCTCGGCGCGGTCGACGGGATCGAACGGGTGATGAAGGCGGCCGACGTCTACGTGTTGCCGTCGTTGTTCGAGGGCTTCGGGCTGAGCGCGGTCGAGGCCGCGGCCGCCGGCCTGCCGGTCGTATACGCCGACGTCGAGGGGCTCAACGCGGTCTTCGCCGGCGCGGGAGTCGCGGTGGATCCCAGCAGCCCTCGGTCCATCGCCGACGGCATCCGGGCAGCTACTTGCAGCGTCGCGGACCGGTCCCGGCTGGCGAGGTCGGCGCAGACGGTCGCCCAGCGCTACGACATCGGCCGGACCGTGGAGCGTTACCAAGCAGCGTACAGCGCCTGCAGCGATGGGGCCCGATGACGGCGGCGTCGGGAATAGGCAGGTCCGATCGCGCCCGTTGGTTCGGCCTGAAGCCGCTGCTGCGCTGCGTCCTGCTGCTCCGTCCGGTCAACGCGCTCTACCTGCTCGTCGCGCGGCCGCTCGCCTCCTGGCTTCCGGCGCTGCGTCGCGTGCCGCCGGCGGTTCGGGAGGTCGGCTACCGGCTCGAGTGCGGGAAGGTCGTGGTCCTGTGCGAACCACGCCTCTGCGACGTCGCCAAGGACGTCTACTGGGGCCGCGGCCGGCGGACCGATCCGCGCGATGCTCTGGTGATGGAGGTCTTCGAGAGCCTCGTCGACCGCAATTCGTTGATGCTCGACGTCGGCAGCTATACCGGGTTGTTCGCGCAGGTCGCGTGCGCTCGATCGCCTACCATCGAGGCACATGCGTTCGAGATCCTGCCGGAGGCGTTCCGTCTGCTGGAGCGGAACGTCGCGCGCAACGGCTTCGCCGCGCGCTGCCAAACCCACTTGCTTGGGCTGTCGGACGCGCCAGGCCAGCTCATCGTCCCCCACGCAGCGCGCGGATCCGTGCTCCCATCGTCTTTCTCTCTGGCGAGCGCAGCTGCGGGTGGCACGCCGGTCGCGGTGTCGACGCTGGATGCGAGTTTCGGGCCCGACGAGCGGCGGCCGACGCTCATCAAGGTCGACGTCGAGGGCTTCGAGGCGGAGGTCATCGCCGGTGGTGCCTCGTTCATCGCGCGCACGCTACCGGACGTGGTCTGCGAGGTGCTGCCTCGATCGGCGGGGTCGGCGCGGATTACCGCCGCGCTGCGTCCGCTCGGTTACCGGTTCTTCCTGTTCACGCAGCGCGGCCTTCGCGAGCAAGCACAGATTCTTCCATCGAGCGATGGCCGCGATTGGCTGTTCACCGCACGCGGATTACCCGTCGGTGTCCACGGAGGCGACGTCGCATGAGCGACCTGCACGCCTCGCGCCATGGATGGGTAGCGCTCACCGGCGTCGGCGCGCTGAAGGTCGTCGCGACGCTCGCGTCGGTGGCCACGACCATCCTGCTGGCGCGGCTGCTCGGGCCGGCGCAGCTCGGCGTGTACGCCTTCGCGCTGTCGTGCGTCGCGGTGGTGGTGCAGCCCGTTTTGCAGGGCCTGCCGACGCTGGCGCTGCGCGAGGTCGCCGCGGCCGGCGCGCGCCGCGCCGAGGTCGCTCGCGGCATCACCCGGTTCTCCGACCGCGTCAGCGCGGTGGTGCTGGTCGCCGCGCTCGTGCTGGGCGTCGCGGCCCGTGCGACGCTCTGGCCCTCGCTGTCGCTCGGCACGCTCGCCGCCGCAGCGGCCGCGGTGGGCGTGACGCTGCTGATGATCGCGGCGCTGGTCCGCGGCGCGGTCTGCCGCGCCCATGGCGCGGCGGCCGAAGGCCACGTCGCCGACCTGCTGGTGCGGCCGCTGGCGTTCCTGGTCGCGCTCGTGATGCTGGCCTCGCTGCCCGCCGACCGGCACAGCGCATGGCTCGCGATGTCGCTGCACTTCGGGGCGGCGCTGCTCGCGTTCGGCTACGCCGCCCATGCGATGCGCCGCCGCGTGGAGGGCTCGGGCGGGGGGGCGGTGTCGCCGATCGGGGGCGGTGCCTGGCTCGGCCCGATGCTGTCGCTCTCGATGGTCGCCGGATTGCAGCTCGTCAACGCCCAGGTCGACGTGGTGGTGCTCGGCCTGCTGGCGACGCCCGCCGAGGTCGGCGTGTACCGGGTCGCCGCGGTGCTCGCGCTGCAGGTCAGCTTCGTGCTGACGATGGTGAACTCGGTGGTCGCGCCGCGCTTCGCCGAACTGCACCGCGCCGGCGATCTGGCTGGGCTGCAGCGCGCCAACCGGCAGGGCGCGCGGCTCGCGGTGGCGGCGGGGGCGCTGATCGCGCTCGGCTACGCGCTGTTCGGCCGGCAGCTGATCGAGCTGACCGTCGGTCCGGGCTACCTGCAGGCGTTCCTGCCGCTGCTGGTGCTGACCGCGGCGCACCTCGTGACGCTGTACGCCGGCACCACCAACGTGCTGCTCAGCATGATCGGCCGGGAACGGGACGTGCTGAGGGCGGGCGTGGCCGCGCTCGTCGTCAACCTCGGCCTGAGCGTCGCCCTGGTGCCGCGCCTGGGCATGCTCGGCGCCGCGCTCGCCACCGCCGCGTCGCTGCTTGCGTGGCGTGGCACCCTGTCGTGGATGCGGGACCGGGGGCTGGCGCTCGACGCCGGGGCCGCGGCCGACGGCCGGGGTGGGTGAGCGGCGATGTGCGGGATGGCAGGGCTGGTGATCGCGCCGAGCGCCGCGGGTCCGGAGGACCCGGCGGCGGTGGTGGTCCGCATGGCCGATGCGCTGCGCCATCGGGGGCCGGACGGCGCCGGCGCCTGGCACGATCGGGAGGCCGGTGTGCACCTCGCCCACCGCCGCCTGGCGGTGCTCGACCTGTCGCCGACCGGTGCGCAGCCGATGGCGTCGGCGAGCGGGCGGTCGGTGGTGGTGCTGAACGGCGAGATCTACGACCACCTCGAGCTGCGCGCGCGGCTCGTGGCAGAGGGTGGCGCGCCAGCGTGGCGCGGCCGCTCCGACACCGAGACCCTGGTCGAGGCGATCGAGCGCTGGGGCATCGCGGCGACGCTCGCGCGCTGCAGCGGGATGTTCGCGCTCGCGGTCTGGGACCGCCGCGAGCGGGTGCTGCACCTGGCGCGTGACCGCTTCGGCGAGAAGCCGCTCTACTACGGCTGGGTGGGTGAAGGCGTCGGGCGCGCCTTCGCGTTCGGCTCCGAACTCAAGGCCTTGCGCGCCGTGCCCGGGTTCGCGAACCCCGTATGCCGGGAGGCGCTCGCCGACTACCTGCGCCTCGCCTTCGTGCCGGCGCCGCGCAGCATCCTGCGCGGGATCCACAAGCTCGAGCCCGGGTGCCGCCTGGCGCTGCATGGCGAAGGCTTCGAGCGGCCGCCCGCCCCGGTGCTGTCGGCGCCCCTGCGCGCGCCCGGCTTCGACCTGCACCGCTGGTGGTCGCTCGCCGAGGTGGTGGAGCGGGGCGCGGCGAGCGCGTTCACCGACGAGCGTGAGGCGCTCGAGGCGCTCGAGCAGGCGCTCGGCGCGGCCGTGGCGGCACAATCGCAAGCCGACGTCCCGGTCGGCGCGTTCCTGAGCGGCGGCATCGATTCGTCGACGGTGGTCGCGTTGCTGCAGCAGCGCTCGCCGCGTCCGGCCGTGACCTTCACGGTCGCGTTCGACGACCCGGCGTACGACGAGTCGACGCAGGCGCGGGCGGTCGCCAGCCGCCTCGGCAGCGAGCACCACGAGCTGCGGGTCACGGCCGCCGAGGCGCGCGCGACGATCCCGGCGCTGCCGGCGATGTACGACGAGCCGTTCGGCGACTCGTCGCAGGTGCCCACCCACCTGGTGTGCCGCGCGGCGCGCGCCCAGGTGACGGTCGCGCTGTCCGGCGATGGCGGCGACGAGCTGTTCGGCGGCTACAACCGCTACCGTTGGGCACCGCGCATCTGGGCACGGGCCCGCCACCTGCCGGGTCCGCTGCGCCGGGGTGCGGTCGGCGCGCTGCTCGCGCTCGCGCCGCGGACCTGGGACCGCCTGCTCGCGCCGGCCGGTGTCGCGCAGGCGGGCGCCAAGCTGCACAAGCTGGCGGACGCGCTCGACGGCGCGCACTCGCTCGAGGACCTCTACCGCAACCTGTCGTGCGCCTGGCCCGCCGCGGCCGCGCCGGTGGTCGGCGGTCCGGAGCGCGGCCCGCTCGCGCTGGCGCCGCTGCCGACGCAGGGAGCGGCCGACCCGCGCGCGGCGATGATGTACCGCGACGCGCTCGGCTACCTGCCGGACGACTTGCTCTGCAAGGTCGACCGCGCCGCGATGGCGATCGGGCTCGAGACCCGCGCGCCGTTCCTCGACCACCGGGTCGCGGAGCTCGCCTGGCGGCTGCCGATGGCGCTGAAGGCCGGGGGCGGCCCGGGCAAGCGGGCGTTGCGGCTCCTGCTCGCGCGCCACCTGCCGGCCGCGCTGTTCGAGCGGCCCAAGGCCGGGTTCGCGATGCCGGTCGGCGAGTGGTTGCGCGGACCCCTGCGCGATTGGGCCGAGGACCTGCTGGCCGCCGACCGTCTCCGCCGCGAGGCGTTCCTCGATCCGGTGCCGGTGCGCGCGGCGTGGGACGCACATCGCGACGGTCGGCGCGACCGCGGCGCGCGGCTCTGGACGGTGCTGATGTTCCAGGCCTGGCTCGCCGCCTACGGGGACCACCCGTGAAGGTGATGCTGGTCGCCAACACCGATTGGTACCTGGTGAACTTCGCCGCGCCGCTGGTCCACCGGCTGCGCCGCGACGGCGCCGAGGTGCTGCTGGTCTCGCCACCGGGCGCCCATCGCGCCGCGCTCGCCGCGCTCGGCGCTCGTTGGGAACCTCTCGCGATTGGCCGACGCAGCATCGGGCCGGTGGGCGAACTCGCGACGCTGGTCGCGCTGACCCGCCTGCTGCGCCGCGAGCGGCCAGAACTCGTCCATGGCTTCACCCTCAAGGGCGTGGTCCACGGCCTGCTCGCCGCGCGCCTGGCCGGCGTCGGCGCGCGGGTCGCGACGCTCACCGGGCTCGGCTGGGTGTTCACCAACCGCGCGTGGTCGGCGCGGGCGCTGCGCCCGGTGCTGCGCGCGCTGCTGCGGGTCGCGCTCGCCGGCGCGCGCACCCGCACCATCGTGCAGAACCGCGACGACGCGGCCGCGTTGGTCGGCGCCGGGCTGGTCGACGCGAGCTCGCTACGGCGGGTGGCAGGCTCGGGCGTGGACTGCACGCGCTTCCAGCCGCGCCGCGCGCCGCGCCCGCCCGACCGGCCGTGGACCGTGCTGCTGGTCGCGCGCCTGCTGTGGGACAAGGGGGTCGGAGAGTTCGTGGCCGCGGCGCGCGCGCTGCGGGCCACGCACCCGACGCTGCGCTTGGTCGTCGCCGGTGCGCGGGATCAGGGCAACCCGGCGGCGATCGCGCCCGAGCAGCTCGCCGCGTGGCGCGAGGAAGGCACGGTCGAGTGGCTTGGCCAGGTGGACAACATGCCGGCGCTGCTCGCGGAGGTCGACGCGGTGGCGCTGCCCAGCCATCGCGAAGGCCTGCCCCGGTCGCTGATCGAGGCGGCGGCCTGCGGCCTGCCGCTGGTCGCGAGCGACGCGCCAGGGTGCCGCGAAGTGGTGCGCGACGGCGTCGAAGGGCTGCTGGTGCCGGTGGGCGATGCCGCAGCGCTGGCCGCGGCGATCCAGCGCCTCGCTGCCGACCCGGCGCTCGCGGCGCGCCTGGGTGCGGCGGGGCGCGAGCGGACCCTGCGCGAGTTCGCCGTGCCGGTGGTGGTCGACGCGGTCCTCGCCGTGTACCGCGAGCTCATCGCGCTGCCGCCACGGCAGGGCGCGCCATGAGCGAGGGGCGCAGCGAGGCGGGCTACAACGAACGCCTGTTCGCCGGCGGTTGGCGCAAGTACCTGCACGAGGCGCGCTTCCGGTGGTTGGCGGCTACGGTGCGCGAGCTCGGCGCGCGCAGCGAGCGGGTGTTCGAGCTCGGCTGCTTCGATGGCAAGGCGCTGACCTTCCTGCCGGCGCTGCCTCGCGAGTACCTCGGGGTCGATGCGGACTGGGAGGGAGGCCTGAGCATGGCGCGCCAGTGCTGGGCCGGCCATCCGCAGCTGCGCTTCCAGCTCGCGGAGTCCAGCGCCCAGGTCGCCATCCCCCCGGACCAGCGCTTCGACCTCGCGCTCGCCTTCGAGACGCTCGAGCACCTGCCGCCGCACGAGGTGGACGGGTACCTGGCCCTCGTCGCGCGGCACCTGGACGGCTACCTGCTCGTGACCGTGCCGAACGAGAAGGGGCTGCTGTTCTTCGCCAAGCACCTCACCAAGCTGGCGCTGGGCATGGAGGTCGAGCCCTACACGCTGCGCGAGTTCATCGCCGCTTCGTCGGGCCGGATGCGCGCGGTGCGACGTACGCAGCACAAGGGCTTCGACTACGACGCGCTGGTCGCGCAGCTGGCCGAGCGCTTCGAGGTGGTGTCGGTGGCGGGTCGCCCGTTGGGCTGGCTTCCGACCTGCCTCGGCTTCACGATCTGCATCGTCGCGCGCGCGCGGTCGGCGCGGCCGCTGCCCCGGGGCGGCGGCGGCTGGTAGACTGCGCGCCGTCCTCCGCCATCGAACTCCCTGATGCCCGCCCTCGACCCTGCCTTCCTCGCGCTCGGTGTCGTGGTCGCGACGCTGTTCGCCATCGCCAGCAACCGCGTGCCGCAGGACGCGGCGTTCGTCGGCGCGCTGGTGGTGCTGCTGCTGGTGGGGGTGCTGAGCACCGAGCAGGCGCTCGCCGGCTTCGCCAACAGCGGCGTCGCCACCATCGCGGTGCTGTACGTGATCGTCGCCGGCCTGCGCGAGACCAGCGCGATGGAGTGGGCGTTGACCCGCCTGATCGGCAA
>Ga0247727_10002058_pt1 | contig 46540 bp, 44 predicted proteins | sample WisWelCaveWW1625_FD_202498 | JGI IMG/M metagenome (GOLD analysis project Ga0247727, IMG submission 202498) | Biofilm microbial communities from Wishing Well Cave, Virginia, United States - WW16-25 | ecosystem: Environmental > Aquatic > Deep subsurface > Groundwater > Cave microbial mat | place...
GAAGATCGTCCGGATATCCCCGTTGCTCACCAATGAGATGAAAGCGATCCAGGCGCTCAGCACCAACGCCTAAGCGACGGTTTCAGCGAAACGGCCTCCCCTCGTCCTCGTTACGACGGGGGGAGGCCGTTTTTTCGTTACTACCCAGGTGTTCAGTGGGCTGAAGAGGGGATGAAAGGGTATCCAGAAACGGCGGCGAGAGTTTCCTGAAAGACGTTGCGGTTGTGTTTACGAACGGTGAAGAAATAGACGCGGACGCGGGCGAACAGTTTAGCTCCTGAGAGAGTTCGGAAGGTCCCAGAGATTTTCTGTTGGACATTGATCATGCGGATATCGCGTTCGGCCTGTTGGTGAAGGGGACGTCGACGTCCCGCAGAAAAACAAGGACGGAAGCCTCATGCTCTTGAAGACGAGTTCTCGCGGGAGATGGGCGTTGCAAAGGCCGTGGCTGTAGGCGAGAGTGAAACAGCCGCTCAAGCAGTCATGGATGAGACGGCCGGAGAAACGGGTGAGGATGTTGAAATGGCGGAGGGCATCGATCCCGCGTTTCTTATGAACGTCCTACCAGGTTAAAAGGGCGGCGCCCACGGTGTGAAGCCGGTGGAGCGAGCCTTCGACGCGCAAGCCGCTTTCATCGGCACAGTCGGTGACCGGGGTTTGCAAGGATCGAAATTTCCGAGGTGTAGCGCCGGGTGAGCTGCTCGAGTTCCCCCTCCGAAAGCGCCTTAGGGTCGCAGGCCACGCCGCCCTTGGCCCCTCTGAAGGGCAAATTGACCAGCGCGCATTTCATGGTCATCCAAAATGCCGGGGCCGTGACGTCGTCCGAGGACACGTCCGGGTGGTAGCGGATGCCGCCTTTGGCGGGGCCGCGATCCACGTTGTGTTGAACGCGATAACCGCTGAAAAAAGTGACGGACCCATCGTCCCGACGGACCGGGACCGAGACTTGCAGGACGCGCTTGGGGTGGCGGAGCCGTTCGGTGATGTAGGGGTCGAGCTTAAGGTGCCGGGCGCCGCGGTCCAACTGGGCGAGCGCTTCCTCCCAAAGGGGGGGTGTCGTCATGGCGGCGCCCTAACCTTACACACGGCGGAAGCGTTTTGCCAGGTCTTCGTCCGCCAGGCGCAGGAAGGTGGGGCGGCCGTGGGGGCAGGTCCAGGGGCTTTCGCACCGCTGCAGATCGGAGATGAGCCGGGACATTTCTGGCCGGGCAAGCGCATGTCCGGCCATGACGGACCCGCGGCAGGCCGCGCGCACCCGCAGCGGATCGAGGCCCCGGGGGACCCGGCCCGAAAGCAGGTCGGAGGCAAGCCCTTCGAGAAGCGGACGGACATGGGGGGATTCCCCCAGCGCGGCGGGGACAGCCTTGACGCGGAAGGAGGATCCTCCGAAGGGTTCAAGATTGAACCCCAATTGGGCGAAATGGTCGCGGGTCTCCGTCACCACGGCCGCCGTTTCCGGAGACATTTCCCACAGCCAGGGGAGAAGCAGCCCCTGCCGGGCGTTAACCTTGGCGTCTTCCACGAGCCGCTCATACAACGCGCGCTCGGCGGCGGCGTGCTGATCGAAAATAAAAAATTGGCTGTTCAGTCGGGTCAAGAGATAAGTGCCGTAGAGCTGTTCCAGCGGTTCAAAGGAAGCGGACCGAAAGACGTCCCGGGAAAGGCCTTCCGGGAACGAGGCCCCGGGCAAGGGCCCTGGATCCGGCGCTTCGGGGGTCGGTCCGAATTCCTGCGGGCGTTGGAGGTGAAAAGCCGTTCGCGATTCTCCAATGGAGATCCCCCCCCTTGGCGTGTACGTTCCGGTCGCCGCGCCCGAGACCGAGGCCTCTTCGGCGGCCCCCAGGGCGAAAACCACGGGCGCTTGCGCGCTTCGGGCCAGTGCGTCCCGCAGGGCGCGCCGGAAAAAGTCGTGGATTTGCTCTTCGTTGGAAAGCCGCACCTCGCGTTTCGTGGGATGAACGTTGACGTCCACGAGGGACGGATCGATGTCCAGAAAGGCCGCGCACGCCGGATGCCGTCCCGTGGCCAAACAGCCGCGGTAGGCGTCGTAAAGGGCGTGGGTGAGGCGTCGGCTGGCGACCGGCCGGCGGTTGACGAAAAATCGCTGGTAACGCCCCGTGGCCTGGGGGGCGTTGATGTCGGAGATCCAACCGGAGACACGCAAGGGCCGCCCCGGGGCGTCTACGCGCTTCATCTCCAGCACGCGGGCCTCTCCCCAAAGGGCGCCGAGCCGTTCGCGCAAACCCTCCGCGTCGTCGGGCGCGAAGGGCGGCAGGGTCAAGGGGTCGCGCCCGTCATCGAGGACCCGGAACCCCACCGCGGGTTCCGCCAGCGCCGCGTCTTCCAGAGTCCGGAGCAGGAGACTCCGCTCGGTGGCGTCAGCCTTCAGGAATTTTAGGCGGGCGGGAACGGCAAAAAAGATGTCGGCGGCGATGATGGTCGTGCCGGCGGGAGCGGCGGCGGGGCCTTCGCGCATTGCCCGGCCGGCCTCAACGGTGATGGACCAGCCCTCCGGGTCCGCGGCCCGGCGGGTCAACAGGGAAAAACGGGACACGGCGGCGATGGACGGCAGGGCCTCGCCGCGGAATCCGTAGGTGGCCAATCGTTCCAAATCCGCCAAGTCCCGGATCTTGGAGGTGGCGTGGCGCTCCAAAGCGAGGCGGGCGTCCTCGGGCGACATCCCGGAGCCATCATCGGTAACGCGAAGGCGTCCGCGGCCGGCGTCCCGCCATTCCACCTCGATTCGCCGAGCACCGGCGTCCACGGCATTTTCAAGAAGTTCTTTCAGGACGGAGGCCGGCCGCTCCACGACCTCCCCCGCGGCAATGCCGCGAACGATGTCTTCAGGGAGTCGGCGAACGACGGACAACGGAGGAGAGCCGGTGGGAACTAGTGTAGTGTCTCACAAATCCCTTAACAATTGGCCGGGCGATTTTGTGGGGCGACAAGGAGCGACGAGGGAGCATACCGGGAGTATGTGACCGAGGAGCGACGCCGCTCGCCGCGCAAAAGCGCCCGGCCCTTCCTTAATGGATCGCCTCGCTCAAGCGAGGCGAATTCGATGGAAGGGAGGCCCGCCTCCGGCCGGCTTCTTCGTTGCTCGTCGGTTACGATGGCCCGCATCGCGCCCTCCTCGCGCCTCGAATCCGGCTCGGACTCGGGCCTCCAATTGTAAAGCGATTTGTGAGACACTACACTAGGATTTGAGCTTTACGGATTTTCCGCACATGGCCCAGTAGGCGCACTGGCGGAAGCAGACGTCTTTGAGGCCGAAGGAAATTTTAAGTTCGCAGTCCTGGAAATCCTCGGCCATGTGGTTGACCCGGGCGGTGGTTTCGTGGGACAGGTGGTCGAAGCGGACGCCCACCGCCGTGGTTTCGCCCTTGGACTCGGTCCAGGCCACGTGGCCCTGGAACTCCAACCCATCGAGGCCGCGAACGTCGAGGACGATTTTCAGTTTGGCCTGGCCGGAAACGTGGGCGAAGACCACCAGGGCCATGCCGCCGGCGGAGAGGTTGGTGAGCACCGCGGGCACTTCCCGGACCGGCTGGTCCATCAAAAAGAGATCGACCGGTTCGGCCATGTCCTTCAAGACGGGGAAGCGCTTGTGGCGTCGATTGTCGGGTTTCATAAATCGGTCCTCCCTCGGTGCAGCCACGCCATCATAACAAACCCCTCCTCCCCCGTCGAGGGGGGCCGAATGCGACAGGGGGGCCGAATGCGACAGTGCGACAGGGCGACAGGGGGGCTGAATCGCAGGGTATTCCGTATTCCGGGGACAGGTATTCCGGGGTATTCCGGGGTATTCCGGGTATTCCGGGGTATTCCGGGGGTATTCCGGGGGTATTCCGGGGACAGTATACCCATTGGTATTCCGGGGACAGTATACCCATTAAAAAGACGTGCACTGTTAAACCTTTCGGCGGAGTTCGGCCAGTATCCGTAGAGCATCCAAGGGTGTCAGGCGGTCGGGGTCTAGGGCGCGGAGTTCCTCCAAGGCGGGGTGGCGGGTAAAAAGTTCATGTTGTCCTCCCAGCGGGGTGGGTTGGCCCAGGCGGAATTCCCCCCCCGCTTCAAGCGCGGCCAGTAGTGATCGCGCCCGGTCCACCACGGCTCGAGGTAAGCCAGCCATGTGGGCCACGTGAATGCCGAAAGAGCGCTCCGCGGCGCCGGGGCGGACCTCGTGGAGGAGGACCAGTTCCGTTTTGCCGTCGGGGCGGGTCCATTCCCGGACGGCGACGTGGACGTTATGGATTCGGGGGAAACGGGCGGCCAATTCGGTCAGCTCGAAATAGTGGGTGGCGAAGAGCGTCCGGGGTCCTGCGGTGCCGGCCAAGTGCTCGGCTACGGCGGAGGCCACTGCGACACCGTCGTAGGTGGACGTGCCGCGCCCCACCTCGTCCAGGATCACAAGACTCCGGGGGGTGGCGTTGTTCAGGATGTCCGCCACTTCCTGCATTTCGACCAGGAATGTGGAAGCGCCGGCCGCCAGATTGTCCCCCGCGCCGATGCGCGTGAAGATGCGGTCTGCCACGCCCACCGTGGCCCGCGCGACGGGAACGAAGGAACCCATTTGCGCCAGTAGCGTGATGATGGCCGTTTGGCGCAAATATGTGGATTTTCCCCCCATGTTGGGTCCCGTCACCAATAGCACCCGCCGCTCCTCACCGTCCATGTTGACATTGTTGGGCACAAAGGGGCCCGTTCCTAAGGTCTCCAATCGCCGTTCCACCACCGGGTGGCGGGCGCCTTCTAATCTGAGAACGGGCTCCGCCACGACCCGGGGACGGGTCCAGTGTCCGCGCTCGGCGGCTTCGGCCAGGGCCGCCAGGGCATCGGTTTCGGCCAGGGCCTCGGCCAGGCGGTGGAGCGGTTCGCGATGAGTCAGGATCTTTGCGCGCACCTCGGCCAGGAGATCGCGCTCCAAGGCCTTCGCCTTTTCATCGGCGCCGAGGATATTGTCCTCCTGGGCCTTCAGTTCCGGGGTGACGTACCGCTCGGCGTTGGTCAGCGTTTGCCGGCGGGTCCAGTGGGAAGGCACCTTCGCCAAATTGGATTTGGACACTTCCAGGTAATAGCCGAACACCGAGGTGTAGCCGATTTTGAGGGAGCCGATGCCGGTTTTCTCCCGTTCTGTTTTTTCCAGGTCGGAAATCCAGCCGCGGCCGCTCCGGGCCGCACGGCGAAGATCGTCCAGCGGTTCGGAATATCCGTCGCGTATCACGCCGCCATCCGAGAGGCGAATGGGAGGGTCCTCGGCCAGGGCGCGCTCCAGAAGGTCCCGGGGTCCGGAGGGGACCTCGAAGGCAAGAGCCATGCTTGCCAGGGGGTGTTCGCCGGCCAGCGGACCTCCCCCCAGAAGTTTTTGCCTGACCGCTGGCGCCTGGCCGAGGGTGCGACGCAGGGCGCCCAGGTCCCGGCCGGAGGCCGTGCCGGCGGTGAGGCGCGCCAAAACCCGTTCCAGGTCCGCCGTCTCCTTCAGGAGTTCCCGAACCTCCCGCCGGGTCCGCCCGGTGTTAAGGAAAAATTCCACGCGGTCCTGCCGTTCGCGGATCGCGTCCAGGTCCATCAACGGCCGAAGGAGCCAGGATTTTAACCGCCGCCCCCCCAGGGCGGTGGCGGTGTGGTCCAAAACCTCCCACAGGGTTGATTCCGCGTTGGCCGCACGTCCGGTCTCGGTTGGGAAAAGGTCCAGCCGACGGATCGTTCGGGCGTCGAGGCCCAGCCGGCCGCCGGCGTTATGGGGCCGCGGCGGACGCAGAGCGCCCAGGGCAGCCGATTGATTGCGTTCGATGTAGGACCAGAGGGCGGCAACGGCGGGGGACGCCGGGTGATCCAGGGAGAGGCCGAAGCCCTCCAGGGTCCGCACCCCGAAAAGCGCGGAGGCCTTGCGGAGGGGCGCGTCGGGGACGAACATCCCCGGGTCGAGATCGGTGGTCGGCGGCAATCCCTCCGGCTGTGGGGAACCCGCCGGCCACAGGATTTCCCGGGGGTCCACCCGGGAAAGCTCGTCCAGCGCCCGCCGTCCGTCGGCGAGCTCAGAGTAAAAAAGTTCACCGGTGGAGAGGTCAGCCCAGGCCAAGCCCCAGGGTCCCCGCCCTCCGCCGGACCAGACGGCCATCAAGAAATTGTTTTGCTTGGCGGACAACAATTCGTCTTCGATGATTGTGCCGGGGGTGACCACGCGGATCACCTCCCGCCGCACCATCCCTTTGGCGGTGGCGGGATCCTCCATCTGTTCCGCGATGGCGACCGAAAGTCCGCGGTTGAGAAGTTTTCCCAGATACCCGGGCAGGGCGTGGTGCGGCAGGCCGCACATGGGAATGCCCTGCCGCTGGGTGAGGACCAACTCCAACAAGGGGGCGGCGCGCCGGGCGTCCTCTTCAAACAGTTCATAGAAATCGCCCAAACGGAAAAACAGCAGAGCGTCCGGGTTTTGGGCCTTGAGGGCTTGGTATTGGCGGATCAGGGGAGTGACGGCCGCCGCTAGGGGCCGTTCCGGATTGTCGGACGGGACGACGGGGGCGGTCGAGGCGACGACGTCAGACTCAGACATGGAAAACCCTCTTCACCCGTTGAAAGCGGTTTAGCCAAAGGCACAAAGATTGCACGCGGCCCACAAAATCGCGGGTTTCCGGAAAGGGGATGTCTTTCACGTTCAATAATTTCTCCCCCCGCCAGGCGCGGGCGTTCGAGGGGCCGGCGTTGTAGGCCGCCAGCGTCGCGGTGCGGTCGTTCCCGAATTCCGCGAATAACAGGGACAGGTAATGGCCCCCCATGTGGATGTTGACCTCCGGGTCCTCCAGGTTCAGCCGCGACGGGTCACGCCCCACCTTGAGGGCCATATCGCGCGCGGTTTCCGGCATCAATGCATGAGCCCGATGGCTCATCGACGGGAACGCGCGGCGGGGGCGAATCCCGATTCCACGCGCACAAGGGCCAAAACAAAAAGAGGGTCGATGCCTTATCTCACAGCGTAGAGATCAATGGCGTCCTTGTGAAGAAGCGGTCGCCTGCCAATAGAAGCGGGCCAGGATCGCCAAGGGGAACAATAGCAGGGCCGCCGGAAGAAAGGCTTTCCATCGAAATCGCCGCTTTTTACGAAAGACAGGCCGCTTCACAGGGGGTTCCCAGCAATGTCTTCCCGTCGGCGGCGCTCACCCGGGCGCGTATGTAGGTTCCGGGGGCGGGGACGGCCCCCTCCACGAATAATTTTCGATTGTGGGCCGTGCGGCCTTCCAGTCGATAGATCCCCCCCTCGGTGCGCACGGCTTCGATCAACACTTCATGGACCGTGCCGACCAGAGATTGGGCTTTTAAGCGCGACCGCGCCTCCGTCTCCTCCAACAGGCGGGCCAGTCGCTCCTCCTTTACTTCGGTTGAAACGTCGTCCGGCAGCGCCGCCGCCCCCGTTCCCGGCCGCGGAGAATATTTGAAGCAATAGGCGCCGTCGAAATCGGCCTCCCGGGACAGGGACAGCGTTTCGGCGAAATCCGCTTCGGTTTCCCCCGGAAAGCCGACGATGAAATCCGTGGTCAAAGACATTCCGGGAACGGCGCGGCGGAGGGCGGCGGCTTTTGCGAGGTATTCCCCCCGGGAGTAATTCCGGCGCATCCGCCCGAGCACCGCGTCCGATCCGGATTGGACCGGCAAGTGGAGGTGGGGGCAGATCGTCGGCGTTTCGGCCAGGGCGGCGATGAACCGGTCGTTGACGTAAAAGGGGTGGGGGCTCATAAAGCGAACGCGGCGGACGCCGGGCAGGTTGCCCACGGCGCGGAGCAGGTCGGCGAAATCCGCGACGTCGCGCCCCCCGGGCGCGGGATTGGGGAGCGCCGGACGATAAGAGTTGACGGTTTGCCCCAACAACAGGACTTCGCTTTGCCCCCTCAAGGCCTTGGCCGAAACTTCGGCCAAGAGGCCGGCGGCCGGCCGATAACTTTCCCGGCCCCGGACCGCAGGGACGATGCAGTAGGAGCATGAAAAATTGCAGCCCCGCATCAGAGTGACGAAAGCGGTGACGGAATCGTCCGGGTGGGCCTCATCGGCGCCCTCCATCCAGCCCCAGGCGTCCAGGGACTCCCGGGGGGCGTCATACCCGAGGTCCGGCAGGGCGGCGTCCAGGATTTCATCGAATTGGGCTATGGATTTCGCCCCCACAACCACCGAAACTTGAGGGAAGCGCCGTTGGACGGTGTCTTTGATTCGTTCGGCGGCGCACCCAGCAAGGATCAAACAGCGTTTTACGGATGAGGTCTTCCATCCCGCCAGACGGCCCAGGTAGGAAAGGGCTTTGTGCTCGGCGTGCTGGCGGACCGTGCAGGTGTTGACCAGGATGACGTCGGCCTCGGCGGCCACGGCCGTGGGCGAAAATCCCCGCCCGCGCAGGCGGCGGCCCATCTCCTGGCTGTCCGCCACGTTCATCTGGCACCCGAAGGTCTCGACGTAAAATTTCATACCGTGGGTATTTTATCAGATGTGAGCCCCGTCGGCACGTGATTGACAAACCGCCGGTCGGGGGGTATCTAATGGAGACAAGCCCAGGAGGGACACCATGAAGGCCACCCCTAAGAAAGTCGTGCTTTGCGGCGGCGCCCGGACGCCCATCGGTCATTTGGGAAGGAGCCTGGCGGGCTTTCTCCCCGAAGACCTGATGGAAATTGCCCTCCGGGGGGCGTTCCAAAAATCCTCCCTTTACCCCCACGCCGTGGACGGGGTCCTGGTGGGCTGGGTCGGGCAGGGGTCCCACGCCCCCAACATCGCCCGCGTCACCGCCCTCAAGGCCGGATTGCCCGTCAAGTCCCACGCCTTCACCATCCAAGCCAACTGCGTTTCCAGCCTCGAAACGGTCGCCAGCGCTTACCGCCACATCGTGATGGGCGAGGGCGACGTTTACCTTGCGGGCGGCGCCGAATCCATGTCCAATTTCCCCTACGCCATCAGGGGACCGCGTTCCCATAAAAAACTCCGCTCGTTGGCGACGCTGAAAGAGGAATGGAACACGCTCTGGAGCGACGGCGAGGTGAACATCTCGGACACGACGGAAGAAGGGCTCACGGACCCCATCGAGAAAATCAACATGGCCGCCACCGCTGAAATTTGCGCGCAAATGTATTCGATCTCCCGGGAAGCCCAGGACAAGTACGCCTTCGCCAGCTACCAAAAGGGCCTCGCCGCCGAAAAATCGGGGTTTTACGCGACCCACGTGGTCCCGGTGGTCAAGGACAGGAAAACCCTGTTGGAAAAGGATGAATACCCCTTCCTCCGCGAAGGCCTTGTGGAGAAGCCCCGGATGCTTGAAAAAGCCCCCCTCATCTTCGACGGGCCCTCCTATTCCATCATGGATTTCTACCGGGACAACGGCCGTTACATTCAAGGGAAAGAGTATGTGGAAGGAAAAACCAAGGGCACCGTGACTCTCTTCAACGCCTGCGCCCGGTCGGACGGGGCGGCGGTGGTCATCGTGTGCTCGGAAGAGCGGGCGAAGGACCTGGGGTTGGAAATTCTGGCCGAGATCGATTCCTGGGGGTTCTGGGGGACGAACCCGGCCTACATGGGGATTTCCCCCGCCTTCGCCACCAGCGTCGCTCTGGAACGCGCCGGGCTAAAATTTGAAGACGTGGACCACATCGAACTGCACGAGGCCTTCGCGGCCGCGTGCCTGTCGATTTTTCGGGTGGGGAAGGAAAAATTTCGCCAGGATTGGGATGTCGCCAACGAGCGCGGGATCATCAACCCCAACGGCGGAACGCTCTCCCTGGGGCACCCGCTGGCCGCCACGGGCGTCCGGTTGTTGCTCAACCTTCTTTACGCGATGAAATTGGACCCCAACGCCCACCACGGCCTGGCCACGGCCTGCGCCTCCGGGGGGCTGGGCGGAGCGATGATTCTTAAGAAGTACGGGGTCTGATTTTTCCTTCCGAACAACGACCAAAAACTAAAAGCTGCCCTCTCCCTCGCCCTCTCCCGTAAACGGGAGAGGGGAGATCACGTGGTATTTCTTCAGAGAGGAATCGCTTGGTCTATGAGCATGACGGGGATGCCGTCTCTCACCTCGTAGGCCAGGCGGCAACGGGCGCAAACCAGCCGGATTTCCGTTGAGCGGAATTCCAGGGTCCCCTTGCATTTGGGGCAGGCCAGGATTTCCAAAAGCTCTTGTGAGAGAGTCAATTGATCCTCCTAAGGTCTCGGGTGGAATTTTCGGTGGGCGCGTTTGAGCGCTTCCCGGTCCACGTGGGTGTAAATTTGCGTCGTGGAAATGTCGGCGTGGCCGAGCATTTCCTGGACGGACCGAAGATCAGCCCCGCCGCTCAACAAATGCGTGGCAAAGGAATGACGGAAGGTGTGCGGGCTCAAAGGGCGGTGAACGCCGGCGGCGCGCGCCCAGGTCCGGAGACGGCCCCAAAAGCCGAAGCGCGTCAGCGGACGGCCCGACGAGCGGGCGAACAGGTGCCCCGCGGCCGACGGGGGGCGCTCCGTCAGATAGCCGCGCAGCGCGTGGATCGCCCGCCGGTTCACCGGGACGAGGCGTTCCTTCCCGCCTTTTCCCCACACCCGCACGAATCCCACGTCCATGTCGATCTGATCCCGGCGAAGGTTGACCAATTCGCTGACCCGCAAACCGGAAGCGTAGAGAATCTCAAGCATGGCCTTGAACCGGCGGTCCGTCCATCGGGGGCGGGCCGGCGAAAAACTGAGCAGCCGGGCCACTTCCTCCACCGTCAGGACCTTCGGCAGGCGCTCCGGGCGTTTGGGCCCCACCAGGGTGGAAGTGGGGTCCGAGGTTGCGCCGGTTTCGGTTTTGAGGTACCTGAAAAACTGCTTGAGGGATTCGGTCAATCGGAGCAGACTCGTGGCCTGGAGGCCTTCGCTCCGGCGGGCCCACAGAAAATCAGAAATCCGGTCCGGGGTGGCGTCCCCGGGTCGTTCCGATCTTCGGTCCAAAAACACGAAAAACGCTTTGAGGTCGGCGCCATAAGCCGCCAGGGTGTTCGCGGCCAGCTTTCGCTCGACGCGGAGATGATCGAGAAACTCCTGGAGGAGGGGCGGCGTTTCCTTCCCCGCGGGAATTTTTTTAAACCCGGGCGGTTTTGAGAACCTTGGCAGGCTCTTTCGCTTCCTTGGCCGGGGTTTTAACTTCCGGAGCGCCTTCGACCGGGAAATATTTGGCCCGGATGGCCTTTTCAATTTCCTCCGCCGTGGCCTTGTTCTGTTTCAAATACTCCCGGGCGTTTTCCCGCCCCTGACCGAGCCGCTCGTCCTTGTAGAGGAGCCACGTGCCGGCCTTTTCGATCAGCCCCGACGAGACGCCCATGTCCAAAAGGCAATTCTCCTTGGGGATCCCCTCGCCGAAAATGATGTCGAATTCGGCCTGTTGGAAGGGCGCGGCGATCTTGTTTTTCACCACTTTGACGCGCACGCGGTTGCCGATGACTTTGTCGCCCACCTTGAGGGACTCCACGCGGCGGATGTCGAGGCGGACGGAGGCGTAAAACTTAAGCGCCATGCCGCCGGTCGTCGTTTCCGGGTTTCCGTACATGACGCCGATTTTCATGCGCAGTTGGTTGATGAAAATGATGCAGGTTTTGGAGCGGGAGATGTTGGCGGTCAATTTGCGGAGGGCCTGGCTCATCAGTCGGGCTTGGAGGCCCATGTGGGAATCGCCCATCTCCCCTTCAATTTCCGCCCGGGGAACGAGGGCGGCGACGGAATCCACGACGATGATGTCCACGGCGCCGCTCCGCACCAGCTGGTCGGCGATTTCAAGCGCCTGCTCGCCCGAATCCGGCTGGGCAATCAGCAGATTGTCGACGTCCACCCCGAGGTTCTTGGTGTATTCGGAGTCCATGGCGTGCTCGGCGTCGATGTAGGCCGCGGTCCCGCCGAGTTTCTGTGCCTCGGCGACCACGTGAAGGGACAGGGTGGTTTTGCCGGAGGATTCCGGCCCGTAAATTTCGATCACGCGTCCCCGGGGAAGGCCGCCGACCCCCAACGCGACGTCCAGCGGCAAGGATCCCGTGGGAATAATGTCGACACGGCTCCGGGCTGATTTTTCACCCATCTTCATGATCGCCTCCTTGCCGTGTTGTTTCTCGATGGTGGCCAGGGCGAGTTGGAGGGCCTTTAACTTTTCGTCTTTGGTGGTCATGGATTTCCTCCGGAGAGTGGGCGCGAACGGGAACAGGTCAATGCTATTAAATCACCGACGGGAGGTCAAGAAATCCAGGCGAGGCCGGCGCGCACCAGGACCTGGGCGATCACGCCGGCCACCAGGTCGTCCGCCACGATGCCCCAGCCGCCGGGCAGGCGCTCCGCCGCGCGTCCCCAGGGCCCCTTGAAGACATCGAACACCCGGAAAAGGACCATGCCGGCGGCCATGGGGGCCAGGGTTCGGGGGAGGCCAGCGCAGGCGACCCAGACGCCGATCACTTCGTCGATGACGATGCGCGGGTCGTCGGGGGTGAGCCACGCTTCGGCCCGATGGCTGACGGCGACGGACAGGGCCAAGAGGGCCGCGAACCAAAACCAGAAAACCCATCCTTCGGCGGGGACCGCCCAGAGGAGGCCCCAGCCGGCGAGGGTCCCCAAAATTCCCCCGCCCTTCCATTTTTTAAATTTCACGAGGCGGTAGGGCAAAAGCCCAAGCCCCCCCACCGTCGCGAGACCGAGGACCAGGCCGCGAAAAGCCGGCGACGGCGAAGGGACGGCGGCGGTCACGCCGATTCCCGAAGGACGTCCCAGTGCTTGCGGAGGTAGCTCACGCCGGTGACGATGGAAAACACGGTGGCGGCGAACACCATGCCGTAGGGCACCCAGTCCAGGATCCGCGCGGCGTCCGCCGCCCAACCGTCCCGGGCGTACAGGGTTTGGCGCGGCAGGCCCCAGAAGCGTTCCTGAACCGACGCGATGATGAGGGCCACGAGGATGGTGATGATCGCCGTGTTCTGGACGGAGGTCTTAAACTTTCCCCCGTCGTCCGCGGCGACGATCTGCCCCCGGCTGGCGGCAACCCCCCGGAGCCCCGTGATTAAAAATTCCCGCCCCACGATCAGCACGACCATCCACGCGGGGATGTGCAGCTCACGCAGTTCCACGAAAGAAATGAACGCCGCCGTGATGATCATTTTATCGGCGAGGGGGTCCAAGAAAATTCCGAGGGGCGTCACCAGGTTGTATTTGCGCGCCCAATACCCATCGACCAAATCCGTCACGCCAGCGCCGATGAAAATCAAGAGCGCCGCGGCCCGGGTCGCCACCGTGTCGACGTTGAGGAACCCCATGAAGACGGGCACCGACAAAAGCCGTATCACGGTGAGGCGGTTGGGGATGTTCATGAAACGGCGGCGCGCGACGCGAGGGGCGTGAGCGTCGCGGTCAAATGGATGTCTTTCGAGCCGGTGACGCGCGCGGTGTAGAAACCGGGCGCCGCGGGGAAGTCCTGAAGGAGGACTTCGCCGTCCACTTCGGGGGCCTGGTGGGACGCGCGGGCCGAGAGCCGGCCCTCAGGGGTCCTTTCGACCAGGATATTGATCGACCTTCCCCGCCGCGCCCGGTCCTTTTCGGTTTTCACCCGGCGGTGGGCGTCCAAAAGGCGCTGCCAACGCTCGTTCACAATATCTTCCGGGACCTGGTCCGCGCGCCGCGCCGACGAAGACCGGGGTTCAAAGGAATAGGGGAACACGCCCACGTGCTCAAAAAACCCCTCCTCCACAGCCCGAAGCACCTGGAGGAAATCCGTTTCGGTTTCTCCCGGAAAACCGACGATGAACGTCGTGCGGAGCGCGAGCCGGGGAACGCGCCGTCGCAGCCGGCTTAAAAGCGCGAGCGTTTTACGGCCGCCCCAGTCCCGCTTCATGGACTTTAGGACGCGATCGGAAAGGTGTTGAAGGGGCATGTCCAAGTAGCCGCACAGTTTGGGTTCATGGGCCAAAAGATCAATCAGGTCGTCGCCCACCTCAGAAGGATAGGCGTAGAGCAGGCGGAGCCAGGTCAGGTCCGGCCAACGCGCCAATTCCCGGATCAAAGAAGGAAGGTCCGCCCCTGTCACGTCGCTTCCGTAATCCGTGGTGTCTTGGCTGATGAGAACGAGTTCGCGGACGCCCCGTTCCACCAGGTTCTGTCCTTCGTGAAAGATCTCCGCGGGTGGGCGGCTTTTTAAATCGCCTCGAAGCTGTGGAATGACGCAAAACGTGCAACGGTGGTTGCACCCTTCCGAAAGGCGCAGGTAGGCGGACCGCTGTCCAGGATGGAGCGGACGCGGGAGCAAAGCGTCGTGGTAGCCGCTCGGCGGCCCCCCCTGGGGACTCCGTGAGGGGGCGTTCGGCGACGTCCCCGGGGTTTCCGGAGCGCGCCCAGACCCCTTCAACATCACTTCCGGCAGGAGGTGAAGCTGGCCCGTGCCCAGCAACGCGTCCACTCCCGGCCAGGATTTGCCGTTTAAATATTGCGCGAAACAGCCGGTCATCACCAGAAAAGAGCGCGGCGAAGCGCGGCGAACGCGGGCGAGCGTCTCCGCCGCTTCCTTCCGGGCGGATTCCAGGAACCCACAAGTGTGGACAACCACCACCGAAGCGTTGGGAAGGTCGGCGGTCATCTCCCAACCGTCCCGGGCCAGCCGGGAGGACATGCTTTCGGCTTCCACCTGGTTCTTGGCGCAGCCAAGGACCACGAAGGCCGCGCGGCCGCGGCTCACTAGCGGGGATCTCGGGCCTCTGGCCCGCCGCTGTCCCGAATGCTCTGCGTCGGGTCAAAACGGACGACCGGGAGCGTCCCCGTGGAAACGGCGACGACGGAGGGTCCCGCGGGATTCACGCGCGCGGCCGGCCGGTCGCCGTCCCCGGAAGGCCATCGAATTTCCCCCGGGTTGGAGTTGAAGGAGACGGCCTGCGGGACGCCGTCGATCTCCGCCGAGAGGTGGGAAAGGCTTCCCGCCCGGATCCGAAGGGAGGATTGGAAGGGCCAACGCCTCGTTTCGCCCTTGGCCAGCGTTCCCTCGAAGCGAACCGCGCCGTCCGACCACACCCGGAGCCAGACCATTTCCAGGGCGCGCACCGAGGCGGTGTGGTCGGCGGGAAAGGGCGCCGCGGGCTCTGTCCAGACGGCCGACGCCAGGGGCCGGAGCGGCTCGGTCTCGTTCACCGCGCTCAAGCTGAGCGGGACGTTGCGGGCGCGGTCTTGCTGGCTGCGATAAAAATAAAACCCCGCCAGGAGAAGAAAGGCCAGCGCCAAGAAGAGGATGGGAAGCCGTACGTGGAAAAGGGATTTCCCCTCGAGCGCTTCGGGCACGGGCTTCGGATGGGTGAACGAGGGTTTTTCGCCATCGCCCGCCCCGCTCCGCCACTGGCGGACGAGGTCCGGACCGTCGAGCCCCAGATATTCGGCGTACTTGGCCAAGAAACCCTCCAGATAGACCCGGGCGGGGAGGTCGGCCCAATTCTCATCCTCCAGGGCCTTGAGGAATTTGGCCTGAACGCGGGTCGCGGCGGCGACGTCCTCCACCGTTATATTTTTTTGAAGGCGTCGGTGGCGGAGGGCCTGTCCGATGGCGCCCGGAGGGGTGTCGGTCATGGGTGGTCCTTGGAGGAAAAGTCCAACGGAGCGATCACGTCGGTCCCGGCCGGAGGCCGGAAAGAAAAGGTGTCGGCGGTGAAAGCGGGGTTCACTCGGGCGTTTCTGACCTCGGTCATCGCCGTCACGCTTGAGGAGGACAGCTCCGTTTTTTTCGGCAAGCCGGTGGCCATGTCCACCCACACGCGCAGGGTGTAGGGCAAAGCGGCGGTGTCCACCGGCGACAATTTGAGCGTGGGCGTTTTGGGGTCGGCGGAGTCAAGCGCGAAGGCGTATTTCCTCCGCATTTCCCCCACGTCCATGCGGAACGGCGTCAACCCCTGCGGGAACCCGGCGGAGCGCGCCCAATTTTGCATGGAGTCGCGCATCACCTGGCCGCGGGACGGGGAATAAAACCAGAGATCCTTGCCGTCGGAGACGATGGTTTGCCTCTGGGGGGACCGTTGCTCCACCCGGAAGCGGTTGGGCCGTTCGAAGGAGGCGCTCCCCTCCGATCGAACGCTCTCACCGGTCAGGGTCAGCCGGGTGGTCTGGGTGAAATCAAAGCGAAGGCCGCGCACTTCCGTTTCCGCCCGCTCCATCCGGCCCAGCACAGCCTCGAGGGACAGGGCGTGAACGGTTCCACCGAGGACCGCAGAACAAGCCAGGAAGAGAACGGGACCCTTCACGCGCCGGCCCTTTCGGATTGGGTGGGCGTCAGCGGATCCTCGGGCGGCGGGGTTTCGCCGGGCACCCGGAAATAATCCTCGATTTTGTCGAAGGCGATTTCCCACCGGTTGGCGCCCTCCGGCTTGTGGATGAACCCCTTGACCTCAAGCAACGAGAGAACGTTGGTGGCGCGCGCCGAGGAGCCGAAGTGGGCCTTCAGGAGGTCCTGGGAGACGCGCTTGCGCTCCAGGACCAGCCGCAGGGCCTCGTCCAATTCCTGGCGGATTTCCGAGGTTTCCTGGGAGGCCTCGGCGGCGGCGATCTGGGCGAAAATATCGACGTAGCGCGGCCCGCCCTGGTTGCGGGCGAAGGCCATCACGGACTCCACTTCCTTTTCGGACACGAAGGCGCCCTGAAGCCGAATGGGCTGGGATGTGCCGGGGGGCAGGAAGAGCATGTCCCCCCGCCCCACCAGGGACTCCGCCCCGTTGCCGTCCAAAATGACGCGGCTGTCCGTTTGAGAGGCCACGCGCAGGGCGATGCGGGCCGGCAGGTTGGCCTTGATGACGCCCGTGATCACGTCCACCGAGGGCCGCTGGGTGGCGAGGACGAGATGGATGCCCACGGCGCGGGCCATTTGGGCCAGGCGCTGGATGCAATCCTCCACCTCGTTGGCGGAGATCAGCATGAGGTCGGCCAATTCGTCGATGACCACCACGATGTAAAATTCCGGAGGAAGCCCCTGGGCCGCGCGCTTTTCGTTGAAACCCTCGATGTTCCGAACGTTGGCGCGGGCGAAAATCTCGTAGCGGTACTCCATGACTTTGACCAGGCGCAGAAGCGCCTTGGACGCTTCCTTGGGGAGCGTGATGACCTGGGCGTTCTCGGGCCCGGTCCGGGGGTCGTAGAGGTGCGGGATGCCGTCGTAGAACGGCAGCTCCAAGCGCTTGGGATCGATCAGGACGAATTTCACCAGGTCGGGCGAGGCCCGGTAGAGGATGGACATGATGAGGGAGTGGATGCACACGGATTTCCCGGTGCCCGTGGCGCCGGCCACCAGGAGGTGCGGCATGGGGGCCAAATCCGCCACATAGGGTTCTCCCGAGCTGGTCTTCCCCAGGGCCACGGCCAGGAGCGAAGGGTGGTTTTGGAAGCGCGCGTCGGCGATGATTTCCTTCAGCGTCACCGTGGCCGATTCGGTGTTCGGAATCTCCACGCCGACGGCGCCTTTGCCGGGAATCGGGGCCAGCACGCGCACCCGGGTGGCCTTCATGGCCAGGGCGATGTCGTCGGCCAGGTTCACGATGGAGCTGATCTTGACCCCGGGCGCCGGCTCCAGGTCGTAACGGGTGATCACGGGGCCCGGATGGATGTCGGTGGTGCGCGCCTCCACGCCGAAATTGGCCAGCGTCTGCTCGAGGGTCCGCGCTTTATCGACGAGGGAGGATTCGGCCGGCGGCCGCCCGTTGGCGACCGGTTCGCTCAAGAGGGCGAGCGGCGGGACTTGATAGGGGGCCGGCAGAGCGACCGGTTCGGGCGCGGCGGGCGAACCCGCCATCCGCTTGGGCTCGCGCGAAGCCGTTTTGACGGGGGGCTCGGATGCCGGACGCGCCTCGGCCTTTTCCAGAGGACGGGATTCGGGCGGCGCGGCGAGGGATCCCGGTTTTATCACGACGGGAACGGGCCTCTCCCCGACGTCCACCACCGGGCGGGCCTTGACGATGGGTTCCCGTGGGATCTGGGTCTGTCGCTTGGCGGTCCGCCATTCCTCCACATCCGCCAGGAGGCGTTCCCACAGCCATTCGCCGAGGGCGACGGGAGACACGCGGAACAGCCCGGCGGCGCATAACGTGAGACCGGCCAAGGCCACGAGCCAAGCGCCCGGGGTCCCGAAAAGCCGCGCGAGGAAAGCGCTTCCGGCCAGGCCGACGACTCCCCCTGCGTTGGTGTGAAACGCGAGTTGACTGAAGAGGGTGACGAACGACAGGAGAAAAAATTGGACGGCGGCGGCCAAGGTCACGCTCAAAGCGCCCTGGCGCCACGGGTGGGTCATGGCGAGCCGAAGGCCCACATATCCGGTCCAGAGGGGCACGAAATAACGTCCGAGGCCGAACGCGGCGGCCAGGGCCTCCTTCAAGGGCGTCCCCCACAATCCCGACGGAAAAAGAACGCAATAATACCCGATGACCGAAGCGGACATGAGGGCGATGCCGGACAAGGGGATGACGCGGAGCGAAGCCGCGCCGCGATTCCGGGTTTTGGATTTAAAGCGGGCGTTGGGAGAAAAACTCATAGACGCGCCATTTTACACACTTTTGAGCAGGCAGAAGAGGCCGAGACCCAAACAATAGAGGGCGAAGGGCCAGAGGCGGCGGGCCGCTAGGAAGCGCATCAGGAGAAAGAGGGACAAGGTCCCTACGGTGAAGGCCACCGCGAACCCTAAAACTGCGGGACCCAACGGCAAGCCCCCCATGTCCCGGGCGGTGAGCAGGGTGGCTCCCAGGATCGCGGGCATGGCGGCCAAAAAGCTGAAGCGTCCCGCGTCGTCCCAGCGCCACCCCAGAACGAGGGCGAGCGCGATGGTCGAGGCGCTACGGGAGAGCCCCGGCCACACCGCCGCGCCCTGGGCCAATCCGATGAGGACGGCGTGCCGTAACGGTACGGCGGAAAGGGGGAGGCCTTCGCCGGGCCGGCGCCCGTGGCGCTCCCCCCACAGGAGCGCCGCGCAGGTCAACAGAAATCCGGCCCCGGCCGCGAGGAGCGAAGCGGAGAGCTTTTCGACGGTCCCCTTGAGCCCGAGGCCGATGAGGCCGGTGGGAACCGCGGCCGCCACGATCAAGAGAAGACGCCGTCGTTCGAAAACGCGCTCTCGGGAATTGACCGGCGAAAAAACGCCGCGGCCCATCCGCGCCAGATCGCTTCGAAAAAAAAAGGCCATAGACAGGAGGGTGCCTCCGTGAAGGACCACGTCGAAGGCGAGGGACCCCTCGCCCAGGGCGGCTTGGAAGAGCGCCAGGTGGCCGTCCGAAGAGACGGGGAGAAATTCCGTCAGCCCCTGGACCAAACCGAGAAGCGCCGCGTGCGCGAAAGTCATTTCTTGAGGAGGACCCAGCAGGACCGGTCCCGAAAAACCAGGTCGATCTTGTCTTGCTGGGACAGCCAGCCGAGGGCCAGGAAAAGGAGGGTTTGTGAGAACTTAAGCGAGGAACGGAGGGCCAGGGCGGACGTCTCGCCGTGGGTTTCAAGAAAATTCAGGATTTGCCCGGCGGCCATGCTGATTTCGTGCCGCATAATAAATCAGGACGGATCGAAAAGGAACAGGTCCTGTCCGGCCGACACCGGCTTGCCGTTTTCGGCGAGGATTTTTTTTATTTTTCCGGGCTTGTCCGAGCGGATCTCGTTCATGACCTTCATGGCTTCCACGATGCAGAGGAGGTCGCCGTAGGCCACGGTGTCGCCTTCCTTCACGAAGGGGGCCGAGGTCGGTCCCGGCGCGCGATAGAACACGCCCGCCAGGGGCGAGGTGACCGTCGGGGGGGGCGCCGTCGCCGCTTCAACGCGCTTCCCGTTCCCCGCGGCGGATGCCGGGAGCGCGGACGAGACGACGGGGGCCGGAACGGAGTCCCCACGGGAAAGCTTTATGAAAAAATCCCCTTCCCGGATTTCGAGCTCCGCGAGGTCCGCCTCGCGCATGATTTCATAATAGCGCCGGAGCCCTTCAGGGGTGGGAGGGCCGGCCGTATCGGGTGTTTCCGGGCGGTCGTCCATGAAAAATTCTTATTGGTATCCTCGGCCCGGAGGAGGGGGCGTGCCGCCGCGCCGTTCCGAACTTCCGCGATGCTCTCCGCCGCGGTGTCCTCCGCCCCCGCGGCCGTCGCGCCGCTCAAAACGGTCGCCGCCGCCTTCCCGCCGGGGCGCCCGGGGAGCCACTTCCAGTTCGGACCCGGGTTTGAGGACCGCCCGCCGGGACAAATTGACCCGACCCATGTTGTCGATTTCAAGGACCTTGACTTCGATCTCATCCCCCACTTTCACCACATCCTCCACGCGTTCCACGCGGTTGACGTCCAACTGGGAAATGTGGCACAAACCGTCTTTCCCCGGGATAACCTCAATGAACGCCCCGAGTTTCGGCATGATCCGGACCACGGTCCCTTTGTAAATCTTACCCACTTCGACCTCGGCGCTGTAGCCCTCCACCTGCCGCCGGGCGGTTTCCATGGACGCCCGGTCGACGGCGGTGATGTAGACCTTGCCGTCGTCTTCCACTTCCACCTGGGCGCCGGTCTCGGCGATGATCCGCCGGATGTTTTTCCCGCCGGGGCCGATGAGGGCGCCGATCTTGTCCACGGGGATCTGCACGACTTCCATGCGGGGGGCGTGAACGGAGAGGTCCGGCCGAGGGGCCGCCAGGGCCTGGGACATCTTGTCCAGGATGAACAGCCGGCCGCGCTTGGCCTGCTCCAGGGCCGTCTTCATGATGTCGATGGAGATGCCTTCGATTTTAATGTCCATTTGAAGGGCGGTGACGCCCTCCGTCGTGCCGGCAACCTTGAAGTCCATGTCGCCCAAATGGTCTTCCATCCCCATGATGTCCGTGAGAACGGCCCACTTGTCGCCCTCTTTGACCAAACCCATGGCGATGCCGGCCACCGCGCGTTTCAAGGGCACGCCGGCGTCAAAAAGCGCCAGGGAGCCGCCGCAGACGGAGGCCATGGACGAGGATCCGTTGGATTCCAGAATGTCCGAAACGATCCTGAGGGTGTATGGAAATTGCTCCGCGTCGGGAAGCAGGGGCAGGAGGGCCCGCCGGGCCAGCGCGCCGTGGCCGATTTCCCGGCGTCCGGGGCCCCGCTCGGGTTTTGGCTCTCCGGTGGAAAACCCGGGGAAGTTGTAGTGCATCATGAATCGTTCTTTGTATTCCCCCTCCAACTGGTCCATGATTTGCTGATCGGAGGAAGAGCCCAGCGTGGCGGTGGCCAGGGCCTGGGTTTGCCCCCGCGTGAAGAGCGCCGAGCCGTGGGTCCGGGGGAGAACGCTCGTCTGGATCAAGATCGTACGGACGTCCTCAAACCCGCGGCCGTCGGTCCGCTTTTTTTCCTCGAGGATGAGGCGGCGCGCCTCTTCGTACTCCAAGGTGGCCAGGAGGGCCGCGATGTCGCCCGCCTGGTCCGGATGCTCCGGGGCGAGTTTTTCGTTCACCTCTTTCACCGCGGCGTCAACGAAGGATTCCCGGGCGGATTTGTCCGCGATCCGCATGGCTTCCTTGAATTTCGGACGGGCCAAGGCCGAGACCTTTTGGATGAATCCCGCGTCCAGGGCCGGGGCCGGGGCGGCCAATTTGGGTTTTCCGATTTTCGCGAAAAGTTCGATTTGGAGGTCGCACAGCTTGTCGACTTCCACCTGGGCCATGGCCAAGGCTTCGAGCAGGAGCTCCTCGGACAGCTCATGGCTTCCGGACTCCACCATCAGGATCGAGCCCTTCTTTCCCGCGACAACCAGGTCAAGGGCGCTGCGGTCCTGCTCGTCCAGCGTCGGGTTCAGCAGGAAGCGTTCATCGATGCGCGCCACCCGGACCGCGCCGATGGGCCCGTTCCAGGGGAGCGACGACATGCCGAGCGACACTGAGGCGCCCAGGAGGGCGAGGATGTCCGTGTCGTGAATCCCATCGTGGGAAAGAGTGAGCGCGCTGATCTGGACTTCGAGGCGCAGGTTCTCGGGGAACAGGGGGCGGACGGAACGATCGATGATGCGGCTGGTCAGGATTTCCTTGTCCCGCGCCTTGCCTTCCCGCTTAAAAAATCCGCCGGGGATGCGTCCGGCGGCGTAAGTGCGCTCGCGGTAATCAACGGTGAGCGGAAAGAAATCCCGGTCCAAGCGGGGTTTGGCGCCGTTGGCGGCAGCGACGAGAACGACGGTGTCGCCGGTGCGCACGAGGGCCGCGCCGCCAGCCTGGCGGGCGACGCCGCCCACTTCGAAAGAGATTTTTCTGTCGCCGACGATAATTTCAGGACGTTCAATGGTGGACATGGGTTTCGATTCTCCTTGAATGGAAAAAGCGCGCGACCGCGCGACCGGCGGGTTCTGCGGGGAAGGGATGGAAACGTCCCACGTCATGGGACCTCTCTATCCCTCGCAAGCAAAACAGTAACGGGCCCGAGGAACGGCGCGCTATTTTCTAAGATTCAGTTCTTTAAGCAGTTCCACGTACCGCTTCGGTTCGTCCTCTCGAAGATGCGAGAGAAGGCGTCGACGGTGGCCGACCATTTTCAAGAGGCCCCGCCGGGACGAATGGTCCTTGGGCGCCTTGGCGAAATGGTCCACCAAGCCGTTGATCCGCTCGGTGAGCAGGGCGATTTGGACCGACGGGTTCCCGGTGTCGCGCGCGTTGGCGCCGAACTTTGAAGCGACGGTGTGCGTGCGTTCTTTGCTTGACATCTCTTGGAGTTTACCAGAATCCGGGGAGGGTGTAAAGGTCACCGCGGGTCACTGCGGGGCGGTCAGGGACTCTTTCCAAAGGCGCTCCAAGGCGGCGGTGTCCGGGACGGCGAAACCGTAGGCGGCGCGGAGCGAATCGTCCAGGGTCTTCTTGGCCCGCAAGGCCTCGCAAAAGGTGAAAAATTGGGCCCGTGAAAACCGGCGCATCAGGAACCGGGTCACGCTTTGCGCCTGCATGTACCACAGGGAGGCCTCTCGGCTGTCGGACATGCCGGAATATCCGCTTTTCATAAAAGTCTCCAGCGGGGCCGTCCCCGCCCTGGACAGATTCCGGTCCATCGCGCCTTCTTCCCCCTCCAGGCCGTAATCCCACTCCATCAAGGTCGCCACGCCTTCGTTAAGCCAAAGGGGCGGGACTGTTTTTTTCTCAAAAAAATAGGAGGTGAAAAAGAGGTGGCCCAATTCGTGGGCGAGCACCCGGGTCAGGTCGGCCGAGGGATAGCCGAAAATACTTCGGAATTGAGGGTTGTAATGGGCGCTCGCCCAGGCGTGCACGCCGGTGTGGGCGGCGTAGCTCGCGGCGTCTTTGTAAAGAAAGATGTCGATGGGTTCCCGGGAGGCCCAGGGAGAAAACGCGCCGAGATCCAGGAGAAGTTTCGCGTGGAGCCCCTCAAGGTTGTTCAGGATGCCCGCGGGGGCGAAGGCGACCTCATGGGAGAGGCGGAAATGGGTGGAATCCACCCTTCGTTCATCGGAAAAAACGGATTTATCCTCCGGCGAGGGGGCGGCAAACAGGGAAACCGAAACCCCGAGAGACACAATCAATAGCGAAATCCGGTTCAGGTCCGAAGAGGGTGACATTGGTCGTTAAGGATAAGTCAAAAAGCGACCCGCCGCCAATGACGGCGCGCGGCCCGTTCGTCCTGTTGGAGTTGGCCGAGAAGGGCGTGGCGGGAGGGAAAGCGGCGCTCTTCCCGGAGTCGGGCCAGGAGGTCCACGCGCAGCCGCTGGCCCGTGAGGTCGCCGACGAAATCAAAGATATGGACTTCGACCGTCCGCTCTCCCTGTGCCCCGAAGGTGGGGCGGACGCCGATGTTCATCATCCCCCCGCGGGGGGTGCCGGAGGGAAGGAGAACCCGCACGGCGAAAACGCCGGGGGGAAGGATCTTGTCCCGTTCCACCGCGAGATTGGCGGTGGGGACTCCAAGCCGTCGGCCCCGGCCGCGTCCTTTCACCACGGTTCCCGAAATGGGAAAGGGGTGGCCGAGGAGGGCCGCGGCTTTTTCCACTTCGCCCCGGCGGATGAGGGTCCGGATTTCCCCCGAAGAGACTTTTTTTCTCCCCGCCGTCACGGGCCGGACGATGTGAAGCCGGAGGCCGAGGGACCGGGCGTTTCGCCGCAGAAAAGCGGTATTCCCCTCCCGGTTCCTGCCAAAGGCGAAATTGAACCCCACCACAAGTTCCCGGGCGCGCCATCGTCCGCGGACAAGACGGCGGAGAAAATCTCCAGCGGAGCGGCGGGCCAAGGCGGAACCGAAACGCACGGTTTGGACGCGATCGGCCCCATGGGCCAAAAGCAAGCTTTTTTTTTCATCCGGCGTGGTCAGAAGGGAAGAGCTCGGTTCGGGGTTGAAAAAGAGCCGCGGGGGGCGAGCGAAGGCGACGGCCAGGACCTCTCCATCCAGGGCCAGGGCCCGGGCGTTGCCCTTGGCGAGGAGCGCTTGGTGCCCGCGGTGGACCCCGTCAAAGGTGCCGAGGGTGAGGATCACCGGGCGGTCGCGGGCAGGGCCGGAATTGTCGATACGACTCACCGATTTCAATCCGGCAGTTGTTCGATGGGGATGAACGAGCGCTCGAAGAGCGACGGGTTCAATTCCGATCTGTCCTGCCAGGGATAGGAGTCCGCGCGCCGGTGGGACCCGATGGATTCGCGGGACAACCCGGCCAGGGCGCCCCCGGTGGCGAGCCGCTCGCCCATGTCACGGGCGAGCGCGCGCACGTAAAAGCCTTTGGAACAGTCCACCCGGAACCTGACATCGGGCGGAGAAAATGCGAACAATTCAAGGGCATGGACCTCCACCGATTTGACCGGCCGGTCCACCGGGATGCCCTTTCGCGCCCAATGGTAAAGGGGTTTGCCGCGAACTTTGACGGCGGAGTAGGTGGGGACGACCTGGTCGATGCGGCCGGTGAAGGCGCGGAGGGCGTCCCGCACCTCCGCTTCGGACACCTCTTCGGGCCGACGGGGAAATTTCGTCGGGAGCGTTTTCCCATCGATGTCATCGGTCTCGGTCGCCAGGCCCAGGCGGAGAACGCCCTCATAAACCTTGCGCTCGGCCATGAACCGGTTCTGTTGGGTCCGCGCTTCGCCGACCACCAGAAGGAGAAGCCCGGTGGCCAGGGGGTCCAAAGACCCGCAATGGCCGACATCCCCGGTGTTCAGGACGCGCCGGGCCCACAACACCGCGTCGTGGGAGGTCGGTCCTTTGGGCTTGTCGAGCAGGAAAAGCCCGGAAATGACCTTGCGGCTCAAAATCGGCAGGGGCATCAGATTTCGGTTTTGGGCCTCCGCCGTTGACGTGGAGGCGGAAGGGCGGGTTTGTGCAAATCTTCGATGATTTCGTGCAGGCGGGCGGCCCGGGCCGGGGTGTTGTCAAAAACAAAGTGCAGTTCCGGAAGCCGGCGCAAACTTTCCAAGCGACGCATCTGGCGTTTGATGTCGAATTTCATCCCCTCAAGCAACTCGGACGTGCGCGCCTGTTCCTCCGCGTTGCCGAGCACCGAATAGAAAACCTTCGCCTGTTCAAGGTCCTCGGTGACGCTGACGCCCAGGAACGTGATGAATCCAAAGCCGGGGGGCTGGTTCTCGAGAACGTAGTTCGAAATCTCGCGAAGAAGGAGCTCATTGACACGGTCAACCCTTCGCGGCCGCATGGGAGACCCCCCTTTTAAAGTTTCCGGGCGTGTTTTTCGATCAGGTAAAACTCAAATCTGTCGCCGACTTTAATGTCTTGGAAATTGGCCAGGGCGATGCCACATTCATACCCCTTATCCACGTCTTTCACGTCGTCTTTGAAGCGCCGAAGGCTGGCGATCGCCCCCTCAAAAACCACCACGCCGTTCCGGACGAGGCGGGCCTTGCCGGTGCGCGACACTTTTCCGTCCGTGACCATGCACCCCGCGACAAAGCCAACCTTGGGCGCGGTGAACGTCTTCCGCACTTCGGCCCAACCGGTGGTGACTTCCTTTTCCTCGGGATCCAGAAGACCTTCGAGGCCGGCCTTCACTTCGTTGATCATGTCGTAAATGATGCGGTAGGTCTTGAATTCAACGCCCTCGCGGAGGGCCAGGGATTCGGACATCGGGTCCGGCCGGACGTTGAAGCCCAGGATCACCGCGTCGGAGGCGTGGGCCAAAACAACGTCCGAGTTGGTGATGCCGCCGATCCCGGCGTGGATGATCCGCACGGCGATTTCACCGGTGCTTAATTTTTCAAGAGAATCCCGGATGGCTTCCAGGGAGCCCTGCACGTCCGCCTTCAAAACGATGGGAAGGTTTTTGACTTTGCCGGCGGCGGCCTCCTCGTGAAAGGCCTCGAGGGTGAGGTGCGGGCGGGTCCGCCGCGCGTCGTCCGAGGCAATGATCTGACGGCGCTCGGCGATTTCGCGCGCCTCACGGTCGGTGGCCACCGCCACCAGTTTGTCCCCGGCCTGAGGTGTTCCCGACAACCCCATGATTTCCACGGGGTAGGCGGGGGGCGCCTCCTTCACCCGCTCTCCCTGGTCGTTGGTGAGGGCGCGAATCCGGCCGGCGGTGACGCCGCACACGAAGGAATCCCCGATGCGCAGCGTGCCCTTTTGAATAAGCACGGTGGCCACAGGCCCGCGGCGGGGGTCCAGCTTCGCCTCCACCACGACGCCCTGGGCGGGGCGGTTGGGGTTGGCCTTCAGCTCCAGCAATTCGGCCTCGATGAGGATCATTTCGAGCAATTTGTCCAAATTGGTTTTTTGCTTTGCGGAAACTTCCACCATCACCGTCTTCCCGCCCCAGTCTTCGGCGACGAGTTCCAAATTCGCCAATTCCTGTTTGATGCGTTGGGGGTTGGCCGTCGGCAAATCGCATTTGTTGATGGCCACGACGATGGGCACGCCCGCGGCCCGGGCGTGGTTGAGGGCCTCCACCGTCTGGGGCATGACCCCGTCGTCGGCGCCCACGACCAGGATCACGAGGTCCGTCGCCTGCGCTCCGCGCGCCCGCATGGCCGTAAAGGCCTCATGGCCCGGCGTGTCGAGGAACGTGACGAGGCCCCTTTCCGTTTTGACCTGATAGGCCCCGATGTGCTGGGTGATCCCTCCGGCTTCCTTTTCCGCCACACGGGCGGAACGGATCGCGTCCAAAAGGGAGGTTTTACCGTGGTCCACATGGCCCATGACCGTCACCACGGGCGGTCGCGGCTTCAACTCGGCGAGGTCGTCCGGCGTGTTGAGCGCCTCGTCGGCGTAAAGCAAAACGATTTCCACGTCGAAATTGAAGGCTTCGGCAACGCGCGCGACCGTGTTCGCGTCCAACCTCTGGTTCAAATTGGCCATGACGCCCAGCGTGATGAGCTTCTTCATGACGTCGGGCAGCTTGGCGCCCATTTTTTCCGCCAACTCCTTGACCGTGACGGTCTCCGGCACGCTGATTTTAACGCGCGGCGCCGGCGGCGGGGCCGGGGGCGCTTTGGCGACGGGTTCGGGTTTTATTTCAGTTTTCTGGGACGGCGCGGGAGCCCGGAGAGGTTCCGCCGAAGCCGGGGGCGCCGAAGGGGTGGCGTGGCCGGGACGATGCGAAACCGGCTTGGCCGCCGGGACTGATTTTACCGATAAAGCGGGCGGGATCCGTTTCAACGCCGGAGCCGCTTTGACGGCGAGAGGCGTCGGGGGCGCTTTGGCCGCCGGCGGGGTTTTAACTTCTTTCTTAAGACGGGGCGATGCCAGGGTCTCTTTTTTCGCGGCCGAGGTTTCCTTGCGGGGAGCGGTTTTGCTCTTCATATGTTTCACCGCGGCCTTGGGTTTATTTTTGGCGGCCGCCGCCAGGGGCCGTCCCGGTTTGTCGGACGAAGCATCGGTTTTTTGGGGGGTTGCTTTAGAGGCGACTTTAAGAGAAGCGGGTTTTTTCTTGTCGTGGCTCATGGGGTCAGGCGTCCTTTTGTTCAGCGGCTTCGGGGGCCGCGGCTGGGGGCTGTCCCGGTTCGTCGGACGGGGCGGCCGCCGCGCTGGGCTCCACCGGGGCCGGAACGCTCTCTGCGGGTGTCGCCGGGGGCGGGACAGAAGTCGACGCAGCCTTTTTCTCCAAATAGACCTTGGCGGCGTCGATGATTTTTTCCGCGGTTTTTTCCCCGACGCCGGAGAGGGCGGTCAGGTCATCGGGTTTTGCCTTCGCCAGCCGTTCGATGTCCCCCCACCCGCCTTTTTGAAGGACGTCGGCGGTTTTGGGCCCGACGCCATCCAATTGGGACAATTCGTCGATGCGCGCCGCCGTTGTGGCCTGGGATTCCTCTTTTTTCTGGGATTCGGAACGTACGTCAATGTTCCACCCGGTCAATCTGTTGGCCAGGCGGACGTTTTGACCGGCCTTGCCGATGGCCAGGGGCAGTTGGTCGTTGGCGACGAGCACTTCGGCCCTTTTTTCCTCAACGCTCACGATCCGAACCGACAAGGGCTTGACGGGGGCCAGCGCGTTGGCGATGTAGGTGGACGCCTCCAGAGAATAGGCCACCAAATCAACCCGTTCTCCCTGCAGTTCGTTGATGATCGGGCGGACCCGAGAGCCCTTGACCCCAACGCAGGCCCCGATGGGGTCGACTTTGGGGTTGTGGCTCCGCACCACCACTTTGGAACGGAAACCAGCCTCGCGCACGACATCCATCACTTCCACGGTTTTCTCATAGATTTCCGGCACTTCCTGCTCGAAGAGACGCTTCACGAAATCGGGGTGGGCCCGGGACAAGATGACTTCAGGCCCCCGCGGTCCCTTTTCCACTTTCAAAATCAGCGCGCGGACGCGGTCCCCGACCATCCAATGCTCCCGGCGGACCTGCTCCCTCACGGGGATGACGCCCTCGTTGCGGCCCATGTCCACGATGAGGTTCCGGTTGGCGAACCGCTGGACCGTGCCGTTGATGAGGATGCCTTCCTTCGGCTTATATTCGGTGTACAGGCTTTCCCGCTCGGTTTCCCTGATCTTCTGAATCAGGACCTGCTTCGCGGTCTGGGCCGCGATGCGGGCGAAATCCTCCGCCTCGACCGGAATCTTGAATTCGCCGCCTTCGATGACGCCGATCTTCGTCCGGTTCGCCTCGGCGGCGGTGATTTCCACGGCGGTATTGAGGACCGTGTCGACGATGGTTTTCACCACGTAGGCCCGGATCGTTCCGGTCTGGGGGTCGATGGCGGCCTGGACGTTGAACTGTTGTCCGGCGTGTTTCCGGTAGGCGGAAACCAGGGCCTGCTCGATCATCTTTAAAATTTCTTCCTTGGGAATTCCCTTGTCCTTTTCGATCTGCTCCAGGGCTGGGATGAGTTCGTTCTTGTTCATAGGGGGTTGTTCTCTGCCTCTTTTTCCATCTCTTTATTGACATCGATGATCGGGTCGAGCTTCGCGCCGGCAATGCCGTCCAAGGGCAATTTGACCAACCCGCTCGTCCGGTCCACCAGCCACACTTCGTTGCCGTGCACGCCCTGAAGGAGGCCGTGGAAATTTCGCTGGTTGTTGATCGGCGCGAAAAGTTTCAAGACCACGTCGATGCCGGTGTACCGCTCGTAGTCCTGCCGTTTTCGAAGCGGGCGGTTCAGCCCGGGGCTCGACACCTCCAGGGCGAAGGAGCCCTTCAAGAGGCCGCTCGGTTCCAGGGCATCGCCCAGGCGCCGGCTCCAGACCGCGCAGTCTTCCAGGGAAAAGCCGCCGGCCTTGTCGAGAAAAAACCGAAGCACCCACCCCGACGGCTCCCGCTGGTATTCCACCGCCACGGACTCCACCCCCCCTTCGGCCAAAAGGGGAGCGCAAAAAGACCCGATGTCGTCGGAGATCGCCATAAAACAAAAAGAGCGGCTTGAACTTCAGCCACTCTAGGGAGATTCTACAAAACCCGACGGTTCAGCGCAAGCCGCTTGCGAAAGCGCTGGGGGGACCGTCTATTGGAAGAAATACATCAATTTCAGCCCGCCGGCGTTGATCACGTCGCCTTCCTTCAGGGGCACTTGAGCCTGCTCCATCAATGGGATGCCGTTCAATTTGACTATTTTTTCCTTCAAGGCGGTGAGCGCGTGCCCGTCGGCTTTTTTGATGATGCAGGCGGCCAATTCCGGCTGGAAAAATCCCTTCAGCTTGATGTGAGCCTGCGAGGATTTACCGATGTAGGTGGTGAGAAGAGTCAGGGAGTAGGGGACGCCGGGGTTTTCCCCCTCCAGAACGCGCAGAAAGGCCGCCTTTTCGGCGATGATCTTGGGCGGGGCTGGCGACGCGCTCATGACGACGGTCGCGTCCGAGGAAACGGTGTCTTTGGGTGCGGCGGCCGCGGCCGCCGCCGCGGCTTCCTCCTCGTTGATGAAGGTCAGCGTGTGCTTGGCAATGACCAGTTCGTCCTCGTGGTGCAGCGGGGACCGGGTGACCTTGCGGTCCCGCAAAAAGGTGCCGTTGGTGCTGTTGAGGTCCTCGATGAAGAAGGCCCCCGAGGGGTCCATCACCACCTTGGCGTGGCGGCCCGAAACGGCGGGGTTGTCGATCACCACATCGTTGTCGGGACGCCGCCCGATGGAGGTTTCGGGCAGGACGATCGGAAGATCTTTGAGGATGGCTCCGTTGAATTTGAGGAGAAGTTTGACCACGTTGGCCCCTTTTGTCTTAGGCGGTCCGGCGCGCCGGCCGCCGCCAGAGTTTCTTCACCGACGACCATAATCCCACGCTCTGGACTCGTCCGACGGCCACGGTCACGTTGTCCCGCCCGCCTTGTTCCAGCGCCAAACGAACCAGATTATGGCACATTTCCGTCGGCTCCTTCAAACGCGAGAGTTCGGCGGAAATCGCGCCGTCCTTGACCATCCGGGACAGGCCGTCGGAACAGAGCAAAATCAAATCGCCGTTTTCCAAATTCGGTTCCGTAACGTCCACCTCCACCTCGGCCTTGACGCCGAGGGCGCGCGACAGCACGTTTTGGATTTCAGACGTTTCGGCCTGTTCCGGCGTGAGGAGGCCCTTGGCCACCTGTTCGGCCACCAGCGAGTGGTCTTGGGTGATCTGGCGGAACTCGCCCTTGCGAAGCAAATAGAGACGGCTGTCCCCCACGTGCGCCACGGCCAGGCGGCGTCCGCTGAGGAGAGCGGCCACCACGGTGGTGCCCATGCCCCGGCGTTCGGGGCTTTTTTGGGCGGTTTCCAAGATCATGTCGTTGGCCAAGTGGACGGCCGCGTCCAGAAGACGCGCGCGGTCCGAAAGGTGGAGGGGGGCGCCGTCCCTGGCGGGAATTTTTCCCGTGCGCAGGGCCTGAACCACCTGGTCCCGAATGACCTGGACGGCCAAATGGCTGGCCACCTCGCCGGCGGCGTGGCCCCCCATGCCGTCGGCGACGATCAACAGGCCGAGGTCTCCGTCGGCGAAACAGCTGTCCTCATTGTTGCGCCGGACTTTTCCGGGATCGGTGAGAACCGCCGCATGCAATTGCGTGGGCAACACTAGAGCTTTTGCGTTCCGTCCGGATTGGAATTCCCGGAGGGCGGCTCGTTCAGCTTGACCGTGTCCGATCCGCCGGCGTAGGGCGACGATACCCGGACGGTCGGTTCCGAAAGCGGCAGGGGGGCCAGCCCAGCCAACGGATCGGGAGGGCTGTCAGCGGCGGCGGCCCCGTCCGACAAACCGGGACCGCCCCTAGCGGCGGCGGGCGGCTGTTCCACTGCGCCGGCCGGGACGGCGTCGGGGGATTGAACGCAGGCGCGGATGTCCTTCGCCATTTCCCCTCCGCGTTGATAGCGCAGATCGGGGTCTTTTTGGAGCGCCTTGTCGATCACGGCCTTGATCCCGGCGGAAACGCGGTCGGCCCGCTTGAACCGGGGATCGGGGTGGGGCTCGTTGGCGATTTTAAAAAGCAGGGTGGCGATGCTGTCCCCTTCAAAGGGTTTTTCGCCGGCCAGCATTTCGTAGAGCATGACGCCCAGGGAAAACAGGTCCGAGCGGCCGTTCACCTTTTTTCCGGACAACTGCTCCGGGGACATGTAGCTGGGGGTCCCCATGACCGTCCCGGTGGCGGTCTTGGAGGAGGCCGTGATGCGCGCGATGCCGAAGTCCGTCACGCGCAGCGTCCCGTCCTTCAGCCGCATCATGTTGGCGGGCTTGACGTCCCGGTGAATCACGCCGTTCGTGTGGGCGTAATCGAGCGCGTCGGCGATCAGCGCGACGTATTCCAGCACCTGGGGGACGGGGAGGAGGTTGTCCTTCTCCACGTATTTTTTGAGGTCTTCCCCCTCCAAAAATTCCATGGCGATGAAGGAAATTTCGTTGTCCTCGCCGGCGTCGAAAATCCGGATGATGTTGGGGTGGTTGAGGGTCCCGGCCGATTCGGCCTCGCGGAAAAACCGGTCCTTGGTGAATTTGGCCGTTTCGGCGTCCATGTCGTCATCGAAGCGCAAAGTCTTGATGGCCACCGGCCGGTTGATCTTCGGGTCCTTGCCCAGGTAGACGACCCCCATGGCCCCGCGGCCGAGTTCTTTCTGGATTTCGTAGCGGCCCAGGGTGGGTTTGGCCGCCCCCTCGCCCATGACCAGCGTCCCGCCCTGTTTCCCGCCGCCCAGGCCGGCGCCCATGATCATGGTCTCCCCGGCCTGTTTCATGGACTTCGCCTTTTCCTTGATGTCTTTGAAATTCGGGTCGGCCTTGGCGATGTGCTCGTACACCACGACGGCCTTGTTGAATTGGCGCTTCCGCTCAAAATCCAGCGCTAAATTGTAGAGGACGCCCTTCATTTCTTCGTCCACGGGGCATTTCTGCAGCTTCTCCAACGCCATGTCGAGAAGGCCCTGGCCCTGAAAGGACAGGCCCAGCATTTTGTTCGTTTCGGCGCTTTGGGCTTCGACAAATTCCTTCCGCTGTTCCACGAAGAAGAACCGGCGCGCGGTGATGAGGCCGTAGGCGAGCGTCAAGAGCGCGAGGGGATAGAACACCCGGATCCACAACCCGTGGGTCATGAAAAGCCCGAACCCCGCCCCCAAAACGGCCAGCAAGAGCGCACCCGAAACCAGCGCCCCGGCGCGGGCGCGAAGCCGGGGCAGCAGGAGCGTGACGAAGAGGCCGATCAAGAGCAGAACGCCGGCTTCGGCCCGCCCCGCCCAGGAGGGGCGCCGGAGGAAGTCGCCCTCCAGGATATTTTGGAGGGAGGCGGTGAGGATGCCGTTGAATTGATGGGTGGCTTCCACGGGCGTGACGAACACGTTGCCGAGCCCCAGGGCGGTCAGACCGATGAGCACCACTTTGTTTTTGAACGCGGCCGGAGCGACCCCGCCCTCGTCACGGAGCACGTCCACGGCGGAGACGCGTTTGACGCCGGCAAAAGGCCCCTGGTATTTGATCAGCAGGCGGTTGTTGGGGTCCAGGGGGATTTTTTTATCCCCCAGGCGGATTTCCCGCCCAAGGTCCACCGCGATTTTCGACGTGGGAATCCCCAGCGCGACCCGCGCCATCTCGAGCGCCATGGACGGGTGGAATTGCCCCTTGTACTTCATGATCACGGCGTCCCTGCGGACGGTCCCGTCGACGTCGGAAAAAATGTTCGAATGCCCGATGCCGACCACGCCCTTGGCAAAGGCGGGGATGGGCAGGAGGGGTTGGAACCCCTCCAGCAACCTCGACCCGTCGCCGTCCACCTGGGCCTGTAGAAATGCCCGGGGGCTCATGCGCTCCACATTTTCCGGGGTTTCATCCACCAGGGGCTTGTCCAGCGTGGCAAAGGAAAACGGTAAAACGACGCCCCGGGTTTCCTGGAGCGCCTCAGCCAGTTGGGCGTCGTTGTCCAGCGACTGCTCGGCGTCGGAAAGGTCTTCCAGGAAATCCTCCCAGGGAGCCAGGGATTTGACGTCGGCCCGCGCGCGGGGCGCCTTTCCCTTGCGGGCCGCCGCCGCGCGCTGTTGCTTCAGGATGCCTTCGCCCCGCTTGCGGAGTCCGCGCAGGGCTTCGAGGCCCTGGTTTTCATCGGGATCGACATAGAGGATGGTGAGGCCGATGACTTTGGGCTTGCCGTCGGAAATCCGCCGCAGGAGTTCCGCCACATGGCCACGGGGCCAGGGCCAGCGCCCGACCGCCTCGATCGACGGCTCATCGATGACCACCAACCGCAGATCGTCGGACGGCACGGCCGTCGGCATGAGACGCAACCGGAGATCGTAAAGTTTAAGTTCGAGGGATTCGGTGATCGCCGGGCGCAAGAACGCCAACCCGCCCAACAGGGTGGTGAGGGCCAGGCCCAGGACCGCGTCGGCGCCCCCCAGCCGTTTCACGCGCCGATCCTTTCGGGAGGGCGAAAATTCAACGCGCGGGACCGCCGACCGGGGGCGCGGGGGGCGGCCCGCCTTTTTTCCGGGCCTCCATCGCGGCGTGGCGCTGGCGCTGACGCTCGGCCACCTTTTCCCGAAGCGCCATTTCCAAGGCGGGGTTCTCCCGCAACATCCGCTTGAAATTGTCGTGGGAAATCATGAGGATTTCGGTGTTGTCTTCGGCCGCGCGGATGGTCGCGCTGGCGGTGGTGGAATCCAGGAGCGACATTTCGCCGAAGAATTCGCCGGGATTCAATTCCCCCAGCAACGCCTTGTCGCCCCCTTCTTTAGCGTACACCTGGACCTTCCCCTGCTTGACGATGTGGAAATTGTGGCTGATCTCGCCCTGGAATATGACCGTCTGGCCCTTGGCATACGTGTGACGCTCGATTTCCGCCGTGAGGGCGCTGAGTTGCTCGTCGGTAAAAAAGGACATGACGTCGACATTGCGTTTTAAAAACATCGTGTCGTCAAAGGGCACGGTTTTCCTCCAATTTGAGTTCGGCGGCGGCGCCCGGCGGACGGGTCCGGCGCTCCGCGACGGCGTTCACGGCCGCGTCCACGGGCACGTCTTCGGACGTTGTGCTCCCGCGCTTTTTGATTTCCACCAGGCCGAGAGCCAGCTTTTTCTCCCCCACGGTGACGCGCCAGGGGAGGCCCAACAGGTCCGCGTCTTTGAACTTGACGCCGGCGCGCTGGTCCCGGTCGTCCAAAAGGACCTCAAAGCCCTTCGCGGCGAAGGCCCGCTCCAGGCGCTCCGCCGCCTCCATCACCCGGGGCTCCGCCGTGTTGAGCGGGAGGATCGCCACGTCGAAAGGGGCCAGCGCTTCCGGCCACACGATCCCGTTTTCATCGTGGGATTGCTCCAGGGCGGCGGCCACGACCCGGCTCACGCCAATGCCGTAGCACCCCATCTGGTAAAAAGTTTTCGTTCCTTTTTCAGTCAAAAACCCCGCGTCCATCGCCCGGGAATACTTCGTCCCGAGCTTGAAGGTGTGCCCGACCTCGATCCCTTTAAAGAAGGATAGCCGCTTTTGGCAGCGCGGGCAAGGGTCGGATTCGGTCACCCGCCGGATGTCGGCCACCCGGGCGGGCGCGTAATCCCGCGGGGTGTTGATGTTCCGGGTGTGCTTCCCGGTCTTGTTCGCGCCCGAAATTCCGTTCACGACGGCCACGGCCGCGTGGTCGGCGATGATTTCGGCCTTCAACCCCACGGGGCCGGCGAACCCCACCTCGCACCCGGCGATCTTCCGGTACAGCTCATCGTTGGCCCGGTGGAGCCGCTGGGCGTCCAGGACCTTCTGCAGTTTGGCCTCGTTCAGTTCGGTGTCGCCGCGGAGCAGCGCCACCACGGGCTTGTCGTCGGCGACGTAGAACAACGTCTTTAAAAAGGAACCCTTCGGCGCCCCGAGAAGCTGGGACACCTCCTCCACCGCGCCGGCCCCCGGCGTGTCCACGTCGGTCCGGGGTTGCGGGGGCTCCGTGGAGCGGGACGTCGGCGGCAGAACCTCGGCGCGCTCGACGTTGGCGGCGTAACCGCAGGCCTCGCAGGCCGCGATCGTCTCTTCTCCCGTTTCGGCCAAGACCATGAACTCGTGGGAAAAATTGCCGCCGATGGCGCCCGTCTGGGCCTCGACGGGGCGGAAGTTCAGGCCGCAACGGGTGAAAATACGCTCGTAGGCGGCGAAAACGGACCGATAGGTTTGCTCCAAATCGGCCTCGTCGGCGTGGAAGGAGTAGGCGTCCTTCATATGGAACTCCCGGGCCCGCATGACGCCGAAGCGGGGGCGGATCTCGTCCCGAAACTTTTCCCCGAATTGGTAGAGCAGCAAGGGGAGCTCCCGGTAGGACCGCACCTCCCGGCGCACCAAGTCCGTCACCACCTCTTCGGCGGTCGGCGCCAGGCAGAACTCCGCGTCTTTGCGGTCTTTCAACCGCATCATTTCCTTGCCGTACGCCTGCCAGCGGCCGGTCTCCTGCCAAAGTTCCTTGGGCTGGAGCGTGGGCATCCAAATTTCCTGTCCGCCCACCCGGTCGAGCTCCTCCCGGACGATGCGCTCAACGTTGCGCAGGGCTCGCAGGCCGAAGGGCAGCCATTCGTAGAACCCCGAAGCGACCTTGCGTATCATTCCCGCCCGAAGCATGAGGCGCGCCGAGGGCGTGTCCGCGTCGGCGGGGACTTCCTTCAGCGTCGGCAACAGGCAACGGGACAGGCGCATTATTTGGGGTCGGACGGGACGTCAGCCGTGGACGATGTTTTTCCGCTGCGGAGCCGCTGAAAGTCGGAGAACGTGGCGAAAATCAAAATGCCGAGCAGGACCGAGAGTCCGACGGCGTTGGCCGTCTGAACGATGCGCCGGCTCACGGGCCGGCGAAAGAGGCCCTCCAGAAGGAAAAACATCAAATGTCCGCCGTCCAGCATGGGGATCGGGAAGAGGTTGAAGAGCCCGATGCCCAGGGAAATCATGGCGATCAAAAACACGTAGTCCTGCATCCCGCTTTGGGCCGATTTGGAAATGACCGTGGCGATGCCGACCGGTCCGGAGAGCTCGGGTTTCTCCCGTCGCACGATCCGCTGCCATAGGTAATCCAGGGTGTGCAGGCTCCAAAACACGGTTTGACGCCCGCCCATCCTCACCGCGTCGATCATCCCCATTTTTTCAAAGACATAGCTCGTGGCCTGGGTGATTCCGATCAAGCCATGGCCGGTGACCGCGTCTTTCAGCGGGGTCAGCTTAAACGTCAAGGGGACCGCCTCGGTGGTCTCCTTTCTTTCGACACCCAGGGTCAAAGAACGTCCGGCACTCTGATGGATGATTTCGGCCAGGCCCGCCCAGGTGGCGGCGGGTTGGCCGTTCACGGACACCACGCGGTCCCCGGTTTTTAAACCGGCCCTTTGGGCCGGATAGCCCTCCTTCAATTCCCCGATCACCGGGTCCGGGGAAAGCGAAGGGTTTCCCCAGGTGAAGAAGACGACGCTAAAAAGGAAAAACGCCAACAGGTAATTCATGGCCGGCCCGGCCAGGACGATGGGGATTCTTTTGTACCACGGCTGGGCGAAGAATTCGCGGGGGTCGCGGGGTTCCGACCGTTCCGCCCCGGGATCCATTTCCCCCGCCATGCGCACCTCGCCGCCCAGGGGGATCCAGGCCAGGCAATACCGGGTTTCGCCCCATTGGAATCCCCACAATTCAGGACCAAGGCCGAAGGAAAAACGGTCGACCCGGACGCCCGTGCGTTTGGCCACGATGAAGTGCCCGAATTCATGTACGAATATGACAACGCCGAACGCCACCACCACTCCGAGGGAACCAATCAAGAACGAGATCACGATGTCTCCTTTTCAATCCAATCGCGGGCCCGGTCGCGGGCCCAGACGTCGGCGTTAAGAATAGCGGATAACGCGGCGCCCTCGCCAGAGGGGGCGGGGCCGGCGCGGTGGGCGCCGACGACGTCCGCGCAGAGCCGGGGGATCGCGGTGAAGGAAATCCGGCCGTCCAGGAAGGCCAGCACGGCCGCTTCGTTGGCGCCGTTGAACACCGCAGGGAAGGTTTTCCCTCGGGCGCCGGCGCGAAGGGCCAGGGAGAGGCACGGAAATCTTCTGAAATCCGGCTTCTGAAAGTCCAATCGCTCGATGTCTTCCAACCGGAGGGACTTGAGCGGGGTGGGCCGGCGGTCCGGGTGGGTCAGGGCGTACTGGATGGGAAGCCTCATGTCGGGGTGGGACAATTGCGCCAGCACGGCGCCGTCATGAAATTCGACCAGCGAGTGGACGATGGATTGCGGATGGATGACGATGTCGATCCGATCCAAAGGGACGCCGAACAAATGGTGGGCCTCGATGGCCTCCAGGCCCTTGTTGGTCAAGGTGGCGCAATCCACGGTGATTTTCTTTCCCATCTTCCAGGTCGGGTGGGCGAGCGCCTCTTCAGGGCTCACGGTGTCCAAGGACCCTCTTCGACGGTAGAAGGCCCCTCCGGAGGCCGTCAAAACGATGCGCCGGACGTCCCGGGGACCGACGCCGTTCAAGCACTGAAAAATGGCTGAATGTTCGCTGTCCACGGGGAGGATCTCCGCCCGGTGGCGCCGCGCGGCGTCCATCACAAGGTCCCCGGCCACGATCAGGGCCTCTTTGTTGGCCAGGGCGATTTTCTTCCCCGCCCGAACGGCCGCCAGCAAGGGACGGAGGCCCACGGCGCCGACCAGGGCCGAGAGGACGAGACGGGCCCGCGGGAGGGAGGCCAGAGTTTCCAGGCCCTCCACCCCCGCGCCGATCCGGAGGAGAATCCGGCGAGAACGCGCCCAACGGCCCAGGGCGGCGGCCGCCGCGGGGTCGCCGACGGCCGTGTGCGAGGGGCGGAATTCAAGGATCTGGGCCTTCAGCCGCTCGATGTTCGATCGGGCCGAAAGGCCCGCCACCCGGAACCCGCTTCCAGCCCGGTTGAGGCGGCGCACGACATCCAGGGCGTTGACGCCGATGGACCCCGTCGAGCCCAACACGACGAGACACCGGCAACGGTCGGAGACCGTTGCACTTGGGGCGCCAGCGGCGCTGATGCGGTTCACGACGCCCGGCCGACGGAGATCAGGTAGAAATAAAGGAAGGGCCCGGACAGCAAAAAAGAATCAAAGCGGTCCAGCACGCCGCCGTGCCCCGGCAGGAGGGACGAGGAATCCTTCACGCCGAAACACCGCTTGAAGAGGGATTCCGCCAAGTCGGACGCCTGCGCCAAGGCCCCGAGACCGAGCGCTAGGAGGACCGCCTCGCCGCGCCCGAAAAGGGCCTGCAGCCATCCTTCGCGAATCAACAGGGCGGCCAGGACGGCCGCGGCCAATCCCGCCGCGGCGCCTTCCCAGGACTTTTTCGGGCTGACCTGGGGGGACATACGGTGTTTCCCCATCAGCGATCCCACCGCCCAGGCGGCGGTGTCCTGGGCCCAGACGAGCGCCACCAAAAAAAACGCGGCGTGACGGCCCGCGTTGAACAGCGCGGGCGACGCTCCGCGGAGCTCCCGCAAAAGGATGAAGCCCCCGAGGGGCCAGGCGATGAGCAGAATCCCTCCCGAGGACATGGCCAGCCGCAGCATGGAAAGGGTTTTGTCCCGCCGGGCGAACTCGCGAAACACGAGGACCGCGACGGCCGCGGCGAGGGCCAGAGCCGGGGCCTGGGCCGCGAAGGGGGTGGAGGGGCGGACGCCGGGAAACACCAGCGCCGCGACGACGAGAAGTCCGGCCGCAACGCCCCACCAGGACTGGGTGGCGTGGCCTCCGGCCTCCGCCATGGCGTGGTATTCCACCAAGGCCAAAAAAATCAATGTGGTCATGAACACCAGGAAAGGCGCGCTTCCCAAATAGAGGACCCAAAGGAAAAGAGGGGCCAAAAATAGCGTTGTGAGAATGCGGGGGAGGAGCATGGGGAATGAAGAGACTAGACGGCGCCGAAACGCCGCTCGCGGCGCTGGTAATCCAAGAGGGCTTGAGTCAACTCCGGCCGCCGGAAATCCGGCCAAAAAACGGGCGTTACGTAAATTTCCGCGTAGGCGGACTGCCACAGCAAAAAATTCGAGAGCCGGAATTCGCCCGAGGTGCGGATCAGCAAATCCGGATCGGGAACACCGGCGGTGTAGAGCCGCCGGGAGAGCGATTCCTCCGTGAGGGCCTCCCCCCCCTGAACGGCCGCCCGGGCGGCGTCCACGATTTCCTGGCGTCCGCCGTAATTGAGGGCGAGTTGAAGGAGCAGGCCTTTGTTCTTGGAAAGGCGGTCAACGGTCCGATCCAACTCGCGCCGCACGTCTCCAGGCAGCCCTTCCAGACGCCCGATGGGGCGGAGGCGCACCCCGTGGCTGTCCAATTCCTTGACTTCCCTTCGCAGTGTGCGCACCAACAAGCCCATCAATCCGCGCACTTCGGCCGGGGAGCGCTGCCAGTTTTCGGTGGAAAAAGCGTAAAGCGTCAAAACGGAAATCCCGAACTCCCCGGAGGCGCGGACGATCTCCCGGACACTCTCGGCGCCGGCGCGGTGGCCCAAAAGCCGAGGCAAGCCGCGGCGCCGCGCCCAGCGTCCGTTGCCATCCATGATCACCGCCACGTGGCGAGGCATTCGGGAACGGTCGAGTTGGGCGGAAAGCTCCACGGCGGCCGTCCCATCCGACGAGCCGGGACGGCCCCTAGCGGCGGCCGACGCGCGATGTTTGAGAAGTGTGGTCATGAGTGGTGGACCTGTGTCTCCGGAATCCGTCAACCGGCGACGGGGAAAAAAGCCTCAAATCTCAAGGATGTCCTTCTCTTTGGCGGCGAGGGCCTCATCGACACGTTTGATGTAGGCGTCGGTCAATTGCTGGAGGACGTGCTCGCCGCTTTTTCGCTGGTCCTCGGAAAGGGTCTTGTCCTTCTCGGCTTTTTTAATTTTCTCCATGGCGTCCCGGCGGTCGTTGCGGATGGACACGCGGAATTCCTCGGCGATTTTCTTGACCGCTTTGACCAACTCTTTACGGCGCTCCTCGGTCAACGTCGGCACCAGAAGGCGGATCATCTTCCCGTCGTTGTTCGGCGTGAGGCCGAGGTCCGACGTTTGAATGGCTTTCTCGATGGCCTGGAGCGATCCCGCGTCCCAGGGCCTGACTTCTATGGTGCGGCCTTCCGGAACGCTGACGGCGGCCAATTGCTTGAGCGGCGTGTGGGTGCCGTAATAGTCCACCTTGATGTGGTCCAACAACGTGCCCGTGGCGCGGCCCGTGCGAAGGCTGGCGAATTCCTGGCGGATCCTCTCGATGGATTTTTTCATCTTGTCCTCCGCCTCGGTTAAGGCGGGCTGGAGTTGGGGGATGGGAGAGGTCATGGGCGTCCTCGCGGTGGAATTAGGGGGTGATCAGGGTGCCGACGTTTTCGCCCGCGATGGCGCGGCGGACGTTACCGGATTTTTTGAGGCGGAAAACCCGCACCGGAATTTTGTTTTCCAGGCAGAGGGATAGGGCGGTGGAATCCATGACGCCCAACCGGTCCCGGAGGGCCGTGAGCAACGTCAAGGTTTTGTAGCGCTTGGCCTTGGGGTTTTTGTGCGGGTCGGAATCGTAGACGCCGTCCACCTGAGTGGCTTTCAATAAGATTTGGGCCTCGATCTCGGAGGCGCGCAGGGCGGCGGCCGTGTCCGTGGAGAAGAACGGGTTGCCCGTGCCCGCAGCGAAAATCACCACGCGGCCTTTTTCAAGGTGCCGAATGGCGCGCCGCCGGATGTAGGGCTCCGCCAATTTGGCCACCTCCAAGGCCGAGAGGACCCGCGTAGGCACGCCGAGTTGCTCCAGAGCGTCCTGAAGGGCCAGGGCGTTCACCAGGGTGGCCAACATTCCCATCTGGTCGGAAATCACACGGTCCAGCTCCCGGCCCTGCCCGCGCGCCCCGCGCCAGATGTTGCCGCCGCCGACGACGACGGCGATTTGGTGATGGGCCTTCCGGGCCGATTTCAACTCCTGGGCAATGCCGAACAAAGCGTCGACGTCGATGCCGGACGTGGCCCGGCCCAACAGCGCCTCGCCCGACAATTTAAAAACGACCCGCCGAATTTTTTTCGACACGGCCCGGGGGGGCTTACTCGTCTTCGCCGACCTTGAAGCGGGCGAAGCGGCGCACTTCGACGGGTTCACCCACTTTTTTCACCGTCTCCTCCACCCGCCGGCGGAGCGATCCCTTGGGGTTCAGATTGTCGGACTGTTCCAGGAGGCAGAAGTCTTGAAGGAACTTCTTCAAATTCCCCTCGGCGATTTTGTCCCAGATTTTCTCGGGTTTTCCCTCGTTTTTGGCCTTCTCCCGGCCGATGGATTTTTCCTTTTCAACGACGTCGGCGGGCACTTCCTCGGGACGGACCCACCGGGCGCCATTGGCCGCCGCCTGCATGGCGATGACCTTGGCGAGTTCCGCCGTTTCCGGCGCGGCGGCGGCGCGGTCGGAAGCGGCTCCCACTTCCACCAGCGCCCCGACTTTGACGCTCTCGCTGGGATGGACGTAGGCGAAAAAGATCCCCGGTTTTTGCCGGTCGAACCGCGCGAACCGCTTCAAGACGATATTTTCCCCCAATTTGGCGGCCATTTGCTGAAGGGAAGCCTGCGGGGCGTCCGCGGGGGATGACCAGGGGGGCGATGCCGTGAGGGCTTTTTGGAGCAGTTCATCCAACAGCGCTTTGAAATCATCGGTGCGAGCCACATAGTCGGTTTCACAGGTCAGCTCTATCAACACCGCCGTCTGGCCCGAGGGGTCAAGGCGGGCCAGCACCAACCCGGCTCCGGTCACGCGCCCCGATCGCTTAGCCGCGGACGCCGCGCCCTGCTCGCGCAGGGTTTGAACGGCTTTTTCAAAATCCCCCCCCGAGGCGGTGAGGGCGCGTTTGCAATCCATGAGCCCCGCGCCGGTCTTGGCGCGCAACCGGCCGACGAGGTCGCTGGTGATGACAGTCATGCTGTTCCCCCCGTCACGCGTTGGTGGCTGTGGCCGCCGCGGTTTCCACCGCGCCCGAGGCGCCGTCCGTGAGGCCAATGTCCTCTTCCGCCGCGACCGGTTCGGCGGCGGGTTCGTTTCGCTTTGCAAGTTCCGCGCCTTCCAGCACGCTGTCGGCAACCAGCTTGCAGAACAGGCGCACAGAGCGGATGGCGTCGTCGTTCCCGGGCATCGGCCAATCTATGAGGTCGGGGTCGCAGTTGGTGTCGCAGATGGAAACGATGGGGATTTCCATCCGCCGGGCCTCGGTGACGGAGGTGATTTCCTGCACGGGATCCACGATGAAAAGCGCGTGGGGCAGCGTGTCCATGGATTTGATCCCGTCCAGGGATTTGCCCAAACGCTTGATGTCTTTCTCCCGGTGCATGGTTTCCTTTTTGGTGAGGGAAGTGAAAACGCCAGTCTGCTTCATTCGCTCGAGTTCCTGGAGGCGTCGCGCCGAGCGGCGGACGGTTTCAAAATTCGTCAGGGTTCCGCCCAACCAGCGGTCGCGGACGAAGGGCATGCCGCAGCGGGCGGCCTCTTGAGCAATGGCCTCGCGGGCCTGCTTCTTCGTTCCGACGAAAAGGATCACCTTGCCCTCCGCCGCCAAATCGCGAACGTAGGTGAGCGTTTTTTTCATTTCCTTGACGGTTTTCTGAAGATCAATGATGTGGATGTTGTTGCGGCTGCCGAATATGTACTTCGCCATCTTGGGGTTCCAGCGCCGCGTTTGATGGCCGAAATGGACCCCGGCCTCCAGGAGCGCTTTCATCGAGATTGAAGCCATTCTGGTGTTTCCTCCTCGTGTGACACAGGTTCCCGCGCAATAAAAAACGGCCGCACGACTCATGCGACCGCCTTTTCACAGCGAACAGTCCCGCCCGCCGTTAGCGGCGGGGGTGCAGAGACCTGTGTCCGGTTTTTCGGGCCTTGGGGTGCGCCCGACCTCCACCCCCTTCAACTTTTGACCGACCCGCGTCTGCTGCGGGACCCCGGTCAAAATCCAGAGGCGTGTGAGATAACCCGCCGCGACAAATCCTCGGCGAATGCGGTTCAAAGCGGGGCTATTTTAGCTTTTTCTCCCCGTTGAGGCAATCGGGGTCGGTAGGTCCCGGACAATAAACCTTGTCGGAGCTTCTCCCAGTTCCCGTCCAGCCATGCTTCCAGTTCCTCCACCCTCATCCCATCCACGCCGGGACTTCCCTTGTTCGCCTGCACACGCCTCACCGCAGCCCTCATGTTCCCATACGCCCCGCCGTCGCCGGATTTACGTTGCCCGCATTCGGTCGCGGGAGCTTCGCGGTTTCATGCCCGTTCGCCCCACGGACGCCGCCTTTCATCCGGTTCCTGTTCGTCAACGCGGATGTTCGTTCCACGCTTCCTCCGGCGGGAGGCCTCGCGGCATTGCCCGCCTTGCGCTTCCCTTCCCTCACTGCGGCCAGTTTAGGAGAGGACTTTCACCTCTTGTCCGCGTGTCATGCCGGGCGCACACAAAAAACCCCGGCGAGAGTCCGCGCCGGGGTTTTTTAAAAACCGGAGACCTATTTGGGCGTGATTTTTATGGCCACGACGGGACAAACGCTCTCGCAGGCCATGCAAAAGATGCAGGCGTCCTCCTTGGAAGGGTCGGCTTTTTTCGCGGAGGCGGGGCTTCCCGGGGTGTCGAGCCAGGTGAAAACGTTTTCGGGGCAAGCGTCCAAGCAGGCGCCGTCGGCGATGCAAAGGTCGAAATCCACCGCCACCCAGGTGCCGTGAATCCCCAATTTGGCCGGCTTTTCCTCCGGCCCCCAAACGGCGTGGCCTTCGTGGTCGCCCGCTTTGGGACGGTTCTTTTGAAAATCCGGATCAATGGCTGCCATGGTGCGTCTCCCTTGGGTGGTTGGATGGTAAAAAGGGAATTTTATAACTGGCGTGAAGGGGTGTCAAGGGCGACAGGGCGACACCCACAAGACCGCCGTTGATACAGGAAGGAGGAACGCGCGAACTTGACGGCCGATTCCACCTTGCCCTTCTCCCGGCCCACCCGGACGTTGCGGGGGACGTGATCGAAGAGGCAAGACCCGGCGAAGTCCATGAACCGGGGGTGGAAACGGATGTCCCGGCCCGCCCGCGATAGAACAACGAATTTCAAGCTGTCGTAGTTGATTTTCTTGGGCACGCCGCCAAAGAAGTCAAAGGCGCGAACGTGGGCCGATGGAAAATCCTCCATGCCTTGGGACAAGGTGAATTCCAGATACAGCATCCGGGAATAGCTCAACACCATTAAGGGGCAGCGAGAAATTATCCGCGCTTGCTCCCATGGTGTAAATTGTTTCTTCCACCGTCGCGATTTTCGGCAGAACTTCCGAGACCCAGGTAATGCCCCCAACAGGGGGCAGGGACTGGGGAACGGTGATTTTAGGCTGCGGAGATGGGATCGTCGACCATGCGCTTAAGTTGTTCCTGGCCTCGGGTGTATCGCTTTTTCTCGGATCGCAGGATGGAGGACAGCCCATCGGCGGACTCGATCAGGTTGTCGTTGAAGAGGATGTAGTCAAAGATCGAAGCCAGCTTTAATTCCTCCCGGGCCACGGTCAGCCGCCGGATCAAATCTTCCTGGCCTTCCGGATACCGGGCGCGGAGGCGCGTCAACAGCGCCTGCCAGGTCGGCGGGCAGACGAAAACGAGCACCGCCTCGGGCAACGCCTTTTTGATCGCGCTGGCGCCCTTGACGTCGACGTTCAAAATCACATCGTTGCCCTTCTCGAGGTCCGCCATCATGGGGTTTTTTGAGGTGCCGTAGAAATTTCCTTGAATCTCGACCCACTCCACAAAAGCCCCTTCCCCGGCCTTCTTCTTGAATTCCTCATGGGTCATGAAGATGTAATCATACCCGTTCACTTCGCGGGGTTTGGCCGACCGGCTCGTGCACGAAACGACCATCCGGGCGTTGGGCTGCCGGTCCAACAGGGCCTGGCACAGCGTCGCCTTTCCCACCCCCAACGGCGCCGAGATTGCCAGCAACACGCCCCGCGATTTGGTTTTTTCAACAGTGGTCATAGGAGAAGTCCTCGCGTTATCGAATTCATCTACGTCCCCGCCCCATCGCCGCTGGACGCTTTTTCGGTGGTGACGCCCAGCACTTCCGACAGGGTGATGCTCCCTTGCAAAACCTTGACGAGGCCGTCCTGGACCATGGTGCGCATTTGTTGGGGAGAGTGGTAAATGGCCGCGTCCCGGATGTTGTCCGCGGACAAATCGGTCAGGGCCGCGCTTCGCACGGTTTGATCCATGAGGAGCAACTCGTACATGCCCAGGCGGCCTTTGAAACCCGTCCCCCCGCAAGCCTTGCAACCCTCGCCGGCGTACACCATGGTGTTCTCGGGGAGGGTGAACCCGTTGATGCGGAAAACCTCCAATTGGTCGGGCGACGGAGGAACGGCCTTCTTGCAGGCCGGGCATATCACCCGGCAGAGCCGCTGGGCGACGACCAGTTTCAGCGTGCTCGTCACGATATAGGAGGGGATCCCCATCTCGGCCAGGCGGGAAACGGCGGAGGCGGAGTCGTTGGTGTGCAGGGTGGACAGGACCAAGTGCCCGGTCATCGCCGCTTCGACGGCGATTTGGGCGGTTTCCTTGTCCCGGATCTCGCCGACCATGATGACATCCGGGTCCAGACGGAGGAAGGAGCGCAACGCGGTGGCGAAGTTGAAAACGCGGTTGTGGCCCAAACTTAAATCCGGGTTCACCTGGACCTGGACGATCCCGTCGATGTTGTACTCAACGGGATTTTCCGCCGTGATAATGCGGATGTTGGGATTGTTGATGTGGTTCAGGCAGGCGTAAAGCGTGGTGGTCTTTCCCGAGCCCGTCGGTCCCGTCAC